>Ga0315909_10000451_pt1 | contig 54666 bp, 82 predicted proteins | sample LakEriMetagenome_11_FD_203527 | JGI IMG/M metagenome (GOLD analysis project Ga0315909, IMG submission 203527) | Freshwater fungal communities from buoy surface, Lake Erie, Ohio, United States - Buoy 2 MA125 | ecosystem: Environmental > Aquatic > Freshwater > Lake | place: USA: Lake Erie, Ohio... | reverse complement strand
CATCGACATCATCCTGAACGGTCTGTGTGGGTGGTACTCGTAGTTGATGGTGGTCTTGTTCTCCCGCAGGATGCACGCACCGTTGCCCAGATGGAAGTCCTGCGCCATCACTGTCTTGGGAGACAGCGTGACAAACCTCTTCACCTCTGGCCTGATGCGGTTGATGTGGTCAAGCGCCCCCATGAGCAAGCCCCGCGCCGCGCCCCGCTTGTACGACCATATCGTGTAGAACACCGCCACGGTTTGCGGAGCAATGCCCCACGGTACAGGCGGCTCATCATCGAATAGATCGTCCTCGGATGTCGGCACGGCTTGCGTGTAGGACACACAGGTCACCGCAGTGGGGTTCTCGTGGTCACCCGTTATGAAGAGGTGGGCGTTGCGACCGAGGCGCTTCTCTGCCGGGATGCCCGGACGAACCGGGTCATCCTTGACCAGTCTCTCAATCAGTGCTGGCTGGTTGATGTAGTGGGTCTTCATGTGTTCTTCTCCTTGAGTTTGGCTTCAACTTCTGCAAACAACTGTTGCCATTCTTCGTGGGTCATTTGATCTGCTTTCCAAAAACTCGCCTTATCTTCATCCGTCAGCCCAATCCATGTGCGCTGTGGTGGGGCGGTGTAGACCTGACCGCAGTTGTGGCATTGCACGACTTGGTTGTAAGGGTTCCATTTAATTGCGCTTGCATCGGTATAACCGCAACAAGGCAACGCCACAGGCTCCTGCTTTGGCTGTGCCAATCGTTGTGCTTCCATGGCCTTCCACCAACCAAATGCAAATGCCTTCTTCTCTTCCTCGGTAACGCACTCGGGTGGAGTCTCGGGCTGGGGTGAGGCGATGTAGAGGGCGGTTACTCGTTTCTGTGCCATTTGGTTGACCGCCTTGTCCACGCTGGACTGCATCTGGTGTAGCATCCCGTCGATGAACCCGCGCTCGTAGTCCGGGCCTTGATCATGTCTCGGTCTGGTCATGTGTTCTTCTCCTTGAGTTTGGCTACGACTCGTGTTTTGATTTTGGGGTTTGATGTAAACAAGGAATCACCATCCCACCACGCTTCGACAACAGCGGCATGAGGGTTCTCTGTTTTGAGTTGTTCCAATCGTTCACGCAGTTGTTGGCGCATTTCATCTGTAACCAGTTTCATCATCGGTTCTTCTCCTTGAGCCGGGATTCGATGGCACGGGCAAATGCGTGAAGCCAACGCGGTGATGTGTGGTTGTCTCCATACGCATCTTCAAAAACGCTTGGGCCTTCTGGGAAGCATTCTTCGATCGTTTCGAAGTCCAGCCCAACCCACGGGCGCTGTGGTGGATCGATGTAGAGGGGCGTGTTTAAAGGCAGGTCTTTGAACATCACCACCGTCTTGACTGCGGGGGCCTGTGACCACGGCATAACTTGCCCGTTGTAACTGCCGCCCACAAACGGGCGAGAAGTATCCAATGCAACCACGCCCACAGGCTCCTGCTTTGGCTGTGCCAAGGCTTCTTTGGCAGCATCCATCGCCGTGTCAATTTCAGCTGGCAAACAAATGGCGTTCTCACCAATGCTCAACTTGTTTATTTCCACCAACACATCCAGCACCAGCTTCAATGCTTCTCGTTCTTTGGTCATTTGTTCCTCTCTTTCATGCGTTGAATCCGCGCCATTCTTTTGTTGAACGCCTCTGCGTAGACGACATACTCCATACCGGCAGTTACACGCTCCCAGTAGCTCTGTCCTTCAACCTCGGGTGCGTCCATCTTCCGGTTGTCAGCATCCTGCCTCGCCTTGGACTCGATGGTTCGCATTCGCGCATCCCCAACGACCTCCTTGGCGGTGTCAATGTCAAAGCTCAGAGGACGCATGCACCCTCCTGCACAGACTCAAGCCACGCAACAGGTGCGCCGACATACTGATACGGCCCATGCCCGTCAAACCTTACCCATGCGCCACCATCCCCAGCGCCGCACAGGACAGTCCCGTAGCAACCGTGATACGCCAGATGCTCCCCGTTGATCTGCGGGAACTTCATCAGGGACTTCATAGGCTCTTTGTCGTGATCGGGGATCATCAGTCTTACCCTCATGTGTTTTTCTCCTTGAGTTAGTAAAGGCGACCATTCATCCAGTGATCTTCTTCATCTTGCGCGGCTTCTCGGCCACCCTCGATGAAACGATCCATGTCGTTCATAAAGAAACCCATGGATGCCATTCCTCGACTCACAGCGACCTCAATGTCTGGCATTTCCATCTCCATTCCCTCTATCCCTTTTCTTGCCTCCGCTATTTTGGTGAAAATGGCCCCCGTGACGAATAATTTTGACCCCTGAACACTTGCTGTCCCGTGCCCAAGTTTGCAAAAATAAAAAGTCCCAAACTTTCCATTGCGTTGCGGCATCTCCGACTTGCAAACCACGCACTTCATGTGTTCTTCTCCTTCAACTTGGGTTTGAATGCGTCAAACGCTTTGAGTTGGTAGTCCACCTGTCTGCTTGTGTTTTCCCAAAAATCAATCAGCTGTTTCTGTCGAACCAACCAAACCAACTCCTCAATCTGAGGCGTAGGTTCAACACCAGCCAGCTTATAAAGTTCTTCGTCCGTCATGTGTTCTTCTCCTTCGCATGCACAACCGCCTCCAAGTATTTCCAATCCTGTGGTGTCCACTTGCGGCCAAGTCGGGCTTCATCTTCCTTGACGAACGCCATGAGTTGGATCAGTCTGTCAAATAATGCTGGGTCTTTTCTCAGGTTCATTCTTCAATTCCAAAATGTTTTTTGATCAGGTCATCGGCTTTGTAGGGTTCGGCGATGTCGGCAATCTCAGCGCACTGTCTGGCCACCTCCTTGACCAGAAGCTCAAGGTGCGGCGTTGATACCGTCCATGTTGTGTAGTTGCTGTTCTCCGCAATGATTTGCTTGAGTGTTGTTGCCATGTCGAATTTCATTTCCTCTCCTTTAGTGTTGCAAGTTCTTCATCAACCTTTTTCTTGTTCCCTTTGAGTGCGTCTTCATAGAAAGAGCAGTTTGGATGGATCCAGAGGTCGCCCCATTTGATTGATTTCCAGACCGGCCCCCTCTTTGGCACAGGCAGTATCGGAGCGTCTTCTGTTATCTCAGTCACCCTGACGTACGAAACATGTTTCTTCGCGCTTTCAAACTCACTCAGCTCTCCTACGTGTAAACACAGAAACTTCTTGTCCCATGTGTCAAACCCGGCCCATATCTCTGCCTCCGGGTTGGCTTGTATGTAGTCAAGCCAAGCCTTGCAGTTCTCCGGGTTTAATTTCATGTGTTCTTCTCCTTGAGTCGTTCTTCAAAGGCGGCATACAGATCCTGCATGTAGACAACTTTCCCCGTGAGAACCTTAGCCTTGATTGCCTCGCGCTCCTCGTCAGTCAGGCCCACCCAGTTATCACGCGGGTTCAGGCTTCTTACTTCGGCTTCATGCGGCGCAATGCTGTTAGCGATATATGGACCCGCCTTGCGTGAAATTTCATTGCGCCTTTTGTTGGTCAAAAATACCCATGTCATGTTTTCTTCTCCTGTTCATTGATTGCCGCCTTCAGCTTGGGGGAGTACCGCCCGACACTGATCAATATGGACCGTGCCGTTCCCGGGTCGAACCCATACTCAAGGTGTTGTTTCAGATTTACGTGCGCCATACCAAGCAGTCCGTAGAGCGTGGCGTTCTCATTTTTGAGTTCTTCGATCTCCAGATTCCTGCGCCGCGTCACCTCTTCTGCAAACCTCCTGAGCATGGAGTTGGTGGCCTCATGCTCCACGTTCCAGCCAAGCAGTCGAGCAATCTCAATCACCTCGTCCCGCCTCATTGCCTCTTCCTGCCTGTCTTCAATCTGCCTCTTGCGCCAACCGCTTTGACGGCGTGCGGCTTCAAATGCTTCGTCTTCTTCGTTCATTTTCTCCCCCTTTCTCTGATCAATGACGCAAAGTACGGCCCTCTATGCCTGTCTGATTGTTCACACGCCTTCGCACACGCCTCACGCTCTTCAGCGCGGACAAGCGCTGCAAAGCGTTCAATGAACAACTCATACATTGAGTGTTGGTAAACGATATTGCTTTTTTCTGGCAATAGCCCAGCCTCCCTCGCCATGCGGGCGATGTCTTCGTTCATTGCTCCCTCGCTTTCATCATTGCGTCCGCCGCATCGTATGACCACAACGCCAACCGCGTCGGGTCATCACGGAACGTGCCGAAATCAAAGTGATGCACCAAACCCTGCATCGCCTTGGCCGCAAAGTAGTCGCGCAGGGTCATGCCTTGAAATGCGATGGCATGCCCGCCCGCTGTATCGGGAAAAACCGGGAACGCTGGGCCTCCTGTTTCTTTATTCATCTTTGTTCATCTCCGAAAAAATTGTGAGTAACAACACCATGCCGCCGACCCCGAGACCTGCGCCAAGGATCAGCAACAAACCAATGATTAACCCTTCCATGCTTTACCCCTTAAAGATCTTGGTGAGTTCTTCGTAGAGTGCGCGTGCTTGGCTGACACTGAGGTTGTCGATCATCACCTTCGCATCCCACGTTGTAACCATGCGAGGAGAAGTGGTCGTGGCAATAGCCGCGATGCCCTCTGCTTGTTTGTCTGTCTGCGGCACAACTTTCTTGACGATCAGCGTGAGGTTGCGCTTGGGTTTGTGCTTCTTGAGGGGCGGCAACTTACTAATGGTTCTGTACTTGGTTGTTGCTGGCGTGATCTTGCCTTCGACATCTCGGTTGACGAGGTTGTTGCGAATCATCTGAGAGATGAGCGATGACGTTGAATTGGCTTTGATGCCGTGCTTGACAAGATCTTTTGCGTAGCCCATGTGCGTGTTGCCGGGGTTGGATGTGATGTAGTCAAAGATGCGCTTGGCTTGTGGCTCTTTCTTTTTGGGTGTGAGGGTCTTGGGTGCGGGTGCGGCTTGTGTTGTCATGTTGAGTTGCTCCTTTGGTTTGACGTCTGGTTGTGTCTGCTGTGCGTCTGCTTCCCACGCAGACAAAGTTTTCTTGAGTTCAGACTGGAGGTCTGGCATGGCTCACTCCTTTCAATGAGACGGATAGAAACAGGAAAAACAAAATGGCGTAGAACAGGGCTCGTGCCACTCTACGTAGGTTGAAAAGCGGCATCGGGTATCCCAGCAGCACGCCTTGTATGAACTCCTCCTCTGGAGTCATCTTGTGCGGTGGCGGTTGCCACCGCATACCAATCAACACTTTGCCCGTGTTGTAGGGTGTGTGTCTGTGTTTCAAATGTCCTCCTTACACAGTGATACAAGCGTTGTCGTATAGCCAACAGGCGATGTAGTCCACATCACACATTGACAGCATGGCTCTTGCTTCTTCGAGCAATTCATCGGTGATCAGCTTTTTGTCAATTAGACGCGCAGCTAACGTAGGGTCTTCAGGATACACCGATTCTGCGATGAATTCAATCAGGTATTTGTGATGGCCTGAGAGGGCATCAAAGATCAGCTCCCGAAAGTAGTCCTTTTCGTCTTCGTCTGAGGCGTAAAACTCATACGCTTCAGCGGACAGCCCCGCAAAAGAAGAGTTGACACTGGTCGCCCCGCCCCCCAGCCCATCGTAGAGACTGCCGTACGCTCCGCCCCACTTGTACCCGTAGAGGGAGTCCTCGTCAGGCTCCAGCGGGTCACGCGATGTGGGCAGGGCATCCCAGTTGATGCGCAGCACCTGAGACGCAAGGGTTGTGAAGTGCACAAGGTCAAGCTGTTCTCGTTCGCTGTGCTCGTAGTCGTAGCCCACGCTGATGTTGGTGCACTCGGGGATGACATCAACGAACTCGGCGGTGTCGGTGTAAATGCCTGTGTTGTCTGGCAAGTACATGAGTGCTAACTCCTCGTTGAGTGCATCAGCCAAACTCTGGGCGAACACATCGGAGCAGCACCGCCCCCAGCCTTGGTGCGAGATGACGGAGTCAATGCCACGCCTGTCAAACGCAATGGCCCTGTCGAACTGGGACAGGATGTGGGCGTAGTTGTCCCGCAGGTACTTGGCACCCTTGCCGCCACGCTCCTCGCCTTGGGTGAATACGTAGTATGCGGGCACACCGCTGTGGAGCAGGTGCATGAGCATGGCACAGCCAGCACCATCGTCTGCGCCAAGCTGGGAGCCATCGGCGTACCACATGGACGGGGTCTTGCGGATGTTGTTCTTGCCGTCAGAACTGTGCACTGTGTCAACGTGCGCCACGAACAGGGTGCGGTTGGCATCGGACTGCCGAGCGTCAATGTGCACATTGCCAAACGCATCACGGAACGATTGCTTCCTGTGCTGTTTGGGTATGGCGCACCACAGCCAGTCAGTGAAGCGGGCTGCGCCTGTGCCGCCATCGGGGCGCTTGATCGAGAGTGCATGGGCGAGGGTCTTGTAGAGCATGGATCGTTTGTTCATCATTCATCTCCTTGGGTTTCATTCAGGGGCAGGTCAAGCTGGTCAGGGTTGGGCGCATGGTCGGGGTGGTATGTATTGCCATCGACCTCAACGCATTCAGTGGCATCGGTGTACCAATTGCACGTCTCAGCGCACTGCCAGCAGTCGTCAGTCAACTCGTATCGCTCAGTGTCCTCGGCGTAGCAGATGCGCTCGTCATCCGTGCGGTAGTACTCATCGCATGACTCGATGAGCACAGCGTTGTCAATGTGCACGATGCTGCCGTTACTCAGCTGAACCATGTCGTTGTCATCGAGGTACTCGATGACATAGTGCTCGTCGTCATCGTCACAGAACACGCACTCGTCTTCACTCTCGTAGTACTGATTGCCGCGTGCGCCATACGCATGGCAGTAGCTGTCGATGCAACACGGGCCGATGCGTCTGTCAGCCCAGCGGCCAACCCAGTACGAGTCGTCCTCATCGTGGTTGTCGCCACAGTCCTCACACTCAACGCCGCACACACCGACAGTGCCGTCAGTTTGGCACGCCTCGTACTCACCACTGGACTCAATGGTCATGTACGTGCTGTGGTCATCAATCGCACGATTGTCGCCGTCAATGTATGGCATCACGAACCCATCAAATTGCTGCTCGATGCGTGCAACCCGAGCACCGATAGGCCAGCCGCTAAGCTTGGTGTAGCCCTGATCCTTGAGCCACGCTTCAAGCTTCTCGTCAGCGTGCGAGTACCCGCCGTTGGGACAGCGTTTGTACGACCGCACAAACACAGGGCCATCTTCTTCATCGTCGTTCAAGCACAGCGCACGACCCTCGACTTGCCCGCCATTCTTGCGCACCGCCATGTGCCAGCCATACTCGGGTTTGTAAACTGCGTAAGGGTGTGCGACAAGCTGAAGGAAGCTGTTTGACATACACGAGTGCGGACCACTACGCACAGCGGCAACCATCTCGTCAGTCGTATGCACGAACTGCAACGTATGACCCGATGTGTCATAGAGCGCAACGATATCTCGAAGCTCATGGTCAGGCATATCGAAGTGACGGCGCAGGTACTTGCCAACGCTTGTCACTGTCTGGATGTCCTCGGCACCCTTGCGTTCGTTCTGCGTGTACGCCACACGCTCACCATCTTCTGCTTTGTGCGGCCACTCAAGCAAGAGTTGCTGCCAGTCAACGGGGCGGTAGATCGACATGGCTTTCTCGACCACAGGATGCAGGTCGTACTTGTCGCGCTCACGCTTGAACCACCAGCGGTGGTTGCACAAGATGTGGCAAGCGCGATGCCAAGTGTCGTAGAACGCAAAGCTTTCAGAGTTTGATGTCCACTTCATGGTGTTGCTCCTTTGTTGTGAAGTGATTGATTGCCGTGGGACAGGGTGTCCCACGGGGTTGTCTGGTCTCTTTTATTATTCTTTCCATTCAAGCGTTTTGTCGCTTCCGTTGTAGTTGCCATAGTCATAGTTGGTCATGACCAAGACCTCAAGCGCGTGCTTGTCTGTGTTGACCCACACCCCTGTGGGTATGTAGCCGTTGATGTGGCGTGACAAGTCGCTGAAGTAAATGCGGTTCTTGTCTCTATCGTACTCAGCCACTATGCGTTGTCCATGCTCGTCGTATTGACGGCCTGTGTTCCATTGATGTTTCATCTCATTCCTCCTCGATTGGTTCATCAACATCTGCCTGTGTGTACCCAGTCAGAATCTCAGGGCGGTACTGACTGAGCTTTGCTTCAGCGCACAGGTCGCACACTCGGCACAGCGGTATGCCTCGTGCATCGTATTCCCACCACGAGTACTGACCCTCGTGTGTGCAGTGGCGCGGGTCTTGTTTCATTTCTTTCCTTTCTTCGGCACAAAATGGCCGAGCCATTGTGAGCCCTCGACCTGTGGTTGGAACCACTTGATCTCGTAGTTGGTGTCATACGAGACTGGCACGAGGAACAGGTTGTATGGATGCCCGTCACTGTCCATCAGCTTTATTAACTGGCGCAGGTCACGCTCACTGTTTGTGGTTGCCCACTGCGCTACGCTTGCAGCGTAAAAGTGGAAGGTGTCGGGGTGTGGGTGTTGTTGTTGCGTTGTCATTCTTTTTCTCCTATGAGTTGGTTGCGAATGTCGTCAAGTTGTTCGAGCACTGCTTCTCTTGAACCTTTGAACCCCATGCCACGCAGTACCGAGTATGCGGTGCGTCCACGGCGTTTCATTCCACGCAGCTCAAGCTTGAGTGCTTGGCGCAGGGTCAAGAGGCGTGCAGCCTCGATCTGGTTTCCTGTCAGCGTTGTCATTTCATGTTCCTTTTTGGTTGAAGTGGCCATAGTTTGTATCCCACACAGTCTGGCGTGTGGAATAGTCCGTCCTCCCCGATTGCACTGTCGTGCAGGACCATTGAATCAGGGTGCTTGGTGTGGCAGGGGAACCCGCCTGATCGAATGATGGTTGCGATCTTGCTCCTTAAAAGGTTTCGGTCTGACTCAGGTCTTGTTGGTTTGCACGGGCAATCGGCGCAAACACTTGGCTTTTCCTTCTCTGTCATTTGCTTTCTCCTTGGTTGGTTTGTTGATCAATCGGTGGGACATCGTGTCCCACGGCAAAGAGGTTGTCCCTCTCCTCCTCGTCATCGATGAGCTCTGCCTCACAGCAGTCACTCACCTCGTATGTTTCCCTGTGCGTTCCTGTCGCACCCCAGTATTCGTAGTCGAACTCCTCAACTATCTCGATGGCCTCGCACGGCTCACCGCAGTCTGCGCACCAGTAGTAACTCATCTTCACTCTCCTTGTGGTTGGGTTGCTACCATGGTCTGCAAGCGGTCTCTGAAGACCTGCAATCGGTCGAGTCTTTCTTGCACTTCGCCAATCTTTCGATTGCGAAACGCTTCGTCCATGTGGAAGTAGCGTTTGTCTACATACTCACGCACAGTAGTGCGTTGGTTGCAATGCTCTTGCAACGCCCTCAACACGGCTTCAGCCGTTTCCATTGGTAGTTTTATTTCAATCATTTGCTCTCTCCTTTACTTCATGATGATCTTCCAACCCATGGCCTTGAGCACACGGGTCACTGATGTGTCTCTGCCAAACGGCGCATCGACTGTGGCGATCTGCTTCTTCTTGTCGAAGGTCACCACAGTGCCTGACCTTGGTATGAGCCACTTGCCCCCATCTCGGATGTTGTTGACCAGCTGCTTTGTCCAGAGCATGGCGTTGACCATGCCCTCCTTTGTGTTGAGGTCGTAGTTGTCCATCACTTCTCCTGTTATGGTTGCCCATCTCGTCCAATCCAACCCATCCCAGCGTAGTCGCTGGGGTCTTCGCGCATTGGGATACTGTCGCGCCACGGCGTGATCTCCCACTCCCCGATCCTCAATGACTTCTCCTTTGTGTTTCCAAACGCCCAGTTGTGCGCCCATTTCTCGAACGCTTGGACAGTCTCGACAGGGATGGCGGGGTGCGGTATGCCTTGCCCTTCGTCCTCGCCATTGTGTTGCCAGCCCCACCAGTGGTAGTTGTCGCCAGACGGAGACAAGTTCTCGCCCCATCCAATGTTGACAAGGTATGTCTCCTCCCATCTGCCTTCACGCCCGACTCGAAATCCCTCGTACTCTTGGTTGTCATCACGCGCCACATCTGCCTTGTGCCACGCGCTGGTGATGCAGTCTTGTACTGCGGCTATCCTCCAATCGTCGGTGCTCGCATAGCCCAGACCCTCGGTATCAAAGTCGTCGGACACGCTGACCTCGACCTTGATCTTGACCCCGTCCTCTGACCAGATGCGAGCGCTGGCGATCTCTTTCTTGCTGGAGTACCACCCTGTGTCGAACGGGGTATGCTCGACCAGCGCCGCTGTCAACTGCGCCTCGCCATCCTCGTACCAATCGGACAAGCCACAGTGTGCGCCGTCCCCGTTTTGAAATGCGTCAAGTACTTTCATTTGCTTTCTCCTTGGTTGGTTTGTTGATAACTGGGGTGAACATTCACCCCAGTTTCTTTTCACTTCGCTTCCTCCATTCCCCACATGGCGTGTGCCTTCTCGAACAGGTGCATGAAGGCGGTCTCGATGCGGCGTTGGTTGTCTGAGTCCGCCAGCAAATACGCCTTTGATAGTGCGGTGGCAAACCCGCCAAGGCGGGGCAGGTGGTTGACTGCAAGCTTGTGCAGTTGTTGTTTGGTCAGTGTCATTGCTTCTCTCCTTCGTAAAGCGTTTCCGAAATGTTGCCGTTGCGGTAGACGTAGACACGCAAGGTGTCTTCATCCCCGCCGTGGTAGTCAGACCCATCGACATTGATGTCGAAGTTTTTGTAGGCGTACCAAGTGTCAACGCCTGGTTTTTCTACTGCGTGTGTGACATCGAGCACACCTTGCAGGTATGCGTTGGCCACGGCAATCGCTTCTTCCAGTCCTTCTTCAATCTCCATTGCTCTCTCCTTCTTGGGTTGGTATGTCCCGTGTGAACGGGGTCTTGGTGCGTGCTTTCGCACGATGGGGGATGTTGCTAAACAGCAGCATGATCTGGTCTTTCTTCCTGTCAGACACCCAGTCTGTCCAGTGCTGGGCACGGGAGCGCAGGTGAACGGGCGGGGCAAGGTGCGGCTTGCCAGCATCTCGCAACTCATTGGCCAGCTCGTTTGGCGTGAAGTCCTGCTTGAGTGCGGTGCGAAACCGCTGGAGCAGGGTTGTGAGCAAGGCGTGGTATGCCTCGTATGCGGTCTGCCTTGCGGTGTCTCTGTCGTTTGGTGGGACATCGTGTCCCACGGCTACGGCTTCAGCCGCCTCATCATTTTTCCGATAGTTGAGTGCAACCTGCACACGTTTGCGCTCAGCCATGAGCGGGTCGATGAGGTGTTGCCATTCCGATTCCACCATCGACCTTCGGCGCTGGCTGTTGGCTCGGGCAGTCTTTTGCTGGTTCACGATGTCGATGATCTCTTGGGCGAGGGTTCTCGGCCAGCCCTTGGCTTGGAGTTTGTCACGCAGGGCACGTTCGCTGAGTGCCATGTACGAGGGGTATTTGAGGCGGGGTTTTGCGTTGGGTTGCATGGGGAGAAGTCCTTTCTTTTGTCAAAGATTGTAACGCAAAGCGGAAAAATGACCAGATTGTCCAGAAAGTGTCCATCAAACTTCCTTTTTTAAAAATGTTTGGACAGCAAAAAAGCTAGGATTCATGCGGGTTGCAGGGGCTCACGTCCAAGTGTCCATCGCTGGGGAAAAACTTTATGGTCTAAACCTTTTTGTGTTTTTGTTTGTATGTGTGTCTTGATGTACGGGTACATATATAAATACTTTTCTTAAAAGATGTATATATATATGGACATTTGGACGCGTGCCTCTGGAAGCCGCATGAATGCTGAGTTTTTTGGTGTCCATTGTGTGGTATGCGTGGAAGAATGATGGGCCTGCAAAAAATGAGTGTCCATTTCCGTTTTAAAAGTGGAAGAATGATGGTGGGACATGATGTCCCACCGAGTTTTAGTGGCACAGGGCAGCTTGCTGCGGGGTTAAGCGTAGCTTTCTTTTTTCCTGTTCGTAGGACTCACGGGTTGTGCAGGTGATGCCTGTGCCTTGGTTGCACCTGCGTGGGTGCAGGGTTATCAGCCAGAAGGTGGGATGCTTCGTGCCGTGGGGGAAGTAGGTTTCGGATTGCCATTCCACGCCATCGTTGGCAAGGAAGGTTTCGAGGGGTTTGAAGGTGGGGCGGGAAGTTGTACGCATGGTGGTTCTCCAGTTGTCGGGCAGGATTGCCCCCACAACCCACGCTGTGCATGGGCTGGGAGAGTTTCCTTATTCGGGGGAGACTTCAACGAGGTGGTCGAATGCGAAATGTCTCCACACGCTGGTTTTGGTGTTGCGGGTGGTGTGTTCACAGACGGCATGAAATGCGCTGATCTTTTTGTAGGTGCAGTTTTTGTGGATGAAGTAGTCGCCTACATCAAGACCGCCAAAGTGTGTGCGAATGGTGTGCATGGAAAAATCTCCGTTAGACAAGGGAAAGAACAGCGGCCAGCCCTCTCAGGCGTGACCGCACAGGAAAAAACTCCGTGGGACATCGTGTCCCACCAGAATCAGGCAACAGCTTTGAGTGCGGCGATGGCATCTTTCAGACTCTCAAACTGAGCGAGATACGCCTTGGCCGCTTTGCGTGCATCGGGTGAGATGCGGGCATGGGTTTTGGGCGTGGCGGGTTTCTCAGGCTTGAACCAGACCATGACGTTGCGCTCCCATGACTTGCGGGCGGCATCGTTGCGGGTGTCCCGTGTGGACTCATCGCCGTTGTAGAACACGGCACGGCCTTTGCCATCCCATGTGTAGTTGCACGCATACTTCGCCGCATGGACTTTGGCGAGTGCCCCGAGTAGCGTGGGACATGGTGTCCCACCGAGTTCACTCGCAGCTTTTCGCATGGCTTCGCCATACGAGATGCCCGCCTGCAAAAACTTGCCGTAGGCGTTGACTGCATCGGTTTGGGTTTGGGTGAGGGTTTTGGTGCTCATGGTTTTTCCTTTCAAGAGCGGGTTGTCCTAAGCGACATTGCCTAGGATGACTCCATTGTGCGGAACCCCCCAAACGAAAGGCATCGATACCCCATGCAATGCGTAAAAAACGAGGACTTTTGACCCCCACCCACCCCCCATCCCCCAAACTATTGGCTACGTGGGGCGTCGCACAACAACACTATTCCCCACCCGCACTGCACAATCCCAGTAAATCTTTATAACTAAACAGCCCCCCTTCCCAAAATTCAGCCCAGCCCAAAAAATTTTTCAAAAATTTTGCAAAGCACTTTGTCTAACAATAGACAAAAGCCAAGAAAAAAAGCCCCCGGTTTGTGGCCGGGGGCTTGAAGGTTCATGACGAACCAAGGAGGAGCAACTGAGACCAGACTTGTCACAACTGCGAAAGTAAGTGTACACTCCGCCGCACGGGTGCGCAATAACCCGCAGGAGCGTGGATGCTTGAACATTTGATTGCGATGAACTTTGAGGCGGAGGTGGACGACCTTGCGGGCCCCGCTGTCCCTCTTACAAAAGCCACACCGCAAGAAGTTGTCAGCGCCCAATCCAACACGGCAGAGTGGCTGTCAAAGTTTGGCAACAAGCCAGCAGACGAAGTTGTCTCCCACATCGAACAGCAAGACGCCAGAAAGGCGTTCTCTGCGCTCACCACCTCCACCAACCCAGAAGAGATCAAGGGCCAGCTCCTCCAGCTTCAGACCCCACCGGCCGTGCGCCACCTTGTGGGCATGCTGACTGCCTACGACTGGGAATTTGTACAGCAAGCCAAGCAGCTGCGCGGCTACGCCATGGCCAAGCTCTTGGAAGAGGTGGAGAACCCCAACGCCAACATCCGCCTGAAAGCGCTGGGGTTGCTTGGCAAGGTGACAGAGGTGGGGCTCTTCACAGACAAGATCGAGGTCAAGAAGACTGACCTCACAGAAGATGAGATCGAGGCCAAGCTCAAGGAAAAGCTGGCCAAGTTCATCGGCGTGCAAGACGCCGATATCGTAGACGCCGAAGAAGTCGAGCAAGAAGATGAACGCCCCGCTGACCAAAGCTGAAGCCGCTGCGCTCATGAAGAACCTCAGCGCCTTGACGCTGGAGGAGAAGCTCGAAGCGCTGGAGCTCATCGACCGGGTCGAGGAGAACAAGAAGAAGCAGTTGGCCAGAGGCGACATGATTGAGTTTGCCAAGGCGGTCTACCCGGGATTCAAGGTGGGGCCGCACCACAGGAAGCTGGCCAAGATCTTTGCGGACGTGATTTCCGGCAAAAAGAAGCGCGTGATCATCAACATCGCGCCTCGTATGGGCAAGTCCGAGTTCTCCAGCTACCTGTTCCCAGCCTTCTTTCTAGGTAATTACCCTGATAAGAAGATCATCATGGGCACGCACACGGCCAGTTTGTCGGAAGACTTTGGCCGACGGGTGAGGAACTTGATCGATGGGGAGGAGTTCCGTGAGCTGTTTCCAAAGACCTTGGTGGCAGACGACCAAAAAGCTGCTGGCAAGTGGAGCACAAGCGCTGGGGGTCAGTACTATGCTGCTGGTGTCGGCGGCGCTCTTGCTGGTCGTGGTGCTGACCTGTTCGTTATTGATGACCCGCACTCGGAACAAGACGTAAAGGCCAACAGCCGCTTGGCGTTTGACACGGCTTGGGCGTGGTTCCAGACCGGTCCGTTGCAGCGTTTGATGCCAAACGGAGCCATCATCGTCATCATGACGCGCTGGGGCAAGCTCGACCTCACCGGTCGCCTCATCGACTACCAGACCAAGAACCCGGACTCGGAGCCTTGGGAGATTGTGGAGCTGCCAGCCATCCTCAACGAGGGGTCAGACAACGAGAAGTCGCTCTGGCCGGAGCAGTGGCCGCTTGAGTCCCTGAAGCAGAAAAAGGCCGGTCTTGACCCCCAGTACTGGAACGCCCAGTACATGCAGAACCCCACGTCCAACCAAGCCGCCATCATCAGCAGGAAGCTCTGGCGCATATGGGAGGGCAGTGAGCCGCCCAAGTGCGAGTACATCATCCAGTCGTGGGACACGGCGTTTGAGGCCAAGACCACCGCTGACTACTCAGCGTGCACAACGTGGGGCGTGTTCTACAACGAGGAAGAGAACAACACCGCGCAGGTCATACTGCTCGACGCGTTCAAGGACAGGATGCAGTTTCCGGAGCTCAAGCAGGTTGCCTACAAGCACTACAAAGAATGGGATCCAGATGCGTTTTTGATTGAAAAGAAAGCCGCTGGGGCTCCGCTCATTCAGGAGCTGCGCAACATGGGCATACCCGTCTCGGAGTTCACACCTTCGAGGGGGAACGACAAGATCGTGCGTGTCAACGCGATTGCGGATTTGTTTCAATCAGGTAAAGTGTGGGCTCCTGACACCCGCTGGGCGCGTGAGGTCATTGAAGAAGTGGCATCGTTCCCCAACGGCGACAACGACGACTACGTCGATACGACGTCCCAAGCACTGATTCGGTTCAGACAAGGCGGACTCATTCCGCTTGAGTCTGATGAGAAAGACGAACCGACATTTTTCAAACGCCGCCGAGGCGGCTATTACTGAGGAAGAACTGAATGGCCACCAACATCGACAAGGGACTTTACTCTGCGCCCGCAGGGCTTGAGAGTCTTGGGCAGGAAGAAGAACCAATTGAGATCGAGATCGTTGACCCCGAGCAGGTCAACATCCACGCCGATGGGTTGGACATCAGCATCACGCCAACTGAGTCAGACTTTGATGCCAACTTGGCTGAGGAGATGGACGAAGGTGCGATGCAGTCCATGGCCTCAGATCTGGCTGAAGACATCGTCAACGACAAAGACAGCCGCAAAGAGTGGGAGAAGGCGTACGTTGATGGCTTGAAACTCTTGGGCCTTCAGTACGAAGAGCGCACTGAACCGTGGCTTGGCGCTTGTGGTGTGTTCCACCCCATGCTCACGGAAGCCGTTGTGCGCTTCCAGAGTGAAACCATCACCGAGACGTTCCCGGCCCAAGGCCCGGTGCGCACCAAGATCTTGGGCAAGCAAACGCCCGACAAACAAGAAGCCGCAGTGCGTGTCGAGAACGACATGAACTATGAGCTGACCGAGGTCATGCGCGAGTTCCGCCCTGAGCATGAGCGCATGCTGTGGTCGCTGCCAGCCACCGGTTCGGCGTTCAAGAAGGTGTACTACGACCCCAACATTGGCCGTCAGGTATCGATGTTTGTGCCAGCAGAAGACATCCTGCTGCCTTACGGCACGACGGACTTGGACACTTGCTACCGTGTGACGCACGTCATGCGCAAGACCAAGAACGAGATCATCAAGCTCCAGCAAGCTGGGTTTTATCGCCAGATCGAGCTGCCAGATCCTTCGATTGAGCGAGACGACATCAAGGAAGCCAAGAACAAGGAAACGGGCTTCAACGACTTGAACGACGAGCGTTACGTCATCTATGAGTCGCACGTTGACTTGGACCTCAAGGGCTTTGAAGACAAGGACGACGAGGGCAACGAGACGGGCATTGCGCTGCCCTACGTGGTGACCCTCATCAAAGGCACGAACGACATTTTGGCCATCCGGCGTAATTGGAAAGAAGACGACGTGCTGCGCTTGAAGCGCCAGCACTTTGTGCACTACCAATACATCCCGGGCTTTGGTGCGTACGGCTTTGGCCTCTTCCACCTGATCGGCGGCTTTGCCAAGTCGGCCACGAGCATCATGCGCCAGTTGGTGGATGCGGGCACGCTCTCCAACCTCCCCGGCGGTTTGAAGGCCCGGGGCTTGCGCATCAAGGGTGACGACACGCCCATCTCTCCGGGCGAGTTCAGGGATGCTGAAGTGATGTCTGGGGTGCTGCGCGACAACATCCTGCCACTGCCGTACAAAGAACCCTCCATGGTGCTGTACCAGCTGCTGGGCAGCATCGTTGAGGAAGGGCGTCGGTTCGCCGCCACTGCTGACATGAAGGTGTCAGACATGTCGGCCCAAGCGCCGGTGGGCACGACCTTGGCGCTCCTTGAGCGGCAGTTGAAGGTGATGACGGCAGTTCAGGCCCGGGTGCACTTCAGCTTCAAGCAAGAGTTGAAACTCCTTGCCGCCATCATCCGCGACTACACGGACTCTGACTACGACTATGACCCCGACGAAGATGTGTCGCGCAAGGCCAAGAAGTCGGACTACAACCACGTTGACATCATCCCGGTGAGTGACCCCAACGCGGCAACCATGAGCCAGCGTGTGGTGCAGTACCAAGCCGTGATCCAGATGGCACAGATGGCTCCCCAGATCTACGATCTGCCCAAGCTCCACAGGGGCATGCTGGAGGTGTTGGGGGTCAAGAACGCCGACAAGCTCGTTCCACTGCCGGACGACCAGAAGCCCTGCGACCCGGTGGCTGAGAACATGAAGGTGCTCAAAAGTGAGCCCCTCAAGGCGTTCCAGTACCAAGACCATGAGTCCCACATCCGGGTGCACATGGCCGCGATGCAAGACCCGATCATTGCCCAGATCATTGGTCAGAACCCTGCGGCCCAGCAGATCATGGCCGCGATGAATGCGCACATCGCCGAACACGTTGGGTTTGCCTACCGCCAGAAGATTGAGCAGCAGCTTGGCATGCCGCTGCCCCCGCAGGATGAGAAGCTGCCGCCCGAGATCGAGCTCCAGCTCTCCAGCATGATGGCTCAGGCTGCACAACAAGTTCTTCAGCAAAATCAACAACTTGCTGCGCAACAGCAAGCCCAGCAGCAAGCACAAGACCCCGTGGTCCAGATGCAGATGCAAGAGCTCCAGCTGCGCCAGCAGGAGTTGCAGATCAAACAACAAGAAGCTCAGGCCAAGATTGCCATTGACCAGCAGCGACTTGCACTGGAGGCCGAGAAGGTCAAGACCTCCAAAATCGAGAAGGCCATGCGCGACCGCATGGACACTCGCAAACTTCAGGTCAACGCTCTGCAAGCGGCGGGCAAGCTCAATGCAGACCGCATGAAAAACCAACAACCAACCAAGAAGGAGAGTAAACCCGCATGATCGACAAATTCGCAGAAGTCCTGCGCAGCAAAATCAGGGAAGACATGAACAACTTTGCCGACGACGTGGCAAGCGGTGCGTGTCAAACCTTTGAGGATTACCAAAAACTCTGTGGTGTGATTCAAGGTCTCGCCATCGCAGAGCGCCATTTACTTGACCTTGCAAAGAAAGTCGAAGAATCAGATGAGTGAAATCCTCCTGCCCCCGGGCGTTTCCCTGCCCCCTACCATCCAACCCAAGGATGCCCCTGATGCAGCCGCATCAAACGAGCAAAAGGCAAGCATGCTGCCAGAGCCTACGGGCTGGAAGCTGTTGTGTGTTGTGCCCGACGTGTCTGAAAAGATCGACGGCACTGATCTGGACCTCGTCAAAGCCACGTCAACCCTGCGTCAAGAAGAGCATGCAACCACGGTGCTGTTCGTGATGAAGGTTGGCCCCGACGCATACAAAGACACGGCCAAGTTCCCCAACGGAGCATGGTGCAAGGAAGGTGACTTTGTGTTAGTGCGTACTTACTCTGGAACCCGTTTCAAGATTTACGGGAAAGAGTTCCGTCTCATCAACGATGATCAAGTTGATGCTGTTGTGCAAGACCCTCGCGGTGTAACCCGTGCGTAAAGGAGATGTGAATGAACGATAAATTTCGTTTTCCTGATGAGGATGACACCAACAATGAGGTCAAAACGGACGAAAAGGTGGAGATTTCCGCCGATGACGACGTTGAGATTGAGATTGTTGATGACACGCCTCCCAAAGACCGTGGCCGAAAGCCCCTTGACCGTGAGGTTGAGGAGCCAACTGAGTCTGAACTCGACGAGTATTCAGAAAAAGTTCAGGGCCGCATCAAGGAACTGACGCACGCCCGTCACGACGAGCGGCGTAAAAAGGAAGCACTCCAGCGCGAACGCGATGAGCTTGAGCGCCTTGCACAGCACATGGCGGCTGAGAACAAAAAGCTTAAGGAATACGTCCAAAACGGCTCCCAGCAGTACGGCGAGATGGCCAAAACTGCCGCAGAAGCCGAGTTGGAACAGGCCCGCCGCGCTTTGAAAGCGGCCCAAGAGGCGTTTGACACAGACGCCATTGTGGAAGCCCAAGAAGCACTGTTCTCTGCCAAGATCAAGGCCGAACAGGCAAAAAATTTCAAACCACCCTCTTTACAAGAGGAAGAAACTCCTGTACAACCCCGTCCAAGCGAACCCCAAAGAGTTCCACCGGACGAAAAAACCTTGCGCTGGCAAGCCAAAAACCAGTGGTTCGGGGCTTACGGGTTCGAAGAAGTCACCAGCTTTGCACTAGGGCTGCATCAAAAACTAGTCACAAACGGGGTTGACCCCCGCTCTGATGAGTATTTCGAGCATATTGACGCTCGCGTGAAGTCGAAGTTCCCTGAAGTTTTTGGGGAAACCGAAGACAGACGTGGTACGCCCAGCACGTCTCCAAAGAAACCTGCTGCGGTAGCTGCACCCGCGACCCGGTCGTCAGGTGCAAAGACAATTCAACTTACTCCAACGCAGATTGCGTTGGCGAAAAAATTTGGATTGACCCCTAAGCAGTATGCAGAACAAGTTGCAAGATTGGAGAAACAAAATGGCTGAACAAAATCGTACCCCTCGTGACCTCGTGTCTCGTGAAAAGACGGCTCGTGCGGTGTACCGCCCCCCGTCATCGTTGCCGGATCCAACCCCCGAACCGGGATACGTGTATCGCTGGATTGCGACGCACGTTTTGGGGCAAGCTGAACCCACCAACGTGTCCAAAAAGATGCGTGAAGGTTGGGAACCAGTCAAGGCAGCAGACCATCCGGAGCTTATGCTGGCTGGTAATGAAAAAACGGGCAATGTGGAAATCGGCGGACTCATGCTTTGCAAGATGTCCCGCGAACAAGCAGAAGCTCGTGATGACTATTACCGCACTCAAGCGCAAGCCCAGATGGATTCAGTGGACAACCACTTCATGCGAAACAATGACCCGCGCATGCCGCTGTTCTCGGAACGAAAGTCCACGACCAGTCGCGGTGCAGGTTTTGGTTCAGGTTCAAAGTAATTTAGGAGTCCTTCAATGGCATCAACCGCTTCTCCCTACGGCTTCAAAGCCGTGAATGAGCTGGGTGGCCTACCTTATGCGGGTAGCACTCGCTCGTTTCTCATCGACCCCGCTGGCTACAGCAACAACATTTTCAATGGCAGCATTGTGTTTGTTGGTTCTGATGGCTACCTGCAACTGGTGACTGGCACTGGCGCAGACGGTACGACCAACTCTTTCCCCGGCAACGGTACTCTGACCGGCGCAATCGGGATTTTTGTTGGCTGCACCTACGTCAACGCTCAAGGTCAACAAATCTTCTCGCAGTACTACCCCGCCAACACCACTGGCGTTGTGTCTGCGTACGTGATTGATGACGACCGTGCCGTGTTCCAAGTGCAAGCTGCTGGCGTTATCAGCCAGACTGAGCTGGGCAACAACGTGTACTTGGCCAACGCCCAGAGCACGTCCACTGGTTCGACCACCACTGGTAACAGCAACATCGCCGTGAATGCCACTGCCATCACGACCACCGCTGCGTTCCGCATCGTTGGCTTCGTGAACAGCACGACTTCGCAGGTTGGTGACGCTTACACCGACATCTTGGTGAAGTTCAACCCCGGCTATCACAGCTATTCCAACGCCGTTGGCCTGTAAGGAGTAATTCACCATGGCAATTTCACGCGCACAACTTTTGAAAGAACTGCTCCCCGGCTTGAACGCCCTGTTCGGCATGGAGTACGCTCGTTACGGCGAAGAACACAAAGAGATCTACGAAACCGAGACCTCCGAGCGTTCCTTCGAAGAAGAAACCAAGCTGGCCGGTTTTGCTGCTGCACCTGTCAAGAACGAAGGCGCTGCCATCGCTTACGACAATGCGCAAGAAGCGTTCACCGCCCGCTACACCCACGAAACCATCGCTTTGGGCTTCAGCATCACTGAAGAAGCTGTGGAAGACAACCTGTATGACAGTCTGTCTGCCCGCTACACCAAGGCTCTGGCTCGTGCCATGGCTTACACCAAGCAGGTGAAAGCTGCCTCCGTCCTGAACAACGCTTTCAGCGGTTCGTATCTGGGCGGCGACGGCGTGTCTCTGTGCGGTGTGAACAGTTCCGGCACTCGCGTTGGCCATCCCTTGGTCGGCGGCGGTCAGAACTACAACAGCCCCACCACCGGTGTGGACCTCAACGAAACGTCGTTGGAAAACGCAGTGATTCAGATTGCTGGTTGGACCGATGAACGTGGTCTGTTGATTGCTGCCAAGCCCCGCAAGATGGTTGTTCCTCCCAGCCTCATGTTCGTTGCCAAGCGTCTGCTTGACACTGAACTGCGTGTGGCTACGGCTGACAACGACATCAACGCATTGAAGCAGCTGGGTTCCATCCCCGAAGGCTACACCGTCAACCACTTCTTGACCGACAGCAACGCTTGGTTCCTGATGACCGACGTTCCCAACGGTCTGAAGCACTTTGAACGTGTGGCCATGGGCACTTCCATGGACGGCGACTTTGACACGGGCAACGTCCGTTACAAGGCTCGTGAGCGTTACAGCTTCGGCTGGTCTGATCCCCTGGGCATCTGGGGTTCTTCCGGTTCGTCCTGATGAGATGGGGGGCTTCGGCCCCCTTTCTTTTTTCTCGTGGGTAGGTTACTATTCACACATCCCGGGATTCCCGGTGTATCTGACAGACCCGGCTGACGACATGCAGACAGATACACCTTAACTCGCATGTGAGGAAAAACATGGCACGCACTACCTTTCAAGGCCCGGTTCGTTCGCTGGGCGGCGTCTATCAACAAGGCCCTGCCTCTGTTGTGGCAGTTACTTCCAGCACCACGCTGAACCCCGTTGATCATGGCGGTCGCATCATCTCCGTTGGTGGCTCTTTGGCCGCAAACGTGGTTTTGACCCTGCCGAGCATCAATACTTCGACCAACGACGTCACTTCTGGTCCCGGCCAAGACCCCAACACCGCCAACAACCAAGGCGTGGTCTACACCATTTGGGTCCCCACCACCATCTCCACCAGCTCCCTCAAGATTGGCACGGACGGCACTGACAAATTTGTCGGTTCTGTGATCTCCGTGGACACCGATTCTTCTGGCGCTGTGGTTGGTTTCACTGCCGCTTCTTCCAACGATTTCATCAACCTCAACGGAACCACCACCGGTGGCGTTGCTGGTACTTGGATTCAGATCGTTGCTGTTGCCGCCAACAAGTACATGGTGACTGGTACTGTGAACGGTTCGGGCACTGTTGCTACTCCGTTTGCTGACTCCTGATCTAGGAGCACCAGATGACTACGCAATATGACGTTAAATCAGTGCATTTGAATGCGTCTGGCAGCGTTTTTTCGCAGCCGACGCGTGTCAAAGGCTTCTCGATTTGCGCAACTGCCAGTCAGGCTGGAACCCTTCTTCTGAAAGATGGGGGTTCCGGTGGAACGACCTTGCTTGAAGTGGACATCCCGTCTAATTCAAACCCCAACTCGTTCTACACCCTGATCCCCGGCGAAGGAATTCGGTTCAGCACAAACGTTTACGCGACGCTGACGAACATCGCTTCTGTCACGGTGTACTATGGCTAAGACTCCAGCATGGCAACGCAAGGAAGGGAAGAATCCCAAAGGCGGCTTGAACGCCAAAGGACGAGCTTCCTACAACAAAGCAAACCCGGGGAAGCCGGGGCTGAAAGCCCCGCAACCCGAGGGCGGCTCACGCCGAGACTCTTTTTGCGCCCGTATGGAAGGGATGAAAAAGAAATTGACGAGCGCAAAAACCGCAAAGGATCCCAATTCGAGGATTAACAAATCTTTGAGGGCGTGGAACTGCTGACATGGGCCAACACAACGACACAGTCAAGCATGGAATGGACGTTCTGGCAGCAATTGCTGCCATTTCGTCTTTTCTTCAGCTACTTACCCCTATCTTCGGTTTGATCGGGGCGGTCTGGACGCTCATGCGCATTGCAGAGATGGTGTCAGGCAAACCTTTTGCGGTCTTGATTGGTCGTCAGAAAGACGATGCAAATGCCAAGCAAGAGTAAGAAGCAACACGATTTCATGGCGGCGGTGGCCAACAACCCAGCGTTTGCCAAGAAAGCAGGAGTCCCACAGTCTGTGGGTCAGGAGTTCGTGAAAGCGGACAAAGGGAAGTCTGGCTCTCGGGCCGACGTTCAGGTAATCAACAAGCCCAAGACCAATCAGGGCTCCCAAGAACTTTTCTCACGAGGTGGTGAAATGAAAGAATCCAAAGCAATGGCCAAGAAAGAAATCTCCTTCATGCAAAAGAAGGGGGCTCCCAAGTCCATGATCAAGCATGAGAAGGCCGAGTACGGCATGGCCAAAGGCGGCATGACCAAGATGGGCGCTGTGCGCACTGCTGCTCCCAGCAAAGACGGCATCGCTGCCAAAGGCAAGACCAAGGGCAAGATGGTCACCATGAAAAAAGGCGGCTACTGCTGATGCGCCCCTCCCGTGGCATGGGGGTTATCAACCCCTCCAAAATGCCAACCGGGGTCAAAAAGCCCCGGCGGGATGACACCGACTTTACTCAGTACGCCGAAGGCGGGAAGGTCAAGTCAAAGGTCAATGAGGCGGGTGTCTACACCAAGCCGGGGATGCGCAAATCGCTGTTTGAGTCCATCAAGTCCCGGGCGGTGCAAGGCACAGCCGCAGGTCAGTGGTCGGCCCGTAAGGCCCAGCTTCTGGCCAAGCAGTACAAAGCCAAGGGTGGTGGCTACAAGTGAAGAATCCGCAGCAATCCCTTAAGGACTGGACTGCCCAAAAGTGGAGGACGAAAAGTGGTAAACGCTCTTCTGACACAGGTGAAAGATACCTTCCTGAAGCTGCAATCAAAGCTCTCAGCCCTTCTGAGTACGCTGCGACAACGCGTGCAAAGCGTGCTGGAAAAAAAGCCGGGAAGCAGTTCGTGAAGCAGCCACCCAAGGTGGCGGCAAAAACAGCGAGGTACAGATAAATGGCAACATCAGGAACCACTGACTTCAACCTTGACCTTGTTGAGCTGGTCGAGGAAGCATTTGAGCGGGCCGGTTCCGAGATGCGTTCTGGCTACGACTTGCGCACTGCCCGTCGCAGCCTCAACATTCTGTTTGCCGACTGGGCAAACCGTGGCATCAACATGTGGACGTTTGACTCTGGGGCCATCAATCTGGTTCCGGGCACGGCCACGTATAACTTGCCAAGCGACACAGTGGACTTGATTGAGCATGTGATCCGCACCGGTGCGGGCAATGCGGCCACACAGGCCGACCTCACCATCACGCGTATCAGTGTTTCTACCTATGCCACGATCCCCAACAAGCTGACGCAAGCCCGCCCAATTCAGGTGTGGATTGATCGTAAACCCCAGACCCCCACGATCACAGTTTGGCCAGTGCCGGACGATTCCCAAGCCTATCAGTTTGTCTACTGGCGGTTGCGCCGCATTGATGATGCTGGCAGCGGGACGAACACGATGGACGTGCCGTTCCGGTTCTTGCCCTGCATGACGGCTGGGCTGGCCTATTACTTGGCCCTCAAGATTCCCGGCGCAGAAGCACGCTTGCCCATCCTCAAACAGCAATACGACGAGGCTTGGGAGCTGGCCGCGTACGAAGATCACGAAAAAGCTGCGGTGCGTTTGGTTCCCCGACAGACCTACATTGGGAGGTACTGATGGGCAATCGGTTTGCCTCCGGTAAATGGGCAATTTCTGAGTGTGACCGCTGTGGTCAGCGGTACAAGCTCAGGGTGCTCAAAAAGGAAGTCATCAAGGGGCGTAACTACGACCTGTTGGTGTGCCCAACCTGCTGGGATCCTGACCAACCGCAGTTGCATCTGGGTGAACAACCTGTGTATGACCCGCAAGGTCTGCGCAACCCTCGCCCCGACCGCAGTTACGTGACCTCTGGTTTGGATGCCAATGGGTATCCGTCTGGCGGAAGCAGGGACATTCAGTGGGGCTGGAACCCGGTTGGCGGTGGACGTGCGTTTGACGACGCTCTGACACCAAATTACTTGGTTTTGGCAGTGGAAATTGGTACAGTCACGGTATCCGTGTAAGGAGTCACTATGGATAACATGAAGAAAATTGCCAAAGCCGAAGTGAAGGCGCACGAAAAGCGCATGCACGGGGTCAAAAAGATGGCCGCTGGCGGCAAAACCAACGAGCAGATGCTCAAGTATGGACGCAACATGGCCAAAATCATGAACCAGCGTTCTTCTGGACGGGGGCGTTAATCATGGCTGAGTACAAACAACCTGTGAAGACTGCCAGCTCTCCCGCTGGCGTGTCCGACAACAAGCAGTACATGCGCGAGGCCAATGTGTCTGTGGCCAATTCGCACAGCAACGACTACAAGCCCACCAAGACTTCTGGCATCAAGATTCGCGGCACTGGTGCTGCAACCAAAGGTGTGATGGCACGCGGCCCGATGGCGTGAGGTTTGAATGACCTACGATGAACTTGTTGCGGCGATTCAGTCGTACACCGAGAACCAGTTCCCAACGACCTACTTGGCCGATGGGACTGGCGTTTCTCCGACCACTCAAATCGACACGTTCATCAAGCAAGCGGAACAGCGGATCTTCAACACGATCCAGTTCCCCTCGCTTCGCAGGAACGTCACTGGGTTGACGACCACTGGCAACAAGTACCTGTCGTGCCCGTCTGATTTCCTTGCCGTCTACTCGATGGCGGTTGTGGACGCGCTGGGCGCGTACGAGTACCTGCTGAACAAGGATGTGAACTTCATCCGTCAGGCGTACCCGACTCCCACGGACACAGCCACGCCGAAGTATTACGCCCTCTTTGGCCCCACGACCACGAGCGGCGGCAGTCCCACCATCACCAACGAGCTGTCGTTCATCCTTGGCCCCACCCCTGATGCGGCCTACACGGTTGAGCTGCACTACTTCTACTACCCGACCTCGATTGTGGACTCCGGCGACGGCCACACATGGCTGGGTGACAACTTCGATTCCGTGCTTCTGTACGGCTCTTTGGTCGAGGCGTACACCTTCATGAAGGGCGAGGCCGACCTCATGGCCCTCTACGACGGCAAGTACAAGGAAGCCCTTGCGCTGGCCAAACGTCTGGGCGACGGGATGGAGCGTCAGGATGCCTATCGTTCTGGTCAATACAGACAGGCGGTCACATGAGCATCATGCAAGGGGCTACCACGAGCTTCAAGGTTGAGTTGCTCGACGGCGTTCACAATTTTCTGACCGACACGTTCAAGATCGCCCTCTACACAGGCAATGCTTCTTTGGATGCGTCCACCACGGTCTACAGCACCACGAACGAGGTGACTGGAACCGGGTACACGGCGGGCGGCAACACACTCACAGCCACCACTCCGACATCGTCTGGCACGGTGGCATACGTGTCCTTCGCGAACACCTCTTGGGCTTCTGCGTCGTTTACAGCAAGAGCCGCCCTCATCTACAATGCCACACAAGGCAACAAGTCTGTGGCAGTGTTGGATTTTGGCTCTGACAAAACGGTCTCAAACAGCACTTTCACAATCACTTTCCCAGTCGCCGATGCCTCCAACGCCATCGTGCGTATCGCATAAGGAGAAATCCCATGTTGGACAACAAAGCAAAAGCTTTTGACCAGTTCAAGGCATCAGTCGCAGTGGAGCAGGGGTCATCTGAACGTGTGAAGGCGGGCGGTTTCTTCGTTGTTGAATGCTTCGACAAGGACGGCAACCTGAAGTGGAAAGAGGAGAACCACAACCTCGTGGTGAACGTGGGCCTCCAAGACATGAACGCCAAGTACTTCACCGGCTCCAGCTACACGGCGGCTTGGTACATCGGCCTCTACGGTGCTGGCGCGTCCAACACCCCTGCGGCTTCTGACACCATGTCCTCCCACGCTGGCTGGACTGAGGTGACGGATTACAGCCAATCCACTCGCCCTGCTTGCACGTTTGGCACTCCCACAACTTCAGACCCCTCGGTGGCAACCAACACTGCGTCACCCGCATCGTTCAGCATCAACGGTACGACCACAGTTGGCGGCGCGTTCTTGACGAGCAACAACACCAAGGGTGGCACGACCGGCATTCTGTTCTCCGCTTCTGACTTCACTGGCGGCGACCGCTCGGTGGTGTCTGGTGACACGCTGACGGTGACCTACACCTTCAGCCTTGATGCTGCTTAAGGAGGCATGATGGCTAAGTTCCAAAAAGGTGATGTTGTTCGTGTGAACGCCGTAGTCCCGCAAGGCCCTGTTCAGGGCTTTCGCATGGACGAAGAGACTGGCGATGTCTACTGCTTGATTGAGTGGACTGATCTCAACGGTGAAACCCAACAACGCTGGTTCAAAGAAGATGACTTGACTGGAGTGTGATAAATGGCTTTCGTTCTTGCCGACCGGGTCAAGGAGACTACGACAACGACAGGGACGGGAACCGTCACACTCGGGGGAGCCGCCACTGGCTTCCAATCGTTTTCTGCCATTGGCAACGCCAACTCCACCTACTACACCATCGCTGGGCAAGGCACGGCTGAATGGGAGGTGGGGATTGGGACGTACACCTCCAGCGGCACAACCCTCTCCCGTGACACAGTCTTGGCCTCCAGCAACGCTGGGAGCAAGGTCAACTTCTCTGCTGGCACGAAGGATGTCTTTGTCACCCAGCCAGCGGAAACGACTGTTGTCGTCAGCAACAACCCGGGGACATCTGGGCAGGTTCTCACATCCAACGGAACTGGGGTTGTCCCGAGCTGGCAGACTTCCGCTGTTGAGCCAGCCTACTTCCTTGCAACCATGATGGGTTGATATGCCAACATACGCAAATACCTCCTACGTCGCCAAGAATGTTGGCACATCCGCATCCACCCTCACCACGGTGGCAAGCGCGACAACCATCGCCATCACAAGCTTGGTTGTGGCAAACACGACCACATCCCCGATCACCTGTGATGTGTACTTCACCCGGTCTGCGGTGGACTACTACTTGGTCAAGACGGCCACTGTGCCCGTGGGCGGGTCACTGGAAGTGATTGGCGGCAACAGGGTGGTGCTGATTGCATCGGATGCCCTGAAGGTTGTCTCAAGCGCCGCAAGTTCTGCGGATGTGGTTGTCTCTGTCCTGACGGCGGTCTGACATGGCGTTCATTGGTAACACCTACACCACCCAAGCGTTTACACCCGCGATCGACTATTTCAGCGGGAACGGCTCCACCACGGCGTTCACTTTGTCGCGCCCGGTGGCATCGGTGGCTCAGGTGCAGGTTGTCATCGAGAACGTGCCTCAGAACCCGAGCAGCTCCTACACCATCAGCGGGAACACCATCACGTTCACTTCTGCCCCGCCCAGCGGGACGAACAACATCTACGTGTACTACACCAGCCCCATCACGCAGATCATTGCGCCGGGGCAAGGTACGGTGAATCAGGCTTCGCTTGGCATCGTCAACTTCTACACCAACCCGCAGAACATCGTGGCGAACTACACCCTGCCTGATGGCTACAACGCCATGTCTGCCGGTCCGGTGACGGTGGCAACCGGTGTGACGGTGACTGTGCCCACGGGCTCAACTTGGACGGTGGTGTAATGAGTACGCTCAAGGTAACAACTATTCAGAACCTGTCCGGCACAGAGGTGTACACCGCCAAAGCGTGGGTGAACTTCAATGGCACAGGCACAGTCGCCATCCGCGCAAGCGGGAACGTCTCATCGATCACAGACAATGGCACGGGCGACTACACCGTGAACTTCACTGTGGCAATGACGGATGCGAATTATAGTGGGGTTGCTTTATTTGGAAATGGGAATACTGTTTCTGTTGCTCCGGTTGCGGATATTGGTGCAGCACCAACAACAAGCACGTTTAGAGTTTTATCCTACTTAAGATCAACAGGTGCGGCTTTAGATGTGGCGTATTGCAACGTTTCCATCTTCCGCTGAGACCAAATCATGTCAACCATCAAGACCACGACACTCAGCAACGTAGCAGGAACTTCATCGGTTCCTGTGGATACCGTCATCAATGGCAGTGCCAAGGCGTGGGTGAATTTCAACGGGACTGGCACTGTTGCCATCCGAGCTTCTTTTAATGTTTCCTCAATCACCGACAACGGGACTGGAAATTACACGGTGAACTTCACAACAGCTTTATCAGATACAAATGGCGCGGCAAATGTATCCGGAGCGGCTGGGACATCTCCCACTGGATTGCGTGCGTACGGTTTAAGTTCCACATTGTCTTCAAGCTCTGTTACTGTTTTTTCTGCGTACATTTCATCTACTGGCGGATCTTCAACGGCGGAAGATGAGCCTGTAATGTGTGTTTCCGTCTTCCGCTGAAAGGACAACAACATGGCAATGACAATCAGCGGATCAAACGGAGTCACCTACCCAGACGGCACATCTCAGGCTTCTGGTTCTCAGGCTTGCAAGGCTTGGGTGAATTTCAACGGGACAGGGACTGTGGCAATCAGGGCGTCGTACAACGTGAGTTCTATCACCGATAACGGCACAGGTGATTACACCGTGAACTTCACCACGGCGTTGGCGGATGCGAATTATTCTGTGGTTGGGATGGTGGATAGAAATAGATCCACTGAAAACGGAACAACCATAAATGTCGATTCATCTACAGCGCCAACAGCAGCAGCAGTTCGTTTAGTGACATTTAGAGTTAGCGTTGGATTGGTTGATTCAACTTACGCTAATGTCGCCGTCTTCCGTTAACCCATTCAAGGAGCAACCATGACTCAACGAATCATTTACCCAACAGACGAAGGCGGTGTAGCCGTCATCATCCCCACGCCGGAGGCATTGCAGTCCATGTCGATCAGAGACATTGCGCTCAAGGATGTCCCCGCTGGGAAGCCTTACAAGATCGTGGATGTGCAAGACATTCCGTCTGACCGCACCTTCCGCAACGCATGGGAGTACCAAGAATGATTGTCATCAACATCAACAAAGCCAAGACCATTGCTCATGACATGCGCCGCGCCGCTCGTGCAGAAGAGTTTGCGCCGCTGGATGCCGCCATCATGAAGCAGATCCCCGGCACAGACGTTCAGGCGGTTGAGGCAGAGCGTCAAGCCATCCGCGACAAGTACGCAACCATCCAGACCAACATTGACTCCGCAACCACGACGGACGAGATCAAGTCTGCCTTGGGGATCTAAATGCCAATCAGCAAGGTGTCGCAACAGGGGATGTACGCCGGTGCGGTGTTGCAGGTGTTGCAGGGGTCTTCGTCAACACAAGTTATCAACAACAGCAGTACGTACGCTGACACCGGCTTGTCCGTCGCCATCACGCCATCAAGCACAGCAAACAAAGTTCTTGTTCAGGCATCAGTCCCTTGGGTGTTTGGAACAAACGCAGGTGGCGGGCAAATGCAATTCCGAATTCTTCGAGATGCGACGGAGTTGACCAGCAACATCGTTTTCAACAATGTGAGCGTTGCAATTATTCAGCTTGGTGGAACACAAGTTATCTCTTGGCTGGATTCACCTTCATCAACCTCCTCCATCACATATAAAGTTCAGTTTAGAGAACTGGCGATTTCCAACCGCTACGGGAATACAACGGTCATGGCGACACTCAATGCGTCCCAGACTGGAACGATTCAAGCATTTGAGATTGCGGGGTAAGGCATGGCATACATTGGCAACAACCCACTCAGCGTAGCCTTCCTGACTGATCAGTTCAGCGGGAACGGGTCAACTGTTGCCTTCACGTTGTCCGTGGCTCCGGCAAACACTGCGTCCATCCTTGTGGCTGTCACGGGCGTGGTTCAAGACCCATCGACCTACAGCGTCTCTGGCACAACCCTCACATTCTCTGCCGCGCCTCCGTCTGGCACGGGGAACATCTCTGTTCGGTATCTGGGCATCCCGGCTTCTGGGGTTACGACCACGGCCTACCGCACAGTCACGGACAGCACTGCCACAGCGGGTCAGACGACCTTCACCATCCCGAGCTACACCGTTGGGTATTTGAACGTTTACCGCAACGGGGTGCGACTTGCCGCCGCAGACTTCACCGCCACCTCGGGCACGACAGTGGTTCTTGCTTCTGCCGCGACGGCAGGGGACACCATCACCACCGAGTCGTTCTACGTCTCGTCGGTGCTCAACGCCATCCCTGCAACCTCTGGCAGTGTGGCGGCTTCGTACTTGGTGGCTAGTTCAATCACGCCAACTTACTTGGCCCAGCCTCTGACATCCGGCACTGCACAAGCTTCCACCTCTGGGACATCGATTGACTTCACAGGCATACCGTCATGGGTCAAGCGCATCACTGTGATTTACTATGGAGTCAGCACGAACGGCGCAAGTAACGGGCAAATTCAAATTGGGTCTGGCAGTTTTACAACTTCCGGCTATACAAGCAGTGCGGCCTACACCGGGGCTTCTGCTGGCATGACCACTCAAACGTCTGGATTTCTTCTTTGGTGGGCCGGGGGCGCTGGGGATTTTTATAGGGGCAACATTGTCATCACCAATGTGTCCGGCAATAACTGGGTTTGCTCAAACACTCTTGCAAGAGCAGATGGCTACCAATTGATTGGCGGCGGGTCTGTTTCTCTTTCAGGCACTCTTGATCGAGTTCGCGCAACAACCGTCAACGGCACAGACACATTCGACGCCGGAACAATCAACATTCTCTATGAGTAAGCCATGACACAAGCCGCAGTTTTAGCGTCAAACGCCAGCCTCATGACAACGCCGTCTGGCACAGCCCCGTCTTACATTTGCCGCGCATGGGTGAACTTCAATGGCACAGGCACAGTGGCGATTCGTGCGTCAGGGAATGTGACATCGATCACTGACAACGGGACTGGTGATTACACGGTGAACTTCACGACTGCCATGACGGATGCAAACTATGCGTATGCTTTTTCTGGAGGCGGGGCGGTTTCTAGCGGCACTATGGTTTACCAAGCTACTGCCCAAGCAACGAGTTCCTTGCGGTATACGTTGGCAAGTACCACTGCGGCGCAAGATGCTTCAACGCAATGTGTAGAAATCTTCCGCTAAGGAGAAACAGTAATGGCTCTCACAAAAGTTGATCAAGGAATGCTGGGGACATTTGCCGCCGGTACAAAAACAACCTCTTATGTCTTGACGACGGCGGATGTTGGAAAGTATGTTCAGGTCAGCAATGGCGGTTCAATCACAATCCCAACCAGCACCTTTGCTGAAGGTGACGCAATCTCGATTGCCAACAACACCACGGGCAACATCACGATCACTTGCTCCGCACCAACGGCCTACATCGCTGGCACGAACACGGTGAAGACATCCATGACGTTGGCGACTCGAGGAGTCGCAACGGTTCTGTTCATCTCAAGCACTGTGTGCTTTGTCACCGGGAACGTGACCTGATATGTCTGGGATTATGCAGATGCTGTTGGGCAGAGAGGCAAGTGCTTTTGCCTTCACCATCTCTACCAACCAGACCAACGCAAACCTTGCCACGTTGGCAACTGCGGCTGGCTGGAATGGCTCATCTGCGCTTACTGCAACCATCAACTCTGGCGTTTACATCTCCAGCAACTCCACAGGAACTCCTGCTCTGACGGTCAGTGGCTCATTCCCCGGCGGGGTGACCTTGATCAACAATGGGTTCATCTACGGGATGGGTGGGGCTGGTGGAGCTGGTAGGCCAGCGGCAAGTGCTGGCCCCGGTGGCGCTGGCTCTGCTGGCGGGCTGGCCCTATCTGTCTCCTCTGCAATCTCTATAAACAACACCAGTGGCGTGATTGGAGGCGGAGGCGGAGGCGGGGGCGGCGGCGGAAACGGTAGCGGTATCACACAAGGCGGTGGTGGCGGTGGGGGTATCAGTTCGTTTGCTGCAAACTCTGCTGGTGGCAGTGGATTTGCTGGCGGCGGAGGCGCTGGCACGTATACAGCCGCTGGTGGCGGCAGCTCTGGACAGTCTGTAACTTTGTGCTTCTGCGGCGTTCCAGTGACCTATACAGCAGGTTCTGGAGGAAGCGGCGGGTCTCGCGGGGCAACTGGTTCCACTGGAGGAACGGGTACAGGTCAGCCCGGAGGGGCTGGCGGGGCTGGCGGTGGGGCCGTCACTGGAAACGCAAACATCACTTGGATTGCAACAGGATCAAGATTTGGGAGCATCACATGAGCATCACGTACTCATACGAAATTATTGCGGTCAATGAAGCCGCTCGTTGCATGGAGATCATTTACACAGCAGAAGGTCACCAGACCATGCACATCGGCGCTCGACTGCCATACGAAGGCGAAACGCTGGAGCAGATCGTTCGCATGTACGAGCCTGTTCGGTATTGGGAAGAGCAAATGCTCCCTGTGGTTGTGCCGCAGGTTGGAGAGACGGGGACGCTTGCGCCGTTGCCTCCTCCTGAGCCCGTTCAACCTGCACCTGATCAACCCACCGTTGAAGGAGCGCAGACGCTGTGATCAAGCCCGTGTTCCAAAAATTTCATGTTGTACAGGACGGCGCGGGTCTGAATGTTTACCATGCAAACGCAGGTGAAGGCTTGCCTCGACATGAACACGCCTATTCACACCTAACCTTTTGTCATGCTGGCAAGTGCATCGTTCGCAAGGAAGGGCGTGAGCTGATCATGACCAAGGACACTCAGCCAGTCAATCTTGTTGCTGGTGAGTGGCATGAGATCGAGGCGCTGGAAGACGGGACTGTGTTTGTGAATGTTTTTGCCGAGGGTAAAAGCTGATGTTTGGATTCACGCCGTACGCTCAAGCACCCTATGCTTCACTTGGAAATGCAGTCTATGCTGTGGACATTTCCGAGAGCGCAACTGCGTCCGACTCAATCTCTGCTGTTGCCACGCTCCTTGCCTCTGTTTCTGAATCTGCCACTGCCGCCGACTCCATCTCTTCTTCAGTGGTGTTCCCAGCCAGCGTCTCTGAGTCTGCGACCGCATCGGATGCCTTCACGGCGCTGGCAACATTCCTTGGCCTGATCAGCGAATCTGCAACTGCATCCGACTCTGTCTCGGCAGTGGCGACGTTGGCGGCAGACATCTCTGAATCGTCCACGGCCTCGGACTTTGTGTTCTCAAAGGCGGTGTTTGGCTCTGCGGTTGACGAGTCTGCTACTGCCGCTGACTCGGTTGACTCCAACTTCGATGTCTTTGCCTCTGTCTCTGAGTCCGCCACGATCAGTGACGCACCGACCGCGCTGGTGACCTTCTTGGCCTACTTGGTCGAGGCGGCAACAGCCAACGATGCCTTTGCCCTTGCTGTGACCCGGGAGGGGCTGATCTCCGAGTCCGCCACGGCGGCTGATTCCGTCAGTTTGGATGCCACCTTTGCCGCCAACATTGCTGAATCTGCCTCTGCCTTGGACGCAGTTGACTCCTCCTTGGTGTTCTTCGGGGCGGTGGACGAAACGGCTACTGCCTCGGACTCGGTTGTGGGCATCTCTTACTTCCCGGTGAACATTGTGGAAGGGGCCACGGCCAGCGACACCATGACCTCCATCGCCACCTTCTTGGCGGCTGTGGCAGAAATGGCTCAGGCATCGGACACCAACTCAGCAAGCGCCAACTTCCGTGTGGCGGTGATGGAGTACGCCATGGCGCTGGATGCCATGACGGCCCGCCTCCTCTGGGAACTTATTGATGACAGCCAGACTCCAAACTGGCAAAATATCAATGACGCACAGCCGGGGGCTTGGGCGGCGGTGAACACGAGTCAGACCGCAGGTTGGCAGAACATCAACACCGCCCAGACCACGACTTGGTCTGACGATGACACGGATCAAAATCCGGGGTGGACTGACATCCCGACCATCAACTAAGGACAAGGCATGAGCACCTACTCCAGCAATCTTCGCATCGAACTGATCACCACGGGTACTCAGGCGGGCACATGGGGCACGACCACCAACGACAACTTGTCCACGGTGCTGGAGGCGGCAATCGCTGGCAGTGTGTCAGTCACCACGGTGGCGGCAAACGAGGCGCTGACGTACCTCAACGGCCCTTCCAGCACGGCCTCGGCCAACTCGTCCGTGCGGGCCATCCTGACTTTGAACACCTCCACCGGTGCGAACTTTGCCGTTTACGCGCCCCCAGTGTCCAAGCTGTACATCATCAAGAACGCCAGCTCCTACACGGCCACGATCTACAACTCAACCGTGATTGGGAACACCACGGCGGCTGGGTCTGGGGTCGCCATCCCCGCTGGCAAGACCATCGCGGTCTGGTCTGACGGCACGAACTTCGTCCAGCAGGTCACCTACTTGATCTCCCCTGAGCTGGCCGGAACCCCTGTTGCGCCCACGGCATCGGCTGGCACGAACACCACCCAGATTGCCACCACGGCTTTTGTGCAAGCCGCAACCACGGCACTTGGTTTGGGCACGATGTCCACCCAAAACGCCAACAACGTGGCGATCACGGGCGGCACGGTTGCCGGGACGACCAACTCAAGCAACACCTTTACCACGGGCAACAGCATTCAGGGCTTGCTGGAGAAGGCGACCATCACGGCATCTGCCCCCAGTAGCACCACCAACTTTGATGTCCAGACCCAGTCTGTCCAGTACTACACCAGCAACGCCTCGACCAACTTCACCCTGAACGTGCGCGGGGACGGTTCGACCGCCCTGAACTCGGTGATGTCCACTGGTCAGGCCATCACGATTGCCCTGCTGGTGACCTGTGGCTCCACGGCCTACTACCCCAGCGCCTTGACGATTGATGGAAGCTCAGTGACTCCCAAGTGGCAAAACGGGTCTGCTCCAACCGGCGGGCTGGCGAGTTCAGTTAACGTATACGTTTACACAATCATCAAGACGGCATCTGCCACGTTCACGGTTCTGGCCTCTCAAACCAAATTCTCCTGATCATGCCCATCATTTCTTCTGCCGCATCAGCCTCTGCCCGAGGGTACGGGTTCAACGGAAACATTTTGGTTCCGGGGAACAGCGGTGTTTTGACCTCTGGTACGTCCTACACCCTGCCGCTGACTTCTGGTACGACAGTGAACATTTTGGTCATCGCAGCTGGCGGCGGTGGCGGCGGTGGTTCTGGCAGGAACGCAAACTATGACGGCTTCAACACCGGTGGCGGTGGCGGTGGAGCAGGTGGAAACGCATACGTTTTGAGTGTGCCTGTTGTGCCCGGCCAGACCATCAGCTATTCAATCGGCAGTGGCGGCAGCGCTGGAAGCTTCAGGGATGGCGTTTACACAAGCGGTAGCTCTGGCGGCACTGGGAGCGTGACTACTGCCACGGTTGATGGGAATCTGGTTGCAAGGGCAACCGGAGGTAGCGGCGGCACGGTTTCCCCAAGCGGTAGTGCTGGCGGCGCTGGCTCCTACACGGTTGGCACTCAACTATCAACGCCCACCGCTGGCGGCAGCGCACCGAGCGGGAGCTATTCTGGCGGCGTGGGCGCAAAAGGGTACACCATCACCACCACGGTGGGCACTGTGCTTGGATCTTTGCTTTCCTACGGATCAAACGGGACAACCTATCCGCAGGGGAGCAGCAGCTCAAACACCCCGGGCACTGGGTACGGTGCGGGCGGCTCTGGCGGCAGTGCTTTGCAGTCCGACCAATACAACACGGCCCCGCTGTCTTCAAACGCTGGCCTTGCTGGCGCAGTGTTCATCTGGTGGGGCTATTAAAGTGTGGACCCCTTCACCCTCCTTGCCATCGCCAAAGGCGCTGTCACTGCCATCAAGCAGGGGTGTGAGCTTTACAACGAGTTCAAGGGGCATCTGGTCGAGGCCAAAGAGGCGATTGATGAGGCCCGTGGCATCGTCACTGAGGTCACCGGATTCTGGGGCAGTCTCAAGAATTGGTGGTTTGGAGAGCCAGAGCCCCAGCCAACCGCAGAACAGCCCAAGCCAAAGGCCAAGTCGCGCAAGAAGTTTCAGGAGTTTGACGAGATTGAGGTTCGCCGGGACATTGCCGACAACCTCGTCAAGTTCTTCAAAGCCTTGGAATCACTCAAGAACCACATCGCCGAGGAGGAGGAGAAGTCCCGCAACGTGTACGACCCCGACCAAAACCTGATGGAAGCCGCACTGCACCGAGTTCTGGCTCTCGATGAGATGGAGAAGTTGCAGTACGAGATCAGGCAGGTGATGGTGTATCAGACCCCCGGGATGGGGGACTTGTACACCCGAGTGGTCAAGATGGTTGGTGTGATTTCCGAGGAGCAGGAGCTGGCTCGGATTCAGAAGGTCAAGGCGGAGCGGAACGCAAGATGGCGACGAAGAAGGGCGCAGGAAAAGGCAACGGACGTTCTTTTGGCGGCAGTGGGAATCGTCCTACTGGCGGGGTATATCGGGGGAGTGTGGTGGATTCTGGTGAAGGATCGGATGGATCGCTGGGGATTTTGATTGCCATGCTGTCGATGGCAATTGTGCTGTTTCTCATGGTCTTGACAGCGTTCATTTACATCGACATCCTCGGGGCCAAGGCAGAGGTAAGGGAGCAGCTTGTCAAGCTTGAGAAGTTGCGTCGGGAAGTGGAAAAACTTGCAAAGGAAAAGTAATGCTCAGTCTCATTTCAACCCTAGGTGGTCTTTTGATCTCAGGTCTGCCCAAGCTGCTTGAGTTCTTCCAAGACAAGGCAGACAAGAAGCACGAGCTGGCGCTGGCCGAGATGCAGACAATCCGCGAGAAGGAACTGGCCGTCATGGGCTACGCCGCCCAAGCCAAGGTCGAAGAGATCCGCGCTGACCAGATCGCCATGCAGACCGATGCCCAGATGACCCAAGCGGCTCTGGCGCACGATGAGAAGGTTCTGGAGAAGTCCAGCAAATGGGTGGTCAACTACGTGGGCACTGTGCGCCCGACTGTCACCTACATGTTCGTGCTGGAGTTGATTGCCATCAACCTGTACATGACCTACTACCTGTTTGCCCACCCAAGTCTGATTCAGACGGTGGACGATGTGATCCGCTATTCCGAAATTATTTTCAGTGGTGATGAGATGGCAATGCTCGGGGGAATTATTGGATTTTGGTTTGGAAGCCGTAACTGGAACAAAAAGTGAAGACATCCGACAAAGGCATCCATCTGATGCACCTGTTTGAGGGCTATAGGGACAAACCCTATCAATGCTCTGCTCACATGTGGACGATTGGGTGGGGCCATGTCATCTACCATGATCAACTCAAACTGCCGATGGTCAGGAAGGAAGGCTATGAAGGACTCATCCGTTCGGAATACCCGCTTCGCCCGGAGCATAACCGTGTCTGGAGCCGCCCAGAATTGGTCGGTATATTCAAAGATGACCTCGTCAATTTTGAACGTGGTGTTCTTCGACTTGCTCCCAATCTGTCTGGCCGTCAAGGCGCTTTCGACGCTTGCGTGGCTTTCAGCTTCAACGTAGGTCTGGGGAACTTCCAAAGATCCACGATTCGTCAGAAAATCGGGCGAAAGGATTGGGACGGAGCCGCCGAGGCATTTATGGTTTGGACGAAAGCCGGTGGCAAGGTTCTCAAAGGTTTGGTTCGCCGCCGAGAGGCGGAACGTGCGCTCTTCCTGAGCGACAAAGACGAAGAAGAGAATTGACATGCCCCTCCAAAAGTTGCAGTTCCGGCCCGGTGTAAACAGGGAATCCACGACCCTTGCGAACGAAGGCGGCTGGTTTGAGTCCGACAAAGTGCGCTTCCGCTCCGGCTTCCCAGAGAAGATTGGCGGCTGGACGAAGGACACCGGGTCTGAAGATGTCACCACACCCAAGGACACTCTTGCCGCAAGTGGCCTTGTGACGGCTTTGCCGCCCACCACTGGATCGTTCTGGGGGGTCTGCCGCGCCCTTTTCAACTGGATCAACTTGTCCGGCTACAACCTGCTGGGCCTTGGGACGAACCTCAAGTACTACATCCAGAACGGCGTTGGAGGCACGTTCTACGATGTGACCCCAATCCGAGACACAGCCACTGGGGTGACCAACGCCTTCACCACTGACACCGCCACCAACTCTGGTGGGCAGACCACGCTGATCGTGAACGACGCTGGGCATGGGGCGCAGACGGGCGATTTTGTCTGCATCTCAAACACCTCCGGCCCGGTCAATGGGGTGCTTGCGGCCAACATCGACGGTGAGCACCAGATCACCTACATCTCCTCCAGCACGTACTCCATCACGGTGACGGGCACGGCCACATCCTCTGGCACACCTGCGGTGTCGGCCAACTTTTACTACCAGCTTACAGTGGGTTCTGATGTTTACACGACATCGGTGGGCTGGGGCGCTGGCGGCTGGGGCGGGGCAACCACTGGGTATTCCTCAACCGGCTGGGGTTCTGCGGCTCCTGCGGGTCTCGGGATTGGCGTTCAGCTTCGCCTGTGGAGCCAGTCCAACTTCGGACAAGATCTGATCATCAACCCCCGTGGCGGGGCCATGTACTACTGGGCCGTGAACAGCAGCCCCAGCACCTTCGACCGCGCCCAGATCATCAAGGCGAGTACCGGCATTTCCATCCGTGGCAGCACGGTGACTCCAGACTCCACCTGTCCATCTCTGGTCAACATGGTGATGGTGTCGGATGCCTCCCGTTTTGTGATCGCCTTGGGGACAAACGATCCGTCTGGCGTGTTGTTCGGCACGGCCATCGATCCATTGCTCATTCGCTGGTCGGATCAGGAGTCCGTTGCCATTTGGTCGCCTGATGTGGACAACCAAGCGGGTAGCTACCGTCTGAGCCAAGGCTCCGAGATCATCACTGGCTTGCAGACCCGACAAGAGATTTTGATCTGGACGGACTCCGCAATCTACTCCATGCAGTACTTGGGCGCTCCTTACGTCTGGGGCTTCCAAATCATGGGCTCCAACATTTCCATCATGGGGCCAAACGCTGTGGCGGTTGCCAACAACGTGACCTACTGGATGGGCACGGACAAGTTCTACATGTACTCCGGTCGCGTGGAAACGCTCCCCTGCACCCTGCGACAGTACGTGTTTGACGACATCAATCTTGAGCAGTCGTATCAGTTCTTCGCTGGCACGAACGAGGGCTACAACGAGGTGTGGTGGTTCTATTGCTCTGCCAATTCGACCGTGGTTGACCGCTACGTGATCTTCAACCACTTGGAGCGCACTTGGTACTACGGATCGATGGAGCGCACGGCTTGGACTGACAGCCCACTGCGCGACTTCCCAATGGCCGCTGGGTACGACGGCATGCTCATCTACCACGAAGATGGAGTCGATGATGGAACCACAAACCCTCCTTCTCCTATCGTTGCTTATTGCCAGTCCTCGGATTTCGACATTGGTGACGGTCACAATTTCGGCTTGGTTACTCGGATTATTCCCGACGTGACCTTTGACGGGTCCACAGTCAACAACCCGACGACTGTGTTCACCGTGCGTCCACGCCAGAACCCCGGCGCAAACTATGGGGACACCGACAACCCAGATGTGATCAGCGCACAGAACTACCAGAACCAGCAGACCTACAACGTCCAGCAGTTCACCAATTACGCCTACGTCCGCATCCGTGGCCGTCAGATGGCGTTCAAAATCAGTTCCGATGGTCTGGGTGTCTCTTGGCAACTTGGCACACCCCGCCTTGAGGTTCGCCCTGACGGAAGACGTTGATGACGATCCCAGCCCGAGTCCTCCTTGCTCCGCAACCTCCGATGTTGCCGATTGCCCCTGTGCAATACGGCCAGCAGTATCAGGATCAGTTTGCCAACGTACTGCGCCTCTACTTCAACCAGCTCTCCAACACTTTTGGCACAGAGCTTGGGCCAACCGGCGGGCGGTTTCTGAACTTCCCCTACGCCGCCGTCCAGCGCACAACGGATGTAGCCTTCACCGCCAATACGCCAGCGCAGATCACATTCGACACCAACGACTTTCTGAACGGTTGTACGAACGATGGCACGGACGGGATTCATGCTGACTACGCTGGCATCTACAACTACCAGTTCAGTGTCCAGTTGAGGAACACCAATACGCAGATCCATTCTGCTTGGATCTGGCTCAGGGTGAATGGGGTTGATGTTGATGGCACTGGGAGCAAGTTCGATGTGATCTCTTCCCACGGCGGCATCGATGGATTTGTGATTGCTGCTGCAAACTTTTATGTGAGCCTCAACGCCGGTGATTACGTGGAAATGTGGGCGGCGACTGACAACACCGCCGTTTCGTTTGATGCCACTGGCGCACAGACCTCGCCCTTTGTGATGCCATCCATCCCTTCGGTGGTGGCAACCCTTTCTTTCGTCTCGTCTGTACCTGCGTAAGGATTGATCAAAGATGTCCAAAATGGTACGATTCAAATACTAGGAGAAAAGTATGGCTGGCGGTGGAATTGGCGAAGCAGCTCTCATTGGCGCAGTGATTGGCGGCGGTTCTTCCGCTTTGACTGGCCGCGACCCTCTTCAGGGCGCACTCCTTGGGGGTCTTACCGGCGGCGCTGGTGCTGGCATCAGCAATTTGCTGGGCGGTGTAACTCCGGCTTTGGCTCCTGAACTTGCTGTTGGTGCTGATACAGGAATCGCCGCAGGAATCAATTCCGCTGCTTCCGCAGCGTCCCCCACAGGACTGGCAGCGTTGCAAAGCACGGCAGTCCCGCAGTCGGTCCTTGATCAGTCAATTGCGCAAGAGATGGCGCTCAATAAACCCGTTACTCAGCTGCTGGTTGACCCCGGTGTTTACGCTGCTCCGGTTTCTCCGACCACACAGGCTGCAATTGAGCAATCAATCGCAGGTGACCCTTCCTTCTCTCACCGAATTTCTCAAGTCGCCCCCACCGTCCAATCCCAGACTCCTGTCTTCGATGCGATCAAATCGCTTGGAACGTCTATCGGGGACAACCAAAAAGGCACGACCACACAGGCGCTCAAGGATATTGGCTCTTCTGTTTTGGGCAAGATTGGAGACAACCCTGTTCCGTACGCGCTCTCCGGCATCGTTCCGCTGGCCATGCTGGACCCGAAAAAAACAGACGCTACGCCAGTTGAAAAGTACGAAGGCCCCTTGAGCAAGTTCAAGTACGACCCCAACACCTTCCAGCCTTACACCCCTCAGCCGCCCAATCCTGTTTACCGCCCCGTCTACAACAGCTATGGCTTGCCAACCATTTACGCAGCCGCTGGTGGGTCTGTTGAGCAGATGTCTCAAGCCAATTCTGTTGGGGCCAACACGGGCTACCCACAGGCTGACATCCTCGGTCATGCGTACTCCACGCCTTGGCAAACACCGGTTTCTCAAAATGTTGTCGCTGGGGTTGCCGATACTGGGGTTAACCCTATTACCGGGCAGATGGCGTTTGCTGGTGGGGGCATCGCTGACCTTGGCAGCTACTCAGACGGCGGCCGCATGCTCAAAGGGCCGGGAGACGGCATGTCGGACAGCATTCCTGCCACAATCGCCAACAAGCGCCCAGCTCGTTTGGCCAACGAAGAGTTCGTGGTTCCGGCAGACGTGGTCTCCCACCTTGGCAACGGCTCCTCTGATGCAGGAGCCAAACAGCTTTACGCCATGATGGACAGGGTGCGCAAAGCCCGCACCGGAACCAAACAGCAAGGGCGCGAGATCAACCCGACCAAGTACATGCCCGCATGAAGCTGATCCACATTCCAACCAATCACATCCTCCAGTTCTGGGACACGGTGGAGCCACATCTCAAACGCGCCGAGTCTTTTGGCGGCAACGAGTACAGCATCGAGCAGATCAAGGTCTACCTCACCTTGGGGCAGTGGATTTTGGTGGTGGCAATGGAAGAAGACCGCACGATCCACGGCGCGGCAACACTGTCTTTCATCAACTACCCCAACGACCGCGTGGCGTTCATCACCTGCCTTGGCGGGCATGCGCTCCTGAATGCGGACGTCTTGGAGCAATTAAAAGCCCTTGTCAAAGAAGCAGGGGCCACCAAAATTCAAGGGGCCGTGCGCGAGTCTGTCGCCCGGTTGGCAAAGCAATGCGGCTTCTACGACCGATACCAGATCGTAGAGACCAAAGTTTAAGGAGCGCACTATGGCTGGCGGCGGCGGACAACCTTCACAACCTACACAAACAACCGTAACGAACACCAACCTGCCTGAGTACGCTCGTCCGTACGTGGAGACGATGCTGGGCGCTGGGCAACAACAGGTGTTTGACTACAAACCAGACGCGTCTGGCAACATGGTGGCGCAGGGCTTTAGACCCTACACGCCGTTCAGCACCGACCCTTCGGCCTACTTTGCAGGGTTTTCCCCTATGCAACAGGCGTCGTTCCAAGGTGCGGCCAATTTGGCCCAGCAAGGCGCGGCTCCGCAGGTCACGCAAGGGTCGCAGCTTGCCGGTGCGGCAGGTCTTGGCGCACTCAACACGGGGGCGTTTGGCACTCAGGAAGCCATGTCGTACATGAACCCATACGTTGAGGCGGCTTTGGCCCCCCAGATGGAGCTGATGCGGCGTCAACAAGGTGCTCAAGCCCAACAAATGGCGGGTCAGGCCACACTGGCCGGGGCGTTTGGCGGCTCCCGCTACGGGCTGGCGCAAGCCCAGCAGAACCTTGCCAACCAGCTTGCACAGCAAAACTTGGTGGGGCAGGGGTATCAAACGGCCTACCAGCAAGCCGCCCAACAGTACAACGCCGATCAAGCGCGGCGTTTGCAAGGTCTGCAAGCCGCCATGCAGGGGGCACAGACTCTGGGGCAGCTGGGGCAGACGGCCTACGGCCAGCAGACGGGCAACATCAATTTGCTCAACCAGTTGGGCGGGCAGCAGCAAGCGGCTGAACAGGCCAAGATCAACCAGCAGATTCAGGACTACGCTACGCAGCAGCAATACCCGATGATGCAGTTGGCCAACCTGAGCGGCCTGTTGCGCGGCTTGCCGATGCAGTCTGCCACCACCCAGATGTACCAAGCTGCGCCCAGCACGATGAGCCAGATTGCCGGTCTCGGGACTGCGGCGGCTGGTGCTTACAAACTGTTTGGGGCTAAGAAGGGTGGTAAGGTGCCCACACCCAAAGTGGGTAGTGCTGGATTGATGGACTTGGCGCTTGCCAAGATGGAGAGTGCTGCATGATTAACGTCCCCCAAATCACCGCTGATCTGGCCCGCATGCCCGACAGGTCATTGCAACAGTACGCCCAGATGCACCGCAACGACCCCTACATCGTGGCGTTGGCGTTGGCTGAGTCCAACCGCCGCAAGCAGCTTCGCATCGGTGCACAGGCTGGCCAAGCCCAACAGATGCCCACTGTGGTGGAGCAAGACATTGCTCAGATGGCCCCCGAACAGGTTGGCATCGGCTCCCTGCCCGAGCAGTCTCTTGCCAAGATGGCAGGTGGCGGCATCGTTGCGTTTGAAGAAGGCGGTGAGGTTGAGCACTACCAGAACCGTGGCTTCACTGGATTAGAAGAGCCAGACGCGAGATTTTTGTTTCCCAACATTGGTCCGCAACCAACAGTCTCAACAGCGGATGAAGACAATCCTCGCATTCCCAACTGGGTTAGACGGTTGCCTGATGACAGCCCTCTTAAGGCAGCATGGTTGCGAGAGTTTCAAAACGAGCCTGTCAAAAAATTGATCAATGCTAATGGGTTGTTGGCTATGCAGCCTACACAGTCCCAACAAGCATTGGGGAGCAGGTTTGCTTCTCCGCCAACCGGCCCCGGCAGTAAACCTTCTTCAGGCAGTCAGGCACCAATGGCTGATGTGCTTAGAGGGCAAGGTTCTGCAAGCGGGGTAAACGCCCTTACAAACAATCTGATTGCTGCGTCACAAGAAACCGACGCCGGTATGTACCCTCGTGGGAATGAGCCTCGTGCACCTGAAACGCCCGCAGGTGTTGCAGCGGCAGCTCCCAGTCCTGCGTTTGCCGCGCTTCAAGCCGCAGCCACACAGCAAGGTGGTGGCGGAGCCCCGCGCAGTGGCGTTGGCAGTTTGGTCCAAAGTCCTGAACAGTATCAGGCCATGTACAACAAACTCCGTCCTAATCCTGCCACCATTTCTGACCCTTTTGCAGTTCAAGCTGCGGAAGCTGGCCGCGCTCGTATCGCGGCTTCGGAAGCTTCACGAGACCAGCTTAAGCAGGACATTGAAGCGCTTGGCGAGTTTGGCAAAGAACGAGAGGCACGGCTTAAAGCGCGAGAAGAAAAACTTGGCAAGCAAGAAGGCGAAACAACGGGTCTGGCGTTGCTCAAAGCTGGTTTTGCCATGATGAGCGGTACAAGTCCTCACGCATTTGTCAACATTGGCGCTGGTGCTGGTATTGGTGTGGATGAGTACACCAAAGGTAAAGAGAAAATTGACGCTGCCCGCGAACGGCTCGATGAGGCGTATTCAAGGCTTGATGAGATTCGCCGAGGCGAAAAAGTTGCAAACGCCAGAGAACTGCGTGCGGCAAATAAAGAAGTCAAGTTGGCTGAAGCCGATGTTAAAGACAAAGGCGTGGCTGCTTTGCGGACTCAGTTGGGTATTGAAGAGGCCAAAGCCACAGAACTTGTCAATGCGTACACCCAAGATCGCCGCACACAGTTTACGGCAGAGTCGCAAGAAAGAATTGCGGCACAAAACAGACAAAGCCAAGCCCTTTCCACTCTGGCTCAGATTGAAGCGCATAAAGAAATTGCTGCAATGCCGGGGGCAGAGCAAAAGCTCTACACGGCCTTGGGCGGTGGCGACATTCTCAAAGGTTTTGAGAAAGCCAAAACCATCATGCAAGAGACAAAGAAGGACTTGATGACTGAGTACACCGAATGGCTTAAAGCCAACCCGATGGCTGGCATGGAGCCCGATAACGGCATGAACAAGTTTCTAAAACAGAAAATGATGTTCAGCGGGTTGGGTGGGCTGAATAAACCCCCTGCTCCAACTGGAGCGCCTACTGGACAAGTCCGTCAGTAAACATACAATAGCCCCATCCCCTTGATGGGGCTTCTACAATTCGATTGGAAAACTGCCATGCCGCAATACTTGCCGCTCCCTGATGGGTCGTCTCTATTGATGAAAGAGGGTGAAAGCCCTCAAGAAGCATGGCTTAGAGCAATTGAAAAACACCCCGACGCTTTTGGCCTGTCCACACCAGCGCCAGAAGCCAAACCAGAATCGGGTTTTGTTCCCGCCCTACAGGCGGGCTTCAAAGGGCTCAAAGGCGACATTGCCGCACTGGCTGGGCGCTCTGGCCTGATGGACTTGGCCGCTGCTGAAGAGTACAAGAAGCAGCAAGAAGCCGAAGCCAAGAAAATCTTTGCCCCCACCCAGCAGGGTTGGACCGAAGCGCCTTTCACTAAAGTTGCCGAACTGCTTGGCGGGTCACTTCCCTACATGGCCGCTCCTGTGGCTGCTGGCGCTATTCCGTTTGTTGCGCCTGTTGCCGCGCCCACTGCGGCCTTGGTTAGTACCGGTTTGGCAGGGCTGACTTCCGCCGCCCAGTTCACTGGCTCCAACTTGTCCCGTCAGATGGAAGAAGGCAAGTCTCTGGGAGAGACTGACCTTGGCGCTGCTGCCGCTGCCTCCGTGCCTCAAGCCGCGCTGGACATTGTTGGCTTCAAGATGATCCCCGGCATCCGCCGTTTGTTTGGCGCAGCGGGTAAAGAGCTGACTGAAGAAGCCGCCAAGAAGATTGCTGACAAGAGCCTCAAGTCCGTCATTGCGGATTACACACTCGCTACTGGCAAGACGATGGGCGCTGAAGGTTTGACCGAAGCTGGCCAGCAAGCGTTTGAGCGCCTCCAAGCAGGGCTGTCGTTGACGGATGAGAAAGCCCGTGACGAGTACCTTGAGAACTTCATTGGCGGCGCTGTGCTTGGCGGCGTGCTGGCCCCGGCTGGCCGCTTTGTTGAACGCGGTGAAGAGCAAGGCAAAGCCAAAGCATTTTTGGAAAAACAAGCCCAAGACCGCGAAGAAGCCGCCCGCAGCACCCCTGAAGCCTTGGTGAAACTTGGCACAGACTTCCAACAGGCACGCACACAGCTCACCAACCTGAACAACGCTTTGCGCACTAAGCCCGGGAAGAAAGCTTCTGAGGAAGAAAAAGCCCAGTATGCGGCGTTGAAAGAGCAACGCGACGCGCTGCTTGAGCAGTACAAACCTCTGGCGCAAGAGTACGCCAAACGCAAAGATGCGGTAGATGCCGCAATGGCGCAAGCCCAATTTCAGGCAGAAACTGGGGTGGAGCAGCCTACTGCACAAAGGGCTCTTCCAAGCGACATGCCAGAAGCCATGCCCTACCAGTTGAGCCCGATGGCTCAGTTGATGGATCAGCACCAGCTCCTTGGTGACCAGATCAGCGACATCCAGACTCAGCTTGAGAGTGGACCTGACGTAGACACGCAGCTTGCCCTTACCCAACAGCTCAGTGACTTGCAAGCGCGGCAAGCAGAGATGGGGCAAACCATCGAAGCCCAAGGCGGCACAACGCTGACCCAAGAACAGCACGAGAAGGCTATGGCCGCTACCGAAAAAGCGCGGCTTGACGCACTTCAAAAAGGCGATTGGGGAGCCGCCACCAAACAAGCACAGAAACTCAAAGCCCTGCAAGCACAGACTCCTGCGTTGCAAGAGCTTGCCTACCACCGTGAGCGCAAAGGCGTTGCTGCTGCCACACCCGAAGGTGAAACCATCCCGCTATTCTCAGAGAGCACTGAGGGTGAGAAGGTTCGTCAAAAGCCTTTGAAGTTTGTTGGGGCCGAAGGCAAGCCACTGACAGGGCTGCAAGCCGCCAAGAAGGCCGCAGAAAAAGCTGCCGCTCCGGAGACCCCCGTTGTGGCGGCAGGGCTGACCAAAGAAGTTCAACGCACTACAGCCAACTTGGCCAATGCAGTCAAGAACGCTCGGCGCAATGAGCAAGGCCAACTGGACACCACGGCAATCTACGACGCCATCAAGCAGCGCAACGAGGCCGAGAACGCAGTGTCTCGCGCTGAGGGTGCGCCTACAGAGAAAGGTTTGAAGCCTGTTGTGCTCGACATTTTTGATTTGGGCAACCAGATCAGAACGGCCATTCAGAACGGCGACACCGCGCTTGTGGATCGGATTGCCAAGACTGTTGACAAACAAACGCTCGATGCCGTGTTGGACGAGAAAGCATCCGAACGTGAAAAATTGGCCAAGGTGCTGGATGCCAAACTTGGCGTTCCGGGCACGAAACGGGTGCGGGCTGACTTGTTCAGTAAGCTGTACAACCCCAAGCAACAAGCCGAGTTCAAAAACGGAACCAGTCTTGAGACGGTTGAGCGGCCCAAAATCAGAATGATCGAGCAAGAAGTGCTCGACAAAAACGGAAAGCCCGTTCGCAATAAAGACGGCAGCATTTTGACGGAGAAGGTTGAGGATCCTGACGGCAAGCCTGAGATTGGCAAAAACGGTTTGCCGGTGATGGAGACCGTAAAGCTCCAAGACGTGTACGACAAAGGTGGCCCTCAAGCCGTCGAGTACGAAGTCATCATGTCCCAGATTGCGGACATCTCTAAGAAAGTCACCACCAAACAAGGCCGCGCCAAAAAATCTTTGGTGCAAGAGCTGTACGATTTGGCAGCTGAACACGAGGCGTTGAAAGCGCAGCTTGCGTCTGGCATAGCTGTGCCCACCATGAGGGAGAAAGTTGCTGGCGTCCAAGCAAAGCTTGGCAAAGGGGAAGCCCCGGCAGAACGCCAGATGGATGCAAGTGAGCTATACCAGCTCAAACGCAGGCTTGCCGCCATTGAGAACAAGTACCGTGCAGTTGAAGGGCAAGTGACCCCTGTGCGGGATAAAGTGCTGAAGCTTTATGACAGCCTATACGAGACAACCGCAGAAGCGCCTGTAGAAAAAGTCCGTGCTGAAAAACGTGCAGAGTTGAGTGAGTTGGGCCAGCGCCCTGCCGTGTCTCGTGCCGCCAAGACAAAAGCGCGTATTGAGTCTGGCAACGTGCGCAAAGAAGCCGAAGCTTCACAAAAAATGCGGGACTTGGCCAAACAGCTTGGCACGGAAGAAAAAGAGTACGACAAGTTTGGCGAAGGCTTAATGAAAAAAGTCCGTGCTTTGGAAGAACGGTACGGTAAAAACGATCCTGCTGTGACAAGTTTCCGCATCGACATGATGCGGCAACTTGAAGAAAAAGCCCTTGAGCTTGGCAAGAAGACGCCTGAGTACAAAGCCACGCTGAAAGAGCAGATTGAATTTATGAAGTCGGCGCTTGAGTCGGCCAGTGAAGCCGGGTTTAAACAGACTGTGCCTACCAAGCGAAGCACGCAAGTCACGCGCAAATCAAGCGGTGCTCCCAAACGCATTGTTACGTCTTCTCCAGAAAGCAAGGCGACGTCGGCCAGAGAACAAGAGGCGTTTGAACAGCGCCGGGGGGTGTTCCGGGAGATGCAAGAAGGCATTGAGTCTGAACGTCAAGGGCGGGAAGAAGATCGGTTCTTGCGCGGGGTTGAGACAGAAAGCGTTGACCTGAGCAAAGAGCAGGTCAGTCTCATCAACAACAATAAAGTTCAGTCTGTGTTGTTGGCCGTGGCATACGACGACCGATATGACGCGTTTACCCGCACCGTGGCAAAGGCGCTTCGCCCGTTCTTGGACAACACCAACATTCGGATTGAAGACAAAGTCTATGACGGTGAAGGCAGGGAAGTGCTTGGTTACGCCATCAGCACGCAAATTGTTATCAGCCGCAATGGCGGCTTGTCAGTTGAGACTTTGCTGCACGAAAGCACCCACGCCGCTGCTGAACGGATTGTCAAGCTGGCCGAACAGGATCCTTCCAAGCTGACCAAAGAACAGAAGCTGGCCATCAACGAACTCAAAGCAATCCATGCACGGGTGAAGGCGGACGCTGGCATCACCAGCACCAATGCCAAAGGCAGTCTGTCTGAGTTTGTGGCCGAAGTCATGTCCAACCGCAATTTGCAAAAGCAGTTGGGTGAGCGCAAGTGGCGCATGTCTGACATGTGGAACGGCATCAAGTCCGTCATCATGCGCATGCTCGGTCTTGATAAAGAAATTGAAACAATGTTCGGCGCTTCTGTCGTGGCCATCGAGCAGTTGTTTGTGCCGTCAAGCGTTCGCAATCTGGGACTCAAAGCCCAAGAAACAGCGACGTCACGCAAGCTGTCGGCCAAAGACATCGCAGCGTTGCACACCGGCAGTAACTCCATGCGCCAGTTCTCTGAGCAGTTTGGGGAGCGCATCAAACAGAAAGACCGCACGCCAGAAGATGTAGAACGGATTGCCCAAGAAGCCATTGACGAGATGGTGAACAGTCTTAAAAAAGTGCCCGCCCCTCGCGTGTTTGCAATTTCTCCAAGAATGTCCGCAGAAGAGCGTGCTGAACTTAAAGAGAAAAACAAAAAACGAGAGGCAGACTACGAGGCGTTTTTAAAGACTGCGCCTAAGCCTGTTATTGCGCTTCCGACAGCAGACACGCTTGATTACAAATCAGCCACCATCATGTCTGATGGCAAGCCGTATGACGAAAACAACCCTTTGCATTTTGTTGAAGCAGAGGTAAGTGTGTTTGCTGCACTCAAAGCGCAGGAAGATTTGCGGCTGCGTGAAGAAGAAGCAAAAGAAATTTCTGATCGCCGCAAGTCAGACTTCAAACAATTGGTCAAATTTTTTGAAGACAACTACCACAACTACACGTTGGCAGAAACTGCATTGGTGTTGAAAGCTGCGTCTAAGTACAGCGTTATTGCTGATAAGTCTGGGCGTCTAAAACTTGTAGAAATTTCAAAAGACAACCGGCACAATGTGGCTGTTGTTGGGGCTGATGCGGCCAACGCAATTATTGAAGAACTTCGGGCAGGTAAAGCTCTGAAGGATGCGTTCATCACAGGGCTGCAAAAGCAAGCCAACCGCGCCGAAGTCAACAACGAACGTAAAAACGGTTGGCAAAAGTTTGATCAGTCTGATACTGAAGAAGCAGCGATTGCTTTGAATGAAGGTGCAGCCAACACTTCGTGGTGCACAGGCGCTGGGCTTGGGCATGCAAGAGGTCAAATTAAAAAAGGCGACTTTTATATTTACTACAACCAAGGCAAGCCGGAAGTTGCTGTGCGCATGGATGGCGCTGATAAGGTTGGCGAAGTTCGTGGTAATACGCCAGACCAGTCGTTGAACGCAGAGCAACAAAAAATTGCGCAAGACTTTTTGGAACAAAAAGCATTTAAAGGAGCTGATGAATATTTGTCCGACATGCGGCGCAAAGCAACTTTGATTGCTATTGCAAAAGGCGAAAAGTCTTTTACCGAAGAAGACTTGTTTGCCATGCCCGATGATGTTTTTGACAGGAGTGGAAAAGCAGACACTAGTAAGTTGTTGCGGTTTTCAAAACTGGACGGCTATCAACATTTGCGCCCAGCTGCGACTAAAGAAGTGTCTGAATTTTTTGCGGACAAATTGGTTGAGCCTGTTTTTGAGGCATACAAAAACGGGAATTTTATTTATTCAAGCTTAAGCACGCTTGATTTTAATAGTGATGGAATTGCAAAAGTTAAATTTGGGGGAAAGACTTTTGAGGTCTCCAAAGATGACCTCAAGATGATTAAAAAATTATCGGTGTCAAGCTATCGCGGGTATGAGAAACCCACATTCCCAAATCTCACAAATATTAAAGATATCAATGTGTTTTCTGGGGAAAACCGGGGGGCCGAGCTTACGCTGCCAAAACTCAAGCAAGTGGAGAGCATAACTGCTTTTGGAAAACTGAACGAAGCACTCTGCACTCTTGTACTTCCCTCAGACGCTAAGGTTAGAACAGTGTTCCCAATTTATGATGCGCCAACGCAGCTTCGTATTGAAGGGGTGCGGCACATTCAACAACTTGAATTGCATAGAGGGGATAAGGGGGCATTGCATCTTGATTTGCCCGACACGCAGTATTTTGCAACCGTAAATAACTACGGCACGATTTTGGTCAAGGCGTCTGAAAAAGCCGAAAGTGAGTTGTTGTCAAAAGTTCTTTCTGACGACAAAGTGTTGGAAGCGTATGAAGAGTACGAAACTGCGGCAGAGCTGGGCGAAGCGGAAGACGAAACTGCTTTTGATTCCAGCACAGTTCTTGAGTACAACAAAACTTTTGGCGACCAAACTGAACGTGTTATTGGGGATCTTGAGTTGCGTGGGGTGCTGACTCCTGCTGAGTTTGCTGCTTTTAATAGAAGTGGGCCGATGCAGTTGATGGATCAGTGGACTACGCCTTCCACACAGTTGGGCTATATTTATTCTGGGCTTGAAGAAACTTTGCCAGAAGAGCGTTTTGGGAAAGCGCTTTTTGATTTTTACAACACACTCTTTAAGCTTAAGGGAGATGACAAGTTTGTTTTGCCGGACATGGCAGTTATCAATGCGCCCAACTTCATTGCTGAAACACCGCCCATCCAAACGCTGACCGAAGCGCCTGAGCAAATTCGTTTTGCCCCCAAAGATGTTGGGGTGCAGGAAGACAAGCCGGGAGTGTTCTCGTTCAAGCGTTGGCAGCAGCCTTCAAGCATCACGTCAGTGGCACAAGAGCCGTCAGTCATTGACAAGTTGTTTGGCAACCTGTTTGGTTTGGCGGGGCGCGTGCAGTTTGTTGACCAGTACGCGGCGCTTGACGAGGTGACAAAACGTGGTATGAGTGCAGGGCAGATCAGCAGCGCCGAAGCCACCAACGCCCAGTACTTGCTTCGTTTTGGGCAGCAGAACAGCCAGTTTGCTGGGCAGTTCATGACCAACGGCCCTGTGGTGATGGAGACCACCAAAGAAAACGGCATCGTCAAGTCGTTGTACCGCAGCACCAAAGGCACGTCCATGATGGATGTAGCACAAACCTTGAGCGCCGCAAAGTTGGGCAATGACACTGAGCAAGAAGCCATGTTCACCATGTACCTTGCTGGCGAACGCGCAAGCCAAGTTGGTTGGGAAAAGCTGAACTTCCAAAATCCTGACAAAGCCCGCGCTGAGTACCAGACGGTGATGAACAAGCTGGCGGCAAACCCTCAAGCAGCCAAAGCTTTTGCTGCGGCCAAACAGCTGTACCAGCAGTACAACGCTGGGTTGTTGGACTTCCTTGTCCAGACCGGGGCGCTGACGGCTAAGAAGGCAGCGGAGCTCAAGGCTATTACGTACGTCCCGTTCTACCGCGTGGCTGGCAACGGCGAAGTGCAATTGATGATTGACAAAGAGCACCCGATCAGGATTGCCAACGTCAAGGATCAGCCTCAGCTCAAGGAGCTGGTTGGCGGCAATACGGCCATCATGCCGGTGTTTGCCAGCGCGGCACAGAATACGTTCATGATCACGCGCATGGGTCTACGCAATCAAGCAGTGAAGGAAACTGCGTTCATGCTGCAAAAGATTGGCATGACGAAAGCCGTCAAGGAAGGTTCCGGCCCGACTGACGTCAACACTGTGCGGTTCTTTAAAAATGGCGTGCAGCACTACGCCATCATTGACACTGATGCGTTTGGCGTACCGGCAGAGCTGGTTGTTCGCGGCATGGAAGGTATCAAGACCACGCTTCCGGCAGTCGTCAAAATGCTGGGCATGCCAGCGACGCTGCTGAGAAACTTTGTGGTGCGTAATCCTGCCTATGCTGTGCGTCAGGTCATCCGTGATCCGCTCAACGCTTGGTTTACAACTGGTACAGACGCAACGCCCGTGCTGTCCTCCATGAAAGAGCTGGCCACCATGGTCGCTGGCCGCAGCGAAGCCGAACGCAAGTTGATGGAGACTGGCGCAATCAGCAGCAACATCTACTCGGGCGACGAGCGCGACATGTCCAAGTTCCTGAAGGATGTTTCTACCGGGCGCACTGGCTGGGACAAAGCCATGGCGCGGCTTGACGCGTTTGCACTCCAAGGCGACGCTGCCACTCGTGCAGTGATCTACAAAGACTCCTTGGCCAAGGGCATGTCTGAGCAAGAAGCCCTGCTTCGCACCCTTGAGTCGATGAACTTTAGCCGCCGTGGCGTGTCGCCCAGCATGCAGCTCTTGAGCGTGTTGATCCCGTTCTTCAATGCGCAGATCCAAGGTCTTGATGTGCTGTACCGTGCGTTCAAAGGCGACATGCCGTTTAGCCAACAGCTTGAGATCAAGAAGAAGATGATGCAGCGCGGGCTCTTGATGGCGGGGATGACGGTTGCGTATGCCGCTTTGATGCAGGACGATGACGCGTACAAGCGGGCCAAACCCGAAGAGCGGTACGGCAATTGGTTTGTGTACGTGCCGGGAGTGTCTGAGCCTGTGCGCGTTCCCATTCCGTTTGAATTGGGCTACTTGTTCAAGGCTCTCCCTGAAGCCATCTGGAACGTGGCTGCGCAAGACGAGAAGGCTGGAAACGCAGTCAAAGGCGTTGGCAAGTTGTTGGCGCAAAGCAATCCGTTTAGTCTGCCGCAAGCCATCAAACCTGTGACAGAGGTGTACCTTGGCAAGTCGTTCTTTAGTGGCGACATTGAGTCTTTGCGTGAGAAGCAGCTTTTGCCCACTGAGCGGTATCGTGACAGCACAACTGAGCTGTCCAAGCTCCTTGGTTCAGTGACAGGCAATATGGGGCTGAGTCCTATCAGCATTGATTACCTCATCCGTGGGTACACGGGCGGGCTGGGGATTGCGCTTGTGCAGTTGGCAAACCCGTTACTGGCTCCAGACACCCGTGCCGACATTGCCAAACCCACCACCAAGCCAAGCAAGACGCCGTTCATTGGCGGGCTGTTCCAGCCTGTTGAAGGACGCGGCACGCTGGACGAAGCGTACGACCGCATGGAAGAGATCAAGCAGGTCAAGGGCACGTTCAACCGCTTGGTTGAGGAAGGTCGTCGGGCAGAGGCGCTGGAGTTTGCCCAGAACTACTCAAACGACTTGTCAATGGCTTCAATCAGCGGACGACTCCAG
>Ga0315909_10000450_pt1 | contig 54709 bp, 81 predicted proteins | sample LakEriMetagenome_11_FD_203527 | JGI IMG/M metagenome (GOLD analysis project Ga0315909, IMG submission 203527) | Freshwater fungal communities from buoy surface, Lake Erie, Ohio, United States - Buoy 2 MA125 | ecosystem: Environmental > Aquatic > Freshwater > Lake | place: USA: Lake Erie, Ohio... | reverse complement strand
TGTTGGCCCAGCACCAGCCCAGCACTTGGTTTTGCGTGAGTTGGTCGTAGGGGGTGAACGGAGCGCCCGCCTCGGGAGCCGGGACAGACGTGGTGCTGTACACGGAGCCGTTGTAGGTGGTGCCGTTGCTGTCTTGGGTGCCGGAGCAAGTCCAATGCACGGTGAAGACCACATCGGTGTTGCCGTCCTCTTGAGGGTAGCAGTCCATTGCTGTGACTGTCCAAGTGATTGTTGCGGTCATGATTTGCCTTTCAGTGGTTAAGGGTGCGATGCTTTGTAGGCATCAAATTCTGCTTTTAGTTCTTGGATGGCGGCGACAAGCAGGGGAACTACGTCAGGCATTGCCAACGCAAGGTAGTGCTTCCTGCCTTTGTCATCAATTTCTTTTTCAGGCACATCGACAGCCTCTGGGAGAACTGTCAGCACATCCTGAGCAATCAGGCCAACCTTGCGCTTCTTGGTGCTGTCGCTCTTCCATGTGAAGTACACGGGGCGCAGTGCGTCAATTTTGCCGAGGGCGTTCTCAATGCCGCCGTCGATGTCCTTCAGTCGCTCATCGGACGGGAAAGACCAACTGGTTGAATTCCTTGTTATTTGACAAACGTTCGCTTGCAGCCCCTTGTTGTAGAAGCCCATCCCGCCAAAACCGTTCGTGCCATATCCAAATGCCCAAACCGCGTCGTTTCCAAGACCTGATGTGGGGTTGCCGCCAAACGAGGACGTTTGAGGGATAAAAGCCATCGAGGTTTCCGTAGAAGAAACGCTACCTAACTGGAGTTGCCCGAAAGACGAGTTGTCGGAGAAGATGTTGAACTTTTGGGAATCGTTCCTGAACTGGAAAGCGCCGCCTCCAGTCATGCCTGTCGTGCCGACATAAAACCCACCGCTATCGGTGAAGCGGGCACGTTCTGAACCGCCAACTTGAACGAACGCTAAACCTTGACCCCCTTGTCCGGGGATGCTCTGCAAACTAAAAACACCTCCGCCGCTTTGGATGCGTATGCTTGCCGACCCGGCAGCGTCTGCCCCCGTGTGACGAACACGGATGGTTGCTGCGGTGCTATCGCCGCCTTCAACATAAACCCTATGTCCGGTGTCAGTCGTTGCGCCAACAAGCAAATTGCCATACAACAGGGTTGACTGATCACCACGGAAGTCAGCAACGTTCACGGGTGCGGCGTTGCCAGTGGTGCCGGGGTATGCCCGCACGCGAAGGACGTTGCTGACTGCCGCTCCTGCGGTGACTGTTGCATCAATACCTATCCAGCGGTTTGCTGTTGCGCCCCCACTGGAAAGATCAGCAGCAGCCCCATACTTGATGACGTTATCAAACGTACCATCAATTCCAGTCGCGGTGATCTTGGCAATATCACCCCACACACCCAGACGACCAACAGCAGATGTACCGCCAACCAACAATCGCCCACTCGCATCCAGCGTCATTGCTTGCGTGAAAGAGATGGCGTTACCTGCGGTTCCAGCACCAGAGTTAAACCAAGCATGAGTGCCGTTTACCAGTTCATACTTCAGCGCAAACGTAGAAGATAAATACCTGTTATTTGAACCGTCGTAAAACGCATTTTGGAAAATTCCGGTGTAGTTGGTTGCACCGTTGTTTACAAGCGATGAGCCGTTTACAAGTTGCAGCGCTCTCCAACCAGAAGCCCAAGCACTCGGAGTAACCCCCAAGCCGAGGTTGCCGGACGCATCAATCTGCATCCGCTCCCCGCCGCTGTTATTAAAGCGCAACCCGCCAAAAACAACGTTTCCCGTCTGGATAAGCCATTCTCCATTTGAGGCTGTCTTGAGTGACAAGCCGACGTTTGCACCAGAGCCAGATGACGTTGTCTGGACCGTGGCTTTTATGTCGCCAGACCCAGAAACATCCAACTTCGTAGCAGGCGAACTCGTCCCAATACCCAGACCTGTGCTGGTCAGGCGCATTTGTTCGGCGTTGTTAACTGACCATGTTTGCGCTGCGTTATCTACAACGATGTAGTCAACCTGACCTGAAGAATTGCGCTGAGATAGATAGAAGTTCTTTGTTCCGGCTTGCAAGCGAAGTTCGGTATCAATAGACGGGTTGTAAATCGTCAGGCTCTTTGTGGGAGTAACACCGGGGCCAATGCCTAAAAATGAATTCGTCCCATCAAACGTCAGCGCAGACCCAGTGGTCAGGACTTTGGAGCCGTTGAGGTAGGCCACGCCGTTGGTTGTGCCGCCGTTGAGGGTCAGAGCGCCGGAGGTCGTGAGCGCGGCGATACCGGTCAGGTTCCCAGAGTCGTCCAGGATGCCCACCGAGTTTTGCACCAACTTGCCGGTGGTCGAGTCAAAGCGCACCAGCGCGTTGTCCGTTGAGCTGCCGGGGCCGACGACGTCGCCGGACGCGCCAGCCTTAGTGGCCAGCACCTGCACCACACCGCCGTTGTCCTTGTAGAACAGCTTACCGTCGGTGATGTTCAGCGCCAGCTCACCGTTGGCCAGGTTGCCAGCGGAAGGGGCGGCGGACGCGGTGGTGCTGAAATACAGCTGGATGGGAGTAAATCCACTCTGGGCCATGATCTGTTCCTCTCAAAAATTAAAACGTGCCGCCGGAGATACCCGACCACACTGGTGTGCCTGCGCCAGCCGACGTGAGCACCTGGCCCGCCGTGCCGTTGGCAATGAACCCGGTCGCGCCTGCGCCGGTCTGATACGGGATCTGGGACGCAGCGCCGCCGTCCAGGTTTGTGGCCTTGCCTGCGGTGAGCGTTGACTGCGCAACATACTGCGGGCCTGCCGCGCCTGCCGTGAGCACGTAATTCAACGTGCCAAGCGCCAGCATGGCGGTGGTGCCGGATGCGGACTGGTACGGCAGCGAGCCGGTGGTGCCGCCCGCCAGGTTGGTGGCGGTCGTCGCAGACGTCGCCGTGCTGGCGTTGCCCGACAGAGAGGCGGTGATGGTGCCCGCGCTGAAGTTCCCTGATGCGTCACGCGCCACGACCTTGGAGGCCGTGTTGGCATCTGTGGCGTCCACCGCAAACGTGCGCGCCACGGAGCCGTCGTAGGTTCCAGTTGACGTCAGGTAGCTGCCAGCAGTCAGAGCGTTGGGAGACGCCGCTGTGATGGTTCCAGAAGCGCCCAGCGCCACAGTCACGCCGTTGAACGTCACCGACGAGTTGGTAAGCGACGAGTTGCCAATATTAGACAGCGTATTGTTCGCGCCGCTGATGGTTTTATTGGTCAGCGTCTGCAAACCAGACAACGTCGCAACCGTGCTGTCGATTGCAATCGTGACCGCCGTGGAGCCGTTGTAGGACGTGCCCGACAGGCCGGTGCCGATCGTAAGCGCCTGAGATGCCGTGGCCGTCACCGTGATCGAGCCGCCCAGCGACACCGCGCTGCCGTTGATCGTGACCGACGAGAAGCTCAGTGCCGCATTCGGGATATTCGACAGCGTGTTCAGCGACGCGTCGATGGTCTTGTTTGTGAGCGCCTGCGAGCCGGTCAGCGTCACGCCGTCCGTGATGCCGTAGCCCGCAATCGTGGTCGGTGTGCCGGTGATATTGGCCCACGCGGGCGTCACATCCACTGCGCTGGCGCTGGTCACCACACCCTTGCTGTTGACCACCAGCACAGGCACCTGCGTGCCCGAGCCGTAGGTGTTGGCCACCACGCCAGAGTTTGGCAGGTCGGCGTTCACCATCGTCCGGAACACCGGGTCGGCCACGCCACCGGCGGTTGGGCCCGCAAAGAACGAATTGGCCGCCACGGGGGCCAAAATCAGCGTCGAGCCCCAGGTGGGCGCGCCGGTGCCGCCAGACACCAGCACCTGGCCACTCACACCCGCTGTGCCAACATACAAGCCGTCCGCGCCGGACCAAATGACAGCGCCAGGCTGCATCGTGAGGCTTCGGCCGGTTCCGCCTTGGTCGATCGGCAAGATGCCGTCGATCTGGGTCTGGTCGGCCAGGTCAACCGCTGGGTGACGGTGGTCAGAGCGCGACAGAGTCAGCGCCGTGCCTGCCGATCCGGATCCGGAGCCAGCCAGGGGCGTGCCGCCGTAATTCACCGCAAGCGTGACGTTCGAGGACAACGCGCCGCCGCCGGTCAGGCCATCACCCGCGATCACTTGGCGGGTGGTGGGCACATAGCCAGAAATCGACAGTGGGACCGAAGTCGCGGCCGTCACGCGGCCCGTGGCGTCCACGGTGACCTGGGGCACATTCGAGCCGTCGCCGTACACACCAGGCGTCACGCCCGAGGCGTCCAGCTGCGTGGTACCGATGCCGCCAGGGGCAACCGACAGGGTCACGTTCGACGACAGCGCACCACCGCCCGTAAGCCCCGTGCCAGCAATCACCTGGCGCGAGGTGGGAACGCCAGCCACCTGCAACAGGTCACCGGCGCGGATTTTGTACGTCACGCCCTGATAGACGCCAACGAGCAGCGTGTCCTCCGACGGCAGCGTCACCGGAACCGGCAGGTTCGTGATGCTGATCGGGATGAGGTTTGATGGGACTTGGGCCATTTTTTAATCCACAACGAACAGGAAGCGTTGCCCGTCCTCAGAAACGATGAACTGCGTGCCGTCCTGCGTGATCAGACCCGAAGGATTGGTGGTCACAGGCACATCCGGGCGCACAAACGGCAGCACGACCTGGTCCTCCTTGCGCGGGGCCAGGCGGTAGGGGTCGTAGTCGTCCGTGTCCTCGTCGCACACCATGAGCGCCGGGTAGTTGGGGTCGGGATGCAGCTCGGCGAGCTTGAATTTGCGAGAACAACGCGCACAAATGCCCAACCCATACGTTGGGTCGCTTGCATCTGGGACGATGAACTTTCCGCTCATTTTGTGTAGCAGCCAATGCCGGGGTTGATGTAAGTCGGCGAGCCGTCGTTGTCGCCATCCCAGGCGGCCTGGCGGGCGGCGTACCATTTCTGCTCAAGCATGGCGACCAGGGATGAGTCCACAGACGGCGTTTCAGCGCCAACACGCGCAGACAAGCCCGCCGTGATCGCCTCCAGCCAGCGCTGGGGCACCTCGACGTCTTGCCGCAGGTTCTCGGTGTCCATGATGTGCCGGTGACGCCAGACGATCAGCTGCTGGTGCTCAGCGGCGGCATTCGGCGACGGCCAAAGGTTCATCACCGGCTGAGGCAGGTCGCGCTGAAACCAGTAGGTCAGCGGGCGGCCCAAGAACACTTTGTTGCTTTGCGCCACATAGGTGTCGCGGTTCAAAACGCCCATGGGGATTTCCTGGGGCAGCGTGCCCAGGTACACCTCGGACAGGTTCATGGTCGAGGCGCTGGTGATGCGGAAGAACTGCCGAGCCATGGCCGGAACAATGTCTGTCCAGGTCCACTCGCCAGATGCAGCGTCGGTTGTCTGAGTTCCGACAGTCGCCCATGTCAGACCGTCAACCGAGGTCTGAAAAGTGACATCAACGGCCGCGCCGGTCCACTTCATACCAACCGTGTTCACAGTGCCGACGCCGCCGTCTTGGTCGGTGAAGTCCACCGTGTAACTGGTCGGCAGCGAAACCGTCGTGCCGGTCAGCTCCTGCAAGGTGCGCAGGTTGGCGTTCAAAACCTCGACCGTGCCATTCGACAGCGTGACGATCGGCTGGCCTTCGTAGAACGGGTAAATCTGGCGCTCGATGCACCAGCTCGGGGTCTTGGTGTTGGCCAGCTCGCTGAGCAGCAGGTACAGCGACTCAAGCGCGTAGGCCTGCATTTCGGACGTGATGGCCTGGGCAGGCAGGCGGCAGCGCCGGAAAGCGTGATCGACGACTTTCAGGGCGTTGAATGTTGTGCTGCTGATGCTGCCGGAAAAGGCCATGCTAACTCCGTATTTGGTCGTCAGATGGCCGCCGATTCAGCGCGCCCGTGGGGGTTGGGGAATTGTAGATCAAGAGGTCACAAGGCGGCAAACCTGCCGCCCTGCTCTCGATCAGCTTTTGTAGGCCTTGCCGCCACACATCATCTTGGCCACCTTGCCACCAGACTTCATGGCCAGCATTGGCTCCTTTGGTGCAACGGGGACCATGCGACGGGCTGGGCCTTCAACCTTGCGGCGTGTCTCCATCGCTTCGCGGCGCATGGTGGGCGTGGCCGCCATCTCGCGCTTGTCCATGGCCTCAACGCGAGCCACTTTGCCACCCTTGGCCAGCTTGAGCGTGGGCAGGTCCGGAGCCACGGGCTTGGAGCCTTTGATGCCGGGGTTCTTGTTGCCCTTGATGCCCAGCTTGCTGGTGTCCTTGAGCATGGTCTTGCCAATGAAGCCAGGGGCCTCGACCTTGCCGCCTTTGGCCAGCTTGGTCAGCGGCTCGCCCTTGTGCATGGCCTTCTCGTGCTTGTGCACGGCTTTGGCCACGACCTTCTTGTCCATCGCCACATCGCTGTGGACCTTGCCGCCCTCAGCGTAGCAAGCGCCGCCCTTGCCAGACACCTTGCCGCCCATGGCGTACTTCACAGAGCCGTCTTTGCCCTTGGTGCCGAAATCAAACTCTTTGACGTATTTGCAGCCCATGTTTATCTCCAGTTAATTGCGCTCATGTGAGGGCGATTTGAGGTTGTCGATCTTGCGCTCAAGCCGATCGAATCGATCGAGCAGCTGTTGCATGTCCGCACGGAATTCCGAGCGTGTGATGTGATCGCGAGCAACTTCCTCGCGAGTACGGTTGAGCAATATTCCAAGCCTAGAAAGCTCGTCAAACTTGCTTTTGAGCAGAAATCCCATAACAGCCACAACGGCGCTTAGAACAACGTTCCATACCATCATTTCCATCTCATTTACTCCGTTTCGTTTTTGATCAAAACGATGTTGAAGAATGAGCTAACTGCGTTATTTGCCTGGCTGCCAATTGCAGAGGAACCAACGCAATTCTTTTCCGGGATTTGATATGGGTAAGCAAAGTCATACTGCACAGAGCCGTTGTTGAGTGTGGAAACCGCGCCAATACGGACAATCCCATCAGGGCCGTGCTGCTTCAAAAAACCAGTCACGGAAGAGCTGCCAGAAGGCTGCCCTGTGGTGAAAATCCCCACCTGCATGTAGCCAGTGTAGCCAGCAGGAACACAGTAGTGCCCCGTGGTGCGGTTGTTGTAGGTTGCCGCAATCAGGTCGTACAAAACCGCAGGCACGCCCGCAGTCACAACGCCAGTGCCTGCATTGATTACGCCATCGTTGTGCCCATCCGTGCCCACTGTGAGAACGTAGAATTGGTTGACATACAGGTAGGAGTTGGTGGTATCCACTGCGGTCTGGCCATTGAGCGTCACGGTCTCGCTGACCACGTTGTAGCTGCCGTCCAAACCTGCGATAAAAACGGTGCGTGCGCCCGTACCTGCAGAGGTGTCGTTTGCGCTGGTGGAGCTGATTTTTAGAACAGATGCAACCGTGGGATGCGGCACAACCCCGCCGTCAGGCCACACCGATTCCTCGGATGTGTCAACGTCAGGGTTGTAGCCGAAAACCTGGATTGATTGGTGAAACGCAATCTGACCGCGAGCCACCTGCAGTCCAAAAGGTCCAAACTCACCAAAACGAGTCGTTGAAGCTGGCGCGCCCATGGTCGTCAGCCTTAAGCGTACGTCTTGATTGCCTCGATCACGATCGTGTAACGATCGCCAGAGGCAGCGCCAACGGTCGAGAAAAGCACATCGCCAGTCTTGCCGGTCCCAGCGTTATTTGGCAGACCGCCAAACGAGCTGTAGTCCAGCATGTAAAGCTGGTCAGCTGGGATGGTATCGCAAAGCAAGTCGGTGGTGGCATCCCAAAGGATGTCGACGCCCATGCCTTGCGTCTGAGCCCAGACCTTGTTGATCTTGACCCCGTTGCAGGCGTTGCCAGCAGCGCTCGCGGAAAGCGTGGAAACATCAATCTTCAGAGCGCCGACTTCGCCGGTACCGTCAGAGATGTTGGTGAACTTGCCGATGAACAGGCGCTCACCGTCAAGGATGGTTTGAGAGGTTACTGCGTCAGCCATTGTGATCTCCTGGTTTGAATGAAACCCCGCCGTCAAGCGGGGTGCGTCATGACGCAGGAAATCAGCTCAGAGCCGCGCCGACAGCAGTCACCCAGGCAGAGCCGGTGCTGATGACAAGGCAAAACTCGTTGTTGCCTGCGCCGTTGTCGTTGATCAGGCGAACCTGGCCAGCGTTACCAGCTGCCGCAGTGGGCAGAGCTGAGGTGGCGACAGCCACCAGGTCAACAAAGTTTGCCAGCGTGACGTCGCCGGTCACGTTGCCGGTCACGTTGCCGGTGATGTTGCCGACAAAACCGTTTTGAGATGTAACGGGACCCGAGAAGGTAGTAGAAGCCATGATGTGTCCTCACATGCGAGTGTTGCGCAGCCGTCTGCATGTCGTCGGCCAGGGCGGGCCGTCTGCTGCGCTAAATTGAAGGTGCCCAACAAAGCCCCCGCCTTGTGAGCAGGGGCTTCAGTTGGCATCTTAGACGCCAGCGGTACCGAACACGGCGCGTGGGTCAGTCCAGCCCAGAGCGTAACGCTCGGTGGCCTTGTAACGCATGCTGTCGGTTTCGAAGTCGCCTTCCATGGACTTTTCCAGACCACGGCGCATCATCAGCTTCAAACCTTCGGGAGCGTCGGTCTGCACCCACCAGGCGGTGGTGCTGGTGATACGAGACAGGTTGGCTTGGCCTTCGGCCAGCAGACCCATCGACTTCACAGGGTTGATGTCGTTGTCGGCGGTGCCGGTGCGCAGCACAGACTTCAACAGGACCTCAGCCTGGAACACGTTGGAAGGACCGGAGACGATCTTCTTGGGTGTCAGGCGGATACGCTTGCCGTTGTTGTCAACAGCGTTGCGAATCTGAATGAGGATCTGCTCGAGCGAGGTCTGAGACAGAGCGGCGGCGGTGGCCAGCTGGTTGCTGAACGTGCCGTTGACGATCGGGTGAGCCGTGGAAACCAAGGACACGCCGTCACCACCGGTATACGCGCCGTTGAAAGCGCGGTTCAGGATGTTGGCTGCCAAGGTCTCTTTGGTCTCGATCAGGGACTGCGCCAGGTGCTTGGCGTAGGTCTGACCGATACGGATGTGGTCGCCGTCTTCAACCAGAACTTTGGTCAAAGCGAAGGCCAAGCCGTACACCTTGTAGAGGTAGCGCTGCAGGAACAGGACGCCACCGGATTGGTAGGTCACTGCCATGCCGTCAGGCAGCTCAGGCGCAGCACCGAAGCCGTACAAGACGGGCTCTTCGTGGTAGTTGCGTGGGATGCCTTTTTGCTCGCGGAACACTTGTTTCCACTCGTCAGCACGCTGCTCATAAACGCCGTCGAACACTTCGTTCAGGATCGGCTCAACAACGGACCGGAAGTCCGTACTACGCATTGGGGTTGCCATGTTTCAGCCCTCCTTAGATGCTGTTGACGGCTGCTTTGTAGGCGTGTTCGTTGATGCGAACAGTGGCCGTGACATAAGCGTCAGTCAGCGAGTCGTTGATGTTGTATCCGAAGCCGGTGATCTGGAACTGGCCAGATGTGGTTTGGATGGCGGTGAGTTGTGTGTTGGACAAGCCCGTCTGGGTGCTGCCGCCAGGGGAGGCAACAGTCCAGTCGCACTCTTCGCCCACTGCGGTTTGCACCGTGGTGGAGCCAGGAGTACCTGGGTTGGTGTACTGCACATCAAACAGCGTTTCTGGATCGTCGTACACCCAGGCGATGATGTTGGTCGCCGTGACGCCGGAGGGCCAGAAGGGGCTGATGGTGGGGCGGCCAGTGGCGTCGTTGTACTGGCAACCGGCGAAGATACCCAGGAGGGTAACGCCGTCGGTGGTGCCAGAACGGGTGCCGTCAGAGGTGCCCAGTTGAATAACACCAGCGTCAGTCAGCTTCACGGGGTCGCCCGAGAAGATGTTGGCGGCGTAGGTGCTCGCGATCGTGTAGGCTTTCGGGCGCATTTGACCACTGTTGTGGTACGAGGCACGGAAGCCAAAAGGTGCGCTAGTCGAGGACATAGTGCGGACTCCTTATGGGGTTGAATGGACTGAACTGTTCAGGTCAGCTCGAACTGAGCGGACCGTCTTTGTCCAATTTCCGTCATGCCGTCACCCGCATCCATACGCGAGCCAGAGGCGCGCGCTTGCTGCTCCATGAACTCCGCCGTGTCGGTCAGCTTTTCCTCTTCGCGCAGCGGCGCATCGTGGTGAGCTTCCTGCATGTACTTCTCGTACAGGCTGATCGGGAGTTTGAAAGCAAGCATCTCGTTGACGCCGATGAAGCCTTGCCACTCACCGGTTTTCACGGTGACGTAGTCCCAGCCAGGCACGTCGCTTGGCTTCAGAGGCTCATAACCCAGACGCATGCGCATGTGGATGGAGTCACGAGGGTTCGAGGTGGTCAGCCAGCAGCAATGCCAGCCGTCGAGTTTGGGCAAGTCCGGAAGTGAGGACTGGTGGAACTGCTGTCGGAACATTTCAACCCGCTCATCATCGGACAGAGCACGTGATTCGGATACGGCGCGATCTACCATTGCGCGGTTATCACGGTTGTCACCAGCGGATTTCTTAAGGCGTTCGTCAGACATTTCTCGCTCCTTTCAGCGATTGGGAAAAATTATAGGTTGAATTTGGAAAAACACAACGCGTTTTTTTACGCGCGGTTGTTGCGGTCGTATTCCGCATAGCGTTTCACGTACTTCATGCGAAGCACGGGATCGTCCCAGACACCGGCATCGATCAGCGCTTGCTTGCGCTCGGGGCTGATGTAGACCTCGGTCCGGGTACTTGTCGGCGCGTGCTCGCGGCCAGAGCCGATGGCAGGGCCGCCGCGTTGCTGGCGCTGAGGCTGCTGAGACTGTTGCGACTGCTGGCGCTGGCTGCCCTGGCCGGAGCCGGACTGCTTGAAGCGCTCAGGCAGGCGGCGTGCCGCACGCTCGCGCAGCTCGTCCCAGTACTCCTCGGTGTCCGGGCGGAAGCCCTCGCGGTGCAAAGCGCCGTCGATGGCCAGCACGATGGCGCTGTCCTCGTCGCCGCCTTTGATGTCGTACCAGGGGTTTTGGTTGATGAACTCCTTGGCGAAGTGCACCGACATGTCGTCCAGGCCGTCGTTCTTGGGCTGGGCTGCCTGGCGTTGAACCATCGCTTGCTGCTTGGCGTAGGCCAGCTGCTGTGCTTTCTGCAAGGCCTGATCGCGATAGCGCATGGCTTGCGTGACGTCCTCGCCGTTGCCAGCGGCCACCGCCTTGGCGATCACTCGCTCAGCCATCTCCGCTTCGTTCTTGGCATTGGCGATCTGCGCATCGATCTGCGACAGGTCAGCCTGGTGCGTGCGCTGCTCGACGGTGCCAAGGCGGCGCTCGAGATCGTCGTTGCGCTTGCGCAAGAAGTCCAGCTCCAGCTTGTCGCGCTTGATCGCCTGCTCGCGGCGCTCCTTGCGTTCGAGCTTTTCCAGGCGGCGGCGCTCGCGGATCGCCTCACGCTCGGCGTCGTTGCCGTCGTTGTGGCCATCGTCGTCGTTGCCAGACAGTCGCTCGTCGTCTTCGTGGCCGTCGTCGTTGTCGTCTTGGTTTTGGTTGCCGTTGGGCTGGTCCTCGACGATGACGATTTCTTCGTTGTTGGGATTGCTGTCGTCTTCAGTCAATGTTGGCATGGTCTGCTCCTTTCAGCAGGATGGTTGGTTAAACAAGGGCGTGCTCGTTGAGCTTGGACTTGAGCTCGTAGCCCATGAGCGGCCAGATTTTCTGCACGGCGTTGGCGCGAGCAACCTTGCGGCCGATCTCGGCGTCAAAGTTCTCGGGGCTGGCGCAGGCCGACTCGCCGGTGACGGTGAAGCCGTTTTTCAGCACCAGCACGCAAAAGGTCAACAGGTCGAGTGGAGCCTTTGCGTTTTCAAACGAGCCGACAACGATCTCGGGCGAGTGCTCTTTGGCTTGCGCAATCACAGCGCCGAGCGTGCCTTGGGCGGCTGTGAAGTAAACCTCCTCAAAGATGTTGGCCTCGATGTCGGCAGGTGTGATGCGCGGGGCAGTCTTGCCTTTGGCTTGGATTTCAGCTTCGATTTGTGCGTCGGTTGTCATGATTGAATGCTCCAGTCTTCTGCCAACATATCTGTTTGTGATGCGAGCCAAGGCACACGAGCACCGGGCGTGTTTTGTGCGTCCTTTGGATAGTTTAAAAACACGTAAGGTAGCGTCATTTTGCTGTGCTCATCAGGGCGTTGCAATTCCAGCCACATGCCCTTGCCATTCCAGCCAGCGCGAGCGACCTTGGCGCCTCGCTTCATGGCCTCAATCGCCAAGCCAAATGTCATGGCGCTGCAAGGGCGGTAAGCGTCCTCGAATGCTGCTTTGGGCGACCAGCTCTTGTAGCCGTCGGCGTAGGTCACGTTGTAGCCTTCACCGCTTGGGCTTGTTGCTGGCTCCGCGTGAATAACCTTGGTTCCGATGTAACGTTCCATGTCAGTCCCCCGTCAGATGAAAGCACGAATGGCCAGCGGGTCGCCGGTCACCTGGCCGATGATGTCCAGATCGTTGAAGATCACGAACAGGGCGGACTCGCCGTTGGGAAGCGGCACCTCCCAGCGGTCGCCTCCGTATTTCGGCACGCGAACGTAGTCGCCCGGGCTGCACCAGCTGCCTTCGGGCCAGGGGTCCATGGTGTTTCGGTTCTTAAAGGCAAGGGTCCCGACGGAGACGACGCGCGCCACCTGGGTGTTCCACTTCTCGGTGTCCCGAGAGCCGTTGTCAATGATGATGCCGGATGCCGTTTTGGTCTTGGGGGTGCGGATCTGCACCAAGACTCGGCTCCCGAATGGGACGATCCCAGGATTCGCCTCGGGGAAGGCTTCTCGCATCGCTTCAATCAGCGCGTCAGCTGTCATCTTCTGCTCCTTTCAGCAGGTGTACGGCGGCCACAACGGCCGCCATCAAAAAATCTTCACAGACCAGTGCAAATCACAGGTCTCGGTCGCCGTTTCGCTCGTCGTTCAGAAGGTCAAGCAGGGCTTTGATGGCTGCTTCGTAACCAGCAACCATGCCCACTCGGTATCCGTACTCGAAAGCGTCCCGATCGACCGGGCGCTTGAGGGCTTCAAGCGCGAAAACCTGCTGGTCAGCCTTGAGCTTGCCGAGCAGGCGGTCTTCGATGGCCATTTAGCAGGGCGTCTTGGGCATCGAGGGGGCGGCCGGGGTCGTTTGGCCGTTCACTGGCTGGCCAGCGGCCATGCGGTGGTGCTGTTTGACCAGCGCGCCAGTCATCGGGACGGTGCCGGGGGTGGGTTTGTCGCTCATGGTGGGCTCCATTTCAGGGTTGTGGGTTGATACCGGTGCCGGTGGACACCGCTACTTTTTCGCCAGAGGCAATTTCTGCTGCGGCCAGACGCATGGCCGTCACGTTGTCGGCCGTGTTCATCTCAACACGGGCGCTGATTTCGGCTGCGGTGCGCTGGTTTTCGGCAAACTCGCGCATCTGATCGGTCTGGAACTGCTCCGAGCGGGCCTGCTGCTTGTCGGCCAGCGTGGCGGCATCGGTCTGCGCCTTCTGTGCTGCCTTCTGCTGCTCGATCTGCAAGCGCTGCTGGTCGGTCTGTGCGCGCTGCTGCAGGGCAAGTTGCTGCACCTGCGCGTTGAGCTGCGCAATCTCCATGCTTTTGTCCTGCGGCATCTGTGGTGGCTGAGGGGCAAACTGCTGGGCCATCTGATCGATCTGGGCCAGCTCCTTGGAAAACTGCGCCAGCTGCTGCTCGATGATCTGCTGCACGCGCACGATGACCTTGACCTGCTGCTCGGCGTCGTCGGTGATCAGATGCTCGCGCTCGGCGCGCTGCACGGCCTCGTGGGCTTGCGTCAGGTAGAAGTTCAACAGGTGGTCGCGCAGGTGCTGCGCCATCGGGTAGATGTAGGTCTTGACGATGGCCGGGTTCATGCCAAACACCGGCGACTTCAAGAACGCCAAGTGCGTCTGGATGTGCGCCACGTGGTCCTGCTTGGGCAGCACGTAGACCGGACGGCCCATCGAGGCGGCCACGTTCTCGCTGACCGGATCAACGTCGTCCTGGCCAGGCTGGGGCTGCAGCACGTCGTCTGGGCTGAGCTTGAGGTTGCGCAGGAACATTTCCTCGACCTTGCGCAGGTCGTACATCTGCGGCATGGCAGACGCACGGGCCTGCACGGCCTGGACCTGGGCGAAGCGCTGAGCCTCGCTGAAGATGGCCGGATCGGACACAGGCACAACGTCCATCGGGCCGTCGAAGTCCTCGGGCTTTACATCCAGGCCGTTTTCCATGGCCTCGATGTCCTCTTCGGTCAGGTACGCGCTGTTGATGCGGTGCAGGATAGCAAACACCCGTGCCATGCTGTTGTGCAGGCGCGAGTGGATGGAGCTGAACACCACCATGCCCTGCTCGATGAGCGCCAGGGTAGTGCCCACTGGGGCGTTGGGGTTTTGGTCGGACAGCTTCTCAAACGAGGTCTGCACCACGCCCTTGCCCGCGTCCACCAGGAAGCCGAGCAGCTGAAACAGCGTGGGACTTGGGCCGTTGAACGGCAGGGCCATGGCCAGCTTGCGAATGTCGTCGACCAGCGCGCCGCCCTCGATCTCGACCACCTCGGTCGGCTGCAGGTTGATCGTCTGGCCGCCGGGGCCGCCCTTGAGTTTGAGCAGCGTCGGGATGTTTTGGATGTGGGCCGAGTCCAGCAACGCACGCAGTGCGCCAGTGGCTGCGCCCGACAAGCCGCCGATCATGTGGGTCAGGCCGATCGGGTACGCGCCGCGCCAAGGCACGAACGGGAACTCGACAATCCAGTCCAGCTCCTTGCGGCGCTGGTCCTCTGGCTCCCAGTTGCGGTACAGCGAGAGCGCCTTGCGCGTGGATTTGTCGATGCTGATGATGTACGGCTCCATGCCGTCACCAAAGTCCAGGTGGGTGTAAATCTCGAAGATGGTGCGCAGGCCGTCCTCGTTGTAGCTGGTGTCCTCTCGGCCCTCTATCTTGTCGTTGGCGATCGTGGCCTTGCTGAACTCGACCTGATCAGGCGAGCCCAGATCTACCTCGGTGTACATGCCCGCCTTCATGCGGCGGTTGAACTCGGCCTTGGTGACGTACTGCACGTGCGTCTTGCGCTCGGCCGAGTAAAAGTTGGTGGCCGCAAACGGCAGATAGATGTCGTCGATGGCGATGAACTCGGCCGTCGGGCGCTTCCACTGCGGGGACCACATGAGCTTGAGGTACTGGCCGCCACCCAGGGGGAGCTGAGTGGACAGCTGCTCCAGCTCGCCGCGCAGCTCGGGCATTTGCTGCGTGGTCTGCCAATTCATGAACTCGGCCTTGCGGCGGGCTTTTTCCAGCTTCTCGGGCTCAGCCTCGCCCAGAATCTTGGACTTGACCGGGCCGGAGGGCGGGAAAACCTCCTTCATAAATCGGGCACTGAAATCGACGCAGGCCTCGACCAGCATCGGGTGCACCACCTTGTTGGCGCCAGAGAACTGAGCACCACCGGGTGCATCGTCGCCCAGGCCGGTGCGGCGCAGGCCTTCCTCGTAGAGCTTGTCGCGCTTAGAGCGGGCGTCCTTGTCGCGCTCGATCTTGTCGAGCAGGTCAACGACCGCGTCGGACAGCATGCTGCGATCGACCTCGTCGACGATGTTGGCGAAGTGGGCCTTCTTGTCGGCCACATCCTGCTCATTCTTCATGCGGATGACCGCGCCGCCGTCCTCGGTATCTTCAACCTCCAGATCGTCGTCGGGCATGGAGACGGTTTCGCCTCGCTGCTCATCGTCGCTTGGGTTCTCGTCTTCGCCGTCGTTCAGGAGTTGGTCAGCCATGTGTTCAGCCTGCGTTCATTGCGTGGAGCTCGTCCACGATGGATCCGATTCTAGCCGGGTCAAAGTCGTCTGTGTGGAAATTCACACCGGACACCAGGCCGCCGGAGGCGAAGCCTTCTGGTGATGGGCCGCCCAAGAAGTCGCGCATCTCGTCAAGGCTCATATAACGCTGGGCATTTGGTGCTGAATCAACAGCGGCGTTGAAGTTGTCAATCGCCTGCTGAATGTTTCGCTCGGGCGAAACCTTACCGAGTGCGCGCAGCACAGCATTCGGATCCTGAATGTCGATCAAGCCCGTGTTTTGCAGGTCCCCCACCTTGCCAAAGTTCCCCGACCTCACAAAGTCCTGCACGGCTGGCAGGTACTCTTCCTTGGGCGCGCGGTTGGCCTTGCCTTTGATCTGGACGATGTCCTGCGCTGGCTGGATGCCTTTGTTTTTGATAAAAATATCAAACCCTTCGCCGACGTCCGACATGTTGTTGCCACCAATGTCGTCGAATTCTTGCCACAACTTTGCGGCTTCATCTTTGCCAACAGCGGCGGTGACGTCATCCCAAGTCTTCAGAGGACGCGGAGCCACCTCAATCGTCACGTGCGGCTGCCCCTTCTTGTCGCGCAGGCTGTAGATTTTGGATCGGCCCTCAACCACGTCCGGGCAGTAGCCGCCGACGCAGTGGCCCATAGTCTCGCCTTCGTACTTGAGGGCGTCTTCCAGGGCTTTGTAGGACTCGTCCATCTCGACCTTCTTTTTGCGGTTGAAGTCGGTCATCATGTCGCGCACAAAATTGTTGAACTCTGGCGTGCCTTCATCAAAGCCTTCGTCGAAGGCCATGTCCTCGGCCACTTCGCGCATTTGCCTTTGATCCATATCGGGAGGCAAATCCATCTCTGATTTCTCGACGCTGATTTTTCGCCCAGTCTCTTTGGGCTGGCGCAGCTCCACCCACTTGAAGCCCTGCTCCGGGTACTCCTTGACCACCTGCGTGGCTGGGTTCATGGCGCGAGCCATGTCGGCCTCGGCCTTTTGGGCGGCGCGCCACTCGTTGATCTTGGCCACGCGCTCAACGGCCTGGGGCACGCTCACCTTGTCCAGGTCGGAGTACTTCCAGCGCAGGTTCTCGGGAAGCCCCGACGCGGGGTTGATCGCGTTCTTCAGCTCGTCGACCAGGTGGCTAAAGCCAAGGTCTTCATCCGCGCCGCGCAGCATGTCGTAGACGCGAGTTTCGGGTGGGACTTTGAGCAGCCATGGATTCTCTTCAACCATTTTTGGATATTGACTGGTTAGATCGGACGCCATTAGCTTGTTTACAAATGAGTCTGCGCGGCCTTCCCATGCCTTTGCTAAAGGGGATACCCCCATACCCTCCTCTGGGAAACCACCCGAAAGGCGTGGAACCATAAGGCTGTATCCGGTCGGCGTGATCTCGCTGTGGATGATGCCGCGCTCGGCCAGCGCGCGGATTGGGTCCTCGGGCGTGGCCATCTCGTTTTTGATGTACTTGGCCAGCTTGGTTTCGAGCCAGCGATCAAGAGCACCGCCTTCGGACTCCATGCGCGACAGTGCAGCCTGGTCCACAAATCGTGGGTCGGCGTTTCGCAGCGTGTTCACCATGTTGGGATCGAGTGTCCGCATCGGATCGATCGTGCGCTCAACGGTCCCGGCCAGCCAGTTGCCGCCCTTGGGTTTGACCACGTTGACCGCCGGTTGACCAGCGGCCATGACGAAGTCGCGGCCAGCGCGGCTGACCGCCGACGGCAGCGCAGCGATGGCGCGCAACGGGGAGCCTGGTCCTGTGTAGAAACCGCCGCCAAGCTGGCCCGCCGTGGTGAACGCTTGACCCACAGGCGTCTGGCTTACCGAGCGCATCGGCAGGCGCTTCTCAACGTCCTCGCTGGTGGGCAGAACGGTCTGCTCGTTCAAGCCTGGCAGCATGCGCACCAAGGACTCAATGTCTCCAGGAGCACCGAGCACGCCGGAGACCATTCCACGCAGCGCAGCCAGCGGAGCGTCGGCGGAGGCGCGTCGGTCTTGCTGGGACTCGGGGCGGCGGCCAGCGGAGCGGTAGCCGATGTACGGGCGGTTCAGATCGTCAGCCATTGCGGCACTCCTTGAGGCGGTCACTTCGCCGCCCTTTGCATATTTTTTCTCACGCAAAACCTCAAGCGCAGCAGGCTCCATGCGCTGGAGCAAGTTGGTCTCTGTCGACTCGGGGTTTGGCGTCAGTGTGCGACCGCTGAGCCCGTACTCATGACGGCCAACGCCCTGAGCGGCACGGTGGCGCAGCATCAGCAGTGGCGCAGCATCCGCAACGAGGTCGCTCAGCTCGCCGCCGTAATCAAAGTAATCGCGGAACGTCGGGTCGTCCATGATCGACTTGAATCGACCTTTGCGCGCCGCCATGCCAAGCTCGTTGCGTGCAGTGTCCAAAAGCCTCGGAGCCAAAACTGCGGGCTTGTCAGTGGCGAACATGCTGTACGCGGCAGGCATCCGGTCGCGCAGCGAGGGCGGTTGAACGATCAACGTGCGCAGCTCGCGGTCTTGAAAGTCGCCAGGCTTGTAATTGGCGTTGAAGTAGCCCAGGTCGGTCGAGCTGGGCCGCACGAGAAACATCGAGTCATCCGAGCCGTAGGGATGGGTGTGAAAGTCAATGATGCCCTGACCAGGCTGGGCGTAGTCAAGGGCAGCAGTCCTGTCGCTGACGTTGGGCTGGACGGTGTCGGGTCGGCCGATGGTTATTTTTGAGCGCCGGGGTAGGTTGGCCGGACCAACAACAGAGGCCTCGTTGCCTGTGCGTGCGGACTGAGCAATCGCCTCACGAATCGTGGCCGCCTGCTCGGGAGCTTCGCGGGCCAGCAACGTGCGAAGTTTTGCAAGGACTGAGACTTTGGACATGGCTTACCACTTCGTTTTGTTGGCCCAGTACGCCGCGCTCGACGGACCCTTGGCGATGTTCTTTGCGTGGCGCGCCTTGAAGCTGTCGCGCTTTGCGGTGGTCGCAGCCGACTCGCCAGCCTTGGGCTTGCCTGCCGTCTTGGCGCCTTGCTCGCCGAAGCGGATCACCTTTTCGGTGCCGTCGTAGCAGGCCTTGACCACATGGGATTTCTTGGGGTGGTCCGGCGTGCGCTTGGGTTGATTGCACGCCATTTCGGACTTCTTGAGCGGCTTGGTCATTTCGACTTCCTTGCCGCCCGCATGTTGTCCACCAGGTTGGGGTACGGGCGTCCGGCCTTTTCGGCTGCGCGCTTGGCGCTGGACTTGGCGCTGGAGGACAGCGCCTTCGGTGCGCCCAGAGAGCTGGGGCGCTTCTTGTCCCAGATGGGCTTGGGTTGCGACTTAGACGGCATACGGGTTGACCCTTCCTTCACGATGACGGGGCCGATCTTCGTCAACGTCGCGTGCTTGTGGCAGCTCGAACCAACCGTCGTTCTTGAGGTAGATGACCGCCTGCGTGAATGTGTCCACGTAGTCGTCGTGCTCAGCGACAGGGAACTTCGCCACCTGGTTCAAGAACGGCTGGGCCCAGCTCACAGGCTGGCCGGGGTTCTTCGCAGACTCCGGGATCCACAGCAGTCCAAGCTCCAACGTCGGCGCGGTCTGGTGCGCCCTCGACACCTTATCCGCTTGACCGGGATTGTAGCCAACGGCTGGGACCTTGGCCAGACGCAAGTCCTGCAGCAACGATTGGCCGCTTGCCTTGGCCTCGACGAGCAGCCGGTCGGGCCGCCGCCCCTTGGTGGGCATGCCAGCCTTGGCCGACTTGTCCGCCCCGTACTCGCTGGTCCAGTCGCGGATCACCTTGGAGCGCAGGTCCGGGTAGCCCAGGTGCTCGTCCCAGGCGTCGAGCAGCATGGCGTTGCGCAGGCCCCGGTGCGTGAACACGCCCCAGACCGTGCAGGCCGTCGGGTCGCCTGTGGTCCGCTCGGTGAAGGCGCAGTCGTAGCTTTGCAGGATGTACTCGAAGGGCGGCAGGCGTTGGGCCACCGGCCAGAGGTTGAAGCAGTCGGCCTTCAGGATGCCACCCTCGGCGGGCGACGGCTCTTGCTGCAGCTGGCCAGCGGTGCCGTAGGTGCCCAGCAGCTGCTTGAGCTTGGTGATCTCGGCCTCGCCGAAGCGGTCGGGGCAGATCAGCTCGCCCTTGGTGCGGCGCGGGTCGTAGGGCCCGAGCACCGTCCTGCGCTGTTTGCCGTCCCACTCGGCCGGGATGCAGATGTGCTCCCAGCCTTTGATGTCGTTGAGGATGTGCCCGCTGATGTCCTTCTCGTGCAGGCGCTGCATGACCGTCACCATGGCGTCGGTCTTGGGGTTGTTCAGACGCGTGGACCAGACCATGTCGAACCACTCGAGCGCGCTCTCGCGCATGGTCTCGGACTGCGCGTCCTGTGCGCCGTGCGGGTCGTCCAGGATCAGGCGCGAGCCGCCTTCACCGGTTGCGGTACCGCCCACCGAGGTGGCCAGCCGGTAGCCGGTCTTGTTGTTCTCGAAGCGCTGCTTGGCGTTTTGGTCCCCGGCCAGCTGAAACATGTGCCCCCAGCGCTCTTGGTACCAGGGCGACTGGATCAGGCGCCGGGCTTTGAGGTTGTCTCGGATGGACAGCGTGCCGGAGTAGGACGCGGCGAGGAACTTCTGCTCGGGCGAGGTCAGCCACTCCCAGCAGCACCAGGCCACTGAGACGATGGTGGACTTGGAGTGGCGCGGCGGGATGTTGATGAGCAGGCGCTGAATCTCGCCGAAGCTGACGGCCTCCAGGTGCTCGCAGATCAGCTCGATGTGCCAGCTCGGCACAAATGGGACGCCGGGCTCCATGACGTGCCAAGCCTGTTTGACGAACTCGTACAGGCTGGCGCTGGCGCGGCGGCGGTCCTGTTCCTTGGCGATCAGGTCCAGCATGACGGCGGGGGAGACGGGTGCGTTCATTGCAGCCGAATCTCCCCACGCTCGAGCTTGTCGCGCTGGTCCATGGCGTTGTGCAGCATCACGTCGGGGTATTCCTCGTGCGCACGCGGGTGGCACCAGCAAGCACGGCTGACCTCGTGCTCCTTGAAGTCCCCGAGCGGGATGATGTGGCAAAGCGCCTGTTCATCGCCCGGGTAAACCGCTGAGGCAGTCATCCGTGGTTGATCGCTTCTTGCAGCAGGCGCACGGCGTCGTGCTGGGCGTTGACCCAATGCATGTCGCCTTTGCCGGTTTGTTCCATGGCCAGCGCCTGAGCTTGGCACCGCTCCGCGAACGTGTCGAGCAGCGCCAGGATACGCGCGCGCTCAAAGGCGATCATGTCCTCGCCGTGCTGGCGCACCAGGTCCTCAGGTAACAAGGCCTGAAAGCGACCGTCGTGGTCAAGCAGGGCGGGCAAGGGGGACTCGGGAAGGGTGGGTTTGTTCATGGTGTTCATTCGTCTTTGTTGTTTGCTTTTTGCAACAGCGCCTGCATTTGCGCCAACTCAGTGTCGTTGAGGCCCTTGAGGTCAACGCTGGAGACAGCAATCGCGCCGCCGTCCTTGCCGGTGTGCTCGTGCTTTTGGGTCTCGGACCACTTCATCTGGGTTTTGGTCCACCAGATCATGGCCGTCGTGTCGCCGCTCGTCGCCTTCTGGAACAAGGTGCGCCCAACCTGGCTGTTGGCCTTGGCCTTGCCGCTGAGCAACTCCTCGGCAAAGTGCGTCGTCAGGGTCTCGGCGCTGATGCCTTTGCGCACCAGGACGGCGATCTGCTCAAGCGGCAGGCCGTAGCCCGACAGGGCTTCCACCTGCTTTCGCTCGGTTTCCGTGGGTTCAAATGCAGGTCGGCCAGCCCCAGGACGAGCCCCGCCGTTTTTGCCTGGTTTTTTTAAAACCGATTTTTCAGTCGTTTTTGTCATGAATCGCTCCTTTCAGTGCAGTGATTCGGTTGGTTTTGGTCATCAATCCGGCTTTTTTGCCGGTTTGGTCTTGTCGGCCTTGGGTTTGTCGGCCTTCCCGATCTCGCTCCCGATCAGGCTGTTGGGGCTGCGTTCGCCCATCACCTCGGTGAAGGATCGCCCGTCGGCCTCCAGGTGCGCGTGCTTGCCGGTGAACTGTTGCCAGCGGGTGACGATCACGTCGCAGTATTTTGGGTCCAACTCCATGAGCCTGGCAACTCGGCCGTTTTTCTCGGCTGCGATCAGGGTGGTGCCGGAGCCTCCGAAGCTGTCGAGGACGATGTCGCCGCCCTTGGTGTTGTTGAGCATCTGGTACTCGAAGAGGGCCACGGGCTTCATGGTTGGGTGCTCGCCGTTGCGGGCGGGCTTGTCGAACTCGAGGATGGTGGTCTGCTTGCGGTCGGCAGCCCAGAGGTGGCCCGCGCCGTCCTTCCAGCCGTAGAGGCATGGCTCGTGCTGCCACTGGTAGTCCTGGCGGCCGAGCACGAGGCTGGACTTCTTCCAGATGAGGCACTGGCGCACGGTCCAACCGGCGTCCTTGGCGGCTCCTCGGAAATTGTAGCCCTCGCTGTCGGCGTGCCAGATGTAGAAAACCGCCCCGGCTTTCATGACCGCGTTTGCTGCGGTGTAGGCATCGCGCAGGAACTCGCGGAACTGAGTGTCGCCCATCGAGTCGTTTTTGATGGTGAGCTTTTCTTTGGTGCCGCCCTCGTAGGCCACGTTGTATGGCGGGTCCGTGAGCCACATGTCCACAGGTTGCCCAGCGCAGAGCTTTTCCAGGTCGTCGATACTGGTGGAGTCGCCGCAGAGCAGTCGGTGGCTGCCCATGACCCAAACGTCGCCTTGGACGGTGACGGGGTTGGCTGGGGCCTCGGGCGCGTCGTCGGGGTCTGTGAGGCCTTCCTCCAGCTCCAGGGGCATCAGGGCGTCGATCTCTTCTTCGGTGAAGCCTGTGAGGCCAACGTCGAAGCCGAGGTCCATCAGGTCTTTAAACTCGGTGGCCAGCATGGCGTTGTCCCACCCGGCGTTCAGGGCAAGGCGGTTGTCGGCAATGATGTAGGCGCGTTTCTTGGCCTCGGACCAGCCGGTGGCGACCATGACCGGGACTGTTTTGATTTTGAGGCGCTGTGCGGCCATCGTGCGGCCGTGTCCGGCAATGATGCCGCCTTGCTCATCGACCAGGATGGGCGTGGTCCAACCCCACTCTTTGATCGAGGCTGCGATCTGTCCGATCTGCTCGTCTGAGTGGGTGCGGCTGTTGCGTGCGTAGGGGATAAGTTTGTCGATGCTCCACTGTTCGATTTTGTCGGCAGGGTTTCCGGTGAGTTTTTCGGCGGTAATTTCCGTGGTGGATTCAACGGGCTGGTTTTTCATGCGGGCTCCGGTTTGATGGTGTGGTTTTTGACGGGTGGGTCAGTGGTTGCAGATTATGCAACAGCTGATGCTGGCACAGGATGGCACGGGTGGAACGGGATAAAAGCAGACATTTTCACCGTGTTCTTTCTTGCGTGTGTGTGTGCGTATGTGCATGTGAATATAGGCGTTTTATCTTGTGCCATCCTGTGCCAAAGGTAAAAAGTCTTTATAAATCAATGGGTTGCGTGTTTTTTTGATCTTGTGCCAAAGGTGATTTATCCTGTGCTGGCACAGGTTTGATCTTGTGCCAAGACGTAAAATCAGAACGGTTCATCGGCAGCCTCCCAGTCATGACGCAGCCGGATCCCGGTGTAAAGGTTCAATCTTGTGCCAGAACCATCCGTGGCACAGGATTCCGCGCCGGTTGATCCTGTGCCAGAAGTGCGCGGTTGGCTGCGTTTGACGCCCGGGAAAGCGGCCGAAAGTTGGCGGCCAAAGGACACTTTGGTGCCTGCGTGATCGCGGCCCTGAGCCTCGCACCACTTCTTCCAAGCCTTGAAAAGCTCGTCGCGATCGGCTTGGGCGTGCTCGCTGACCACGCACATCTCGTCCACAAAAGCGCGGATCGGGCTGGTCTGATCGACCAGGTCGGAGGCCAGCTCGTCGGCCGAGGTGGGACGTTGGAAGTAGCCGCGCTGGTTCAGACGGGCCAGACCCTCGAGGGCCCACAGGACGATTCCGGGCAGCTCTTTGAGCAGGCGGGCGGTGAGGCCATGGTCCTCTTTGCCCAGGAAGCTCGTGTTGAACTTGAAGGGCAAAAACCGGTTGGCCAGGGCGGCCGAGGCGTCCGAGAAGGCGGGCAGCTCGTTGGAGGCCAGCACGAAGCGGATGGCCATCTTGCCGGACCAGGCGGTCATGTTCTTGCGGTCGATCGTGATGGTGTCCTCGCCCGAGATCCGCAGCAAGTTTTCCACAATCGGTTGTTGGTCGGCGCGGCCGGAGAGGCGGGCGTCCGAAATCATGGCCAGGCGCTTGCCGATGAGCGGCTGCAGGCCGAACTGCGTGCCCAGGGAGGCGAGGCTGGGGCTGACGCGGTTGGCGTACCCGACCAAGGCTTCGAGGATGCGCAGGATGGTGCCCTTGCCGCAGCGCGGGGGGCCGATCAGCATGAACATCTTTTGCTGGCTGGTGTCGTCGGTCAGCAGGTAGCCGAACATCTCGGCCAGGGTGCTCACGGACTCGGGGTCGTCGGGCCAGAGGCTGTGCAAGAACTTCAGCCACTCGGTGGGCTCGCTGGCGCTGGGGTCGTAGTCGAAGTCCAGGGAGGAAACGCAGAACAGCCGGTCGGTCGAGGGCATGATGGTCCGCGTCGGGTGGTGCAGAAAGCCGTTTTTGAAGGCCACGATCTCGTGCGCGGGGAAGTCCCCCTGCTGCTGTTCGATCCAGACCTGGGGCTCGGGCAGGTCGGCGTAGCAGACCGCGCGCAGGGCGTGAGCGACGTCGTTGACCGTGCTGGTTTTCGGGTTGAAGGCCACCGTCTCGCTGTCGCCCGTTTTGAGGTTGACCTTGAGCGTCAGACACCCGGCCATGAAGTGGTACAAGCGCTGGTCGATGTAGACCCGGTCCCGAGTGACGTAGCGCGTGGCGTCCCAGCTGTAGAACTCGCCGCGCCAGTGGATGATGCGGCCGCGCTCGGGCAGGGTCTCGTGGAACAGCTCGGCCGTTTTCATGGGCGAGCTCGAGAAGATCATCGGCTGATCGTGGCTGTCCGGTGGGATGTTGTCAGGGGCTCGGGGTGGCTCGGGGGGCGGGGGCGTCTGCCCGGCGTGGTCAGAGACGTCGGGGATGGGCGCGTCATCGAAGTCGGGCGGCAGGTCATCCCAGGGTGGCTCAAAATCGGATGGAAACGGGTCCGAATCGGGTGGAATCGGTTGTTTTTCTGGCGGTGGCTCATCCGGTGAGCCTGCCTTCATGATGCAGTCCTCAACGGCGGCCAGGCCGTCGGCCAGGTGCAGGTCGTTGAAGTCGGTACCGGTGCCCCGCGTTGAGACGTTCCAGAACGGGATGGCTAGCAGCGCGTTGACGGATTGGGCGGTCTTGCGGGCGTAGGTCAGGCCGGGGTTGCCCTCGGTTTGAGCGTCGTCGTCGGCCGCGATGATCAGGCGGGCCTCGGGTAGCGCGGCGCGAATCTTGCGGGCAACCGGCTCCAGGTTCCCGGCGTTGAAGGCAACAACCACGCAGTGCCCGGTGGCCATGCGGATGGAGCAGCAAGTGGCCCAACCCTCGGCGATCACCACGGTGCCTTGCTTGTCGGGCTTGCCCAGCACGGTGTAGGCGCCAGACGATGGTGTGCCTTTGAGGAACAGCTTTGTGCCGTCTGACTTGATGCGTTGGAGGCCGACCAAAGCGCCGGGGCCGTGACGCAGCGGGATAAGCAGCTCGTCGCCCAGCATGCGGGCACCCTCGGGCTCGATCTGCTTGCGCTGAGGGTAGGGGTGGCTGGTGACCGTGGTGGCCCGAGCCCACATCTCGGCGGCGCGGGTGGCAGCGGCGTCGCGCTCTATTTTGGCCTGGGCCTCCTCGGCTGCCATGCGGGCCTCGCGCTCGGCGATGCGGCGGGCACGTTCCTCGGGGTCGACCGGCTTGCGGTCCTGGGCTGTTGATTTGTAACCGCCCTCTTTGGCCAAGGCGATCAGGGTGCCGATGGTAGCGCGGTTGGAGCCGCCGCCAGGCTTGCAGGACTTCCAGACGTCGCGTGCGTCGCGGCCGTTGTAGTTCGAGCCCTGCTGGCTCCAGGCGTCCCACGCTTCGAAGGCGGGCTCGCCGAATTCTTCTTTGAGGATGAAGGCCATCTTCACCCAGGTCTCGCGGTCATCGACGCCGCGAACGAATGAGAGCATACGCTCCGCTGTCTCGAGGGAAATGGGGTCTCTTGGCCCTGTAGTTTTTGTTCGTTGCATACCTGGCGTCTGTTGGCTGGCGAATAAAAGGTGGGGCAGCCCTCGCCAGGGTCAGGCCTTGTCACCGGTGGATCAGACCGGTCAAGCCCCGTGAACAGTATAAGGGCGTGCGGGCGGAAAAACGCAACACCTGCGAAAATAAATGTGCGGTTTTGCGCAACGGTTATGGTACGATTTGCGTGCGGGTGGTGCTGGGCACCGGAAGGTCTCATAAGCCTTATCGCGCACCGTTCGATTCGGTGGCCCGCTACCATCACGCATGCGGATTGTCCTCTGGGGGTTCTCGGAGGTCCGGAACAGTCCGCAGCCGTGACGGTGTAGTTCAAGTTTTGGAGAACGGCCCGTCAGTGGATGACGGGGAAATGCCGGTATCAAGTCCTGCCACCATCAACCCTCAAGCGCGCGCCGGGCCTCCTCCACGGAGCGCACAACTTCCGCGATGGCTTTTCGCTTTTTCATGGCCGTCAGGAATTGCGCCTGATCAGGGGTTGCGCCTATCCTCATCCAGCTGTCCGCCCGGAGCAACTCAATCGTCGAAAAGCCTGCATCCTTCATTTCTTGCAATTTGGCGTCGCGAGATTTTTTTGATGTTGGCTTTGCGTCCGGTGTTTTGACTTCCAAATAAAAGGCTCGAACATCAGATTCTCGGTGGCCAAACACATCGGAAAACCCAACTGGCAGACCTGTTTTGACAGGCCGACCATCTTTGGTGAAAAACAGCCCCACATTGGCCCTGGCCACGAAGTGCCCGTCGGTAGACAGCGCAATCATGATCTGATGCATTAAATCAGTCTCGCTCATCGCCTGCCATGCTCCCAAACACGCCGCACCAAGGCCTCGAGCTCCTGGCACGCCTTCTCGCCGCGCACCTGCAGGATGCCGCGCTTGACGATCTTGCCCGCCTCCTCACGGCCGCGCAGGTACTCGCGCCGGGCGACCTTGTCGGGGATGGACAGGATGTGGCGGGCCTCGCACTCAGCACGCCAGGCCTCGCAGTAGGTGCACACCGTGGTGCCGTCGATCAACTTCACGACCTGGTCGGTTTCCAGGCGGTTGCAACCAGCGCAGCTCATCGCTTCTGGGCCTCCTTGGCGGCGCGGGCGCGGAGCACGTGGCGAGCCCACAATTCTGGCCTCTTCATGCCACGGGCGTGGCCGATGCGAATCAGGTCGGCCTCGGTCTGCGACCTGCCCTGCTCCATCTTGCGCTCCTTGACCGCCTGGGCCTTGGCGGCGGCAGCGGTGATCTCCTCGAGTTGCCCATCCACTTCTTCGATCTCGCGGCCAACGGGCTCGAAGTGGTGGCCACAAGCGCAGTCGGTGACGATGGAAGGCACAGTGGTAAAGCACACGGGACAGGTTTTCACCGGCACCTCGGACTTCTTGGCACCCTTCTTTTTCTCGACGGCGGCCAGGGTCCATTCGCGCAGATCTGTGGGCAGCCCATGGCGCTTCACGTTGCCCGCGTGGTCGAGGATGATGCAGTCGTCCTTGCCAGGGTGTGTGCGCAGGCCACGGCCAACGGATTGCAGGTATTTCACGACCGACTGCGTAGGCGCGAGCTGGATGATGCAGCCGATGGATGGCGCGTCCACACCGGCCACCCACAGGGCGCAGTTGCAGACCACATCCAGGACGCCGTCGCGCAGGCCTTGCAGGGCAGCGTCGCGCTCAACGGTGTCGGACTCGCCGCTGATGGCCACGGCCCGGTACCCTGCCTGGCGAAACTGCTCAGCCACGTTGGTGGCGTGCTCGACGGTCACGCAAAACGCCACGGCCGGGCGACCGTCGGCGAGCTTGCGGTAGTGCTGCACGGCCGAGCCGGTGATCACGGGCTTGTCCATGGCAGCGGCCAGCTCGCCCTGGTTGAAGTCGCCCGCCACGGTGTGCACACCCGAGAGGTCCGGCTCGCTGGGCGCGTAGTAGCGGATGGGCGCGAGCAGCCCCTCGTCGATCAGGTCCTGCGTGCTGCAGGTGGGCACCAAGATGTCGGCGACCTCGTTCATGCCTCGGCCGTCCAGGCGGCAGGGCGTGGCCGTGAGGTGCAGCAGGTGCGCGCCGCCCTGGCGCTTGAACTTCGGGCCTGCGCCAGCCCACTCGAAAATCTGCTGGTAGGTGTTGGCCACCGCCAGGTGCGCCTCGTCCACGATGATCAGGTCCGGCGGCTGGTACCGGTCCAGGCGGCGCACCAGGGTCTGCACCATGGCCACCTGCACAGGCAAGCGGTGGTTGCCGTCGCGGCCAGCGGCGATCCAGCCGTAGGGGATGCCCGCATCGGTCAGGCGGTTGCTGGTGTCGTTCAGGATTTCCTTGAGGTGCGCGATGAACCACACGCGCTTGCCTTTGTCGAGCGCGTTTTGAATCATGCAGATCGCGGTTGCACTCTTGCCAAACCCGGTGGGGGCGATCAGGATGGGGGCCTTGTAGCCAAATCGGTAGGCTTTTCGCAGGTCGTCAATAGCCTGGGCTTGTCGGGGGCGGGGAATGATCATCGCTTCCCCGGCAACGGCTGCCGCTCCACAAAGTAACGCCCGGTTGATTGAATGTACTTTGCCGTGAGGTTGCGCTGCTCAAGCAAATATTCAAAGGTCTCGTTGTGCGGAATGTTGGTCATCCAAACAGCGCCTATCTCGTTAGGCTGGCCGGTTGTTGCGATGCGATTCAGAAAATCAAGGACCTCAGCGTAGGCGAGGTTTTCGAGGGTGGGTTTGAGGTTAATCATGGTTTCCCCGGCTGAATCCACGCCTGCTTTTCTGTGCGACGCCACGTGGATTTCTCGATCGCCTTGAGGTCGGCCAGGACCTCACTGTGCACAACCTCCATGCCGTGCAGGTGCAGGTATGCGTCGATCACGTTGTGCTTGTTTTTCGCAAACATGAATCGAGGCTTGCGGTGCATGCGAACGCGCAGACGGTAAATGGTGGCGCTGTGGCTGGCGAAGTCGTACCAGGCCCACAGCAGCACGAAGCCGCCGGGCGTAAAGCGGAAGTTCAGACCCAGGCGCAGGTACTCGCACTCGCGGGTGTAATGAATCATTCGTCGTCCTCCTGGTGATCCTGAATCAGCTGGGCCTTGACCAGGTCCAGGCAGCCAAGCGCGGTGGGCAGCAGCATGGTCTGTTCGTATTTGTGGACGACGGCGAGCAGCTCGTCGACCAGGGCTTGGGTGATTGCGCCGTGGTAGTTCATGGCAAGCTCCACACGGTCAGAGGCCTAACCTCAGCGTGTTCGCCTTTGAGAGTGGCCATCTCTTTGGCCTCAATCTCAAGGAAAAACATGTCGTGCAAATTGCCGCCCTCAAACACACCCCAAGCCACAGTCGTGTATTCGTTGCGCACACGCTCAACCATCTGCCTGATGTGCCAATCCAAAGCCTGAAGCACTGCCTTTGCAGCCTCGTCTGGAGGAATGTCCGGATTGGCCCAGATGCCGTCTTTGGTCATGCGCAGTACTTCGGTGTTTTGTATGCCGCCGATCGCGTTGAAAAACTTGATGCTGTTGGGCTGTGGCTTGTGAAATGCATACACGGGATCGGCGTACACCTCAGCCGGGTCGATGCGTTTGCCGCCCTTGCTCCAGGCGCTGCCAAAGGTGGCCACGTCGCGCAGCATGTCTTGCGCGAGCTGCTCCGGCGTGCTGGGCCCGGTCTGCGCACCGCAGCGCTGGCAGCTCAGGATGTTTCTGGCGGTGAAGTGCCAGTCGTGTTTGCAGGTCATGATTGGCTCCTTGCGCGAATGGCGACAGCGGCGTCAGCCTGAAACCAGTTTGACCATTTGGTTTTCTCAACCACCTTCGCGCAGGCCTCGCGCTCTGCTGCAACGCGCTCCTTGACCTGCCAGTCCAGCTCTGCAAGCAAGTCCTCCATCGTGTCGCCGTGGCCAGTGGCGAAGCCGAACTGGATCATCCATGCGGCCAGCTTGTTGCGCTCTGCTGCGATTGCTCGCACAAGGTCTTCATGGCGAACCCAACGACCGTGCTCAGCGGGCTCCATGGATCCGTCCATATCAAGGTTAAACCGGGTGATGTCTTCGCGGCTCACCATGGTGCCTCCTCGGCCTCGTCGCGCTGCTGGCGGCGATAGGCGGCCTCTTGCTTAGGAGTCCAGGGCACAGGCCCGGTTGGGGGTGGAAATGGCCAGACGCTGGCCGGGGTGTTATTCAGGCTCATACAGCCCTCCGTTAAAAAATCAGGCGGGCAAAACCACCTGATGTTTGCACCCCACACACTTGTGATCTGCCTGTCCGAGCGCGGTGTGGGTGTACTGGCACTCGGCAGACATGCGAAACGGGGAGGCGACCATCTTGGCCACTCGGGTCTGGCCATCAAGCCACCAGCCGTCTTGCACGGGTAGCATCTTGCGATACTCTGGGCGGTTGTAGCAACCGTAATTTGCAGGTTTATTTTTCATGCAATTCTGGCCTGCTTGGATCGGTACAAAAAGCACGTGGGCCCCGGCACACGCTCCAAAAGCCCAGCGCGAATCAAACGCCCAAGGGAGCCGTTTATTTTTCGCCGCCCAAGCCTGGTGGAAATGTCCCGTGGAAGCTCATACCTGGTGGCCGACACAGCGGCCAGCACCATGCGATCGGTGACGGTCTTATTGGCCAAGTGCGGTGCCCCGGTTAAACGGCCCAGTCCTCTGCGGTGCGCAGGATCAGGTCCTCGGCGGTGAGGTTCAGTCCACGCGCCTGGGCCATGGCCAGGATTCGGCCCTGCAGGGCTGATGGCACAGCCCCGGCGCTGCCGCCCTCGTCTTTGGGCTTGCGCCAGCGCACCACGGAGCTGGGGTTTCGCTCCAAGGCGCGTGCCAGCGCACGGACTCCGCCGAAGGCTGTGATGGCCTTGTCGGCAGGGGTTTCGGGGCCGGGATCTTTGATTTCTGAGGTCATGGGCCTAAAGTGTAGCGTAAAAAGCAACACTCGATCGAAAATATCTCGAAGAAACCCACGCAAACCCCTTGCGTTCCATTTTAAACCGAGTGAAGATGCAGTTATCGCAACACCTCGCCAGGATCACGATATGAACCACCTGCACCCGATCATGCAGCAAGCCCTGGCCCCATTTGTCGGGGCCGCTTTTCACCAACCCGCGTTTAAAAAACCCGCCTTTCACCAAGGAGAAAACATGGAAATCGAAACCCGCGTCTCAGGCATTCCTTGCATCGCCAAGGTGACGCACTTCTTCCGCCAGGCGCCGCACCGAGGCAGCGCGCACACCTGCGACAGCGACATGGACTACTACGGATACACAGAATGCGAGTTTGAAATCCTGGACCGGCGAGGCAGGCCCGCCGCCTGGCTGGAGCGCAAGGTCACCGACGACGACCGCCAGCGCATCGAGCAAGAAATCACTGAGCAACTGGAGGACTAAGCCATGACGACCAAGAAAACCAAACCCGATCTGATACCTGCGGCGCGCCCCGAGGTGTTCAGCCGCCCGATCTACGACGGCAAAGAGCTGCGCCGCAACCCTGGCATCACAGACGAGCGGTTCCGCGCCTACGAGCTGCCTAGCCTGCGCGGCGGCCGCCTGGTTTACCCCAAGGAGAAAGCATGAACACCACGATGTTGAAAATGGCCCGCCGCCTTTGGTGCGTTGGCCACGCCGACCGCGCAACGCAACGCGCCAACATGCGCAAGTGGGTGCGCTCGGTGCGCATGCTTGGCGATCGCTGGGTTTTGGCAAGGCAGGAAATAAAGCTGGCCGCGCCGATCCCTGAGGGCAAGATTTCCAGCATGGTGCTGCCATTCCCTCTGCGCACGCCGCGCAGCCTGGAAGAGGCCCGCGAAGCCCGGAGGAAAGCATGACGGACACCGCGCCGCGCCAGGCCTACACATGCACCAGGTGCAACGGAACAGGCCGGTACTCTTTTAACCTGCTGCACGGCACCACCTGCTTTGGCTGCAAGGGCACTGGCAAGCAGTTCACACGGCCAAAGGCACCGACGCCCAAGTGGGCTGTGTTTGGCCAGCACCGCCAGACGGGCGAGTGGCTGAGGCTTTACAACGTGGTGGCCAAGAACAAAGCCAACGCAATCGAGCGCGCCCAGAACATGTACGAGCGCGCCAGCAAAGCCTGGCAAGAAACCTACACACTGAACGACGCCAGGGCGTTGAAGTGGACCGATATGGCCAGCGTTGATGCGCTGAGCTGGAATGAGGCTTTTAAACCGAAGGAGAACACATGAAAATCATCGAGAAACTCGAAAGCTCGCTGCAATCAAGGCGCGACGTGATCACCGACCTGGAGGACATGCGGCCAAAGTTTGAGCGCCTGGGGCGCGTCACCCGCATCATCGAAAAATTCGCCACGGTCGGCTACATGTTCCTGGACAACAAGGTGATCATTCGCGTCGACGTTAAAAGCATCAAGGAAATCACGCCAGTGCTTGAGGTCCTGACCGAAGAGATGGGCGCCGAGTTTGACCGCACACACGACGAGGCCAGCCTTGGCTGGCGGGAGTTCACATCCAGCAACATGCCCTGGATTCGCGTGGACGCAGAGCTTAGAGGCGAAGGCCCTGAGTGCCGCCGCGTGATCGTGGGCTACGAGCAAAAGCCGGTCTACGAGATTAAGTGCGGGGATGAAGCGGCCATGCCCGATGCCGCGCCGCCAGAGGTGCCACCAGCGCCAGCGATGCCGGAGGAATTCTGATGAGCAACAAAAAAACAGGTGGACCGGCGTTTCCCACTCCGCGTTACGAGCGCGGCGACATGTACTCGTTAGGCATGACGCTACGCGACTACTTTGCGGCGCATTCGCCGATCACCTTAACTGACGCAGTGGAGTTTTTGGACACTTACGGCGGGGAAGTTACCGGGCCGTGGCCACCGAAAGAGGTGCTGAGAACTTTGGCTGATCTGCGCATCGAATACGCCAACGCCATGCTGAAAGCGAGGGACGAATGAAAACCTACCCGTACCTGGCCGTCGCCATCTGGGCCGTGGCTGCCGCGCTGGTGCTGTTGTACGCCCCGCGCACCGACAGCAAGCGGATTGATTGCTCCCAGGCTGAGTTTCACCCGGACTTCACCGCAGACATGAAAGAGCAGTGCCGCCTGGCGCGCTCGGGGAGGTTGTTATGAGAGACACAATTGAAATGGCCTTTGAGGCTGGGCTTCATTTAGCAACAGATGTGAACTGGATGCCGATCATTGGGCTGAGCCACCTCAAAGCCTTCGAAGCCCTTGTTCGTGCTGACGAGCGAGAGGCAAGAAGTATGCGGTGGGATGAGTTGATTGCAAAAGCTGTTGAGGCAGAGCGAGAAGCGTGTGCGAAGGTGTGTGAGGACGGTGTACAGAATGCAAACGATTGGGATAGCAGCTACTGGGATCAAGCCTGTGAAAACCGCGCCGCCGCCATCCGCGCAAGGGGGCAGGCATGACCCCGCTTCCCTTCGACTACAGCCGCTGCGTGCCTGCCACCGTGTGCGAGAAATGCCGCAACTGCCGCCGGTGGATGGACCACCCCGAGCAGGTCAATAACCCGCACCGCCAGTCGTTTGTGGCCGCGTCCAGCAGCCGCGACCCGGCGTGCCACTACCTTCCAATCAGCTTTTTGGAGACATCATGAAAGAAGAATGGTTGATGCCCGGAGCCGTGGTTCCGGTGGATCCAGAAACAACAAAAGCGCTGGCGGATGAGATCAAGCGGCTAATCGGTGTTGTCGGCGGCTTGGTATTGAAGCAAGGGCCGGATTACGAGCGCGGCTTCATCGACGGCATGCAAAAGCAGGCGCAGTCCAGTGTGGACCGGGCGATCAACGCATCGCTGGACCGCATCGGTGACGCCATGGACGAGGTTGCCCACCGGTTTGCCCACCGGTTGGCGCTGGACCTCGAATGCGTCCTGGCCAGGTACGACGGCCCTTGGTACGACCAGGCCTGGGACACGCTCAGCCAGTACCGAAGCGAGATGAACAAACTGCACGAACAGGTGAGCCCGACGTTTATGGGCGAGCCGCTGATTAAGGACGAAAAATGAATGAAAAACCAAAACTGACGGTGATTCCATCCTCAGATCAAAAAGCGATGGGGATGGACTTGATGAACGAACTACGAGACGTTATCAACGCACCAAAATACGACCACATGACAACTGCGACAGTGATGGGCGTTTTGGAAATGACAAAACTGCATTACTGGCAGTGCAACTTAATTGACGACGCCCCATGAAACACTGCTCTGAATGCAACCGTGATCGACTGCCAGAAGGCGGCATTTTCTTGACCGCCACGCGCTGGTTGTGCGCTGAGTGCTGGCTGCGGTTTTTAAACGGCCGCCGCTCGGTCAAGGAGGCCGCATGATTATTTACCGAGGGCCTGCCAAACCCATCCATCTGTGGCGCAGACCAATGATTGACTACGTTGAAGCTGTTGTATTTTTGTCTGGAATTTTGATCGTTGGACTTGACGTTTATGTTTGGAGAGCGAACATCGTCCTGTGATTTAAACGCACGATTTTTAAACCGAAACGGAAGCTGAAAGGAGCAACCTATGAGTAAACACACACCGGGGCCGTGGGAACTGTCCGAGGCCCAATACAAAGATGGATTCGGCACGTACCGCCGCGTTGAACAAGTTGAGCAATTTGGGGACGTTGTTGCATCCGTCTGTATACGGCACGCAGTGAACCATACGCTGAACGCCTGCGGGGATGCCAACGCCCGCCTAATCGCCGCCGCGCCAGAGCTGCTGGAAATGCTGGTAGAGGCTGCGAATTTCATCCAGCCATACAGCGTGGGGCAGGAGCTTTTAGAGCGTATAGACGCCGCCATCGCCAAAGCAACAGGAGAGCAGCATGAGTGAACTACCCGTCCGGATTTATTTCCGCGCAAACAGCGAGGCCAACAGCTACTCGCTGATCAACCAAGCCGACGACAAGTGGCTACTGGCCCTGCTTGTCAACGGCGAGCACACCATAGCCAGGCAGGCGGAAATTCTCGAAGAAATGCAGCGACGCTGGAACTCGCACGACGACATGGTGGCTGTGCTGCGGGAGCTTGCTGAGTCAGCCAGCTACTGGAGCGAATACGACGTGCCGCTGGGCATCGTCGACCGCATCAATGCAGCCATTGCAAACGCAACCGGGAGCCAACCATGAAAATCCACCGCGTTCAATGGTTCACCAGCGGCAGGGGGCTGGTGGGCATCGTCGAGGCCACGCAGGACGACGGAGAGCACGGCTACTGGATCGCGCCGTGCGACGGCTTCAATGAGGTGATCGACGCCAACATGGTGGCTGCGCACGGAGCAAAGTTTCCACCAGCCGCAGGGCGGGCGATTTTTGGACTGCCAGCGGGGAGTGAAGATGAGTGACCGAGAACTACTGGAACTAGCGGCAAAGGCGGCTGGCGACTTCACCATTCCAAAGTATTACCGCGTTGCGGATGATCTGCCGGTGGTTTTTATGCTGAATGATAAACCTTGGAACCCCCTCAAAGACGACGGCGACGCGCTGCGCCTGGCGGTGAAGTTGAGGATGTCTCTTGTGATGTTTTCAATTTATGTCCGGGTGGACACCGTGGATTACGAGGACATTTACGAGGAATACGGCGACGACCCCTACACCGCCACCCGCCGCGCCATCGTGCGTGCGGCAGCCGAGATCGGAAAACAACAGGAGAAAAACAATGGCAACTGAAATCATTGTCCCTAGCAACCAGGAGCATTGGCTTGCCATGCGCAAGCAAGATGTCACCAGCACCGAGTCTGCGGCGCTGTTCTCAATGTCCCCCTACGTCACGCATTTTGACCTCTGGCACCGCAAGCGCACGGGCATCGTGCCCGAGTTCCAGACCAACGACCGCATGAAGTGGGGCAACCGACTGGAGGCCGCGATCGCGCACGGCATCGCCGAGGAGCAGGGTTGGGAAATCCGGCCCATGAAGGAGTACTTCCGCGACCCCGACCTGCGCATGGGCAGCTCGTTTGACTTCGTGATCACCAACCTGCCGGGAGGCCCGGTGCACCTGGAGATCAAGAACGTCGACTACCTGGCCTTTCGCGACGGCTGGCTCGAGCACGAGGACGGCAGCATCGAGGCCCCGGAGCACATCGAGATGCAGGTCCAGCACCAGATGGCCGTATCTGGCTTTGAGCGAGCGTTCATCGGCGCGTTCATCGGCGGCAACAGAGGCGTGGTGATCGAGCGCCTGCGCGATGAGGACGTCATCAAGGCGATCAAATCCAAGGTGGCGGCCTTCTGGAAAACGGTCGACGAAGGCCTGGAGCCCGACCCGGTGATGCCAGGTGACGCCGAGGTGATCATCCGGCTCAACCAGTATGCCAAGCCGGGCAAGGTGCTCAGCGCAGACGGCGACGAAACGCTGGCCGAGCTGCTGCAGGAATACAAAACCGCAGCCACAACAGAGGCCAACGCCAAGGAGGACAGGGACGTTGCCAAGGCCAAAATCTTCAAGCACATCGGCGACGCCGAGAAAGTCCTGACAAGCGCTTGGAGCGTAAGCTGCGCGCTGCAAGCAGACACCCCACCGACTCTGATCACCGCCGACATGGTGGGCAAGTCCTACGGTGGCCGCGCAGGGTTCAGAAATCTTCGTTTATACCCACGCAAGCCCACGAAATGATGGTACACTGATTGGAAATTCCAAACAGGAATCCACCCCGCAGCCGGTCGGCCACCGGCGTTTTCAGGAGTAATCCAGATGAGTAATCTCCCCGCAGTTCAAGAGGTGCGAGGCGCAATCGAAAAGATGGCCCCTCAGTTCAAAGCCGCCCTGCCAGCCCACGTCAGCGTCGACCGTTTTGTGCGCGTCACGCTGACCGCTGTGCAGACCAACCCAGCGTTGTTGGAGGCTGACCGCCGCACGCTGTTTGCCGCAGCCACCAAGGCCGCGCAGATGGGCCTGCTGCCAGACGGCCGCGAGGGCGCGATCGTCACGTTCAAAAACCAGGCGCAGTGGATGCCGATGGTCGCGGGCATCATGAAGCTGGTGCGCAACTCGGGCGAAATCAGCACCTGGTCGGTCCAGGCGGTCTACGAAAACGACACCTTCGATTTCTGCCTGGGCGACGAAGAGCACATCACGCACAAGCCCAACCTGGCCAACCGTGGCAAGCTGATTGCGGTTTACTCGATCGTGACCATGAAGGACGGCGAGAAGTCCCGCGAGGTGATGAGCGTCGAGGATGTGCTGGCAATCAAGGCCCGCAGCCGCTCCGGCAGCTCTGGCCCTTGGGTGTCCGACTTCGCCGAAATGGCCAAGAAGACCGTCATCCGCCGCCACAGCAAGCGCCTGCCTTTGAGCACCGACATTGACGGCGTGCTCAAAGAGGACGACGAGCTGTTCATGCCCGAGCCCGCACAGGCCGCGCCAGAGGCCGCACAAGCCGAGGAAAAGCCGTCCGCAGCGCGACGCCCCAGTCGCCTGAATAAAGTCGCTGAGCAGGCGCCAGAGGCCGCGCAGCCCGACTCCGACGGCGTAATCGACGTGCCGCACACCGACGTCCAGAACGCCACCTACGCGGGCGAAAACGAAGCCGACAGCCCGATCTGATTTTTGGGCCGAAAGCAAAACCCCGGCACGGGCGGAGTTCTTGCCGCTGACGGGGTGGCAAGTAGGCCCACCACTTAACCCACAGGAGAACCCCATGGAATACCGCATTTACGTGATTCGCGAGCAAGGCAAGGACGACATTCGTCTGGTCCGCGCAGGCAGCCTGGCCCAGGTGCTGCGCCACCTGGTCAAGGACCGCTTTGAAATTGATCGCGCAAGCACCGCAGATGTTGCAGACTACGTGACGGCCGGTATTCCGGTCGAGCGCGTGGCCAACAACGACAACGCCGACGCCGTTTAACCCAACCAGGAGCACACCATGAGCGAGCAAAAACCATCCCCCATCAGCGTCGCAGCCGCGACCGACGTTTCCGAGTTCTTCACCGACCTGGACGGAGGCATCTTTGAGCGCAAACTCTCGATTGCCCTGTCCCAGGTGGCCGCTGCCTGCACTGACCACGACAAGGTCGGCGAGGTAAACATCAAGCTGTCGTTTTCGCAGATTCCCGGTACCGGCCAGGTGCGCTGCGAGCACACGCTGAAATTCGTCAAACCCACGCTGGACGGCAAGTCTGGTGAAGAGGAAAAACGCGCCACCGTCTTGCACGTTGGCAAGTACGGCGCTCTCTCGCTTGCTCAGCCCTCGCTGATGGGCAAGCAGGGCGAGCTGGTCTAAGGGGTGGCCATGATCGAAAAAGACACCCTCGAAGCCTTGCAAGAAAGCCACTCGATTGAGGCGGCAAACAACAACATCACGGTCAACGGTGTGGCCGCGCTTCCCGAGCACTACAAGCTGCACGACGTTGAAAAATGGATGGGCGCTCGCCGCCGTGCGATCGGCGTCATGAAGACCAGCTCTGTCGAGGACTTCGCCGCTTACGTTGACCAGCACGCCGAAACTGGCGCCACGGTGTTCGTGAACGCCGATGCCATGCGCGCGGTCGCGGTGCTTAACCTGGGTGGCCCGGACCTGCCTGGCCACGCAGACAACACCGCCGAGTTTGCGCCCAAGGCCACGGCCGCGTTTTCAGCCCTGCAGCACATCGCCAACGGCCAGCCGCGCAGCCAGCAGGAGGTTGCCGAGTTCATGGAAGACTGGCCCAGCATGGTGTCCTGCTTCAACGACGAGGGCACCATCTCGCCAGCCAAAGCCATCGCCGCTGTTCGCAAGGTCACCATCGAGGCGATGCGCAAGATGGAGAGCCAGGAAAAGCAGCTCTCAGCGAGCCGCAGCGCCTTCGAAAGCGTCCAGGCCACCAGCACCGAGCCGCTGCCGACGCTGATCTACTTCGAGACCGTGCCCTTCCACGGACTGCAAAGCCGCCTGTTTGTGATGCGCCTTGGCGTGCGCACCGGCGGCGAAAAACCGGCCATCACGTTGCGCATCCAGAACATGGAGCAGCACAACGAGGAGATGGCCAAGGAGCTGACCGACCTTGTCGGAGACGCTATCAACACCCTCCCCGTGCTTATCGGCACATACAACCCCAAGTGAAAACCATGAACGACCAAACCATCACCCTCAAGCTGTCCGTCAGCGAGTTCAACTTCCTGCACGCCATTCTTGGCGACCTGCCCACCAAGACCAACGCCTGGGTGCTCTTGAACAACCTGGAGAGCCAGGCCAAAGCGCAAGCTGAGGCGCAAAACATCCCTGTGGTGAACCCCGCCGCAGAGACTGCCCCAGCAGCCGCTGAATAACGCAAACAAGGGCCGCCTTCGGGCGGTCCGCAAGGAGTACCCGCATGGAGAAGTTTGAAAACCAGATGCTGACGCCGCAGGAGGTCTCCCAGTTGATCAAGATTTCGGTTGGCACGCTGGAAAACTGGCGCCTGGCAGGCAAAGGCCCCAAATTCATCAAGCTCGGTGGCGGCCCCAAGGGGCACATCCGCTACCGGTTGCAAGACGTCGAGGATTGGATGTTTGAGGACGCAAAAACAGGAGAACAGAAATGAGTATTCCACCCACAACAAATACCCCACCCACATTCCAAAAAGCTGGCGATCATTTTGACCCTTACGCCAGTGAGGCTGACACCGCAGAGCTGTTGCGCATCGGCAAGATGCCAGAGGCCTTGCGCCTGGCTGACATGCTGGAGAGGGAAATGCAGCACCCAGGGCACGGCAGAGCCGCCGATTGCCTGCGCAAGATGTATATGTTGTTTCAACACTGCGAAAACGAGATGCGTTACGCAGGGTGGGACAAGCGTGAAGCTGACAACTACGTGAGAAACGATGTGTACGAAGAGGTCAAGAAATGCCTGGGAAACAGAAATGACTGAAGCCCAGCTCGCCATGCTGACAGCAAACGTGTTCTTGGCTGCTTTGATTGGCAGGCACTGGTTGAATGTCATGATGTTCGCCGCTTATTTCAGTGCAGCGTTCCTGAAATGAACCAGTCCCGCACCGCATCGCTGATCGAGTCCGTGTTCAACGTGGTGATCGGCTACGGCGTGGCGCTGGCCAGCCAGATGGCCATCTTCCCGATGTTCGGCATTCACCTGCCACTGTCCGACAACCTGGCGATCGGCGCCTGGTTCACCATCATCAGCCTGGTGCGCAGCTACGCGATCAGGCGCTGGTTCAACGCGCGGCTGCACAGAGCCGCCCAAAAGCTCGCCGGAATATGAAAAAGCACAAAAAGCCCAAAACAGTGTATGTGTACCGTTACAGCCTGATCGATGTGATGCTGGCCAGCCCAAGCGAGCCACTGCAAGAGCACCTGCGCAGGCACCAGCTCACGCGGATGCACCAGGGCCTCGAAGCCATGGAGAAGGCTCCACAACCCACCACAGACGACTGGCGCGTGGTTAGCGACGCGGTCAACATCGTGGAGACGCTGGTCACCAGCGGAAGCTTCTTCAAAATGGAAGTGGACCCTGAAACCGGCGAAGGCCGCCAGGTGCCAATTCCCGGCCACTGGCACGACTGCAACGGCGAGCCCGTCGAAATAACCGACGCCTCCGGCCTGCTGTCCGACGCGGTGACGGCCATGGCGCTCGCAGGAAAGCGCCACAAGGCGGGCAGCAACATCCGCTTGGACGGCGCAGGCATCCAGGCTGTGCGCGGCGTCCTGGCCGATTACGGCGACCTGCTCGAAGCCCTGCCAGCCAGGACCATGATCAAAGCGCACCGCGAAACCGAGCGGCGCATTCACGAAATACTCGCGGGCAAGAAAAAGCCACACGATGTGGAGGTGATGGAGCTATGACACACATGTGGTTTTCAGACCCCCAGAGCATGAGTTTTTCAAGCCCATCAAGCCCCTACATCTGGTCGCAAGGCTGGATTGCCGAGCAGGTAGACGACCACTGGGAGGTCTACTACACGCCTCGCGAAGCCATGCGTTTGAGCGCCGATGGCATGCTGTCGGTTGGCGGCGCAGATGGGTACATCTTCCAGACCCAAGAGTGGGCCGAGCTTTGCGCCGAGCGGCTCAACAGCCTCGACACCGCTTTTGGACGCGGACCCGCCACGATGCGGATTTCCACGACTGGCAACCTTGGTATTGGCACATCGTCACCAGCATTTAAGCTGGAAGTGCGAGGCCCCAAGTTTGAGCCGCTGGTGTCGATCTCCGATGGCGGCCAAGTCACGCACGTCAACATGCCTGCGCTGGCTGGAATCTGGTGGCGCGGCACAACCATTTACCGCGCTTGGCGCAAACTTATGTGGGGGGAGAAAGCATGAGCCCAACAGACATCATCAAGGCGACCCAAAACAGCCTGAACATTTACTCGTTTACTGCCGAAGCCCTTGAGCGTTTTATTGAAGCGATCAACAATGAAAAAAGGAAAGAGTGGATCAGCCTAACCGAGGATGAGATTCACGAAATTTACGATCGCGTTGCCAGGCAGGAGCCTTACAGCATGGCTGTGACACGCCGCAGCATTGGACGGGCAATTGAGGCCAAGTTACGCGAGAAAAACGCATGACCCTCGAAGAACTCGCCGCCATCCCGCTGCAATATACCTTCGGCTACAGCGCAGAAGACCATGGCCTGCGCCAGTACATCAATGAAGAACACCAGATCGCCAAGCAGGTCATCACGCCACGCAAGATCAGCACGGGCGAGTGGGGCAAAGGCAAGGCCACCTTCAAGCTGCTGGACACCAAGGAAGAATTCGACACTATTGAGGGCCTGTTGGCTGGGATCAACGCAAGAAAATCCAACCTGCACGAGAAAAACACATGAGAGAGCCGAGCGACCACATTCGAACGCTGCAAAGGCGCTTGGACTTTTTGAAGGCCAAGGATCATAAAAACAGCTACACCGCTGCCGAGATCGGGTCTTTGGAGTGGGCGCTGCTCAATCTGACGCCCACAGAAAAACGTCAGTGGGTTGATCTGAGAGACACCGATGTTGCGCGTTTGATTTGCTTGGCTGGCATTTCGCCAGACTGGGTGGAGTACAAACTCGCGGAGTCGATCGTGGAGAACGTCATCAATTTATTTAAGGAGCGCAACTCATGAGCCCTGAAGAAATGAAGCTGGACATGCTGGTCGCAGAGCTGGACTACGAGAACCGGCTGCTACGCGCGCGCAACGAACGGCTGGAGCGTGAGGCTGAGCAGCGAAAACCGTGGATTGGGCTGACGGATGAGGACAAGGAAGAACTGCAAGATTCATGGGTGAGCGACCAAAGCGGTGAGCCTATCTGCTACTGGCCCAACGATTTGATTGAAGCCATCGAAGCCAAGCTCCGCGAGAAAAACCAGTGAGCACTTGGCTATACATTTGCTCCCTGCTGGGCCCGGGGCTGCATTGGTCGAAGTCGCCTGCCAGCGTCCAGGCGGCTATCGAACGGGCTGAGCGTGAAGGCCAGCGTGCGGCGGCCGATCACCTGCGCATCATCCTGGAGCGGATCAACGTTGTCGGCTTCATCACCCCAGAAGAAAAAACCCCGCCGGGTTAGGGCGGGGTAAGTCCTGATTTCTCAGGCGAGGGAGACAACTGCAATCATTCCAGCGTGTCGGGCGCTGTCTGTTTGGGCGCGTTCATCTTGCGCCACTCGCGCTCCAGCTCGCTTTCGCCTTCGGGCATTTCTGGCGTTGTGGGCATCGCGGCCTCGATGCCGCCAGAGGTGTCGCCTTCCACGGCGGGTGGGTTGAAAATCGATGTCGTGGTGCCCATCACTGCGCCAGCCTCGCCCGCCGTTGCCTTGACCGCCTTGGGCACCTGGCCAGCGGCGTAATCCTCGAGGAACTTCACCACAGAGGCCACCTCGGCCGGGTTCTTGGCCATCAGCATGTCGGCCAGCTTGTCGGCCACCTGCGGGGTGATCGTGGCGCTGTTGGCAAAGCGCGTGGCCAGCCCGGACAGCGCGCCGCTGAAGTTGCCGAAAGCACCCTGCACCATGGCCTGGCCGATGCCCTGGCCTTCATCCAAGCCCTCGGCCATAGCCTGTCGCTTGGCGGTCTGCGAGCCGCCGAGGATTTTGTTGGCCTGCTGGAACAACTGGGCCTCGCGCTCCAAGGCCGCCTTGAACAGACGGAAGTGCGCGGGGTCGTCGAACAGGGGCTGGAGCTTGGCCGTCGTCTCGGGCGAGTTGATGATCCTGTTGGCCGCGTTGAAGTTCGTCGACGGGTCCATGATGGTGCCGTACAGATTGCGCGCAACACCCGTGCGGAAGGCTTCTTTTTCTGCGTTGCCCATGCCGGACACCAGCTTGATCACCTGTTCATGGTCGAGCTTGTTGAAGTCGCTCATACCGGCGCGCATGGCGTCGATCACCTCCATGTCGCCCGCGTAGGCCTTGCGAGCGTCGCGGTACGCTGGGACGTTCTCGTCGATGGCGTTCACAAACACTTTGCGCAGGTCGCGCAGGGCGCTGGCCTCGGTCTTGGACAGGCCCTTGCCCGCAAAGCCGGACTCGATGGTGGCGTCGATGCCGCGCTTGATGTAGTCCAGCGTGCGCACATCGGGCAGTCGGGTCAGCTCCAAGACCTCGGCACCGCTTTCGGTGAACTTACCCGATGGCTTGTAAATCTCGGGCAGCGCAAACTTTGACGGGTCTTCGCCGCGCAGTTTTGCAGCCATGGCCTCGGTGTCAGCGATGCTGCGGGCCTTCTGGAAAAACTGCTGGAACTGCGGGTTCTTGAGCGCCTCAACGATACGAGGGTCATCCACATCGCCGTGGGCATAAGCGTCGTCGTAAACGGTCTGGGCCCGGCTGCGCAGCTCTTTGACCAGATTGGCCTCGTCTGCGTAGTAGTCGCCAGGCTGCAGGCCTTTTGCGACCTGCTGGTATGTGCGCTCGCGTGCGCCGGTTTTCTGCTGCGTGAGGGTCTTTTCGACCTTGCGCGTGCCCTTGCCGGTTCGCTGCGCGACAGCCTCGGCCAAGTCGGCCATCGCCCCGTCCACGTTGGCCAGCGTGCTGGGCACATTCAGGGAGCGGTCCTTGGCCATCATCTGCTCGATCTGCTGGGGCGTCAGATTGGACTCGCGCATCGCCCGGGTCATTTTCTCGCCAGCCCGTGCGGAAATGGTCGCCTCTGTGGGAGCCAAGCGATCGCGTAGCCACTGGCCCGCGCTCTTGGTGCCGCGAAGCACAACGGGAGCGCCGCCGCCGATGATCGTGCCCAGCGTGCCGCCAACGACGGCCCCTGTGCCCCGATCGCCCTCTGTGGCCGACCCAGCGCCAGACACTGCGCCCGTGGCCCCACCAAGGGCTGCCAGACGCCCAAGAGCGCCAACAGTGGACCGCTGAGCCTGAGCAACAGCCGCCGGTTGCGCCCCAGGCACAAACATCATCCCAACAGCCGGAGCCATGCCACCAGCGAACTCGGCGGCCATGGCTGTTGCGGGGTTCTCGCGGGCGTACTGTGCGTACTCCTGGCGAATCTGCTGCAAAGCCTGCTCGTAGGGTTTGCCACCCAGCTTGGAGCGCAACCAGGCCTCGCCCTCGTCGCCCCAGCCCATGCCAAGGCCCTGGCCCAGAAAGGCGCGGGCCGTGTTCGTGATGCCGTCAGCCATTACTCAAGCCCTCCTGCTGAGTTCGTGTCGCGGTACAAACCCTGGTTGATCTCGTTGAAGCGTTTTTGCAGTTTGGCCTGGCCGCGCTGCAGGGCACCGTAAGCGTTGAGCATGATGCGCTTGCGCTCTTCCTGGTTCTTGGACTTGGCGCCAGAAACCATGGTCAGCAGCTTGATGTCTGAGTCGGACAGAACGCCCTTCATTTTCTCTGCTGCCGAGCTGATCATCTGGTCGGTGAGCAGGTTTTCCAGCTCTTGCGTGTTAACCAGGACCGGGTCCTTGGAGCCAGCGGCCTCAAGTGCAACACGGGTCGCCTTGTCCACCAGGGAACCGGACATGCTGTTTTTGTTGAGGTCGAAGGCACGCTTCAAAATCCCCATAGAGCCGTTGATGTTGCTCAGTGCATCCTCTGTTTCGGTCTTGAGTTTGAGCTCCGGAGCCGTCAGCTTGGTGGCCTGCTGTTGCTGGAAGTTGAACTTCTGCTGGGCCAAGGCAAGGTTTGCCTGAGCGGTGCCCATCTGCGCCAGTGTGGCGTTGATGCGGCTCATCTGCTGCTCAGTGTTCATCTCGGCAATCTGGGCGACGCGCTTTTGGAACTCGGGCGTTCCTGGGACAAGCCCCTCATCCTTGGCCTGCTTGCCTGCGGACGACTCGGGTTGGCCGGACTTCACGTAGTCCTTGATCAGCTCGGTAGCGATTGTGCGCTTATCCTTCATACCCTCGGCGGCTAGTGCGCGCAGGGTGTTGAGGTCCTCCTTGGCGCCTGTCATCCGCAGCTTTTGAGCCTCAAGGCCAAGCTGCAGACGGCGGTCGCGCGCTTCCTTCTCTGATGCGCGTCGCTCTTCAAGCATTTTGGAAGCCGCGCCACCGGCTGTGCCCAGCGACTCCATGAAGTTGCCGGTCTTGGTCGGAGCACCAAATGCGGCGGCCAGTCGGAAGTACATCTCGGCCTTGCTGGGGCCGGACTCTTGGGGCTGCTTGATGGCCTCCTGCAGGAGCTTGTTGAAGGCCTCGGACTCTTTGGTCATTGTGGCACGCGCAGCCTTGAGCTCGGAGCCGTAATCGTCGCCCTGGGGAAAGTACCTGCCAATCAGGGACAAAAGCTGGTCGCTCCGACCAGGGGCGGCGGCTGGCGCTGCTGCAGGCGTTGAGGCCGCAGGCATGGGCGGCAATTCGGTGGCGGGAGCAGCCATTGGAGCGATGGGCGCACCGACAACCGGCAAGCGAATGCCTGGCTCTTCGCCAATGTTGTAGTTTGAGGCCAGGTCGTAGATCGATGGCATGTTTGCCTCCAAAAATTAACCGCCGAGCAACTTGCTCAGACCGGCGGATGCGGACAGGCCGGTTGCCAGCTGCTGCAACGGCGATGCCGAGTAGGTCTGGCCGGTGCTCTGGCCGGTTTGCGTTGTCGACGACTGCACGTTGGGCGCCATGCCGCGCACCTGAGTGGACAGCCAGTCGAGCTGTGTTTTGGGGTACTGCAGCTCCGTGAGGTATTGCTGGTACTTCGCATCGGCCTCGCGCTGTGAAAGTTGCTGCTGAGCGGCGCCAGCGGCCTCCAGTGCGGCAACGTCCTGAGTGCGCATCTGCTGGCCTTGCTGGGCCTGCGTTGCCATCTGCTGGAGCACAGATTGCTGGCGCTGCAGGTCGGCTTGCGTGAGCTGGCCAGCCTGCGAGCCCAAGGAGGCAAGCAACTGCTGCTGCTGACCCGTCAGAGCGCCGGTTTGCTGGGCGGCGCTCAAAAGCGCCTGCTGCTGAGACTGCGTGAGGCCGCCAAGCTGCGTGCCCACGCCGCCCAAAGCCTGGGCGCGTGCGATTTCTTGCTGCGCTGCTTGTTGCTGGGCAGAGGTGAGAGCCTGCCCACCTTGCAGAATAGCCTGCTGCTGGGCGGTACCGAGGCCGCCAGCGGTGGATGCCAGCTGAGCCTGGCGGGCGGCTTCTTGCTGGGCGGCGGACAGGGCCTGGCCGTAGCCTGCTTGCAGCGCCTGAGATTGCTGGGCAAGCACCGATTCCTGCGTGTCGCGCAGGGCTCGGCTGCCAAACTCACCCATGCGCGTGCCTCCGAATTGGCCAGCACGAATAAACGAGTCCGACACCGCAGGCAGCAAGTTTTCAGACAGGTTGCGAGCCCCAAGCCTGGCGATCTGGTTGGTGACCGACTCGGTGTAAGGGTTAAAGAACTGCCCAATATCCTGTGCAGAAGTTTGTGCAGCCTGCTGCATGTACGGAGCGGCAGCGGTCAGGCCTGAGCCCTCAAGGCTGGCCTGCACGTATGGCGACAGCGTGCGTGCACCGGTACTGGTGTCAACGCCTGCCAGGGCGGCGGCCTGCTGGTTCAAAAACGGCTGAGCCGCGCCAACGCCGGTTGTGCCTGTGGCCTGAGTGATCAAACCCTGGGCGGCCTGCAGCGGACTCATGCCTGCGGCCTGCGTCATGTACGGCGTGGCTGCCGACATGGCGCCAGGGGCTGTTGTCAGCTTTTCGAGGCCAGTCTGGGCGGCCTCAAACGGCGCTTTCCAGAGGCCCTGGTTTGCACTGACAGCCTCGTAGGCTTGTTTCTGTTGGGGCGTTGCGCCTGCTACCAGCGTTCCGCTGTACGGCGTGAACGGCGTGTTGGCCACGTTGGTGGCTTGGTAGATTTGGTTGTAAATCGCGTCCTGCAGCCACTTCGGGGTCTCCGTCGTGCTGGTGACGTAGGAGGTGGCTTTTTGGGGTTCACCCTGGAAAAGACTGCCCATGTTATGCGCCTTTCAGATATGCCAACGGCGATTTGGCGTTCGCGCTGAACTTGCCCCGGGCCATCGATTTGCCTTTGTGTTGGCGAATTTTAGCCCGCATCTGATCCAGACGGCGAGCCCCATCGCTGGTCGAGCCATCGCCCAAAAGAGCCACTGTCTCGGCGTCCATCACGTACTCACCGTCCGACAAACGCGCCGGAATGGTGTCATCGCGGCCAGAGCCGCCGCCGCGCGCCAAGCGCATGAGCGCGCCGCCACGGGCCAGGTTTTGCGTTGGCTCGGCCGGGTTGTCGTACATACCGCCGCCGACCTTGTCCCAGTTGCGGGCGATGTAGCTGCCGATCGGCAAGCCCTGGATCTTGGCAGCCGCGTTGAGCGTGTCCCAATTCCATGTGCGCATCGGACGGTTGAAGTACTCCTGCTGCTCTGGCGTCATCTGCGAGACCACCTGCTGCACCTGCTCGGGCGTTTCGGCGGCGCTGAACAGCGACAACAGAGGCAGCATGCTGGCTGCGTTGCCGACGCTGAAACCCTTATTCACTGGCGCGTCGCCGACCGTGCCTTTGACGCCAGGTGTGGTGGCGGCTGTCTGGGCTGCGATCGCATTGAGCGGCGATGCCTTGATGCCCGTTCCTGTGTAAGGCTCGGACGATGCAACGTCGGTCGTTGACGGCCCATACAACGAGTAATCGGGCGAGAAGGTTTCTGGGCCTTTGAAGGTCGGCGTCTGTCCACCAGAAAGGCTGTAATCCGTCCCCAGACCAATTTCCGGGACGCTGGCGGTGTTCACAGTAGGAGCTTTCAGGCCTTCGATAGCAATATCGGACGGTGCCTTCAAGCCCAAGCCGCCAGTCTCGGCAGGTGTAATGTCGTAGATCGACTTGGGAGCTGGTGCGGATGGGGCTTGGTAAGCCGCAGCCAAACCAGACAGGGCGCCCTGTGTCAGCGCCTGCTTTGGGTCGGCCCCCATGGTCAGGGCGTTGCCAAACTGCTGGCCTGCGGTCTGCAATCCAGCGCCGAGCTTACCCTCAAGGCCGCTGGCCGCGCCAGAGAGCGTGCTGCCTGCATAGCCGCCAAGGCCGCCTTGAACAGCGCCGGTCAGGAAATCACCACCGGTGGCCGCGCTTTGTGCGCCGCCAATCAGTGAGCTGCCCAGCACGTTTTGCGCCGTGTTGCTCAGCGTCATACCTGTGGCGTCGCCAATCGCGCTGCCCAAAGCGCCACCAGCGCCAGCGCCCAGAGCGCCGCCGATTGCGCCTTTCAGCGCATCGCCTCCAGCGGCAGCAGAGGACAGGCCACCGATTGCTGCGCTGCCAAGCATGCTGGCGGCTGTGCCTGTGGCTCCCAAGGCGGTACCGATGGCGGTCCCCAGGCCAGGGGCCACAAAGCTCAGGACGATGGGCAAAACGGGTGCGACGGCTTTAAAAACTTTTTTGAAGGCTTTTTTCAACCAACCAAACTCGCGCAGGCCGGTTTGCGGATTGATCGTGCCAGAGCCGCCATAGGCTTGCAGCAATCTGCGCTCAAACGGGTTAATGTGCGCCAACTCCGAGTCGCCGCGACGGCCCATTTGTGCAATTCGATTCAAGCCTCCACGCGCAAACCCGGGGCCTCCTTCGGTCATTTGCTGTTGCACAACCTTAAGCGCAAGCAAGACCACAGTCAGCATTTCCGCGCTGAACTGCTCCGGCAGGTCTTCGGGGTCCAGCATCCCACCTTGAACGGCGGTCTGGCGGAACTCGGCGTAAGAGTCCGGATTCTGCATCACGAACTCAAGCATTCGAATCAGCTGTTCAACCGACTCGAGGTCAATATCTGGGTCTTGCAGCAACTCTTGCACAGCCATGCTGACGGCCTGCATGACCTCTGGGTTGCCTTGAATACCGCTCAAAATTTCTTGATTCATGATAGTGCTCCAACCAGCCTTTCGGCCCATTCTTTCCAATCGGTAAATCCGTAAGGATTGGGCAAGTTTCGCCCAATCGTCGTGTTGTTCAGGAACTGCACGCCCCAGTCCTGCCAGCGGTCCGGGTCCTGCAGCCGCCCAAAGGAGCCGTAGGCGTCGAGGTCGATGATGACCTGCGACGACCAGTCGAGCAGCTCCATTCCCGTGGGCAGCGTGATGATCATCCCAGCACCGTCCTGTCGCCAGCGTCGATGTGGCCAATGATCTGGCCCATCTGGTAGTCGCCATACAGCGCGTTGGACTCAAAGCGCACACGCAGCTCGCGGCGCTGCTCCTTGAGCATCACGATCTGCTCGAAAGGCTGGTCGGCCTGCTCGGGGAACGTGAAAATCGAGCTGACCACCTCGGGCGCACGGGCGTTGGCGCGGCCGGTCACCTGCACGGTCATGGGGCCCTTTTGCACGAAGTCCGGCTCGATGGTGGTGATGCGCAGATAGCCGTCCTGGCCTTGAGCCACAGACGACAAGTCCGCTGTTTCAAAGTAGGACTGAATGGGCGCAGCCAGTGTGCCGTCAATCTCGTCCACACCCTGCTCATGCACCCAGGTGCGGTAGCCGCTGGCCGTTGGGACGGCATCCACCAGGATGGGAGCCATGAAGGCGTTGTTGTAGCCACCGGCTGAACGACCCGATGCGGGCAGAGCGGTGTCGTACCAGGTGTTCTCGCGCACGTTGTAGATCACGGCGTGCGTGCATTCGGTGGCGTCGCCCTTGGGGTACGCCCACCAGATTTCGCCGAAGCGCGGCACCTTCCAGGCAAACACCTTGCTGTGCTGCTGGGGGTTCAAGCCTTCGAGAAAATAGTTGATGTTCAGCTGGTTGGGCACATCGCGCACCACTCCGTTGAACATGAAGAACCGGTCCACGCCTGCCCAGAAAAACACGCCGTCGTAGTCCACGACCGAGTCGGCGGACAGGATTGAGGTGTCGGTGGCGATCGTGTCGAACTGGAAAACCGTAGCGCCGCCCGTGAAAGTGGCACGAATCACCGCGTCATAGGCCCAGAAAATTCCAGCAGGGGCCGATCCGGAGCCTGCGCGCAGTGGCATGCCCTTGACAATCTTTTGGCTCCAAACCCGGGCGATGCCTGAGCCGGAGCCGATCAGGTCGGTGGGCTCGCCAGCCACGGACCAGCCGATGATGCCAGCCGTGCCGTAGTAAAACAGGTACGGGTGCAGGGCCACGATGCCGCCCGTGGCGTTTGCGCCTGCTGGCAGCTGCACGCTTTTCAGGGGCGCGGTGCCGAGCAGGTCGCCGTAGAAAATCTGCCCGCCGACGTCATTGCACAGGCAGCGACCGTTGGGCGAGACGTGCGCCAAGAGCGCGTTGTACTGCGTGGACGAGTCAAACACGGCCTGGAACATCCAGCGGTTGGCATCCGATACCGCAAGCGCGTCAGAGCCGCCCACCATGTCGGTGTCGGTCGCTGTGATCGTTGTTGTGGCCGCAGCGACCACGTACCCGTTGGTGGCAACACCTGTTGTCACTGCCGTGATGGTGATCACGGGGCCAACGGCGACGGCGGTGTAGTTTGGGATCGATGTGTGCAGGTTGATGTTGGTGGCCACGGCCGCCGCTGTGGTGGCCAGGTCCGTGGTGAAGGAAACCGCGCCGGACATGATCTGCACGCCGTTGACTGTGATGCCGTCCACAGAGCCAGAACCGCCGCCTGTGAGCGTCACTGTGCCCGTTGCGGCCACGGCCACGGGGGTGCGGTCGGAAATCAGGCTGGCGTTCTTGCTGGCGTCGATGGTGAAACGCTCCAGCGTTCCAGGGCCACCGCTGTGGCAGTACTGCAGCAGCTGCTGCGTAAAGCTCATGAATCCACGTGAAATCTCGGTCAGGTACTTGGAGATCGAGCGATACCCGCCGATCTTGCGCGGCAGGCCACGCTGAAAACGAACCCACTGTCCGTCGGTGTAGAAATCACCGTCGAACTTGGTGCCGTCGCGTTTGATGCCCGGCTGAGAGCGCAGGATCTGGGTTGGCATCAGAACGTCCCGCCCACCACGACGCCAGAAGGCGCAATGCCAAGGGCCGCATAAGCCGCCGGGCCGTCAGCCGCTGTAAACACCGCGTCGCCCACAGCCGTGCCGCCCAAGTTGATGCGGGCAGCACCTGCGGTCGTTGCGCCGGTACCGCCGTCAGACACCTGAATGGGTACGGCCAGGCCGCCCGTATCGGCGTTGACCACATCGGTGCCGTCGCAGTACAAGATCGAGCGCGAGCCGGACGCCACCAGGACGCCAGTGCCAGCGGCCGTCTTGACCGTGAAGTTGTAGGGGCCCGTAGTCTCGTTGTTGACCCAGTACTGTTGCACCGTGGCCGGGACGATGATCACGCGGTTTCCGGTCAGAGTGCCCGTGAAGCCGTAGGCGATGCGGTTGAGCTCCGTGCCGGTCAGGGTGTAGTTGCCCGAGCCCGCCACGTTGATCGAGGTGTAGTCGAAGGCAAAGGTTGCGGACTGGCCGAAACCGATGGTGTAAAACGACGTGCCGTCCGAGACAATGATCGCCGACTCGCCTGGCTGGAAAGACAGTGTCGGTCCGCCGTCGATCAGCACGGTACCGGTTGGGTCAGCCACGATGGCACCAGACCCGGAGTTGCGCAGGTAGCAGAACCAGTTGTTGCCGACGATTGTCGGAGCGGGCAGCGTCAACGTGCCGCCAGCGCCGGTCCAGACAAACATCCGGGCGCGGTCCTGATCGCCTGCCGAGTAGTTGCTGTTGAACTCGGTGACGGGCACCGACTGAGCGAGCAGCGTTCCGGTGGCCACGATGCCGTTGCCAGCCAGCGACGAGGCGTTGACCTGCGAGGTCGATGCGCCGTACTGGAGCGCCACCCAGGAGCCCGCTGCCGTGCTGTTGTTCGTGAGGTAGACCTGCCAGAGCGTGCCCGAGGCAATACTGACCACCTGCACGCCATCGTCGCGCTTGACCGTGAATGTCGACGCTCCACGGTTGTTGAACAGGATGGTCTGGCCTGTGCCCGTTTTGTCAGCGGGCGGCAAGGTGATGGACAGGCCGCCGTTTGCAGGCGTGACGTCCATGATCTTGGTGGCCAGGTTCGAGCTGGTCGAGGTCTCATCGGGCCAGCTCAACGTAATGTCGGCGGCAAGCGCAATCGCGCTGTAATCAATCTCGCTGGGGTAGATGTTTGCCCCACCGAAAACGTCGGTGTATGTGGTCATGCTTCAGTCCTCTGGGCGCTGCGGTCCATGATTTTCTTGAGGTCCTCGCCGTTGAGCGCCTGGGCCGCACGGTCGTACATCTGCTGCCAGGTGCCGATGCGCTCGTCCTTCTTCAAGAACGGCGTGGCCTCAAGCAGCGTGGCGTACAGCAGCAGGTCGGGCGCGTACTCGGTGAGCCAGTTGGTCTGGAAGTCCTCGCCCAAAAAGCGCGGCTGCTCGTAGTAGACCACCTCCAGCGTGCTCGCTGCAACCGGTGTGGGCGTGATCAGCCAGTGGTTGTAGTCGTAGTCGGCGTAAAACTGCGGTGCGCCGGTTTCGGCCTCGTCGGGCCAGTAGTTGCGGCAGTACTCGTAGGAGCGCGCAAAAATCGGCGTGCCGTCAACGGTCATGCTCACCGTGTCGCGCCAGCGGTCGGGCTTGCGGTAGGTGGCCACGCCAATCTGCAGGGGGGTTTGGACAGCGCGGATGAAGCCTTGAATCTTCAGCTCACGCGAGATGCGGCGCTCGCCCAGTGTGATCAGGCGTGGCAGTTGCTCGTAGACAATCTGGTCGCTCTCAGCGGTGAAACCCCGCTCAAGGTAGCGGCGCACATCTTCGAGCAGGCTGCTGTACGTCATCGTGTACATGGGGACTCCAGTAGGGTGTGAAGCCGCTGGTCCAGCAGGCGCTGTGTTGCGGAATTATAGGCTGGGCGGCCGCCAGGAGGCAAACGGGAGATCACCGCGCCACACCCTTGGTTTTCTCGAACGACCGCATGCCAGCGATGCCCAGGATGCCAGAGAGGATCACCCAAAGCTGATCAGCGTCCAGGACCGGTGGTGGAGTCAGCTCTTTGGGAATCCAGCCCATGCCTTGCAGGTAGGTCCAGACCCAGAGCATCAGCGGGTAGAGCAGGAATTGGTAGGCCATGGCCGCCGCGCCAATCCAGCCGATCGCGGGTCGCCATCCGGCGACAAAAACGCTGCTGTGCGCGGCCTCGGCCTTGTTGACCTCGATCTGCGCCAGGTCGATGGCCTGGTCGAGCTTGCGCCCCTCCAGCTCCAGCTGCATGCGCTCCTTGTCCGTGGTGATCAGGTCGCCAGCCACCTTGCCGACGGACTCGATCACGCTGCCGATGCCCAGGATATTCATGAGACGTCCTTCAGTGTGCGGTTGATCCAGCCGAGCAGGAACTTGGCCTGCGTGCGGTCGCGGGTCACAATGTCCCGGTACCGGGCGATCTTGGCCAGGGCGTAGGCCATGACGAACTTCTCGGGGTCGTAGGCATTGAGGGCCTGCACCGTGGCCTGGCCAAAAGAGCCGTCCGGCGTCACGCCTGCAACCACCTGCGCCAGCACGCGAGCTGGGCGGCCGGTGTTGACATGGAAGTCAAAGATGGACTGCGCTGTGGCTTGGTGGGTGATCTCGTCGCCCTTGATGTTGTCCCAGAAGTTGGGCTTGTAGAAGTTGCGCACCATCTGGGCGGGAACTTCCTGCTTGGCGTCAATCAGGGCCCAGCCTGACCACTGCGGGTTCATGTTGCGCGCAATTCCAGCGTAGGTCATGCCGCCACGGTCGCCGGGCACGTCATGCAAAACGTAGCCGCCCTCGTTTTGAATCATGACCTCAAAGGCCTTCAAGAAATCAGCCATGGGTGGTCACCTTGTCCTCGCCTTTGGTCACCGTCACGCGAGAGCCTTCAACCGTGACAGACATGGGCGGCTCCTTGCGGTCCAGACGGTCGAGCTTGTCGATCAGCTGGCGCATGACCTCGAACTCGGGTTTTTCCTGTTTGGGGTTGGCTCCAGCGATGCCGTTGAGCATGGAGATCAGGGCTGTGAGCGCAGCGCCAAGCAAACCCATCACGGCGGCGATTTTGGACTCTTCAAGCGCAAGGGATGCGCCAACGCCTATGGCAATGATCAGCGTGATGTAAAACAGGCCGCCCTCACCAATAGCCTTGCCAGCTACCTCTTTGGCTGTGCTTTGCGCGTGCAAACGCTGCAACTCCACCTGCGCTTGTGTTTTCAGCACAGAGATTTCGTGCTGCAAATTTTCATCGGCCATAAATCGCCTCCATAAAAACGCGAACAGACCAAAGCACCACGCCGACGATCAGGACGGCGGCGATCAGTGCTTCGGCCCAGTCTCTCATGCTGACCAGGGCAGGGGTGGGGTCACCACAGGCGGGTTGATCTGAGCGTCGATCTGGGCTTGCACAGCGGCCTCAGTCGCGGATTGATCCACGCCGTTGGCCCAGCACCAGCCCAGCACTTGGTTTTGCGTGAGTTGGTCGTAGGGGGTGAACGGAGCGCCCGCCTCGGGAGCCGGGACAGACGTGGTGCTGTACACGGAGCCGTTGTAGGTGGTGCCGTT
>Ga0315909_10000449_pt1 | contig 54764 bp, 68 predicted proteins | sample LakEriMetagenome_11_FD_203527 | JGI IMG/M metagenome (GOLD analysis project Ga0315909, IMG submission 203527) | Freshwater fungal communities from buoy surface, Lake Erie, Ohio, United States - Buoy 2 MA125 | ecosystem: Environmental > Aquatic > Freshwater > Lake | place: USA: Lake Erie, Ohio... | reverse complement strand
GGTCCCAAAGGCATGTCCGACATCACCCAGAAGAAATGGAACAACGCTTTGCGCACGGTGCTGAGCGACCCGGCGTTTGTCAAAAAGCAGCAAGACCTCGGAGCGGTCATGATCACCGACAAACGCATCGAACCAGCGGAACATCGAAAATTTGTGCTGGCTGAAATCAACAAATGGGCCCCCGTCATCAAAGCGGCTGGGGTGTACGCAGACTGATGATCAAAATCATTTTTATCCAACCCGATGGCGACACGCAAGAAGCCATGGCGCAAAACGGCCAAACCTTGTTGAGTGCGGCGCAAGAGGCCGGTATTCCTGGATTTGTGGCCGAATGCGGCGGCAACTGCACCTGCGCCACCTGCCACTGCTTCATTGAGCCTGAGCACCTGAAAGAATTGTTCGAGCCCAGCGAAGAGGAAGAAGCCATGCTGGGCTTTACCGCCATTGCACGTGAAGACCACAGCCGTTTGGCGTGTCAAATCGTCGTCGAATATTTCATGGACGGGCTGCGCGTGTATGTGCCTGAGCGGCAGTTTTAAGCCGCGCCCGGGTTCTGGCTTATTGTTTGAAGCGCTTGCGGGTGAGGTGCAGCGCAATCACCCAGGCCACGGACGCATAAGCGGCCAGTATCCCTAAGTGAAGCAGCGCGTGACTGGGCCATTGGTCCATGAACAAAGGCCTGACCAAAGCCACAGCTTGTGTCAAAGGCAGTGCCATGGCGATCCATCGCACAGCGTCAGGCAGGTTGTCCAGCGGAAAAAATACACCGCTTAAAAACATCATCGGCGTTAAAAACAGCGTGAAGTAATAGGTGAAGAAATCGTAGCCTTTGGCCAAGGCATTGAAGATCAATGCCAGACAACTGAAGGTGATGCCCACCACCAGCAAGATGGGCCAAGCCAGCAGCACTTTCCAAGACTGCACAATGCCCAAAGCCAACATCACACACAAAATAGCAGTGGCAGTGAACACCGCTTTGAACGCGGCCCACAGCATTTCCGCCAGCAGCACATCGTCTAAGCGCACCGGCGCATTCATGATGCCGTCCCAGGTTTTTTGCACATGCATGCGAGAAAACGCCGAATACAAAGCTTCAAACGTGGCAGCGTTCATGGCGCTCATGCACACCGAGCCGCTGGCCAAAAATATGATGTAAGGCACTTGCTGCCCGTCGAGCGACACCTCGCCCACCAGCGCGCCCAAGCCGTAGCCAAATGCGACCAGCCACATCAGTGGCTCGGCGATATTGGCGATCAAGCTGGGAATGATTAACTTGCGCCAGACCAAAAAATTGCGCAAAAACACGGGCCAAAATCGCAAGCGCATCATCCCTCCTCGCGGATTTGCCGCCCGGTCAGTTTCAAAAATAAATCCTCCAAATTGGCCGGACGGTGCAAACTGCGCACCCCGGGGTAAGCCGCCAAGGCTTGCAGCAACGATGAGGCGGTTTGCGTGTAAAAAAACACCGTGTCGCCGCTGACCTCGACACGCTGTGCCAGCAAACGCAGATCGCCGTTGGCCAAGGCCTGTGGGTCGCCGCCAAACACTTCAACCACGTCTGGTTCCAGGTGTTCGGCAATCAGGTCGCGCGGCTTGCCTTCGGCGATCTTGCGGCCATGGTCCACCACCAGCAAGCGGTCGCACAAGCGCTCGGCCTCGTCCATGAAATGCGTGGTCAGCAAAATGGATTTGCCTTGTTGCAACAACTGCTGCAAACGCTCCCACATCAGGTGCCGCGCTTGCGGGTCAAGGCCGGTGGTCGGCTCATCCAGCAGCAACAACTGCGGGTCGTTGATCAAAGAACGCGCCAGGCTTAAACGCCGCTTCATGCCGCCAGAGAGTTCACCCGGCTTGGCGTTGGCCTTGTGGCTGAGCGCGGCAAATTCCAGCAAGGGTTCGATGCGGGCATCAATATCAGCGCGGTCCATGCCGAAATAACGGCCATACACCAACAGGTTTTCAGCGCAAGAAAAGTCGGGGTCCAAGCTGTCAAACTGGCTCACCACTCCCAGGCGGGATTTGATGGACAAGGCCTGCTGCGGCATGTCCTCGCCAAACACCGTCACGCTGCCACTGTCGGGCGCGGTCAGCCCCAAACACATGCGAAACGTGGTGGTTTTGCCCGCACCATTGGGGCCGATGACGCCCAGGCATTCGCCTGGGTAAAGCTCAAAAGACAGATCGTTCACCACCAGGTTGTCACCAAACCGTTTGGTTAAGTGTTGGCAGTGCAATTGGGGAAGGTTCATGGGTAGGCGCAAAAGTAAGCCGTGATTGTGCCTTGCAGGCAGCGCAAGACCGTGCGCCCGGCAGATGGCCCAAGCCGCTAACGGTGGTATAGTTTCAACCCTTATGGCCCGGTAGCTCAGTTGGTAGAGCAGCGGATTGAAAATCCGCGTGTCAGTGGTTCGATTCCACTCCAGGCCACCACGTTTTCGGCCAACCTGTTCTCAGGTTGGCCTTTTCGTTTGTGGGGCTCCCCTGTGTACGCGGGGATCGCGCGCATTCTGCGTGTTCCTGGGTCTGGCTGAGTGGGCCGCCAAAACGGCCAGTTCGCTCCTTTTCTGCCCTCCGTTCTCTAGTAAAGAGACGCCAACTTTTACGCCACACCGCACGCACATTGCCATGCGCAACAAGGGCTTACGCGTGTGTCGATTTTTCGAGTTCGCCAGGCAACTTGGAGTAGCGGAACACAAAATCGGCGGTTTTTTTGGGCTGAGACGACTGCAAGGCGCACATCATGACGGTTTCAACCACGAGCCAATGCACGCAGTCGTAGCGGCGGCTGGTTTTTATGCCTTCATGCCCTTCTCGACGAAAGTGGACTGCTCCATCGCCATGCCGACGATTTCCGCACCGTCATGGCCGCACTCGTTGCCATCATCGTCCCTATCGTCGCCACCGCCATAGCTTTGCAAGTGGAAGTGAAGCAGCCATTTGTTGCCGTGCTCGTCATCGTTATAGCAGTCGTCCGTTCCCCTCCATTGTGGGTTTGGCACGGCGATCACCACGGGCGCGTCCGGGTCGATGTACTCGCCACTGGCCTTTTCTTCGGGGGTGAGACTATCCCACTTCTGACAGATTGAGTTCGCGTACTCGGCCACTTGTCGCCCGGTCAGCGGTTTGAAAAATCCCATGTCAATCTCCTTTGAAAATTAAACGCGACGCCGTCGTGGCATCTCAAATTTCTGTCTCAACCTGCTGACGCTGCACACGGCATCCAGTATTCCCCCGGACGCTGGGTTGATTTCACGAGCGTGCGGTACGCATGCAGCGGCCCCATGTACTCGGGCTTGCCTTTGTTCTCTTTCTTGACCTTGAACAGGTCGATGGGCTTTTCGCTATCCTGGCTCGCTTTGAGCATCACGCGCTCGGCATCCACCTTGACGCCCTTGAATGACCAGAGCGCCTTGAAGACGGCAGCCTGGCCTTCGGTGCAGCGGATCGGACCGTGGGGCCAGTCATCCAGCGATACCCACCTGAAGTCCGCCGAGAAGGGGCCCAGGTACGTGGCCCAGGGTTCGGCCACCATCATGGGTGCCTGGCCCGTGTCTGATCCGATCAATGCAATCCCGCCGCCGTACAGCGTGAACCGTTCCTCCAGCGGCAGCCACTCGATGCCAAGCGCAAACGGATTGCCACGGACCTTTGGCGCCTTGGGCGCGATGACCCGGATGTCGGCGCCGGTAATACGGACGCGCTCGAAGATGGATGGGTCGGACCACAGTCGGCTCAGGCTCCTGGCCAGCAGCACCGGCGAGCGCCGTGCCTCGCCCAACCGCCAAACACCATCGGCGATGTCGGTGATGCCGTCGCGGCTTTCGATTTCCAGGGCCATCCGCAGCTTTGACCGCAGCCACCCTTCGTCCAACATCACCGCCGCCCGATCGTCAGGTGTCAGCGTGATGGGACCGCATTCAGGGCACTGGCAGACCTGTCCACCATTGCCATCACCAACGACCTGACCGCTTTGTAGTTGGCAATACGGGCACAGCACGAAGTTGCGGCTGATGACTGTTGGCTTGATCGCTGCACCCAGGCTGGCGCAGGCCGTCTCCTCGGCTGGTGACAAAGCCCCTCGGAATATGGGCGTGCCGCCCCGAAACAGGCGACAGACCAGCGACCACGCTACGTGGGTCGACATCGATCAGTCCTCGTAGGCGGGCTGCAGATCCTGACCATCCCCCATCGGCACCTCCTCTGCATTGAGCGTCTGCCCCTTGGCCAGAATGCCCAGGGCCACCAGGTAGCTTTCCAACTGCGCCTGCAATGGCGCGTCGAACTTGTGTAGGTTCAGCCGCCCTTTGCGGGTGATTTCGATGGCCACCATCTTCGACTTCGACTTGCCGGGCTCGGGTGGGTAGTACAGATTGATCTGCGCGGCGGTGACCATCCAGTTTTCGGACAATGGGCCCGGCAGCTTTTCAGCCAGCAGGTCGGTAACGCAGCGGTGCTCGCTTGCCGCCATAGCTGTGCAGTCGAGCTTCAACTGGTTGTCCGGGCTGAGCAGGCTGATCGACTTCACCTGCAGCACGTTGAAGCCGTCGGTCTGCGCTTGCGGCACATCGAATCCCAGCCGCAGCGCCGACAAATCGAGCGTCGGCGCCTTTAGGCGTTGCGCATCGAGGACGGTGTGCAGCAGATGTTCGGCGAACGCCTTGAGCAGCATCTGGTGGTACTTGGCCCCTCCCTTGACCAGCGAGCGGGTGACGCCGGTGCGCGTCGAGTACTCCAGCACCGAATGGATGTTGGGGTTGCCGACCCGGCGCTTGAGGTCATCACCCTGGAATTCCAACTGGACCGTCGAAAGGTCCTTGACGTGCACGCTCAGCAGGAACACGCAGGGGCTGCGCTCCATGACGTAGGCCTTGCTGCGGTCTCCGCACTGCATCTCCCGTTGGTAGAAGGCGGCGACATCGGCACGCAGTGCAGTCAGAGCGGCGTCCGATGTGTCGGGGATGGTTTTGACGCCCAGGTCATGCTGCTGGGCGTTGGTCGCCTGGCGCTCGAAGTGGTCTACGTCCCCCGCGCGATCGAACAGCTCCGGGTGCTTGACGTACAGCCAGAACGAGCGATGGATGTCGCTCTTGCATGTGGCCAGTGCTGTCAAGGTAGCTCCGTCACCGGTGGCCACTTGGAACATGGCCTGCGATCCGGCCGAATCGCCAAGAGCGACACTGGCACGCAGTTTGGCGGCCACCGTGTCGCGCACGGCCATGTCCGGGCAGCCGAGCAATGCCGCGATCAGGGCCTGCGTGGTCTCAGGCTTGTCAGTCCAAGCAAAGTCGTCGGGCATTTGCAGCCCATGGCCTGTCAGGAACTCACGCAAGGTGGCGTCCACGGGCAACTCACACAGCAGGTCGATCCAGGTTTTTTTCATGTTGGCAGTCCTTTCCGAGGAGGTGTCGGAGGTCTGCGGACCGAAGTCTGGGTGCGCTGGCCGGCGACTAATTTACTAAACGGATATCGCGTACAAGTAAAGTGACGTGATACAGGGTGATTGTGTCCACCGCATTTCCGCTTGTCAATCAGGTCGGCACATATGGCAGACATTTGTGTCTCGCTGCTATACTCAAAAAGTCCAAACATTGAATACACAGGAGCATCGCCATGGCTTCGGCATTTGGAGCACGCCTGCGGCGCTTGCGTGAGGCGAAGGGGCTGACCCTCCAGCAGGTAGCCGACGCCGCCGGCTGCACCAAGGCTTACATCTGGGAACTTGAAATGAAGGAAGGCCAGCGCCCATCCGCCGAGCGGGTGCACGGGTTGGCCAAGGTGCTGGGCGTGACGATGGAAGACGTCATGGGTGAGCCCTTGGAGGCAGTGCCTGAGGCCAGCCCAGAAGATGTCCAGTTTTTCCGTGAGTACGCCGGCATGACCAACGAGGAGAAAGACCGCTACCGGCAACTGCTCCAGATCGCGTTCCCCGACAAGGGCAAAAGCGGAGACTGAGCCATGAGCACAGCGCAGGCCCTCACCGGTTCCATCGCGGCCAACAACATCCACAAGTGGATGCGCGCATGGCACCAAGGGTCTGCACCTGACGCCATTGATCTGGACCTCGTCCGCCAGATGCTGCCAGACACCCCCTACGGTCAGGGCGTTCGCGAAATCAAGGCGCCGATGGCGCATGGCCTGGCCAGCTGCGAAGGCATGCTGGTGCGCAACCCACAGGATGACGCTGAGTGGGGCATCTTTTTCAACGGCAGGTCACTCGCCGAGCGCCAGCGGTTCACCATCGCCCATGAGCTAGGCCACTTCGTCTTGCACCGTGGCCAGCGCCCCAGATTTAGCTGTGACAAAGAGAGCGTCTTCTCCGGTGCAGACCTCCTGCGCAACATCGAGCGCGAGGCAGATGACTTTGCCAGCAACCTTTTGATCCCTGGCGACCGGCTGCGCGACGCGATTTCCGACCGGCGCATTGATCTGCATATCCTCAGTGCTCTTGCCAAACGCTTCCAGGTGTCGTTCGAGTCCCTGTGCATCCGGTTCATCAAGTTCACGCCGCAACGCGCGATCCTGGTCTATTGGGACAACGGATTCGCCAAGTACGAGTGGCGCAGCAGCAGCGCCATCAAGACGCGTGCACGCATCCGGCGCACCGATGATCCGCAAGAACCGTTGCCGGAAACGCTGGCTGCCGACCCGGACATTGCGCAGGAATGGAACGGCATCGACATGCCGGCCGATGTCTGGTGCCCAGAAGAGTCCTCCGATATTACGCTGACCGAGTTCAAGCACACGTACGGTGCGCGGGACCGCGTCCTGTCGCTGTTGCTGCTTGAAAGCGCGGCTCCTCGGTCATGGGATCGGTCTTGGGATGATGAAGAGATCGCAGACTGCGTTGATCAGAGGATCGTGAAGAAGAAATGAAACACATTAGATTCGTAAAGGCGGACACCATGATGTCCATCATGAATTGGGTGGGGTTGCCGTCATTTGTCGTCTATTTTTTGAGCATGCTTGTTGTTCCGTTTTTAACAGGGGACTGGGCGTACGTTCAAGAAGTGTGGGATCGTTGGCAAGCATTGAACGTCGGCGTGTTGGCATTTATTTCAAGTTTGATCGCATTCAATATCGCAAAGTACAACGTCAATAAACAGCGTGAGCGGCAATTCATCGCTGCCCGAGCATTTATGCCGCATGCGCTGAGCGAATTAACTTCATACTGCAAGCAAAGCGCGATTCTTTTGCAAGAAGCATGGATAAAACTGAGGGAAGCCGGAATGAGGCCCGGTCCCCTTGCCGCAGAACTGCCTGAATTGCCCGAAAGTTATAAAGAAATATTTAGCCGCTGTATTTCAGATGCAGACCCGGACGTGGCGGACTACTTGGCAAATGTTCTCGTGAAATTACAGGTCCATCATTCGAGAATGAAGGAGTTGAAGTTGGCATTGGGAAAAAGTGAAGGCATGATTTTTGTGCCGCACAATGTGATGACTTACATCTTTAGTCTTGGTGAGTTGCAGGCGCTGATTAATAGGTTTTTTGGCTTTGCAAGGGGGATGGAGCCCTTCAATGATTCCAATATTGTCTGGGAGGACTACCGCAACGCGTATAGCAATCTTGATATTGATGCGGAAGACGTGGATGATTTAGTCGGGTTCACTGAGCGCGCCATATCTAGAAGAACATAAGGCCGCGTACTCCCGCTAAAACACGTTACGCGGAGCACCCCCTGTCCATAGCATAAGCAGCGTTTTCCACATGAAAGCCTGCCATGCAAATCGACAAACCCTCCTTCTGCGCGAATGCCGACCGGCCGCGCGATCCCCAACAAGAAATCGCTGACTTGCTCGCCATGGCGATCCTGCGCCTGCGTGCCGCGGATTCAGCGTGTGACTACTCGACCACATCGGACGTAAAAGACGAGGTTGACCTTGGCTTTTCTGCCCACCAGCGCGTGAATACAAACCTCTATCAAGAAGAAGGAGTTCACGCATGACACCACACGCACCACAGCCCGACACCGCCGCCGTTGCCGTCCGGATTGCACAGCTGTCCCACCTGCCCATGGACAACCTCTGGGCTCTATGGGATGAGCATTTTGACGAGCGCCCGAATCACCATCACCGGACTTGGCTCGAATCCCGACTGGCATACAAAATTCAGGCACGCGCGTTCGGTGGCCTGAAGGCGTCTGTGCGCCGCAAGCTCGAAGAAATTGGCGAGACCGGCATCCTGCCGCCACGGTTGCGCCGCGACGCGGACCGCCTGTTGCCCGGCACCGTCCTCACCCGCGTCTATGACGACGTCGAGCACAAGGTGACGGTTCGAGGCATGCGCGACTTTGAATATCGCGACCAACGCTTCACGAGTCTCACCGCAGTCGCCAAGGTCATCACCGGCTCTCCATGGTCTGGGCCGATGTTTTTTGGCCTCAAGACCAAGAAGAGGGAAGCAGCATGAAAAACCAGCGCAACACACCAGCGCCTGCTGCACTCGCCCCTCGCAAACGCTGCGCGGTCTACACCCGCAAGTCCACCGATGAGGGGCTGGACATGGAGTACAACAGCCTGGAGGCGCAGCGGGATGCAGGGCTTGCCTACGTCGCCAGTCAACGTCACGAAGGCTGGATCGCTTTGCAGGATGGCTATGACGATGGCGGTTTTTCTGGTGGCAACATCGAGCGACCAGGCCTCAGGAGGCTGATGGCGGACATCGAGGCCGGCAAGATCGATATCGTAGTCGTCTACAAAATCGACCGTCTGACACGCAACCTGACGGATTTCGCCAAACTGGTCGAGGTCTTCGACCGACACGGCGTCTCCTTTGTCTCCGTCACCCAGCAATTCAATACGGCAACCTCCATGGGCCGCCTGATGCTCAACGTGATGTTGTCGTTTGCCCAATTCGAACGAGAAGTCACCGGCGAACGCATCCGCGACAAGATTGCCGCCAGCAAGGCCAAGGGTATGTGGATGGGTGGTACCCCGCCGCTCGGGTACGACGTCGTCGACCGCAAACTTGTGGTGAACAAGCCGGAAGCAGATTTGGTGCGGTCCATCTTCCGACGCTATGGTGAACATGGCTCGGCTGCAGAGATCGTGCGTGAATTGGAAATCGAGGGGCGGACTACCAAGGCATGGCAGACACAAAATGGTCAATTCCGCGAAGGCAGGCCTATCGACCAGCAGTACCTTTTCAAATTGCTGCGCAACCGGATCTACCTTGGCGAAGTCCAGCACAAAGACAAAAGCTACCCCGGCCAGCACGAAGCCATCATTGATCAGGACACATGGGACCTTGTCCACGCGTTTATTGAGCGCCGCAAACAGGGCCCACGCAAGTCGATCACCCAGCATTCCGCTTTACTCACAGGGCTGCTCTACGCCCCCGATGGTCAGCTGATGATCCACAGTTTCACGCGCAAAAAGAGCGGACGCTTGTATCGGTACTACGTGCCGTATCTTCACAAACGCCGTAATGCCGGTGCAACACTTGCGCCTGGCCTCATCGCAATGGGGCCATTGCCTGCAGCCGAGATCGAGACGGCGGTTCTGGAGCAGATCCACAAGGCGTTGTGTGCGCCAGAGTTGATGCTGGCGACATGGCGTTCCTGTCAAAAACATCCCAAGGGCGCCAAACTCGAGGAAGCACAAGTGGTGGTGGCCATGCAGCGCATTGGCGCCGTGTGGGACCAACTGTTTCCGAAGGAACAACAGCGGATCACGCAGTTGCTGATCGAGCGAGTCCATCTGCACGAGCGTGGCCTGGATATTCTGTGGCGCGAGGACGGCTGGCTGGGTTTCAGTGACGACATTTACAACCACCCTCTGATTGAGGAAACCAGGGGTGCAGCCGAGGAGGTGTACGCATGAAAAACACCGATATCCCTGTCACCCGCCCGGAGAACAGTCGGCAGCGCAACGTGCGCATCGAGATTGGCCAGGACACTCGCAACTACATCACTGGACAGCAGCGCGTGACGATGGTGCCGCTGACGATCCGGCGCAAGCGAAACCACAAGGTGATGACGCCGCCTCCCGGTGAGCATTCGGCCCTTGGTTCTGGTGGCGAGGACATTTCCATGATCCGCGCCTTGGGCAAAGCGTTCTACTGGCAGAAGCTGCTCGATCAAGGCAAATTCGCCACCATCCGAGATCTGTCCCGATCAATGAAATTGGAGCAGGGCTGGGTCGCCGAAGTGCTGCGCATGACCATGCTGGCGCCGGACATCATCGAAGCCGTCCTCGACGGAAAACAGCCTCGGCATCTCAATTTGCAGACACTGCGTGGACGGCATGACCCGTTGCCCCGGGACTGGGAGGAGCAGCGACGATTGTTTGGATTCTCGATCTAATATGCGCCAATTGATCAGATAATGCCGAGTTTTCTGAAAGAAATCGACTACGAGGAGTGGCTCACCTGCAATTTCTTTCCACGCTTGTCAACCATGCTTGAAGATTTTGAGCATGATGTGCGTGACGCGAATAAATGTTGCTAGAGCACAAACAGAGATAAATATCCAAATTAACGAGTACCACTCCGCTTGCGTGCTAACAAAATAGCCGATTACATTGATGCTACAAAACAGAAGGTTTATCCAGATCGCTTGACCGATGTAAGACACAAGTTCCTCGATGTAGCCGCTTCTTTTTAGTTCTTCGATTATGGGCGAGCTCATGCTCATGAGAATTGCCTTGCTGGTAGCAAGAAAACCCACAAAAATACCAGACACCGTTAACGTGGCCGAGAGCAATGAGTCACCCGTCGGAAATGTACCTTGCATACGCAACCATAAAACTGATGCTATGAGGCCCAGTAAGTACGGGTAGATTTTCTCGAAAAATAGTTTCATTTTTCTATCTCAATATCTGGCGCCATCCGTTCTTGGCTCGCACTAACGCTCGCCATCTTTCGTCGCGAGGATACCGTAGATCAGCGCCCAAAACGAGATCGTTGAACTCAATTGAGAGTCTATGGGCGATAAGATCTAGAACCTCAGTGACCGAGTCTTGATTCTCTTTGCCAGAAACTTCCAGTTTGGTGATGGCGTCAGGATTTTGTCCAAGAATTGAGCGAAGAGCCGAGAGGCCGTCGAGCGCGTTTTTAGCGAGGCTACGTTGACGTTCACCTTGGACGGAAATCTCAACTTTTATTTTATCTGCCCCGTTCTGTCGTCCATAATCAATTGCCTCAGAAAGAGCACGACCTCGCTGCCTATCTTGTTCAGACATCCTCGTAATATCAAGGCAAAAGGATATCTTGCGCGTTATGCCATGGTTCAGAAGTCGGCGTTCAACATCTTCATCATATTTCGGTTTAAAAGTGTACAGGCTTGTTTCTGTTCCGTCATATGCGCTCAGATAATCGGCTATAGCTCCAGCCCTTACCCCAAAGTGGTTGTATTCAACCAGAATATATCCGCTTGCGGGATCATAAAGAGCAGCTGTCTCTTCGCCAAATCCTTCTTCTTCATCGAACTCGAATCCTTCAACTTCAGAATCTCGTCCGACTTTGCCTGGACCGTTACTGGTTCTGATTCTTACGAAGTCCATCAGCCATAATCCATCTTTTTGCGATACAGACTCAGCCCTGAGCTCTACTTGATTTATTAGTCTGATTCTTTCTCTGAGGCTTGGTTCGCTCTCAATTTGTAGCAATACATCTTGAAGGGTTCGACTTCCATCAAAGGAGTCAACTTTATAGGCGTGTATCTTCATAAATTTCCTTGATGGCGATGGCTTAGAGTTGGCTGATGGCGTAAGGCTTGTATGATCAATCGGCGTATGGTAAGGACCTTACAGAGTTTCAACATCCTAGCAACATTACAGAATCTTTCTTCCGAGATGGCGAGCCAAGTGCTCGCCGTTTTGCATTCTGGGCCCCATTGGCGAACTGGAAGTTTCCGCTGAGTTCGCCAATCGCTCCCTCGTAAGTTCGCCACCCGAATTCTCCAATGACACCTGTTCCTCAACAGCCTCAAAGGAGAGTCTCATGGCCGCTACGGCAAGCCCCCAACCCCGGTCGTCCTACCCGGCGATCAACACCCTGGCACCTGGCGATCGCCGGGTCCTGAACGAAAACGAACTGGCCCAGCGCTGGGGTGTCAGCCCCAAGACGCTGCAACGCTGGCGCAGCGAGGGTCGTGGCCCTCGATACCTCAAGCTCTCCAAGCGTGTCAGCTATCCGCTGGAGGCCATCCTCGACTTCGAGTACAGCGCGCTGCACGAGTCGACCGCTGAACGCGTGATGGCATGAGGGAGATGGTCATGAACGATTTGTCCATCTTCCCAGCCGACATCGCCGAGATGTCGACCGCCCAACTGGCCAGCTTGCCGACCCAGCAACTCTACGAGGTCGACACCAACCTCGATCAGACCATCGCCTGGCTCAAGAGCGCACGCACCAAGGTGGATGCTGCCCTTGATCAGCGATTCGGTGCCCAGGGGCGTGAAGCCCTGCGCGATACCGGACGCGATTTCGGTACCGCCCACCTCAAGGCTGACGGCCTGCACGTGAAGTTCGAGCTGCCCAAGAAGGTGTCCTGGGATCAGAAGAAGCTCAAGGCCATTGCCGAGCGCATCGTCGCATCCGGCGAAGCTGTCGAGAGCTACCTCGACGTGAAGCTGGCGGTGCCCGAGTCCCGCTATACCCACTGGCCACCGGCGCTGCAGCAGCAGTTTGCCGATGCCCGCACGGTCGAGGCAGGCAAGGCCACCTTTGAGCTCAGCCGTGACGAGGGAGGCGTGTGATGGCACTCCCAATCATCTCCGCCTCACAGCGCTTGGCAGAAAAGCAAGGGGTCAAACTGGTCCTGCTGGGCAAGTCCGGCATCGGCAAAACCACCCAGCTCAAGACCCTGCCCGAGGACCGCACGCTGTTCGTCGATCTGGAGGCCGGCGATCTCGCGGTCAAGGACTGGCATGGCGACTGCGTGCGTCCCGCCACCTGGCCCGAGTTCCGGGACCTGGTGGTTTTCCTGGCCGGCCCCAACCCGGCGTTGCCGCCAGACGCGCCGTATTCCAAGGCCCATTTCGACCATGTGTGCGAGCGCTACGGTGACCCGGCCCAACTGGCGAAGTACGACACCTACTTCGTTGACAGCATCACGGTACTGGCTCGCCTGGCACTGATCTGGGCCAAGGTCCAGCCACAGGCGCTGTCTGAGCGCACGGGTAAGCCCGACACCCGCGGGGCCTACGGTCTCCTTGGCCAGGAAATGCTCACTGCACTGACCCACCTGCAGCACGCCCGTGGCAAGCACGTGGTGTTCGTCGCCATCCTTGACGAGAAGCTCGACGACTTCAACCGCAAGGTGTTCGTACCGCAGATCGAAGGCTCCAAGACCGCCGCTGAGTTGCCCGGCATCGTCGACGAGGTGGTGACCCTGGCCGAGATCAAGGCTGAGGACGGCAGCAGCTACCGCGCCTTCATCACCCAAACGCTCAACCCCAACGGCTACCCCGCCAAGGACCGCTCCGGCCAGCTCGATCTGCAGGAGCCGCCCAACCTGCGCGCGCTCATCGACAAGTGTGCCGCCGCCACCCGTCCATCCCATCCGGTTTTCACATCCCAAACACCCAAGGAGTAATTCATGTCCGCCTGGAACGATTTCAACGACGCTGAACAGCAGCAATCCTTCGACCTCATCCCCAAAGGTACCGTGGCCAAGGTCCGCATGACCGTCAAGCCCGGTGGGTACGACGATCCGAGTCAAGGCTGGGTGGACGGTTACGCCACCCAGAGCTTTGAGACCGGCAGCATCTTCTTGGCCTGCGAGTTCGTGGTGCTTGAAGGTGAATTCGCCAAACGCAAGCTCTGGTCCAACATCGGCCTGCAAAGCCCCAAGGGCCCGACTTGGGGCAACATGGGTCGCACCTTTGTGCGCGCCGCCCTGAACTCGGCCCGCAACGTTCGCCCAGACGACAACACCCCACAGGCCGCCGCCGCCCGCCGCATCCAGGGCTTTCATGAACTCGATGGCCTGGAGTTCATCGCCCGCATCGATATCGAAAAAGACGGTCGTGGCGAATCGAAGAACGTCGTCAAGATGGCCGTCGAGCCGGGCGAGCCTGAGTACTCGGCCCTGATGGCTGGCGCAGGGTTCATCCCCAACCGCACGGCAGGGACCCCGACCGCAGTCCCGACCGCACATCCAGCCACGGTTCCAACCGCAGTCCCGCCCGCATCGGCTGGGCGCCCCGCAGTGTCCGGCAAGCCGGCCTGGGCGCAGTGAGGGGGGTGAATGAAATGCTGGGTCTGTTCCCGACAGGCCCGGGGGTACGGCCATACCGACAACCGGCATGGCATCGGCAACCCCCGGCGCTACCCCATCGATTGGGTGTTTTGTTCCCGTCGCTGCCAGGACGCGTTCCATCGCATGTACGGCCACTGGGCGGATGCCCAGAAGTTCGGCAGGGAGGTCGAGATGATCGACGCCTCTGACATCGAACGCGCTGCCATGCGCCAGTGCCTCAAGGCCTTCGGTGAGGCTGCCGGTGAAATTGGTTTTGCCAAACCTCTGGGTGACTACTCCGAGGCCGAAGCGCTGCAAGTCATTGACGCCATCGTCACTGGCTACACGGATGCCATGGCCGCGCACCACGAGGCCAGCAAGTACCCCCCGGTGCGCGGCATGCCACCCGCCCCGGATCCGCTAGCTCATCCGTTCGCCGACATGGAGGACGACTTGCCATGGGAAGAACCGAAGGGGGCGAAGCCATGATGGACTTCAACTCTTCGGCCAGCGTCTCAGGCCAGCTCACCGAACTGATCGACGCCGGCATGCAGCGCAGCCGGGCGGCTGAGCCAGGTCGTGACTACCTCGGTGCCTCGCGCCTTGGGGTGGCCTGCGAGCGGGCGCTGCAATACGAGTTCGCCAAGGCCCCCATCGACAGTGGCCGTCGCCTGGAGGGGCGCATGTTGCGCATCTTCGAGCGTGGCCATGTGATGGAGGACTGCATGGTCATTTGGCTGCGCGAGGCCGGGTTTGACCTGCGCACCCGCAAGGCAGACGGAAACCAGTTTGGATTTTCTGCTGCCGATGGGCGCCTCAAGGGCCACGTCGATGGCGTGATCGTCGGCGGCCCCGAGGGTTTTGCCTATCCCGCCCTGTGGGAGTGCAAGTGCCTGGGCAACAAATCCTGGCGAGACCTCGACAAACACAAGCTGGCTGTTTCCAAGCCGATCTACGCGGCGCAAGTCGCCGTCTATCAAGCCTATCTCGAACTGCACGAGCACCCGGCCATCTTCACGGCGATCAACGCCGACACCATGGAGATCTACACCGAGCTCGTGCCCTTTGATCCTGCGCTGGCGCAGCGCATGTCGGACCGGGCCGTCAAGGTCATCACCGCCACCGAGGCAGGTGAGTTGCTGCCTCGCAGCTTTAACGACCCGACCCACTTCGAATGCCGCATGTGCGCCTGGCAGGACCGCTGCTGGAGGAACCCCACATGAACACCCCATCCATGAACGACGTCCTGGGTGAACGTCTTATCGATTCCAGAGAGGCGGCTCACCGCCTGAATATTCCGACCTACCTGCTGACCCACCCGAAGGAGCGCGAGCGCCTGCTGGTGCCGCACTACCGGGTGGGCAAGCTGGTGCGATTCAAGCTCGAGGAGCTGATCAACTGGCTGGAGCGGCAAGGAGGCGCAACGCATGCTTGACTTCAATGACGCCCAAGCCGCGTTGCCATCTGATCCTGACGCCACACGTGAGTCGATCCGTGCCGATCTGGTCGCCCGTTTGGACTCTCTCCTGGCCACGCTGTTTCCCGCCGGAAAAAAGCGCAGGGGCAAATTCCTCATCGGCGATGTGCTGGGCAGCCCCGGCGACAGTCTGGAGGTCGTTCTCGATGGCGAGAAGGCCGGGCTGTGGACCGACCGCGCAACCGGTGACGGTGGCGACATCTTCGATCTGATTGCTGCTCATCTCGGCGCCGATGCGCACACCGATTTCCCACGAGTGATGCAACACGCAGCTGATCTGCTCGGGCAGGCGTCTGCGACCCCGTCTCGCAAGACCAAGAAGAAAGAGGCTCCGGTTGACGAGCTGGGTCCGGCCACCGCCAAGTGGGACTACCTCGATACAGCGGGTCAACTGATCGCCATCGTCTACCGCTACGACCCGCCTGGGGGCAAGAAGGAGTTTCGGCCCTGGGATGTCCGACGCCGGAAGATGGCACCACCGGACCCTAGGCCGCTGTACAACCAGCCAGGGATGCGGGACGCAGCCCAAGTCGTCCTCGTTGAGGGCGAGAAATGTGCACAGGCGCTGATCAACGCTGGCGTCACTGCCACGACGGCCATGCACGGCGCCAATGCTCCGGTCGACAAGACCGACTGGTCGCCGCTGTCTGGCAAGGCCGTGCGGATCTGGCCGGACCGCGATAAGCCGGGTTGGGAGTACGCCGCGCAAGCTGCGCAGGCCATCTTGTCAGCCGGTGCGAAGTCTTGCCATGTGCTGTATCCCCCTGAGGATGCTGCTGAGGGCTGGGACGCGGCCGATGCCATCGCCGAAGGCTTCGATATCGCGACCTTTCTCAGTCACGGGCCGCGTCTGCAGATGCACGACATCACAGATGACGCCGAGCCGGCCGTCAGCAGCGATGAATCGGTTTGGGGAACGGAGGATGCGCTGGCGCTGTCCTTCACCCGCCGCTACCACCGCGATTGGCGATACGTGGCGACCTGGGGGCGGTGGTTGGTCTGGGACGGCCACCGTTGGCGTAACGAAGACACCTTGGCCGCCACCGACCTGATCCGCAGCGTGTGTCGCCACGCGGCCGTGCACGCGGATAACCCCAAGGTCGCCGCCAAGCTGGCCAGCTCCGGGACAGTCAGTGGTGTGGAGCGCTTGGCGCGCACCGACCGCAGGCATGCAGCCACGACCGACGAGTGGGATGCCGATCCCTGGCTGCTCAACACGCCTGGCGGTGTGGTCGACCTCAAAACGGGCCGCACGCGTGCCAACGAACGAGCCGACCGGATGACCAAGATCACCACGGCCAGGCCACAGGGACTGTGCCCGCAGTGGACGGCGTTTCTCGCCAACATCACCGGTGGCGACGACGAACTGCAGGCCTACCTCCAAAGGATGGTGGGGTACTGCCTGACCGGTGCGACGAGCGCCCACGCGCTGTTCTTTCTGTACGGCACAGGTGCCAACGGCAAGAGCGTCTTTGCCAATGTGATCAGCACCATCCTGGGTGATTATGCCGCCACCGCGTCAATGGACACCTTTGTCGAAACGCGCGGCGACAGGCATCCGACCGATCTGGCAGGCCTGCGCGGGGCGCGCTTTGTGACGGCCATTGAGACCGAACAGGGCCGGCGCTTGAACGAGTCCAAGGTCAAGGCCATCACGGGAGGCGACAAGATCTCGGCGCGCTTCATGCACAAGGACTTCTTCGAGTACACGCCCCAATTCAAGCCGGTGATCGTGGGCAACCACAAGCCGGCCATTCGCAACATCGACGAGGCGATGCGGCGACGGCTGCACATGATTCCCTTCACGGTGACGATCCCGCCGGAAAGACGTGATCCGCGCTTGACAGAAAAGCTGCTGGCCGAACGCGACGGCATCCTCGCCTGGGCGGTGGCCGGGTGCCTGGCATGGCAGCGATCTGGTCTGCAGCCACCCGCCTGCGTACAGGCGGCGACGGCGGAGTACTTCGATTCCGAAGATGCACTCGGTCGATGGCTTGACGAACGCTGCGTGAGCACCGCCAACGCCAAGTCGCTGACCGCCGAACTGTTCACCGACTGGAAGCAGTGGGCTGAAGCGGCGGGTGAATTCATTGGCACCCAGCGCCGATTCTCCGATTTGCTCATCACGCGTGGGCTGGAGAAATGGCGCAACAGCATGGGTGTGCGCGGATTTCTGGGCATTGGCCTCAAACAGCCGCACACACCCGCTTACACCCCCTATTCGGACGACTGACCCCTCATGAAAACTATCGCGCCCGACGCATCTGACATGGCTGAACGTAACTTCTCGACGCGTGTGCGCGCGCGTCACGAAGACAGTTATGTGTTGCTGCGTCCGATGTGTCGGGCCGAGCACGACAGGACTGACAACATGAACACAACGACCATCCTCGCCCTTGACTTGGGCACCCAAACGGGCTGGGCACTGGCCTGCCGCGACGGCAGCATCAGCAGTGGCAGCCAATCCTTCAAACCCCAGCGCTTCGAGGGCGGCGGTATGCGCTTCCTTCGGTTCAAGCGTTGGCTCACCGACATCAAGCACTGCAATGACGGCATTGACCAGGTGGTCTTTGAAGAAGTCCGCCGGCACGCTGGCGTTGACGCCGCCCATGCCTACGGCGGATTCATGGGGCAGCTGACCGCCTGGTGTGAGCACCACCAGATCCCGTACCAAGGCATCCCGGTCGGCACGATAAAGAAGCACGCCACCGGCAAGGGCAACGCCAGCAAGGACGAGATGGTGGCTGCCGTCCGTGCCCGTGGCCATGCCCCGGCTGACGACAACGAGGCTGACGCCATCGCCTTGCTGTACCTGGCCCGTGAGATGACCATGGAGGGTGCGTGACATGAAAGTGCCGCAATACCGCTACCGCTGCCCTCTGGGCAACCTGCAGCCCATTACGTCAGACCCGGACGCCGTCAAACGCGAAGGCTGGCGCACCGATCACATCTTGGTCGTCTCCGAGCACGATGAACGGCTCGACTGGGTGGAGAAGCAGTTCGTGCGCAGGTTGGGAGAACGCCTCTATGGCGATGGAGGAAAGCGCCATGACTGAGACTCGAACCGAATGGACTGTGGATGACGTGGCCGCCCGGTTTGCCGAGGCTGCCGAAACCGCGCACAAGTTGCCCCGGGTCAGACCAGGCGGCTACTTCAACCCATGGATGACGCTGGCCATGCAAGTGCCCGAGCGCTACCCCGATCCCGAGCGCCTGTACCGGCCCATGCCGCCCAGTCCCCAGGCTGTGGAGCGGATGCTCGAAACCATGCGCTGGGTGCAGTGGCTGGAGGTGGAGCAGCGGCACTTGATCTGGATGCGTGCCAACCGCTACGAGTGGCAGCAGATCGGCAGACGCTTTGCCTGCGACCGCAACACCGCCTCACGGCGCTGGCACCGGGTGATGGAGTTGGTGGCCCATCAACTCAACCGCGCTGGTGTCCTGTCTTGACAGGGAGGGGGTGGCTACGGTCAAATAACAGTTATTAATTGTTAGGAGGTAGCCATGCCCACCAGCGTCGCACTCAGTTCCCATTTCGAGACCTTCGTCCGCGACCAAGTCGAGTCCGGCCGCTACAACAACGCCAGTGAAGTGGTCCGTGCAGGGCTGCGCCTGCTCGAGGATCAGCAAAAGCAGGCAGAGCTGCAACTGGAAGCCATGAAGGCCGCAATTGCTGCCGGGCTGGCCAGTGGTCGCAGCATCCCCGGTGATCAGGTCTTTGATCGGCTGGAAGCCAAATACCGCAAACAGGCTGCCAGCGCAGGTCGGTAATGGGTGTGTTGTTTACACCTCTGGCCGAGACGGACCTGGAGGATATCGGTGACTACATCGCACAGGACAACCCGGCCCGCGCCCTGACATTCATCCAGGACATTCGTGCGCAGTGCCAGAAGGTCGGCAAATCTCCACTGGCGTATCGCGCGCGCCCCGAACTTGGGGACGACATCCGATCCTGTCCATTCGGCAACTACGTCATCCTTTACCGACCTGATGCAACCGATGTGCTGATCGTTCGCGTGCTGCACGGAGCCATGGACCTGCCACGGCACATGGGCAGCGAGGACACCTGAGCCCGGGTGGTGTGCACACGTCACACGCGAGAAAGTGTTTTGGCGTGTTTTGACGTGATTGCGGGTAATGCCTGCGGTTAATGCGTGTCAGAGCGAAGAATGTGCCCAGATCCGAATGCAGCATGAAGGCTCTTTTGAGGGTACATTTTCAGCTATGGTCAGGACAGAAGTGCAGCGATGCATGAGGGGATCAAAAACACCTCGCACCTGAGGAAATCAACGGGTCCTTCCTGGCCAAAGCGGTATGCGGGGGGCAACAGCGCGAGATTTCGATAGCGTCTGCCCTTAAAAACAGGTTACCACCCAGCCAGGTTACCGGCCTGTGGTTACCACCACCCCAGACAGTTACCACCCCCTGAATATTTCCAACCCGCCTGGCGGCAACGCTTAGCGGGTTTTTCAATTCCATGACGCCCAACCTGCAGATCGAATACCGCCCGATCGATGCGCTGCTGCCTTATGCGCACAATCCGCGCACGCATTCTCCGGCGCAGATTGCCAAGATCGCGGCCAGCATCGTGGAGTTTGGCTGGACGCAACCCATCCTGGTTGATGGCGACAACGGCATCATCGCCGGCCACGGACGCCTCGCGGCCGCGCGCAAGCTGGAGTTTCCCGAGGTCCCGGTCATTGAACTGGGCCACCTCACCCCGGCACAAAAGCGTGCCTACGTGATCGCCGACAACCGCCTGGCGCTGGATGCGGGTTGGGACGACGAGTTGCTGACGCTTGAACTGGCCGAGCTGTCTGAGGCCGGTTACGACTTGCTGATGACAGGCTTTGACGATGATGAGCTGGCCAAGATGCTGGCCGACTTGGGTGATGCTGAAGGCAGCGAGTCTGGAGATGAGTCGGATGCCGATGAAGAAAGCGACGTTCCCGAACCACCCAAGCAGCCCATCTCTCGCCCGGGCGATGTCTGGCAGTTGGGCTCGCACCGCCTGATCTGCGGCGACGCGTCCGATCCATCCGTGATCACCACCCTGATGCAGGGCGAGCAGGCCAGCCTGTGTTTCACCTCGCCGCCCTATGGCAACCAGCGCGACTACACCTCAGGCGGCATTGCCGACTGGGATGGCCTGATGCGCGGCGTGTTCACCCAAGTACCCATGGCAGCCGATGGCCAGGTGCTGGTCAACCTCGGCCTGATCCACCGTGACAACGAGTTCATCCCGTATTGGGATCAGTGGCTCGATTGGATGCGGACACAAGGCTGGCGGCGCTTTGCCTGGTACGTCTGGGACCAGGGGCCAGGGATGCCCGGCGATTGGCAGGGGCGTCTGGCGCCGAGCTTTGAATTCATCTTCCACTTCAACCGGCAAACGCGCAAACCCAACAAGACGGTGCCCTGCAAGTTCGCCGGCCAGGAAACGCACCTGCGCGCTGACGGATCCTCGACTGCGATGCGCGGCAAGGATGGCCAGGTCAACGGCTGGACCGCTGCCGGTCAACCGACCCAGGACCACCGCATCCCCGACTCGGTCATCCGGGTCATGCGCCACAAGGGAAAGATCGGCAAGGACATCGATCACCCGGCCGTCTTTCCGGTGACGCTGCCGGTGCAGGTCATTGAGGCGTACACCAATGAAGGCGAGATCGTGTTTGAGCCCTTTGGCGGCAGCGGCACCACGCTGATGGCTGCCCAGCGGACAGGGCGTATTGGCCGCGCGGTGGAGATCGCACCCGAGTACGTCGACGTGGCACTGATCCGTTTCCAACAGAACTTCCCTGGCGCGCCGGTCACCTTGGCCGCCACCGGAGAACCCTTTGAGGTTGTTGCTCAACAACGCAAAGCCGAGCATCGACAAGAGAGCGAACATGCAACTGTCTGAACATTTCGAACTGGCCGAGTTTCTGGTCTCCGAGACCGCTGCGCGCCGTGGTATCGGCAACGAGCCCACCCCCGAGGTCATCGAGAATCTGCGTCGGCTGTGTCAGTCGGTGCTGGAGCCCCTGCGCGTCCACCTCAAGCGCCCGGTGGTGATAAGCTCCGGCTACCGGTCGCCGGCATTGAACCGCGCTGTCGGTGGCAGCCCGACCAGCCACCACATGCAAGGGCGTGCGGCGGACCTCATCGTGCCGGGCATGACGCCGCTGGTCGTATGCCAAGCCGCCCACCAGTTGAAGCTGCCCTGCGTGCAGATCATTCACGAGTTCGGACGGTGGACCCACCTGGCAGTGGCGATCTCAAATGAGCGCACCCAGCTGCTCACGGCCAAGCTGGCGCAGGGCAAGACCATCTACGAACCGGGGCTGGTCCATGTCTGAACCTTGGCTCTCCACCCATATCGAGCGCTGGCCCACCGATAAACTCGTGCCCTACGCCCGCAACGCCCGTACCCACTCCGAGGAGCAGGTGGCGCAGATTGCGGCATCCATCGTCGAGTTCGGGTTCACCAATCCGATCCTGGCGGGATCCGATGGCGTGATTGTCGCCGGTCATGGACGCCTGGCCGCTGCACAAAAGCTCGGTCTGGATACCGTGCCAGTGGTCGTGCTCGATCACCTGACGCCCACCCAGCGACGTGCCCTCATCATTGCGGACAACCGCATTGCAGAAAACGCGGGTTGGGACGACGCCATGCTGCGCATCGAGCTGCAGTCCTTGCAGGAAGACGGCTTCAACCTGGATATCACCGGATTTGACGCCGATGCCTTGGCCGAGATCATGGCGGGCGAAGAGACCACGGTCGATGGCCAAACCGATGACGATGCCGTTCCCGAGGTGTCGGCCACCCCGATCTCCCGCCCTGGCGATGTTTGGGAGCTGGGCAAGCACCGCCTGGTGTGCGGCGATGCCACGGACCCCAAGAGCTACGAGCTGCTGATGGCCGACGCCCGGGCCGACATGGTGTTCACCGATCCACCGTACAACGTGGACTATGCCAACTCTGCCCGCGACAAGATGCGTGGCAAGGACCGCCCGATCCTGAACGACAACCTGGGCGATGGCTTCTACGATTTCTTGCTGGCGGCATTGTCGCCAATGTTGGAACGCTGTACAGGCGCGATCTACATCGCCATGTCGTCCAGCGAACTGGACACGCTGCAGCAGGCTTTCCGTGCCGCCGGTGGCAAGTGGTCCACCTTCATCATCTGGGCCAAGAACACCTTCACGCTCGGCCGCGCCGACTACCAGCGCCAGTACGAGCCCATCTTGTATGGCTGGCCCGAAGGCCAGAACCGGCACTGGTGCGGGGATCGTGACCAGGGCGACGTCTGGAACATCAAGAAGCCACAGAAAAACGACCTGCACCCGACCATGAAGCCGGTGGAGTTGGTCGAGCGCGCGATCCGCAATTCCAGCCGACCGGGTGACATCGTGCTCGACCCGTTCGGCGGCTCTGGCACCACCCTCATCGCCGCAGAAAAAACCGGCCGCATCGGTTGGCTGATCGAACTCGATCCCAAATACGTGGATGTGATCGTGCGTCGTTGGCAGGACTGGACGGGGCAGGAAGCTTACCGGGAAGCCGACGCGCTCAAGTTCAACGACCTGGCCGGTGTCGTCAATGTCGCAGGGGATGACGCGGAGGTGGCGGCATGAAGCAGTCGCGCCTGATGTCCCTCGTGGAGTCGCTGGCCAATGTCCTGGTGGGCTACGGCGTGGCGGTGGTCACGCAGATGGCGGTGTTCCCGCTGTTCGGCCTGGCCTTGACCGTCACAGAAAACCTGCTGATCGGCTTGATCTTCACGGCCGTCTCGATCGTGCGCAGCTACGCGCTGCGCCGAGGCTTTGAAGCCCTGCGGGTGCGTCAGTCGGCCATGTCCTCTTCGACGATCTCGCAGTGAATCACAAAGCCCGTCAGGTAGGGCAGCCCCTTGGGAATCCCGTGCTGCTTGCTGGTCAGGCGACCGATGGTCCAGCCCATCCAGCGTTGGGTGGCGGCGTGGATCGCATCGCGCAGGTTCAATCCGGCATGCAGGCCGTTGAGCACATCGTCGGCAAAGTGGCGGCCATGGCGGCTGTCCAGGAATGCGCGGACCGAGTCGAGAGGTTGGTTGGTGGCGTCCGAAATCGCCGTCATCGCGATCGGCCAGGCGGCTTCGGCGTGCTCGCCGAGGGTCCCAAATAGGCCCCACGACTCATTTTGCGTTGCGGGGATTTTTGCTTGCTGGGTGGTGGTCATCGTCGGCTCCATGTCTGTGTTGGCGATGACTCCATTGACGCGCTGTAGAGCACAGAAGCCAAGGCTTTCTCGATCATTTTTCGAGAGCGTGATCATTTCGCGACGCTGGCCAATTCGGCCTGTGCGTTGGCGATCAGGTCCAGGCGCAGATTGGGCGTGATGTTGCAGGCCAGGGCGTTGAGCGCCCAGTTCATCACCTGTGATTTGTCGTGCGGCGTCTCGGCCGTGTCGAGCCGCTCGATGTAATGGTCCAACTCGCGCAGGCTGCGCTCCAGGGTGGACCGGGCGGTGAGCAAGGCGTCTTTGGCCTTTTGCTCGGTCATCTGGCGCATCAGGGTGTCGAGGTCGAGGGTCATGGTGGGGCTTCCGTTCAATCGTTTGGCGATGACCCCATTGACGCGCTGTTCCGATGCAAAGCCAAGGCTTTGATGGAAGAAGATGAACAGCGTGGCGGCACAGCCACTAGCCCAGACGGGCTGCGTAGCGGGCGTAGTCGCCGCCAGACGGATCGACGTAGAGATACGGGCGACCGGGGGCATGGACTTCTACGCACAGGCGTCCATTGCCCACGTACCCGCCTTTGCCCGCCAGCCAGTCGCGCGAAACGAGCAGGTTGGCAGCAAAGCCATCGAACTCCTCGGGCGTCATGGTCCGGGTCTCGGTGACGTAGACGATGTAGTCGCCGCTGGCGCTCATGTCCTTGAGATTCTCGGGCTTGCGCGCAAAGGGCAGTCGGATGCCAAGCTGCTCGACTTGAATCTCCTGGCCCTCCCACTGGAGGGTCAGCGGGGTGCGGTCAATGGTGATGGACATGCTGGGCATGACGGGCCTTTCTGGTTTGATATGTAGTTTGGCTAGTGGATTGGTACTTGGGGCCGGGGGTCTTGGCCTGCAAGGCTTCGACGCCAGCCAGCGCCAGGGTCAGCACGGCGTTGTGAAACGCCGCTTCGGCCAAACACGGCGCGACCCGCGCGTCTTCCAGCAGGCGGTCGATGCTTGGCGCCACCTTGGCGCGCATCGCGGCACACACCGCCTCCTGGCGCGCCGGGCTGGCGCTGCGGATTTCGGGGCAAAGGCTGATCAGGGTGCGAAACGCCTGGTCGGCCAGGCGCTGCCCGAGTTCATCGATCCGAGCAAAGTTGCGGCAGGCGTTCATGCAGCCTCCGAATTGATAGCGGTAGCGGTGCCTGCGGGCGCGGACTCGATGCGGTAAACGCGCTGACCACCGGCCTCCTTGGCTGATGTGATGGTCAGCCCCAGGCGCTTCTTGAGCGTGCCGGCCAATGTGCCGCGCACGGTGTGCTGTTGCCAGCCGGTGGCCTCCATGATCTGCGCGATCGTGGCGCCCTCGGGGCGTTGCAGCAGGCCGATGACCAGAGCCTGTTTGCTGTCGGCGCGGGTGCGAACCGGCTTGTCCTGGGTAGGCTGTTGCCAACTGGCCTCTGCACTGGCGACATCGTCCTCCAGCTCTGGATCGTCCAGTGTGATGGTCGGCGGCAAGGCGCCCGGCCGGGGCAGGCCCAGGGCGTCGTAGCCCTCGGCAGCCACCACCCAGTCGTCGCCGTCGGGCGTGATCAGTGCGCGTTTGAACAAGCCTTCGAGCACTTTGGCGCGAGCGCCGCCCTTGATGTGCTCGGGGAACCAGGCGATCTTGCCGCCGCTGTGTTGTACGGCGTGCTCCAGGATGGCCTGCTGGTTGGGGTTGAGTGCGGTGGTCATGGCGCCCTCACGCTTGCAGGGCAGCGGCGCTGCCGTTGCCAGGATGGACCTTGCGCACGCGGTGCACGGTCTGTTTCGGCGCGCCTCCAGCGGCACGCAGCCCAGCATCAAACGCGGCTTGCAAGGCGCTTTTGACACCCCAGACGCTCACGTCGTGAAAGTCCAGGCTGTCGCGGTGGCGTGTTTGCAGGGTTTCGATGAACAGGTGGTCCAGGGCAATCGATTCGAGCAAGAGCTCAATTTCATCAGGGGAGAGTGCGGTGGGTTGCTTGGGTTTGGCCATGTGGGGCTCCTTGGTGGGTTGCTTGTCAATCGACATCCGCATTCACGCGCTGTGCGCCCCAGAAGCCAAGCGCTTTTTAATCCCGGGTGATTCACTCGCCTTTGCCGCAAAACCCAGCACATCGGAGGCCACCCATTTGCACTGAGTAGATCAACATCATGGGACTGTCCATTCGCGCCTACGCGCGCCACCGACGCGTGTCGCACGTGGCCGTCAAGAAGGCCATCGATACCGGGCGCATCAGCCAGTTGCCGGATGGCACCATCGATCCGGTGGTGGCCGATGCCCAATGGGCGGCCAACACCACGCCGACCCGGCGGTCGGTGACTGCTGAGGCCAGGGAGACTCCGCAGGTTTCCGTATCTGCCCGCGAGATTCCGCAGGCTTCCGCAAAGGTTGTGCGTGACGCGCCAGAGCCACCATCCCCGGCGCTGTCGTCCGGCGGCACGTCATTGCTTCAAGCGCGCACGGTCAACGAGGTGGTCAAGGCGCAGACCAACAAGGTGCGCCTGGCCCGACTGAAGGGCGAACTGGTCGATCGGTCACAGGCCGTGGCCCATGTGTTCAAGCTGGCTCGTGCTGAGCGCGATGCCTGGCTGAACTGGCCGGCACGCATCTCGTCGCAGATGGCCGCTGGGCTGGGCGTCGATGCGCATGTCTTGCATGTGGCGCTGGACGCCGCCGTGCGCCAGCAACTTCAGGACCTGGGCGACTTGCAAGCCAAGGTAGATTGACCATGGACGAGCTGTATTACGAAGGCTGGGATGCCATCGAGCGCGCCTGGCGCGAGGGGCTAACGCCCGATCCGCTGCTCACGGTATCCGAATGGGCCGACAAGCACCGGGTGCTCTCCAGCAAGGCCGCCTCCGAACCTGGCCGCTGGCGCACCAGCCGCACGCCCTACCTGCGCGAGATCATGGATTGCTTGTCGCCCATGTCGCCGATCGAACGGGTGGTGTTCATGAAAGGCGCGCAGGTTGGTGGTACCGAACTGGGCCTGAACTGGGTGGGCTATGTGATCCACCATGCCCCGGGCCCGATGATGGCGGTGTGGCCCACGGTGGAAATGGCCAAGCGAGCCTCCAAGCAGCGCATCGACGCACTGATCGAAGAAAGCCCCGCCATCCAGGAGCGCATTGCTCCGGCGCGCAGTCGGGACTCCGGCAACACGATTCTCGCCAAGGAATTCCATGGTGGCGTGCTGGTGATGACCGGCGCCAACAGCGCGGTGGGCCTGCGTTCCATGCCGGTGCGCTACCTGTTCCTCGATGAGGTCGATGGCTACCCACTGGATGTGGAAGGCGAAGGTGATGCGATCTCGCTGGCCGAGGCGCGCACGCGAACGTTTGCCCGGCGCAAGATCCTGATCGTCTCAACCCCGACGATTGCGGGGGCCAGTGCGGTCGAACGCGAGTTTGAGGCATCAGACCAGCGCCGCTACTTCGTGCCGTGCCCGCATTGCGACCACCGCCAGTGGCTGCGGTTTGAGCAGCTGCGCTGGGAGCGTGGCCAGCCAGAAACGGCGGCCTACATCTGCGAAGGCTGTGGTGAGCCGATTGCCGAGCACCACAAGACCTGGATGCTGGACAACGGCCAGTGGCAGGCCTGCGCGCCAGAGAACACTGGACGCACCGCAGGGTTCCACCTCTCCAGCCTCTACAGTCCCGTGGGCTGGCGCAGCTGGATCGAGATCGCCCGGGCCTGGGAGTCGGCCGCGATGTCTGATTCCCGCTCGGCCTCGGCCATCAAGACCTTCAAAAACACCGAACTGGGTGAGACCTGGGTCGAAGAAGGCGAAGCACCGGATTGGCAGCGCCTGCTCGAGCGCCGGGAGGATTACCGCATCGGGACCGTGCCCGCGGGCGGCCTGTTGCTCACTGCCGGTGCCGACGTGCAGAAGGACCGCATCGAAGTCTCGGTCTGGGCCTTCGGACGGGGCAAAGCCGCGTGGTTGGTGGAGCACCGGATTCTGATGGGTGACACCGCTCGCACCGAGGTCTGGTCGGGCTTGGCCAAGCTGATGAGTGAAACCTGGACCCACAGCTCGGGCTGCCAGCTAAGCCTGGCGCGCCTGGCCCTGGACACCGGCTACGCCACCCAGGAGGCCTACGCCTTTGTACGCAGCGTGCGCGATGCACGGCTCATGCCGATCAAGGGCATTGCTGGGGGTGCGGCGCTGATCGGCACCCCCACGGCGGTGGATGCCACCGCTAGCGGCAAGAAGCTGCGCCGGGGCATCAAGGTGTTCTCGGTGGCTGGCGGCATCGCCAAGCTGGAGTTCTACAACAACCTGAGAAAGAGCGCCGAGGTGGCCGAAGACGGCATCACGCCGATCTACCCGGCGGGCTTCGTGCACCTGCCCAAGGTCGATGCCGAATACCTGCAACAGCTCTGTGCCGAGCAGCTGATCACCCGGCGAGACCGCAACGGCTTTGCCCACCGCGAATGGCAAAAGATGCGCGAGCGCAATGAGGCACTCGACTGCTATGTCTACGCCCGGGCAGCAGCCGCCGCTGCGGGCCTGGACCGATTCGAAGACCGGCACTGGCTCGAATTGGAAAAACAACTCGGCGTTGGCCCTCCGCTCAACGCCCAACAAATGACAACCCCCGAGGCCACCCAAGAACAGCGATTCGACGGTGGCCTCAGCACTTCTGGCAGTACGCCAGCGCCCGCTCGGCGCGTGGTGCGCAGCCGATGGATGACTTGAGTGAACAAATAAACATGAACTACACACCAGAACACCTGCAGGTCTTGCGCGAAGCCTTAGCCAGCGGCGAGCACCGTGTGACCTACGAGGGAAAAAGCATCGAGTACCGCAGCGTGGCTGATTTGAAGGCTGCGATCGCTGAAGTCGAAGCCACCATGGCTCGTGAGTCCGGCGCACCCAAATCGCGCCAGATCCGTGTCACCACGGGCAAGGCACTCTGATGGCCTGGCTCAAAAGTCTGCGTCGCCGCATGTTCGGTGGCACGCCGGTCTATGACGGCACCGGCGGCGGGCGGCGCGCCCTGGCCTGGATGCCCAGCAACCCAGGCGCCGTAGCAGCCCTGTCGCTGGCCCAAGACGAACTGCGCGCCAAGAGCCGTGACCTGGTTCGGCGCAACGCCTGGGCCGCCGCTGGTATCGAAGCCTTTGTGGCCAACGCCATCGGCACAGGCATCAAGCCCCAAAGCATGGTCCAGGACCAGGCTACGCGAGAGGCGATTCACAGCCTGTGGTGGGACTGGTGCGAAGAGGCCGATGCCGCAGGCCTTACCGACTTCTACGGTCTGCAGGCACTGGCCACCCGCGCCATGCTCGAAGGCGGCGAAGCCCTGGTGCGACTGCGCTATCGCCGCACCGAAGATGGTCTGCCGGTGGCGCTGCAGATCCAGGTGCTGGAAGCAGAGCACCTGCCAACCACCATGAACCGTGATCTGCCCGGCGGCAACGTCATTCGCGCTGGCATCGAGTTCGACCGGCTAGGTCGCCGGGTGGCTTATCACCTGTATCGCTCGCACCCCAATGATGGACTGCTGGCACCGATGTCCAGCAGTGCCGGCGGCGGTGGCATGGACACCGTGCGGGTGGATGCGAGTGAAGTCATCCACCTGTTTCGCCCCTTGCGTCCCGGCCAGATCCGGGGCGAGCCTTGGCTTACTCGGGCGCTCGTGAAACTCAACGAGCTGGACCAGTACGACGACGCGGAGCTGGTACGCAAGAAAACCGCTGCCATGTTTGCCGGCTTCATCACCCGCATGGCACCCGAAGACAACCTGATGGGCGAGTCGGCGCCAGATGCCAACGGCGTGGCGCTCGCTGGCATGGAGCCCGGCACGCTGCAGATTCTGGAACCCGGCGAAGACATCAAGTTCTCGGCCCCTGCTGATGTCGGCTCTTCTTACGCTGAATTCATGCGCCAGCAGTTCCGCGCGGTGGCCGCCGCCATGGGCATCACCTACGAGATGCTCACCGGCGACCTCACGCAAGTGAACTACTCCTCCATCCGGGCGGGCCTGCTGGAATTCCGTCGCCGCTGTGAAGCCTTGCAGCATGGCGTGATCGTGCACCAGCTGTGCCGGCCGATCTGGCGTGCCTGGATGGACCAGGCGGTGCTCGAGGGCACGCTCAATTTGCCTGGATATCGCCAATCTCAGCGCCAGTACCAGGCGGCCAAGTGGATCCCCCAGGGTTGGAAGTGGGTGGATCCGCAAAAGGAATACAACGCCATGAAGCTCGCCATTCGCGCGGGCCTTATGAGTCGCTCGGAAGCGATCTCTGGCAACGGCTACGACGCTGAGGACGTGGATCGGGAAATCGCCGCCGATAACGCCCGGGCCGATGACCTGGGATTGGTCTTCGATTCGGACCCTCGCTATGACCAACCCCTGACCATCCCACCACCGTCGGCCAGTGCAGGCACTGCGACCGACCTCTCAACCGAATCCTCTGTGGAGTAGTTCATGCTGCCTCATTTTGCTTCCCGCTTGTTCGGGACGCCCTTGCTCGTTCATCGGGCCAAACTCGACGTCATTCTGGCGGTGATGGGCGAACGCCTGGGGTTGGCCGTGCCGGCCGTTGACCTGGCTCTACCCCCGCCGAAACCTGCAACAGCAACGCCTGCCGGTATCGCGGTCATCCCGGTTCACGGCACCCTCGTCAAACGCGCGCTCGGTATGGAAGCCGCTTCGGGTCTGACCTCCTATGGCGAGATCGCGGCCATGCTGGACTCCGCCCTGGCCGACCCGCAGGTCAGCGGCATCCTGCTGGACATCGATTCTCCTGGTGGCGAAGCTTCGGGCAGTTTCGAGTTGGCGCGCCGCGTGCGTGAGGCGACGGCCATCAAACCGGTCTGGGCGGTGGCCAACGATGCCGCGTACTCGGCGGCTTACGCGATCGCGGCCAGCGCCCAGCGCCTGTTCGTCACCGAAACGGGTGGTGTCGGCTCCATTGGCGTCATCGCACTGCATGTGGATCAATCGATCAAAGATGCCAATGACGGGTATCGCTACACAGCCATCACGGCGGGCGCCCACAAGAACGACTACTCGCCACACGAGCCCTTGTCGGACAGCGCCAAGACTGAGCTGCAAAGCGAAGTCGATCGACTCTACGCGATCTTTACCGAACACGTCGCAGCCATGCGTGGCCTGAAGCTTGATGCGGTTCGCGCCACCGAGGCCGGCTTGTATTTCGGCGGTAATGCCGTGGCGCAAGGTCTGGCCGATGGTGTCCAAACGCTGGAGTCCACGCTGGCCGAATTCCATCGATTCATCAACGCCCCAAAAAGCGCCCTTACCCATTCGCCGTCTCAGGTGCGGGGCGTCATCCGTGCTGAGGCGGCACATCCTCCACAGGAGTTACTCATGTCTGACCCACAAGACACCCCCGAAGAAACCTTGTCCGAAACCATCGGCGTCGACGAAGCCGCTGTTCTGGTTGCACAGGCCCGCCGTGAAGTGACCCAAAGCGCGCAGGCCATTGCCGAAGTGTGCATGCTGGCCGGTTGTCCCGACCGTGCGGCTCAATTCATCGCGGCTGGCAAGACCGAAGCCGAGGTACGCCGCGCGTTGATCGATGCACGTGCAGCCCAGACCGAAGCAACGGCCATCCGATCGACCATCACCGTCGATGCCGGCACGGCGACGCCGTCGCATACCGAGACTTCGCCCATCGTAGCTGCCGTCAAAAAACTCACCGGCACCGCTTAAGAAAGGAACTCCTACATGTCCGTCATCACTCAACCGAACGACTTGGCCGACCTGCTGCGCTTCGAAGCCGAAAACCGCTATTCCCGCGAACGTGTGACGCTCGTCGCAGGCCACAACCTGACACTGGGTACCGTCATCGCCACCGATACGGCCAACGGCAAGATTGCCCCGCTCGATCCAGCCGACACCGGTTCACTCAACCAGGCATCAGGCGTCCTTCTCAACGACTGCGACGCCACTACTGCCGACAACCCGGATGCCTTGGTGGTGGTCCGTCACGCCATCGTCTTGCGCGATGCCCTGATCTGGCCGGAGACCATCACGGCTGAGCAGAAGACAGCTGCCATCGCGCAACTGCGTGATCTGGGCATTCTGGTTCGCGACGCTGCCTGACCCCCAGCTACCTCACCAATTCCTTCCCGTCATCCCATCGGCCCGCCGGTCACCCCGCGGGCCGTTCCTTTTATTGGAGCCCTCTCATGCAAAACCCTTTCCAGAATCCCGGGTTCTCGATGGCCAGCCTCACCGCCGCCATCAACCTCATTCCCAACCGCTATGGCCGACTGGAGGAACTCAATCTGTTCCCGGCAAAGCCGGTACGTACCCGCTCGGTGGTGATCGAGTCGCGCAATGGCACGCTGAATCTGCTGCCCAGCCTGCCGGTGGGTAGCGCAGCGACCCAGAACAAGCACGACAAGCGCCAGTTGCATTCCTTCGTGATTCCGCACATTCCGTTGGAAGACGTGGTGCTGCCGGAAGAAGTGCAGGGCGTGCGCGCCTTCGGCTCTGAGACCGAGATGGACACCGTGGCGCAGGTGCTGGCCCAGCATCTGGAATCGATGCGCAACAAACACGCCATCACCCTGGAGCATTTGCGCATGGGGGCTTTGAAGGGCGTCATCCTCGATGCTGATGGCAGTGTGCTTCATGACCTGTTCGAGGTCTTCAAGCTCAACCCGAGCACAGTCAATTTCCAGCTCAATGCGGACACCACCAATGTGCGCAACAAGTGTGCGGATGTGGTGCGCGGCATCACCGAGAACCTGCGCGGGGAATTCATGACCGGCGTGCGCGTGCTGTGCTCGCCCAGTTTCTTTGCCAAGCTCACCGGCCACGCCAAGGTCGAGAAGGCTTATGAGAACTATGCCCAGGGCGCCATGTTGCGTGATGACGTGCGCAACGGCTTTGCGTTTGGCGGCATCCTCTTCGAGGAATATCTGGGCAAAGCAAGCTATCTCGACGGGGCAGGCACCGCCCAGACGCGTGACTTCATTGCCGAGGGCGAAGCGCATGCCTTCCCGCTGGGCACGGTCGACACCTTTGCCACCTACTTCGCCCCGGCCGATTTCAACGAGACGGTCAATACGCTGGGTCAGGCCATCTACGCCAAGCAGGAGCCGCGAAAGTTTGATCGCGGCACGGATCTGCACACGCAGAGCAACCCACTGCCGATGTGCCACCGCCCGGGTGTGCTGGTCAAGCTGACCATGGCGTGATGGACGATCCGGTGCAGCCCAATCCCTATCAGCCCAATCCAGTTAACCCCTTCATTCGCCTACTGGTCAGCAGCTTTCTGCACCTCGGCAGGCCGGGCAGCTACCGGCGTGCCGATGGGGTGGAGATCACCACGCGCTTCATCGCCAAGACACCGGATGTCGTCGAGTCCTTCGGCGATACCCGGCTGGTGGTGGCCACCCACCGTTTCGATGTGATGGCCCGCGACGTGGCTGATCCTCGCGAGGGCGAGCGCTTCACTGTTGCTGGCCAGACCTACCAGGTGGTGGGTGAACCCCTGGCTGATCGGGACCGCTTGATCTGGACGCTGGCTGGAGCACCGCTATGAAGCTCATGGCTGCACTCACCGGCAATCTGGACCAGATCCTGGCCGACGAAGTGCGCATTGCCGAGCAGGCGGTGACGCACTCGATTCGCGAAGCGACCGATGGCCTCAAGACCGAGCTGCGCAGCCAGATCACCGGTGCAGGCCTCGGCCAGCGCTTGGCCAACACCTGGCGCGGCGAGGTTTACCCCAAAGGCAAACTGAGCATTAATGCGGCGGGCCTGGTCTATAGCCGCGCACCCGTCATCGTCGGTGCGCATGACCAGGGCGCGACGATTCGTTCCAAGGATGGATTCTGGCTGGCGATCCCGCTGCCGGCTGCCGGCAAGGGCCCACGCGGCAAACGCATGACCCCCGGCCTTTGGGAAAAGCTGCGTGGCCACCGCCTGCGCTTCATCTACCGCCGGGGCAAACCATCCCTTCTCGTCGCAGAAAACCAGCGCGCCCGCCAAGGCCAACGCGGCGGTTTCTCGGCCGCCTCACAAAAGGCCCAGACCACTGGCCGAGGGCTGGTCACGGTCCCGATGTTCCTGCTGGTGCCCCAAGTGACCCTGAAGAAGAAATTCGACATCGACCGCAGCGCGCGTCGCTGGATCAGCACGCTGGCCCAGCGCATTGCCAACCGTTTCGATGAAGCCGACCGCAAAGGGGCAACGTCATGAGCCAAAGAGAAAACGCCATCGGTGCTTTGTTCGCCGTGCTCGGCCAGTTGTCCTTGGGAACAACGGTCAAGCGCAACGCCGCCTTGCCCGAGCGTATCGCGGACCACGCCATGGCGATCCTGCGCGATGGCGAGATGGGCGAGCCCGAGGTATCGCTCTCGCCACTGACTTACCACTGGCAGCACCAGGTGGCCATCGAACTGTTTGTGGCTGATCCGGATGCCAGTACGCGCGATTCACGCATGGATGGGCTGCTCACCGAGCTCGCCACCCTGATCGAAGCCGACCGGACGCTGGCCGGTGTCGTCGAGTACGCCGAAATCGGTCAACCGAAGTTCGATGAACTGGCCCCCGAAGGCACGAGCGGCATCAAGGCCTGCCTGCTGCCCGTGGTCCTGCACTACAGCAGTGCCGGGCCACTGAACTGAACCCACTTCCCAAGGAGAAAAACCTATGGCCCGTGCCTACGGCGCGAACGCCAGCCTCTTGGCCGCGTTCGAATCCACCTATGGCAGCACCCCGGTAGATGGCTACTGGCAGTTGCCCTTTGTCTCCACCTCACTCAGCTCCGAACAGGGGCTGATCGCCAATGACCTGATCGGTCTGGGGCGCGATCCGAGTGCGCCGATTCGCGATGTCATCAAAGTCGAAGGCGACATGGTCGTGCCGCTGGATGTGCGCCACATCGGCCTGTGGCTCAAAGCCTTGCTCGGGGAAGCTGCTACCAGTGGCACGGGCGTGATGACCCACACCTTCACCTCTGGCAAACCAAGCCTGCCCAGCCTCACCCTGGAAACGGGTCTGCCGGATATCCCGGCCTGGTTTGTCGCTTCCGGCGTCATGGTCAACAGCCTGCAGGTGGGCTTCGCCCGCTCGGGAGCCGCGAATGCCACGGTCGGTCTGGTGGCCCAGGGTGAGGTGCGCCGCACAGTAACGGTGGATGACACGCCCAGCACCCTTGACTTACAGCGCTTCAACCAGTTCCAAGGCCAAATCCTGCGTGAAGGCCAGGCGCTGGGCAACGTGGTCTCGGCGCAGCTGACCTATGCCAACAACCTGGAACGCATCGAAACCATCCGTTCCGACGGCAAGATTGACGGCGCGGATCCCACGGTGGCCAGCCTCACCGGCAATCTGGAAGTGAGGTTTGCCGACACCACGCTGATCGATGCCGCCACGAACAACACGCCGCTGGAATTGACCTTTGGCTACGCGATCGATGCCGATCACCGGCTGACCTTCATCGCCCACGAGGTCTATCTGCCCAAGCCCAAGCTCTCCATCTCCGGGCCCGGCGGCATCCAGGCCACTTTCGAGTGGCAAGCCGCCAAGGCCACCAGCGTGGCGCGCATGTTCACCGTCGAACTGGTGAACGACGTTTCTTCCTACTGATCACCTGACCGAGGTTTCTCATGATCAAACTCAATCTCCCGCGTGAACCGCACTGGATCACACTGGCCGCTGGCGTGCGCCTGCAGGTCCGCCCCGCCACCACGGCGCTGGTCATGGCCGCTCGCCATGCCGCCTCCAAAGTTGCCGGCACCGATACCGCTGCGGCCGGCGAGCGCACCGCGACGCTCATTACGGAACTGGCCAAGCTGGCTGTGCTGGCCTGGGAGGGCGTGGCCGACGACAAGGGCAAACCCGCTGCTGTCACGCCTGAGGGTGTGGCAGCGCTGATGGAGCACTGGCTGCTGGCCGATGCCTTCGAGCGCGAATACCTCGCCGGCCTCTACGCCCTCGATTCAGAAAAAAACGCCTGAAGGCCCGCACCGGATGGCACTTCGGTGGCGGGCCGAGCTATTGCAGCGCCTGTTTTCAAAGCTGCCCCGAACCGTGCCCCGAGTGCCCGTACACCATGAACGCGCCCGAGAGTCTGGAAGGCTGGCAAGCCGCCAGTGCGATTGACATCTGTGCCAGCCAGTTGCGCATGGCGCAGGGCCGGGTGGTGGGGCTGGATCTTAATGCCTGGATGCTGGCCTGCGAGAGCACGGGGCTGGACAAGGCCACTGCGATCGATCTCTTCCCGGCAGTCGAGGCGGGTCTGATGAGCACATTGCAGCAAGACGAATAACGCGACGACTGATTTCAAATGGCTGAACGCAACCTCTCCATCCGCCTGTCCGTGGTCGACGGCGGCAAGGTCAAAGCCGAGCTGTCCGAGATTGGTGAAAAGGGGGAGCGCTCGCTCAAAAAAATCGAGGTGGCTGCCACGCCAGCGTCTGGGGGCCTGAAACTGCTGTCGTCTGCGGCCAATGACGCCCAATTCCAGCTCGAAGCCGCCACCGAGCGTCTGGGTCTGTTGGGTTCGGTCCTGGGCAAACTCGGTCCTGCTGGTCTGATTGCGGGCGCCAGCATCGCTGCCTTGGGTGTGGGTATCACGGCCTTGGTCATGCCGGTGGCTCGGGTCGGCGACGAGTTCTTCAAACTCTCGCAAAAGACTGGCGTTTCCGTAGAAGCGCTCACCGCGCTGGACTACGCGGCCAAGCTGTCGGATGTCACCACCGAAGGACTGACCAAGGCGCTACAGAAACTGTCAGTTGCCATGTTCGACACCCAGGTGAATGGCGATGAAGGCAGCGCCGCCCTAAAGGCCTTGGGCGTCTCAGCCACGGATGCGCATGGACAAATCCGCCAGACTGAAGCTGTGCTGCTCGACCTGGCCGAAAAATTCGCCGACATGCCGGATGGTGCGGACAAGGCTGCACTGGCTGTCAAGCTCTTCGGCAAGGAAGGTCTGGCCATCATTCCCTTCCTCAACCAGGGACGAGAGGGCATTACGGCGCTGATGGAAGAAGCCCAGCGCCTGGGCCTGGTGATGTCCGAAGACGTGGCGCGTGCGTCGGAAGTCTTCAACGACAACCTCACGCGCCTGTCGGCCATCTTCGAGGGCGTACAGCGCCAGATCGGCGCAGCGGTCATTCCCATCCTGGCGGACTTCACTGAGCAGGTCATCCTGGCGCAGACCGAGACGGGCAGTTTCAGCAACGAGCTGCAGCGCATCACGGCCAACCGTGAGGCCACCATTACCTTCCTCGAGTCCGTTGCATCGGGTCTGGCCTTCATCGCCGAGTCGGCGGTGCTCCTGAAGCGGGTCATTTCCCAACCGTTTGACAGCCTGTCGGTGGTCGGCAAGGACATTGAGACCTGGTTCAAGACGGACATGCTGCGCTCGGGCAAGGCGATGGGGTTGGACCCCAAGGCCATCGATGCCGAAATCGCCAAACTGCAAACGGCACGTGACGACTATGTGCGTGCCGCCAACGACCGGCTCTTCAACATCAACCAGAACCCGGGCTACGCCGATCGGGTCGCCAAGTTCTTTGACGAGCAGCGCCGCACCGTGCGCGTCATGGGCCAGAAATTCGTGCTCGACACCGAGGCGCAGGCCAAGGAGGTCCAGGTGATCTACGACAAGTTTCTGCCAACGCTGCCGCGCAAGCCCCGCCCCAGCCTCGACCTCTCCGGATTCGAAAAACCCAAGCCAGCAGAAAAACTTAACGAAGGCGAAGCCTTCCTCAATCAACTGCGCTCGCGCCTGACCCGCGCGCAAGATGGCGAAGCCGCCGAGTTGCGCGCCCGTGCACTACAAATCGAAGCCAAGGGCTACAAGGATGTGGCCGTCGAAGCCGAGCAGTACATCAAGGTGCTCGAAGCCATTGAGCGCCAGAAAGAAAAAGACAAGGCCTTCGAAGCCTACGAAAAAGAAGAAGCCAACGCCCGCAAGATCGTCGAGACCCTGATCGGCGGCAATCGTCAACGCATCGAGGCCTTGCAGCTGCAGCGCGAGATGCTGGACTTGTCTGCGACGGAGCGCACGGTCCTGCAAACCCGCACCGAGTTGGAAAAGTCTGCGGCGGCTGCGCGCAAGGAAGCCAGTCAGATCCAGGACGCCGATCTGCGTGCCCAGACCATCGAGGCCATCAACGACGCCTTGGCGCGGCAGCTCCCGATTCTGGAAAACCTCACCCGCGCTAACGCCGACTATCAGCGCAGTGCGGAGTTCGGTGCCAAGGCGGCCCTGCGTACCTATATCGAGGATGCCACCAACGCCGCCAAGCAGGCCGAGCGCGCGGTGACCGGGGCGTTCAAGTCTATGGAGGATGCGCTCACCCAGTTCGTAATGACGGGCAAGCTGGACTTCAACAGCCTGGCCAACTCCATCATCAGCGACCTGATCCGCATCCAGATCCAGCGCGCCATCACCTTGCCGTTGGCGAACTTTGCGATGAGCCTGTTTGCGCCGGCGGCCAGTGCCGTGCTGCCCTTGGGCTCCGGTGACCTGATGGGCGTGAACGCCAATATCGCGCACAGCGGGGGCCTGCTCGGTAGCGATGGCCTGCCATCGCGTCAGGTGAGTGCCACCCTGTTTGCCGGTGCGCGTCGTTTCCATACCGGGGGTCTGGTGTCGGGTGAAGTGCCGATCATCGCCCGACAGGGGGAGGCGGTGTTCACGCCGGGGCAGTTGCGTGCCTTGGGTGGTGCCGTCGCCACCAAACCCCAAGTCCATGTGGAAGTGAATGTGATCAACCGCGCCAGTGGGGTTGAAACCCGCGTCGAGCAGCAACAGCAGCCCGATGGCAGCACGCGGCTTGATGTCATCGTCGAGCAAATGGAAGCGCGCATGGCCCGGTCGATTTCCCAAGGTTCCGGCTTGGCGCCAACCTTGGAGCGTCGCTACGGCCTCAATCCCGCAGCCGGAGCCATGAGATGAACGTTACCTGGCCCACAACACTGCCGCTGCCCTCGGTCGAAGGCTATGGCCTCACGCCGCAAGAGGCTGTGCTGCGCACTGACATGGAATCGGGCCCGGCGCGCCAGCGTCGCCGGTTCCGGCAAACGCCCACGCGCATCACCGTGCGCTGGTTGTTCAGCGAGTTCGAGTTCGCCCTGTTCGAGGCCTGGTACAAGTACCACGCCGATGAGGGTGGGCAGTGGTTCGAAATCACTTTGCTTGGCGGCCTGGGCCTCTTGCCCCATGAAGCTCGTTTCACCCGCCAGTTTGAAGCCCAACTTCGTTCGGCCCGACGCTGGGACGTCAAGGGCGAGCTGGAAATCCGCGAGCGGCCCACGCTCGATGAAGGTGCGCTCAATCTGATGCTGGAGCTGAACGCTGACGACCTGTTCGCGATGCGCGGCGAGCTGCACCAGTTGGTGCATGTCACTTTGCCGCGACATCTGCCTATTCAAATCTGACTCGAAAAATTGACATGAGCCTACAAACCGATCTGCACAACGCCGTGACACAGGTGACGGCTGACAGTGCGCTGCTGCATGCCGTTGTGCATGGCAGCACACAGGACACCGTCAGTACCGAAAGTGGCCTGGTCGTCACCGTGGCCAAACTGCTGCATGACGCCGATACGCGCATCAATGCATCTGCAGGGGGAATTCTCGCGCAAAGCCAGTCGGCCGCCCAAGATGCGCTGACCTCAGCCGAGTTGGCTTCCAGTGAAGCCGATCGTGCGCAGTCTGCGGCCAGCCAAGGTGTGACTGACACGCATACCGTACTGCAATTGGTTCAGACCAGCGGTAATCAAATCCTCGTGGATGCCGAAGCAGTGCTGCAGCAAGTCATCGCCCGATTGCTGGCTGTGGGGCTGCCCGACTCCTTGATCGGTGCGCACGGCATGCTGCTCAAGGTCAAGGCCGATGAATCCGGCTATGAGCTGGTGAACACCGCAGCCCTGCCGCGCTTCTATGGATTCCATCTGTCCAGCGACGGCTCAGAATTGCTGCTCACCGAAGGGCGTGATACCGATTTCATTGCCGCAAATTTCCTGACCTGGACGCTCGCCGAGGGGGTCAGCTTTGCCATCCATGACAACGCGCTGGAGGTGCAACTGTGAATCTCGATATCTCAGCGCTCGGTTATCGCTGGTGTGGCATCTACTCCCCGTATCTCAGTTACCGCGATGGTGATGTGGTGTTCAAGGAGGGTGGGGCCTGGGTGATCCGCCACGGGCAGCCGCAGCCGTTTGCACTCGGCCAGCAAGACGCTGTGCTCAAAGGGCATTTGCTGACCGGTGGCGTGTCTGTGGGCGGCATCGGCAGCATGGTGCTCCACGCCAATGGCGCGGATGGTGTGGAATTTCGTTTCATGGCCGACCGCAACGGCACGATTGCCACAGCCTTGATGAACACCGACCGCGCGGCTGCGGACTATCACAGCTCGAACTACTTCATGGCCGCCGTCATGAACGACGGCTCGGTACGCGCGTGGGGGCGCGCGCTCTCCGGGCAGCAAGGGACTGGCAATACCGGCGACATTGGCCGCACATTTCCCGCGCGGGTGGCGTTCCCACCCGGCACGCCCCGCGTCGTGTCGGTGACCTGCTTGTGGGATGACACCTACTTTATCGATGCCGAGGGTGGACTTTGGCACGCCGGGGGAAACAGCGGCTATGGCTCACCGACGGCGAGCGCCAATCCGGTACCCCGACGTGTCAATGGGATCGGCCAATTGCCGGCCAACGCGGTGGTCAAACAGATGGTCACTGGCCATGACTGGTATGGCTACCGCATGCTCGCATGCCTGGACGCACAAGGTAGGGTCTATGTTTGGGGCGCCAACCAGCAGGGCAGCCTAGGCTTGGGCCACACTGCAGTGGTGACCACGCCGCAACTTGTACCCTTCACTGCGGACACCCCGATCAAAGCGGTGTTCCTGTCAGGCGGTACCTATGCCGCCAGTTACCTGATCGACACTGCTGGCAAATTATGGGTTGCCGGCGAAGCCAATTCCTGTGGCTTCGGCAGCGACCAATACACCCACCGCCTCTGGATGCCTTGGGGCACAGAAAAGCGGGTCAAGAAAGTGTTCTGCTCCGAATCCGATGCTCATTGGGTGGCGGGCAGTCAGTACTACCGCAGTTATGGCGTCATCCTCGAAGATGGCGCGCTTTTTCGTTGGGGCCATGACGAAGGTCAGACCTCTGGCATCTGGGGCACCGGGTACACCGGCTCCATCTTCTCCGGCCATGCGCTGTTCCCGTACAAGGTGCTCGATGGCGTGGCGGATGCTTACGCGGTGTCCGGTGGTTATGGGCGAACGCTCGTGCTGATGCAGGATGGAACCGTGCGCCATACGGGTTACGACGGCTACAACCTGGGGGGTGGTAATGGCAATCGCACGCAGTGGGCCACCGTCGGCGGCGACTTTCTGACGCAAGTGACCAAGCTGCGCATGGTTGGCAGCAGTTATGGCTCATCGGCCATGGCACTGCGAGCTGACGGCAAGGCGGTGGGCTGGGGCATGGGTGGTGCCGGTCAATGCGGCAACGGCTACGCCGATTCGGGCAACTCGCCCAACCGTTTCGTGCTGATTGACAGGCCGATTGTCGATTTCTCGCGCTCGGGCGTGATGGGCTGCGGCGACGGTGGCGAATACCACTACGGTGCCTATCACTTTCTTACCCGCGATGGTCAGGTGATGTCGACCGGTTACGGCAGCTACGGCCAAACGGGTGACGACGACAGCGACCATCGCTTCGCGCCGTCACCGATCCTGTTCTGAATTCCGATCTTCCATTTCTTCAAGGACTGTTCATGGGAACCGTTTCTCTGGGCAAGATTGCCTTTACCTGGCGCGGTGCATATGACGCCAGTGCCACCTACGCCCGCCAAGATGTAGTCGGCCACAACGGCGATAGCTTTGTATGCCGCACCGATGCGACCACGGGCGTGGCGCCGCACGCCAACTCCTCTGCCTGGGATCTGTTTGCCCAAGGCACCCAAGGGGTCTCGAATCTGCCGGGCGAAGTCATCTACTTCGATGGCAACCAGCTGGTCGCCTTGCCCGTGGGCCAAGCCGGGCAGGTGCTTACCATGGGCGCACAGGGCGTACCGGTGTGGGCGACACCCGATGTGCGCTCCGGCACCAAGGCGCAGAAGTTGCCGGAGAACGCCAGTAACACACAGCCCAATAGCTACCGCCAGTTCGGCCTCATCATGACCGATGGCAGCATCCGTGCCTGGGGACGCAACGCCAACTGGAAGCTGGGCGATGGCACCACCTATGCACGTTCCTACCCGGCGCGTACCGCATTCCCGCCCGGGTTTCCGGGGGCGGCCAAGCTCTATTACAGCCAGGACACCAACGGCTACTGCATCGACAAGAACGGGCAGCTGTGGGGCTGGGGCTATAACGGTTATGGCCAACTCGGTACAAGCAACACGACCAACCAGCCGGTGCCATACAACATGAGCGCCAATGCCAGCAACTCAATTGCCGGCAAAACCGTGATCCAGCTGGCACTGAATTGCGGTACCGAGGGTTACAACAGCACCTTGGTCCTGTGCAGCGATGGCACTGTGCATGCTTGCGGCTACAACGGTTATGGGCAGCTGGGCTTGGGCGACACCACCCAGCGCAACAACTTTGTGCAGTTGCCGGTGCTTGCCGGCATCACCCAGATTGCCGCCGGGCGTGAGCGTTACACCGCCTATTACGCGGTCAAGAATGACGGCACCTTGTACTCGTGGGGATACAACGGCAACGGGCAGTTGGGCGATGGCAGCAGCAACCAGGCCAACGTCGCCATGCCGCGTGCGGGTGGCAGTCTCGCCGGTAAAACCATCGTCAAGGTGTTCGGGGCTTATGTGCACGCCTTTGCGTTGGACAGCACGGGCGCATTGCACGCCTGGGGCACCAACGACTACGGTCAATTGGGAAACGGTAATCTTGCCAACCAGTTCACCCCGGTACAGGTCGCCACCAACGTGGCCGATGCTTACACCGGCAGTTACGACTATCCGCTCACCTACCTCAAGAAAACCGACAAGACCCTGTGGGCCTGCGGTGCCGGTGCGTACTGGGGCAACGCCAACGGCAGCAACAGCGGCAACTTTGTGCAAGTGCCGGTGGGCAATGCCGTAGTCAAAGCCGTGCATGGCGGCACGGGCTCCTACAACTATGGCGCTGCTTTATTGGAAAACGGCACCGTCTACGCCTGGGGTTACAACGGCAACGGAGCACTCGGACTGGGCGACGCCACCAACCGAAGCAGCGTTGAACTGGTGCGCATTGCGCAGCGTCGCGTGGTTGATCTTTCGTCCTATGGATCCAGCTCCGAGCAAGGCTTAGTGTTTCTACTCGACGATGGTCAGGTGCTGGCTAGCGGCTATGCCGGTGAAGCGCAGTTACCCGAGGACGACAGCGAAACCAGCTACGTGCCTTACCCCGTCATCCTGTGAGCGGTGATCTCTGATGCCCAACGCTGCTTTATCAGAAGCCATCAAGGAGGCCTACGCCAGCGCTCCCTCTGCACAGATCATCCTGCACACGCTTGAGTTACGTCACCCAGCCTTTGTCGATGAGACGGGTCAGCCGGTCGCCATTCGGGTGGTGCGTGACACCGGTGATCTGTGGGCTCGGCTGGAATCGCAAGCCCCGCTGCAAGCCGGTGAGCGCGTGCAATTCGTAGCCATGGGCTTTGAGCTTGATTTGCCGCCCGTGGACACCATGCCCGTGCCGGAAATCACTGTGACGCTCGACAACGTCTCTCGAGAAATCGTGCGCCACCTGGACGCGGCGGCCGAGTCGCAGTCGGTGATCGAGGTGACTTACCGGCCTTACCTGTCAACCGATCTGGAGGGCCCGCAGATGGACCCGCCCATCCACCTGGTGTTGACGGAAGTGGAGGCTGACATCTTTCGGGTGACGGGTCGGGCGCGCATGCTGGATGTGGGCAACAAGGCTTTCCCCGGCATCAGCTATACCGCCAAAACCTTCCCGGGCCTGACGCGCTGATAGGGAAGATCGGCAAAGTCGCATTGCTTATCCGCGCGACCCGCGACTGCGCTTGAACGCACGCAGAGTTTGTGCAGAAAACATCTGGTTGCGCCCTACAACATGGCTGGGTACGAGCTTGCCCGATTGCACATAGCGGCGCAGCGTTGGGACGGACACTTTTAGATACTCGGCCGCTTCCCAGGCTGAGAAAGGTTCCTGGTGCGTTTCGCCAAACACCTGATCGTGGGTGAAGTCGTCTTCCCGGAAGGCGTTGCTGGCCAGTAGAGAAAAAAACCGAACCCGCTCGGTGCTCGGCATCCGCTTCATCTCGGTGTAGAGGTCCTCGGCAGTGAGCGCATGGTTCATGGTGTTTCTCCCGTTGGCTTCTCGTGTCGCAAATACTGTTTCAGTTCGTCGTAGAAGTTCTCGTGAACGCCGACTTGGTAGAAATCGATGATCAAAAACTCCACGGGCGCGTTCTTGGTCGGTGGCCGGTAGGCCATCAGGTATTCCTGCCGGTTGAAGCGGAACTTGTGAACCCGGATGCCGGCCAGATCGCCCATCTTGATTTTGCCCACCTTGAGTTCGCCCACTTCCGGCGCCTCGCACACCACCTCCACCTCGTCCTCGATCGCCAGCCGCAAAGGTTTGTGCGCCTTCTTGACGTACTGGGCGAAGGGCCGTTTGAAGTTAGTCTGCATGCGTTGATATTAGTTAAATAGTGATTTCATGTCAAATCAGTTTTGGATCAACATGAGTTCGTCCGTCCACTGGGCAACCCACTACATCGGGCTGCCTTGGCACGCCGGTGCGCGTGGCCCGGATGCGTTCGATTGCTGGGGCCTGTTCCTGGCCATCCAGCTTGACCATTTCGGCCGAGAGCTCCCCGAAATCCTGGTGGACGCCAATGACCTGCGCACCGTGATGACCACCTTCCGCGACCACCCCGAGCGACAGCGCTGGCAAACCGTCACAAGCCCGATTGAGGGCGATGCCGTGCTGCTCCGCCAATCCCGCAACCCGGTGCATGTGGGCGTGTGGCTCGCGGTCGACGGCGGTGGTGTGCTCCACGCGGTCAAGGACGCAGGCGTCGTGTTCCAGAAGCTGCCAGAACTCCTGCTGCACGGCTGGCGGGTGGAAGGCTTCTACCGATTTGTGGAGTCGTCGTGAGCGAAGCCAATCAGAGCGCGGTGATTCTGCTGCGCAACCCCTTCCAGCCCAGCCACCGCGAAGTGATGGTGGCCCACCCCGGCCAGACCATCCGCCAGTGGCTGGGCAATCAGGGTATTGCCGAATTCGATCACCCCACTGTCTGCATCAAGAATGGCGCGCCCGTGCTGCGTGCCGATTGGGCGGTCACACCGATCGATGGCGTGGTGCTCTTCATCACCCTGCCGCAGGGCGGGGGAGGTGGTGGCGGTGGCAAGAACCCGTTGCGCACGGTTCTGATGATCGCGGTGATGGTGGTGGCCACGGTCTATGGTGGTCCCTTGGGAGCGAGCCTGGGATTCAGCGGCAACTTGGCCACAGCGGTCGGTTCGGCCATCATCATGACGGCAGGTTCCGCACTGGTCAGCGCCCTGGTGCCGCTGCCCACACCCAACATGCCGTCATTTGCCGGCTCGGGCGGGAGTTTGGCGCAGCCGTCGCCCACCTACAGCCTGCAAGGCCAGGGCAACTATGCGCGGCTGGCCCAACCCATACCGGTCATCTACGGTCGCCATCTGGTCTATCCGGACTTGGCCGCCACGCCCTATGGCGAATACCAGGGCAATGAACAGTTCCTGCATCAACTGCACTGCATCGGCCTGGGTGAATACGACATCGAGCAGATCCGCATCGAGGACACGCCAATGTCCTCGTTCCAGGAAGTGACCTACCAGATCGTGTCACCCGGCAGTCCGGTCACGCTCTTCAATCCGGATGTGGTGACTGCCCCCGAAGTCGCTGGGCAGGAATTGCTGGCTGGCACCTGGACCGGGGGCTTTGCCATCAACCCGGCTGACAGTGAAGTCACCCATATCGGCATCGACATCCTGTTGCCGCGCGGGCTGTATTACGCCAATGACGCCGGCGGCCTGGACAGCCGCAGTGCCAGCTGGAAGGTCGAAGCCCGGGCTATCGATGCCGAGGGCGATCCACTGAACGACTGGTTCACGCTGGGCAGTGAGAGCCTGACCTCTGCCACCACCACGCCACAGCGGCGCACTTACCGTTATCCCATTGCAGCAGGGCGATACGAAGTGCGTGCCACGCGGCTCGATGGAAAAGACACCAGTTCCCGTGCCGGGCACGAAGTGCGCTGGGGCGAGGCCCGGGGCTATCTGGCCGGCGGCGTTACTTTCCCTGACAACGTCACGCTGCTCGCCATCCGCATGCGCGCCACCGACAACCTGTCGCAGCGCTCCAGTCGCCTGATCAATTGCATCGTCACGCGCAAGCTGCCGGTCTGGTCGGTGGACTCTGGCTGGTCTGCTCCTTTGCCCACGCGCTCCATCGCCTGGGCCTTTGCCGACATGCTGCGCGCGAGCTACGGCGCCAAACTGCCGAATGCGCGGATCGATCTGGCGGCCTTAGCGCAACTCGATCAGGTCTGGGCCAGTCGGGGTGACCAGTTCGATGGCGTGTTCGACCAGCAGGTCACGGTCTGGGAGGCGCTGACGCGGGTTGCCCGCTGTGGTCGGGCCGTGCCCTTCCTGCAGGGCGGCATTGTGCGCCTGGTGCGGGACGAAGCCCGGCTCTTGCCGGTGGCGCTCTTCAGTCCGCGCAACATCGTCAAGAACAGCCTCAAGATCCAGTACGTGATGCCGGGCGAAGAGACGGCGGACGCGGTGACGGTGGAGTTCTTCAGCAGTCGCACCTGGAAGCCCGATGAAGTGACGGTGAGCCTGTCGGGCTCCAGCAGCACCAATCCGGCCAAGCTGCGCCTCTTTGGTTGCACCACCGAAGCCCATGCAGTGCGCGAGGGGCTGTATCTGGCGGCGGCCAACCGCTACCGCCGTCGCATCATCACCTTGCGCACCGAGCTCGAAGGCTTGATTCCCACCTATGGTGATTTGATCGCTATTGCCCATGACATGCCCAGTTGGGGCGCGGGCGGCGAGATCGTTGCCTGGGATGCCGACACCCACACCGCCACGCTGTCCGAGCCTATCCAATTCACGGATGGTCAGCCGCACACACCACACGTGATGGCATTGCGCCGCCGCGATGGCGGGGTCAGCGGCCCGCATGCGGTGATGCCAGGCAGCGATGCGCAGCAGGTGGTCTTTGCCGACCTGCCCGACATCCCCATCGAAACCGGCCTGTCGGCCGAGCGCACCCATTTCGCCTTTGGGATGGCCGAGCAATGGAGCCTGCTGGCCCGGGTGATCGCGGTGCGCCCGCGTGGCGAGCAGGTGGAAATCACCTGCGTGGCCGAGCACCCGGCTGTGCATAGCGCCGATGGCAGTGTCGACAGCAGCGCCGCCCCAATCTGAAAGGAAAGAAGATGAACGAACCCCACCTGATGGATGGCATGGTGGTCATGCCCCATGACGAATTTGAAACCCTGCTGGAGCGCGCCGCCGAGCGTGGGGCGCGTCACGCCTTGTCCGATGTCGGCCTGGATGGCCCGGATGCCGCAAACGACATCCGCGAGCTCAGAAATCTGCTCGACGCCTTCAACGAGGCCAAGAAAACCGCTGGCCTCACCCTGGTCAAGATGCTGGTCACCGGTCTTGTGCTGGCCTTGCTCGCTGGCACCATCGTCAAAATCAAACTGTTTGGAGGCCCGCAATGAGCCCAATCTTCACAACGCTCGCCCCCGGCCTCTTTGAAGCCGGTGCCAAACTGATCGATCGCCTGATTCCCGATCCGGCCCAGCGCGAGCAGGCCAAACTCGCCTTGTTCCAGACCGAAGGTCAGCAGGCCTTGCAGGAGATGCAGGTGAGCCTCTCGGCCATACTGGCGGAAGCCAATTCAGCCGACCCGTGGACCAGCCGGGCGCGCCCAACCTTCCTGTACGTGATCTACGGCGTGATCCTGCTGTCGGTGATCGGCAGCATCATCGGCATCTGGTGGCCCGCCGAGGTCTTTCAGGCCGCCGAAAACCTTTCCAAGCTGCTCAATGCGGTGCCCGAGAGCTTGTGGTGGCTCTTCGGTGCAGGCTACCTCGGCTACACCGGCGCGCGTAGTTTCGACAAGTGGCGCGGCGTGCCCAGGTAGGCATACCGATAGGCGATTGATCGCCAGCGCCTACAAACGTAAATCATTGACCCCGTCTTCATCCGCTTCCCTTATGGGTGGCTGGTGAAGGCGGGGTCTTTTGTCGTTTGTGCGCCAGAAATCTGCACAACACCCGCCAGATGGCCTTGGCTTTGTTCGCGAACAGCGCCTTCATGGAGGCATGTTCACCTTGCCCCACGCCCCATGGCCCCGCGCCTGCTGACCTCGCCACAAGCCGCTGAGCGTCTCGGCTTGCCCGTGCAGGCGCTCTACAAACTGCGCGATGCCGACGAGGGTCTGGCCATCACCCAGACCGGCCTGCAAGTCGGCTACCAACTTGAAGACATTGCGGCGTACGAGCGCCGTGAAATGCTGGCCCTGGTCGAGCAGGTGCTGGCCACGGCAAGGCCGCTGCCGCTGATCCGCGCCATTGCGCAGTTGCTGCGTTCGCCGCCACCAACCGATGGGTTGCCCGCTCCAGCGTCGGGGCCGAAACCAAAGCCACTACCGCCTTCGATTTCACCCAAGCTGGTGTCGCAGCCCATGCTGGCAGAAACCGATTCAGTTCCTGTAACGCCGCTAAAACCCACCAGTCACCCCTCGCCCAGCACGATGGTCTGGTTCCTCGTGCGCAGCAAACCTCGGCAGGAAGCGGTTGCGCTCGCCAACCTGGCACGCCAAGGCTTCGAATCCTATCTCCCCTTGTTTGCCGCAGAAAAACTCGTCCGCCGCAAGTCCACCGTCGTGCAAGAGCCGATGTTCGCGCGCTACTTGTTTGTGCGGCTTGACACCACAGGGCAGGGACAGAGCTGGAGCCCGATCCGCTCCACCGTCGGCGTGAGCGAGTTGGTGTGCTTCGGTAGCCGGCCCGCGCGGGTCGATGACGCCCTGATCGCCACCCTGCGCGAGCGCGAGGCCACACAGCAATCCGACCCAATCACCCTGTTCGCCCATGGCGACAGCGTGCGCATCACCGAAGGGGCCTTTGCCGGTCTGGAGGCGATCTACCAGATGAGTGACGCTGAAGGCCGCGCCATGGTGCTGCTCGATCTCTTGAGCAAACCTGTGGCCATGACGATCGACGCAGCCAGTCTGCGAAAGGTGGGGTGAGCCATGAAGCTACGTAATTCTCCACCCCGCCCGTCAGCGTCACTTTATGTCGACGATCCGCGCCACATGACCTTGATACGGCTTGGCCTTCGAAGCAAACATGTCCGAAACAAAAGAGCTCCGAGATATCATGACCTTGAATGAAAACCAAACCTTCCGTGCCGCGCAATACGTGCGCATGTCCACCGAACATCAGCAGTACTCGACCCTCAATCAGGCCGACAAGATCCGCGAGTACGCCGACAAGCGCGGGATCGAGATCGTCCGCACCTATGCCGACGATGGCAAGAGTGGTCTGTCGATCGGTGGTCGCGCCTCCCTACAACGGCTGATCGCCGATGTCGAATCCGGCAACACCGATTTCAACCTGATCCTGGTCTACGACGTCAGTCGGTGGGGGCGGTTTCAGGATGCGGACGAGTCGGCTTATTACGAGTACATCTGCAAACGCAAGGGCATCAGCGTCGCCTACGTCGCCGAGCAGTTTGAAAACGATGGCTCGCCCGTCTCCACAATCGTCAAAGGCGTCAAGCGCGCCATGGCAGGCGAATACAGCCGTGAACTGTCAGCCAAGGTCTTTGCTGGTCAATGTCGTTTGATCGAACTGGGCTTTCGCCAAGGTGGCCCGGCCGGCTTTGGCCTGCGCCGGGTGCTGATCGACCAGAGCGGCGCCATCAAAGCCACCTTGAAACCCGGCGAGCACAAAAGCCTGCAAACCGACCGGGTGATCCTGGTGCCGGGCCCGGCGCAGGAAGTGGCCACGGTCCACCAGATCTACCGCTGGCTGGTCGATGACGATCTGCCGCTGTCTGAAATCGCCCAGCGGCTCAACGACATTCCCATCTATACCGATCGTGATTGCCCTTGGACCTACAGCACGGTCCGGCAGGTGTTGACTAACGAGAAGTACATCGGCAACAACGTCTATAACCGCCACTCCTTCAAGCTCAAGAAGAAGCACGTCGACAACCCGCCTCAGATGTGGATCCGCAAGCAAGGCGCGTTCGAGGGCATCGTCCCGCTTGACACGTTTATGACCGCGCAGGAAATCCTGACCGAGCGCAGCCGCCGGTTCTCTGATGAGGAACTGCTCGAACACCTACGCTTGCTCTACCAGGAACGCGGCACCCTCTCTGGTCTGATCATCAATGAGGCGCCGGCGCTGCCTAGTGCTGCCACCTACATCCAGCGCTTCGGCAGCTTGAGCAAAGCGTACGAGTTGGTTGGTTTTCGCCCGGGCCGGGATCTGGAATTCCTCGAGATCAACCGGCGCTTGCGCCAACTGCATCCCGAAATCGTCGACCGCACCCAGCACACCATCGCCGAATTGGGTGGCGATATCTGGCGCGATCCGCAAACCGACCTGCTGCACCTGAACCAGGAGTTGGTCATCAGCCTTGTGCTCGCGCGTTGCCAGCAACTGCCCAATGGCCTACAGCGCTGGCGCATCCGCTTCGATCCCAGCCGCTACCACCCGGACATCACGGTGGCCGTCCGTCTTGATCCCGGCAATGCCGCCGAGCTCGATTACTACCTGTTGCCCCGCCTTGACTTGCCGAATCAGGAATTGCAGGTCACGGCCAGAAACAGCGCTGAGATCGAATGCTTCCGCTTTGATGACCTGAACTTCTTTTACGGCATGTCCGAGCGGCAGCGTCTGCAACGACGTATCTGACCTCAAGTCCCCAAACCATCAACCACCTACCAGAAAGGAACCCCGCCATGTCACCCCAACACCCTAATCCCCACACCTATTGGAGACCGCCATGCTGACCGGAATGCCAGAAACCGTCACCCTGATCCCCATCGCCCGAGTTGAAATCCTCAACTCCCGCGAACGCAATATGAAAATCTTCGAGGAGATCGTCGAGAACATCAAATCGATCGGCTTGAAGAAACCCATCACTGTCACCGAGCGCCCGGGCGATGATGGAAATCCCAAATACCTGCTGGTCTGCGGTGAAGGGCGCTTGAACGCCTTCCGCATCCTGGGCGAAACGCACATCCCCGCCCTGGTGGTCGACGTCAGCGACGAAGACGCCTTCATCATGAGCCTCGCGGAGAACATCGCCCGGCGTGGCCACCGGCCACTGGAAATCCTGGCCGACATCGAAATCCTGAGGAAGCGGGGCTACGACGCTGACACCATCATCCATAAAACTGGCCTCTCACCCAAGTACGTCAAGGACATCGTCTTCCTGCTCGACCAGGGGGAGGAGCGGCTGATTGAAGGCGTGCAGCGCGGCGCCATCCCGCTGACCACTGCCCTCGAAATTGCCCGCGCCAAGGATGACGACGAAAGCCTGGGCGGAATGCTCCAGGAGGCCTACGAAAACGGCCAACTCAACCGACGCCAGATCATCGAGACCAAACGCCTGGTGGAAAAACGCCAGGAACACGGTCCTGGCTCGCCCAATCCCGGGCAGATTAAACCGCCCACCTCCAGCTACAGCCTGGTACGCACCTATCAGCGCGAAGTCGAGCGGCAACGCAAGATGGTGCTCAAGGCCGAGCACGCACATCAGCGCCTGTTGCTGGTCGTCCAAGGCTTGAAGAAGCTGTTTGCCGACGAGCATTTCGTCAACCTGCTGCGCGCCGAGGGGCTGGACACCTTGCCCAAATACTTGGCAGAGCGCATCGACAACCTGAATGGAGCCACCTCATGAATCCCGCGATGAACGCACAACTGGCACAACCCAAGATCACACCGATGTACCCCGGCATCCAGCAGGCCGACGACACTGAAGAAGGCCCGAACTTGCCGAAGGCCCCGCTGAACACCTTGCTCGGCTTCGATCTGGAGACCTACCAGATTCCGCTCGACACACTGATGCCGAGCAAGCGCATCCCGGATGGGGTGATGAGCACCCGCAAGTACAAACAGGTCGTCTCCTCCATCCATGAAATCGGCCTGATCGAACCCTTGTCGGTGATCCAGCACGACCCGGCCAAGCCGGAATTCATCCTGCTCGATGGTCATCTGCGCGTGCTGGCCTTGAAAGATCTGGGTGTGCATGAAGCCCCTTGCTTGATCGCCAAGGACGACGAGACTTACACCTACAACCATCGCATCAACCGGCTCTCGACCATCCAGGAGCATTACATGATCCGCCGCGCCATCGACAGGGGCGTAAGCAAGGAGCGCCTGGCCCGGGCCTTTGGCGTGAACCTGAGTTCCATCAACCGGCGCATCAACCTGCTCGAAGGCATTTGCCCGGACGCGATCGCACGGTTGCAGGACAAGCAGTTCACGCCGGATGTCACGCGGGTGCTGCGCAACATGAAGGCCGCCCGGCAGGTGGAGGCGGTGGAATTGATGGTGGCGAGTAACACCATCACCGTCGCCCATGCCGACGCACTGCTCAAGGCCACGCCCCCGGAGCAGCGCACCGACTTCAAACCCTCCGAGCGTGACAAGCAACTGGCCCCCATCGAGCAGATCGTCAAGCTGGAAAAGGAAATGAGCCAGGTCCAGACCCAGTACAAGGACGCCGAAGAAAATTACGGCTCCGACCTGCTCAACCTGGTGGTGGCCAAGGGCTACCTGACTAAGCTGCTCGGCAACGATGCCGTCAAAAGCTACATCACCCGCCACGAACCTGAAATCCTCGAGCATTTCGAACTGGTGGTGAACACCGTCAGCATGGAGGAAGCGGTGCAGCAGCAACTGGAGGCCGATGGCGAATTCGAAGAGGACCCGGACAGCAACGACCAGCCAGCTGCAGAAACCATGCCCCCAGATTCCGAAAATGACACCGAAACCCAAGACCAAGAAGGTAAATCCGCCACCGAATAGTAAAACCAGATGAAATGACCGATGGGAATGTCATTGCCGCGCTGCAATACCGAGGGGTAAAATGCTAACAATAAAGATAACCTTCGGAGGTGGCGATGCACTGGTATCTCGTTCATACCAAGCCCAGACAGGAAAAGTGCGCCCTGGAAAACCTCCATCGGCAGGGTTATCAGTGCTATCTCCCGACTCTCCCCTCAGAAAAACTCCGCCAAGGGCTGCTGACGGTGGCAGACGAGCCCCTGTTTCCGCGCTACCTGTTCATCCGACTGGGCATGGGCGACACGGCCAAGAGTTGGGCGCCGATCCGTTCGACCAAGGGCGTCAGTCGTCTGGTCAGCTTCGGGATCGAACCCGCGCGGGTGGATGATGGTCTGATCGAACTCTTGCGAACACAGGAAGCGTCGGTGCAGACTGAGCCGGAGCGGCTGTTCAAGGCTGGCGAGCGCGTGCGTCTGACAGAAGCACCGTTCGCTGGCATCGAAGGTATCTACCAAATGGCTGATGGCGAGCGTAGGGTCATGGTGCTGATCGAGATTCTGAGCAAGCCCGTGGCCGTGCGTGTCGCACCGGTAGGTTTGCGCAAGGCGAGCTAACCAACCTGCCTCGTTATTGCCTGTTTGGCAAAAAACCTTTCTCAAAGTCATGACGGTGTGGCACAATCCTGTTCGTCTGTCGAACTTGCGGCTGTATCCTTTGCTGCACTCTATTGCTCCGGACTTCCTGCTAAATCCCGCTGACCGCGCTTGCTGATCGTGAAACGGCATGGCGGTAGCGTGCCAAAATCACCTTGAGCCTCGTATCCCCACTACAGAAATTGGCTGGTTTCCAAGAGAAGCCATCGTCATTGTGCAGCCTTTTGCGTCGCCTCTGGGCGAAGATTGGTCGCGTACGCCGCTTGCAGTTTTCTGGCGTATTTGTTCTCATGATTTTCGCTTCGTTCGCGGAAATGCTGAGCTTGGCGGCTGTATTGCCGTTTTTGGGAGCGTTGACGGCGCCAGAGAAGCTCTTCTCGCACTCTTGGATCCAATTTGCCCTCGTTAATCCGCTGGGTTTGCGTCAGCCTGCGGAACTTCTATTGCCGATCACGTTTCTTTTTGCGCTCGCGGCTTTTTTGTCTGGGGTCACGCGTTTTTTGCTGCTTTGGGTTCAGACAAAACTAAGTCATGCGATAGGTGCGGACTTCAGCCTTGAGATGTATAGGCGCACGCTATATCAGCCTTACTCGGTACATGTATTGCGCAACAGTAGTGAAGTTATTGCGGGAATTTCGACTAAGGCCAAAGCGATTGTGGGCGGTGCGCTTCTTCCTGTAATGACAATGTTGAGTTCCGCAGTTTTGCTGGGCACGATTTTTGTAACTTTGCTTAGCATTGAACCTTTCGTTACGTCGATAGCGCTAGTTGGTTTTGTATTTATATATGTAGTGGTCATATTGGTTACAAAAAAACAACTGTTTGAAAATAGTCGTCAGATCAGCGATGGTCAAAATAATGTAATAAAGGTGTTGCAGGAAGGATTGGGTGGGATTAGGGATGTGCTCCTTGATGGCGCACAAATGATTCACTGTAAGCAATACCAAATAGTCGATGCTCGACTTCGGAAAGCGGTTGCGAATGTTCAGATCATCAGTGTTAGCCCCAGGTACGCCGTTGAATCACTAGGCATGGTGCTGATTTCGTTGCTCGCTTATATGCTTACACTGCGCAGTGGGGGTATTTCTAGTGCCATACCAATTCTTGGTGTGTTTGCTATGGGGGCGCAGAAGATGTTGCCCCTGCTCCAACAAAGCTTCGCTGGATGGGCTTCGATAAGAGGGGGGCAGGCTTCGTTGAGCGATGCACTCGACCTGATGGAGCAGCCCTT
>Ga0315909_10000444_pt1 | contig 55135 bp, 48 predicted proteins | sample LakEriMetagenome_11_FD_203527 | JGI IMG/M metagenome (GOLD analysis project Ga0315909, IMG submission 203527) | Freshwater fungal communities from buoy surface, Lake Erie, Ohio, United States - Buoy 2 MA125 | ecosystem: Environmental > Aquatic > Freshwater > Lake | place: USA: Lake Erie, Ohio... | reverse complement strand
AACGCGCCATCAAGTCGTGCATGACCGAGCACCATTCGGCAGGCGCATGATTGGCATTCAATTGAGCCAAGCTAATAGACACGGCCTCCAACCACTGCGCCAGGCAGCCCACCTTTAAAGCACTCAATCCAGAAACCTGCGGCAATGGCAATACACCCTGCCATGCCGCATTGCCTTCAGCTTGACCAGCGGCATAACCCAATATCAAACGTTGCAATCCGTAGGCCCAAGTGTTTTGCTGTGCATAGGGCATGTTGCTGGGCACGCCCCACTTTTGTCGGTGCGTTGGATTCAAGCCCCAGCGCACAGCAGCGTCTTGGAGCCAATTTTTCACAGTTTGGACATCAGCCTCGTCCATTTGAAACTTGGCTCGCACGGCAGATACTTCAAACAAGCTAAGCCATTCCGACATGGTGATTCTTGCTTGTGGCAAGTTGAGCAAAAACTCAAGCGCTTGAACCAGCGGCACTTGACGCGGCGTGGTGTCTGCCACTGAAAAAGGAATATGCCGAGGATGCTGAACTGGAAAACGACCAAACACCGCTTGAATGTGAGATGAAAAGCTGGCCATATCTGGCACCATGACCATCACATCGCTAGGCTTCCAAGTTGGATTTTCATCAAACCATGCCCAAAGTTGGTCGTGCAAAATTTCAACTTCGCGCTGCGCTGAATGCGCTTGGACCATTTGAATGCTGCCATCGTCGGGCAAAGATTCAGGCTGCGCGGGCATGGCCTTCAAATTCAAAATATCAGACTGAATATGCTGCAAACGCGAAGCGCCAGCTTGCTCAGCTGGATCTACAAAAAAAGTTTGCTTGCTCATGACGCTCAAGGCGTTTTCAGGCTGGTCAAAGCGCTCTAGGGCGTGCAAATAATCTCGACCTTGTTGCCCCCATGAAGAAAGCAGCGAGTGCTTCTGTGCCACCAGGTCCATGTCATGGCCCCAATATTCTTGGCAAGGGTTTTGGACCATCATGATGACTTGACACCAGCGACCCAAGGCCGCCAACGCCTCTACCACCTGCATGGGTAAGTTTGAAATACCGAACACCACAATGCGAGGCGGCAAACCTTCTGGCTTCAAAGCTTTCGCTTGCTGAACCTTGTGCATGAATTGCGAATGCACGTCGGCCCTGGACAGGCATTGAGAAGAAAGCTCGGGGGCTTGAGTTTGCAACACATCTTGTTGCAGCTGCTGCCACAACTGTGCTTGCCAAACTTGGTCGGGCGGCATGGCTTTGCGCTCAGCTTTATACCGCAACACAAATTGGCCATTGCCCCAATCGGCCAGCCAATCGGCGCGGTAGCTTTGGTAACCGTCAAATACATCGGCCACTTGCTGGGCCAATTGGTACCTTTGGCGCCCAAGCGGGTCGTCTTTGACGTAAGCCAGCAAAGGTTCAACCTGGTGTGATTGAGCAAACTCAGGCAGCAAGCGCCACAAGCGCCAAACCAAAGCTTGTTTGTCAAAGGGCATGGCTACTGGCACCACCGCTTGACCCAATACCAAACGGTACATGCGCCAAATAAAGCTAGAAGGCAATTCCATTTGCGTGGCTGCGCAAATGCCCATGGCGCTGTCGTCTGCCAAGGCCATTTCAAGCCAGTGCTTCATGCCATTGCTTTGCACCAACAAGGTTTCTGGCACCAAGGGGGGCAAGGGCTGGCTGCGAAACAGGCCAAGCGTGAGATCGCGCAGGTCTTCTAGGCGGTTGCCATGGAACACCATGAATCCGGCTTGAAATGCATTGGACATAAAGGAAGAGCTTTTTGTTGCGCGTGAATCTTGGTTGAATTATCGGCTCAGCGCTGGCTCACAGGCTGAGCCTTGCTACAAAAATTGCTTTAAAACCCTTTGAAATTCATCAGCGGAAACTGGTTTGATGAGAAAGTCTTGCATCCCTGCTTTTTTGGCAAGCACACGGTCTTCATCCAAGACGTGAGCCGTCATGGCCACGATGGGCGTCATCTTCAAGGCTTGGGTCACTTCAATGTGCCTAATTTCGTGGGTCGCCGTTAAACCGTCCATGCCAGGCATTTGCAAATCCATCAAAATCAAATCGTAGACATTGGACTGAATTTTTTGCACAGCAGCTTCACCGTTATCTGCAATTTCAACAGTGCAGCCCAACTTCTCCAAAGTCCATCGAGCCAATTGTTGATTCATGGGCGTGTCTTCAACGACCAATATTTTGCCCACGTGCTTGGCTTTGAAGGGGCTGGGTTTTAAAATTTCCTCTCCCACTTCATCTCGCTGCGTCAAGCTTGTGAGTGCATTCTGAATTTCTAGCCCTGTGACGGGCTTGTACAAATTCAAGACACGAACACCTAAAGTTCTAGCCAGCGCACACAAGTTTTGCACATCATGGTTCAAGCCAAAATCTGACAATACAATCCAAGACAAACTTCGCCACTTATTGGCTTCTTGCGCCAGCAAATAAGCCGATTCAATGTAGGCCAACATGCTGTGGTCAATGACCCACAGCGTTTGGCGGTTCAGGCCTTGTTTCAACCAAGCGTCTAAACAAGACTGCAAGGCCACGGGCGTCACAATTTCGAGGGGCTTAATTTGTTGGGCTGCCAATAAATTTCTCAGAATCTCTCTGGCAAAGGGATTGGACTCAACCAAAACAACATCCACTGAGTGCGAAATAGCACTGAAACCTTTGGTCATTTGCAGCTTTGGAATGATTTGCTTGTCCAGCAACTCTGGCGAAGGGGTTTCAAATGTGGCCGTGAAAGAAAAAGAACTGCCTTCACCCAAACGTGAGTGAACTTTCATTTCACCCTGCATCAGGTGAACCAAATTTTTTGCAATGGACAGTCCGAGGCCACTGCCCCCATATTTGCGGTTCACTGAAGCGTCTGCCTGACTGAATGGCGAAAAAATAAGTTGAATTTTTTCAGCCGGAATGCCAATGCCTGTGTCAGTCACCTCAAAGCTGCATACCACCTGACTCTCATTGACTGCTTTTTTCCGAACACTCAATTTAACCCAACCCGTATCGCTGAATTTCAAGGCGTTGCCCAATAAATTTTGCAACACTTGTCCAAGCCTTAAGGGGTCACCCATCAGCAATTGCGGTACACCGGGATCGATGTCCAAGTACAAATCAATTTTTTTCTGCTCTGCTTGAAATGCAAACCCTTTGAGAGCCTGCTGACAGGCCGTATGCAAATCGAACAAGGCTTTGTCTAGCGTGAGACGATTGGCACCCAACCGTGTGAAATCTAAAATGTCGTCAATCAGTCTTAACAGGCTTTGCGAGGCTGTTCGTGACATTTCAAGATAGTCTTTTTGCTCTGGGTTCAAGCGTGTGCCCAGCGCAAGTTCGGTCATGCCCACCATGCTGTTGATGGGCGTCCTAATTTCGTGGCTCATTTGAGCCAAGAAGGCCGATTTGGCTTGGTTGGCTGCTTCAGCTGCATCGAGCGCATTCGACATGGCAAGCCGGTCTTCTTCCCTCCGCGCCCAGATGGCCGCAACATGGCGAGTTAAAACATAAGTGGCCAACAGCATCAAAAGAGTCATGCCAATGATGCCTTTGGAAGATAGCCACCACTGCCCTTCAACCCGACTTCGTGAAATGGCAACAGCCACTGTCAAGGGCAGTTGTGCGGCGGTGCGATAGTGCACTTCCAAATTTTCGCTGTTTTGTTTGGCATCTTTGAGAATGTCAATGTAGCGGCCAAAGTCTTGGTTCTTGGCAACCCCTTTGACGGCTGGCATTTCTGAAAAGACCTGGTCATGCGGAAACCACCTCTGCGAACTGCTGGCCAAAATTCGACCTGCGTAATCGAACACATAGACCGCATCACATTGATCGTCAACCGATTCTGCAAAACCAGCAATTAAATCTTGTGGGTTAATCAATATCACCCAACGCACGACCTGACCATCTGCACGTTTCATGCGCATTGACAGGGGCAAAATGGCAGTGTCTTTGAAGTGATGATCGGTTTGGTCTAAGTCCATCAAATTGCGAAAGGGCTGCCAACGTCCAGCGGCTAAATCGTTTCCAACATCTCTGTCTAGTCCAAGTTGCTGCCAATTCACAGACAGATTGACCATCCCATCCTCTGAGCTTGCCAATATCCGACCGTCTTCTGTCAGCATGGACAAAGAACGAATGAAACTGGAATTTTCAATGGCGGATTTGAGCTGCGATTGCGTGGGCACATTTGAAGATGACCCCTGATTGGCAACTGTCATGATGGCGGAAGATGACTCTAGCGTTCGGCTCACATGATTGAACAAAATACGCGTCAACAAATTACCCCTCGCTTCCTCACGATCTAGGGTGTCTTGCCTGTCTTTCCAAAGGTAGCCGCCAGCAACCAAGGCGATGAAAACAGCGACTGCTATTCCAAATCGGTAGACGCCCTGAGAAGTTGCATTCTGGGAGAGCGGTGAACTGGAGAGTGACTTGCTTTTCAAGCTGGTATGCCTGTTATTTCAACAATACGATGGGTTCAAGATTGTTTGTTTTTGCGTACTGAAGCAAACGTCCATCTTTTTTGATCAGACTCAAAAACACATCGACCCTCATTTGCAAACTATGATCGCCTTTGGCAAAGGCGTAGGCGTACTCGGTGGCGGTCATGCTGCTAGGCGCCTGGATCACGGCCGCCCAATCGGTCAAGTCAATCATTCTCAAACTGTAGGGATAGTCGGTCATGAAGGCATCGGCTCTGCCCGATAAAACCTCTTGTTCTCTGGTACCTGGGAACTGAACCTTAAGCAGTCTGGCTTTTTTCAAAGACTTTGACATGACAGATTCCATGATCGTTCCTGCAGAAACTGCAATCACGCGCCCTGATTGATCTAGGCTGTCCCAGTTTTGAAGGCCCTCTTTGTTTTTCAGGGTGACGGCAAACAAACCACTTTTGAGATAAGGCTGAGAAAACAGCAGGCGCGCCTGACGCTCTTCTGTGATGCCAATGGCGTGTGTGGCAATGTCGCAGCGGTCTTGCTCTAGGGACTCATACAGTTGCGCAAAGTTACTGTCCACATATTTCAACTTAACCCCAAGTTCCCGCGCCAAATCCTGCGTGATGGCAATGTCGATGCCACTGAGCTCTCGGGTTTTGGGATTGCGATAACTGATGCTGTAGTACTCGGGCCATATGCAAGCACGCAATTCTTTGTTGGCCAATACACGCTCTAATCGACTGGTTTCTGCCAAGGCCTGGTTGGGCATCAACAAGGCAATCGTCACGACAAGCAGGGGCAAATAGCTGAGTGACCCAATTGGTACCCAAGCCCACCGCTTTTGAAAGCAAGAACCCAAGATTTTCAAAAAATTCATGTAGAAGAATTCAATAGTTTTTGTATTTACTTTAAATTAAACACCAAAAAACTCTTTAGATCTAAATTATTCATTCTTTAGAATTAATTTGTGAGTTGACAGATTCGTGCGACAATCCGCACGTTGCCGCCTCCAGTTGCCGCAACATCAGCACTTCTGCTGGGGTTTGACCCAGGCACCCGCCTGTGGTTTCCATACCCACCTGTGAATCCCATCGGTCTTTGACTGGCGGCTGTTTCCAAACAGCCTGACAAACCGATGCCATGCGCCTTTTTTGGCGCGCCATCATGAAATTTGAAGAATTGAATTTGGCTCCGGCCATTCTGCAGGCCGTGCAAGAGCAAGGCTACGACACTCCCACGCCCGTGCAAGCTCAAGCGATCCCCATCGTCTTGGCAGGTCATGACCTGTTGGCTGGCGCACAAACTGGCACCGGCAAAACAGCCGCCTTCATGCTACCCATCCTGAACAAACTGAGCCTGTCAGAGGCCGGTCGAAATAAATTTGGCGGTAAAGCCATTCGCGCACTGGTGCTCACGCCCACACGTGAATTAGCAGCCCAGATTGAAGAGTCCGCTAAAGATTACGGCAAATACCTCAGCCTGCAGTCCACCGTTGTGTTTGGTGGCGTTGGCATGAAACCCCAAGTAGATCGCGTCAAACGCGGCGTCGATGTCTTGGTGGCCACCCCAGGCCGCTTGCTCGACTTGCAAGGCCAAGGCCTGCTCGATTTGGCCAGTATTGAAATTTTGGTCTTGGACGAAGCCGACCGCATGCTCGACATGGGCTTTATCCATGACGTGAAAAAAATCTTGGCCTTGGTGCCCAAAGACAAACAAAGCTTGTTGTTTTCCGCCACCTTCAGCGATGAAATTCGCGACCTGGCTGCCACGCTTTTAAAGAACCCCCAGAGCATTCAAGTCACGCCCAGCAACACCACGGTGCAACGCATTTCTCAAGTCATTCACCCAGTGGGGCGTGGCAAGAAAAAAGAAGTGTTGGTGCACATCATCAACCTGCACAACTGGAGTCAAGTTCTGGTGTTCACACGCACCAAGTTTGGCGCCAACAACGTGGCTGATTACCTGACCAAAAACGGCATCAAGTCCATGGCATTGCATGGCAACAAAAGCCAAACTGCTCGCACCCAAGCTTTGGCTGGATTCAAGAGTGGCGACATTCGCGTTTTGGTCGCTACCGACATTGCAGCCCGCGGTATTGACATTGAAGACTTGCCCCATGTCGTGAATTATGAAATTCCCAATGTGTCTGAAGATTACGTGCACCGCATCGGCCGTACCGGTCGCGCAGGCGCGAGCGGTGAAGCGGTCAGTTTGGTTTGCTTGGACGAAGAAGGCTTCATGATGGAAATCGAGCGCTTCACCAAACAAGAAATTCCAGTCCAAATTTTGGAAGGCTTTGGACCAGAGCCAGGCGAGAAGCCTGAGCCTATTGCCATGGGACGTCAAACTTTGTGGGGCGGTGCAGGCCGTCCACCAAGTCGTGATGTGATGCAAGCTGCAGCCAAAGCAGCGCGCTCTGACATGATGCAACGCATTCGCGAAAGCAAAGGTGCCGCTGGTGAAGGCGGTGGCGGTGGACGTGGTGGTCGCCCCAGCGGCAACGGCGGTGGCCAAGCCCGCCCTGAAGGTGGCGCCGGTCGCTCACGCAATGGCCCCCCTCCTTCACGTCGTGGTGGTCCTGCACAGGGTCCACGCACTGATCGCCAAGATCGTGGCGAAAGAAGATTTGATGGCCCCCCATCGGACCGTTTCAATGACCGCGGCGATCGTCGCAATGACCGTCCCAATGATGGTCCCAACGACCGCAACATGGACAGAGACCATGACCGCGGCCCGCGTGGCGATGAGTTGCCACGTCACATTGACCCGCTCATGACCAATCAATTTGCACGTCAAGGTGCGCCTCGCCGCAACAGCGGCGGCGGTGGCGGTCAACCCGATCCAACTCGCACCAGCATCGACAGCTTGGCTGGCAGTGGGCGCGGCGGTCCGCGCCGTAATGGCGGCGGCGGCGGTGGATTTGGCGGCGGCAATGGTGGTGGCCGCCGAAGTGGTGGCGGTGGCTACGGTGGCGGTAATGGCGGCGGCCGATCTTTCGGTCGCTGATTAGAAGTCAATCAGCAATTCGCCCGCCTGTGATCGGCAACGGCCCGATCATCGAACCTCATGTCGGGGCTGCGCAGTTCACGGTGCTTGGTCACCCTGCCGCGCATTCTGGCGCGCCACATTTTAAAAGAACGCGAACTGAGTTCGGCGCGCATGATTTTGATCACGCCGGGTTCAGTCACGCCCGTTCGTTCAAAGATCGTCTCAAAGGTGGTGCGGTCTTCCCATGCCATTTGAATCACGGCGGACACGTCCCCAGGGCTGAGGGGCAATGAAGTTTCAAGTGATTTAGGCATGAAGTTAAAAAAACAAACGAGTTGATCTATGGGGTAGGGACATTATCGAACAAGCCAGCCAACACCAGCGGCTTCCCGCCACAATAGCCCCATGAAGACCTCTTTCAAAGGCAACAAACAAAGCCTACCAAGCAAGCCCTGCACCGTGTGCGGGCGGGACATGACCTGGCGCAAGGCTTGGGCTAAAAATTGGGATCAGGTTTTGTATTGCTCCGTTGCATGTAGAAAGAAAAAATCTTCAGCTCCGCAAGGAAATATTCAACATGGCTAAATCACCGCGTCATTTGGTCTTGATCTTGGGAGATCAACTGAACCTAGATTCAACAGCCTTGGCTGACTTTGACCCCACACAAGACATCATTTGGATGGCTGAAGTGATGGAAGAGTCAACCCATGTGGCTTCGTCCAAACAGCGGAGCACTTTGTTTCTCAGCGCCATGCGCCACTTTGCCGAAACCATCAAAGCCAAAGCATGGCCTCTTGTCTACACGCAACTAAGTGATGCAGACAACACGGGCACCTTAGCCGGTGAACTCGATAAAGCCATTCAAAAAATTAGACCGCAAAAACTGCTCATGACAGCTCCTGGGGAATGGCGAGTTTTGCAAAGCTTGCGAGCCGTTGCTAAAAATAATGACTTGGCATTGGACGTTCGGGATGACGCGCACTTCTTTAGCACCGTGCGTGACTTTGCAGACCACGCCAAGGGTCGCAAACAATTGCGCCAAGAGTTTTTCTACCGAGAGTTACGTCAAAAAACTGGCATCTTGATGGACGGCAAAAAACCCATCGGTGGTCAGTGGAACTTTGACGAAGAAAATCGTGGCAGCTTTGGCAAGGCAGGCCCGGGCTTGTTGCCCAAACCCTTGCGGTTTGAACCCGACAGCATCACACAAGATGTGATGAACTTGGTCAATGAAAAACTGGCTGCAAACCCTGGCACTTTGAACAGCTTTGGCTGGCCCGTCACACGCACGCACGCCCTTGAAGCGCTTGACAGCTTCATTCAGCACCGACTGCCCTCTTTTGGCCTGTACCAAGATGCAATGTGGGAGGGTGAGGTTTGGCTGTATCACTCGCACATTGCAAGCGCCTTGAATTTGAAACTGCTCAACCCCAAAGAAGTAGTGAATGCTGCAGAAAAAGCCTACAAACAGGGTCATGCGCCATTGCCTGCAGTGGAAGGTTTTATTCGGCAAATTTTAGGATGGCGAGAATATGTACGCGGCATTTACTGGACGCAAATGCCAGAGTATTTAGAGCGCAATGAAATGCAGGCCTCAGCACACCTGCCTGCGTTTTACTGGACGGGTGACACAGAGATGGCTTGCATGCGAGACGCCATTTCTCAAACGATGAACCACGGCTATGCCCACCACATTCAACGCTTAATGGTCACGGGTCTATATGCGCTGTTGCTGGGTGTTGTTCCTAAAGAAGTTCATGCCTGGTACTTGGGTGTTTATGTGGATGCGGTGGAATGGGTTGAACTTCCCAACACTTTGGGCATGAGCCAGTTTGCAGATGGCGGTGTGATGGCCAGCAAACCCTATGTGGCCAGCGGCAAATACATTGACCGAATGAGCAACCACTGCAAAGGCTGCCGTTTCAATCCGGGCGTTTCAGTTGGCGAGAATGCTTGCCCCTTCACCACCCTTTATTGGAACTACCTGAACCGACATGTCGATGTATTGGCCAAAAATCCTAGAATGCTAATGCAGCTTAAAAATTTCAATCGGCTTTCGAATGAAGAACGAGGCGCCATTGCAGCGCAAGCGAAATTACTCACCAACAGCTCTATCTGAAGAATGACTTATTTTTACGAACCCCGCCTTGGACACAATCTGCCACACGACCCCTTCAATGCCATTGTGGGCCCTCGCCCTATTGGCTGGGTCTCTTCGCAAAGTGCTGAAGGTATTCTGAATTTAGCGCCCTACAGCTTCTTCAATGCCTTCAATTACATTCCGCCACTCATTGGCTTCTCCAGCATTGGGCGCAAAGATTCACTCAACAACATTGAAGCCACGGGCGAATTTGTATGGAACCTGGTCACGCGCCCGCAAGTTGAAGCCATGAACCAAACCTGCAAAGCAGTACCCCCTGAAGTCAATGAATTTGAAATCTCAGGACTGTCAACAGCACCATCCCGACTGGTCAAAGTGCCTCGTGTGGCCGAAAGCCCTGTGAGTTTTGAATGCCGATGCACCGAAATTTTGCAAATGAAAAATTTACAAGGCGAGTTGCTTCAAACTTGGATGGTTTTTGGTGAAGTCATTGGTGTTCACATCGATGAGAAGCTCTTGAACAATGGCATTTACGATACAGCCAATGCACAGCATGTGCTTCGCGGTGGTGGACCTGCAGACTATTTTTCAATTGGGCCAGAACAGTTGTTCAAACTTCATCGGCCGTCAAACTGAATGACCCTCAAGGTGTCGGATTAATCCTTGAGGAACAAAGTTCGCAAGGGTTCTTCCCCGACCTGTCGGCTCCAGTGTCCATGCACTGCTGGATCAAAACTTGCCCCATCAGGCAAGGTGTCGGCAGAGTAAAAATGTTCACCTGCAGAGAACACACGCGAGCTGCCGTCTTGCAAACCAATTTCCATTTGACCCGACAAAATAAAGACCCACTGAGGCTTGCCCGTGACATGAAATTGACTCCGAAATCCAACTGGACTGTAGCGAAGTTGATAGCCCTCTGCTGAGAAAACTTCGGTCAACTGACTTTGCACAGTGCCCTCGCCCATGGTCATGGTTTCTTCTTTGAACCGTGCCTTGCCGTCGGTGTCGGTGAACAGCACTACTTTGGTGAAATTTGTCATGATTCAAGGATATTAAAAAATGAATTCGATCAGGGCGCTTTGATCAGTTTTGCGGGGCCCGACAGGCTGGGTAATTTTCTGCGTGAGTTTAAAACATGCTCCATGTCTTGGTGCGCGCCTTCAATCAAAACGCGAATGGCCTTTTCAGCCTTGTCTGGATTTTTGGCGATGACAGCATCTAGCACTGCCTTGTGCAAAGGTAACGCAGCTTTAGGCGCATCTTTGCGCGCCGTTGAAATTTCAAAACTGGTACGCAGCAAAGCCCCTAAAGCCTTGCTCATCTGAACAATCATTCGGTTGTGCGAAGCCACCAACATGCCTGTGTGAAAGTGCATGTCGTGAGTCACATAATCACCGCCCTCTTCGATGGCTTTTTTCATGCCGGCATAAGCGACAGACACAACTTCAATGTCGGCTGCGGTAGCGCGCTCTGCTGCCAAGCGCACAGCAGCAGGCTCTACCACTCTGCGCAACTCTTGAAGGTCGCGCAAAAATTCGGCTGTCAATCCGGCTTTGGCTTGCCATGCAATGACATCAGGGTCAAACCAATTCCATTGCTCCTCTGGCAAGACTCGGGTGCCGACCTTGGGGCCGGTAAAAATAAGTCCCTTGGCCACCAATGATTTCACTGATTCCCGAATTACGGTTCGGCTGACGCCTAATTGTTCGCACAGAACAGGCTCTGGCGGCAAGCTGCCACCCACAGGGTACTTGCCGCCTACGATGGCCTCGCCAATAAAGTCAACCGTGTTGCCGTGAACGTTTTTGATCATTCGAAGCGAGGGTCAATGGTTCGAAAATTGAATAGACTTGAATGGACGCTCAAGTTCGACATTCAGGCACTGGGGTGAGGACGGGCTGGCCGGCCATGAATGCCTCTAAATTGGCCAAAGCCAAGGCCGACATGGCCTTACGTGTTTCAACTGTGGCGCTGGCAATGTGGGGGGTTAGCACCACGTTGTCGAGCTTTCTCAGCTCAGCAGGCACATTGGGCTCGTCGACGTAGACATCCAGGCCCGCGCCAGCAATCCATTTCTTTTGCAAGGCTTCAATGAGGGCCGCTTGATCGACCACAGAGCCGCGCGCCACATTGACCAAGAAACTCTGCGGCCCCAAAGCCTTGAGCACTTCGGCGTTGATCAGATTTTTGGTGGCGGCGCCACCGGGTGTGATCACCACCATGAAGTCAACCTCAGCCGCCAAAGCAAGCACATTGGGCACATACTTGTAAGCAACATCAGAGCGCTCATTGCGTGTGGTGTAGCTGATGACCATGTCAAATGCAGCTGCACGTTTGGCAATGGCTTGGCCAATGCGGCCCATGCCCACAATGCCTAACTTGGCGCCAGTGAGTTTGCGTGTGAGTTGAAAAGGACCGTCCAACCAATCGGCGTTACGGGTAAAGCGATCGGCAGCGGGGATTTTGCGGGCCACTGACAACAACAAGCCCAAGGCCAAATCGGCCACATCGTCGTTCAGAACTTCAGGCGTGTGCGTGACCATGATGCCGCGCTTTTTAGCAGCCGCAACATCGATACCGTCGTAACCTACACCACACACTGAAATCATTTCCAAGGCAGGAAACAGGGCCATGTAACTGCCATCAATTTTGGATTCGCCACCCCCCACCAAGGCACGCACACGGCCAAAAACTTGACGATCGCGGATGTGATCACGCTCATGGACCACAAACTTTTCTTGCAAGCCCGTCGTTAAAAAAGGGGGAATGCGCGAGGTCACAACGATTTCTGGGTTATGAAAGGTCATTTTGAGAATCTCCTGGTCACAAAAAAAACCGCCGCCATGGCGATGAATGGATTGAGGGTTTGCACGAGTGCTAATGGGTTCAAAAAGCAACTCAAATCACCTATCATCATACGATAATATTGTCATCACTGAATTAACCGTCAACCCCCAAAGAAGAGAATTGCCATGACTCAAAGCCCTAAGAAAAAACCTGAAGACCTGCGCAGCCAACAGTGGTTTGGCCGCCAAGACCGTGACGGCTTTGCCTACAGAAGCTGGGTCAAAGGCAAAGGCGTACCGCACGATCAGTTCGATGGCCGGCCTGTCATTGGCATTTGCAACACTTTCAGCGAACTCACGCCCTGCAACTCACACTTTCGCACCTTGGCTGAGCAGGTCAAAATTGGCGTCTACGAAGCGGGTGGTTTTCCCCTCGAATTTCCGGTCATGTCTTTGGGTGAGACCCTGCTTCGTCCTACGGCCATGCTCTATCGCAACTTGGCCTCGATGGACGTGGAAGAAAGCATTCGCGGCAACCCCATTGACGGCGTGGTGCTTTTAATGGGCTGCGACAAAACCACACCCTCTTTGCTCATGGGTGCTTCTAGCGTTGACCTGCCCACCATTGGCGTTTCAGGCGGCCCCATGTTGAATGGGAAATGGCGCGGCCAAGAATTGGGCTCGGGCACCGGCGTCTGGAGTATGAGCGAACAAGTGCGAGCCGGCACACTCAAGCTCCAAGACTTCTTTGAAGCCGAAAGCTGCATGCACCGCAGCCACGGCCACTGCATGACCATGGGCACTGCCAGTACCATGGCAAGCATGGTGGAAGCTTTGGGCATTGGCTTGCCTGGCAATGCTGCCTACCCTGCTGTTGATGGCCGACGCAATGTGTTGGCGCGTGAAGCGGGCCGACGCATCGTCGACATGGTTCACCAGGATGTGAAGATTTCTCAAATTTTGACGCGAGAGGCTTTTGAAAATGCCATCTGCACTTTGGCCGCTATTGGTGGCTCTACCAATGCCGTGATTCACTTGATTGCCATTGCGCGCCGATTGAACATCAACCTCACCATCGACGACTTTGAAAAATTGGGCAGCGACATGTCCAACATTTTGAATTTGCAACCTTCTGGTGATCACCTCATGGAAGACTTTTGTTACGCTGGCGGTCTGCCCGTCGTGATGAAAGAGATTCAAAAGTTTTTACACAAAGACATCTTGACCGTCAGTGGCAAGAGCGTGGCAGAGAATGTGGCCAGCGCAGAAAACTACGATCCCCGCGTCATCAAAACCTTGGCAGCACCCTTCAAAGAAAAAGCAGGCATTGCCATCTTGCGTGGCAACTTGGCACCGCGCGGCGCCGTCATCAAGCCCAGTGCGGCCACACCGGCACTCATGGTGCACACAGGCCGTGCGGTGGTGTTTGAAGACAGCAATGACTTTCACAAACGCATTGACGACGAGTCATTGGACGTTGATGAAAACTGCATCTTGGTGCTCAAAAACTGTGGCCCTAAAGGCTACCCCGGCATGGCCGAAGTGGGCAACATGCCACTGCCTCCCAAAGTCTTGCGCAAAGGCATTACCGACATGGTGCGCATCAGCGATGCTCGCATGAGTGGCACGGCCTATGGCACGGTGGTGCTGCACACCACGCCTGAAGCAGCCGACGGCGGCCCCTTGGCCGTGGTTCAAAATGGCGACATGATTGAACTCAATGTGCCAGAGCGCAGAATGCAATTGCTGATCAGCGACGAAGAACTCAAAGCACGTTTGGCCAAATGGGTTCGCCCCGAGCCTCCCTTAAAGTCTGGTTACTGGAAACTCTATGTCGACACCGTGCTTCAAGCCGACGAAGGCTGCGACCTCGACTTCTTGGTGGGCAAGCGCGGCTCTTTTGTGCCCAAAGACAACCACTGATTTTTTCTCATTTAAATAAGAAAGCATTCACCATGAAATTACTCATCACCGGTGGCGCAGGATTTCTAGGCGCACGCTTGGCCCGTGAAATTCTCAAGAAGGGCGAACTCAATGGCCACAAAGTCACAGAGTTGCACATTGCCGACTTGTTCCCTGCGCCAGCTGATTTGCTGGCAGACTCGCGTGTCAAGGGCCATGCTGGCCCCATGCTGGAGCAAGGCGCATTGTTTCAGAGCGGCTTTGATGGCGTGTTCCATTTGGCCTCTGCCGTGTCTGGTGAGTGCGAGCAAGACTTTGATCTGGGCATGCGCTCCAACTTAGACAGCACGCGCTTGCTATTGGAAGGCTTGCGCAAAGCGGGCAATGTGCCGCGCATGGTGTTTGCCAGCTCGGTGGCTGTGTTTGGTCCCGACCCGAGCAACCCCATGCCTAATATTGTGGCCGACAACACCCTGCCCTCGCCTCAAACTTCTTATGGCACCCACAAACTCATGCTGGAATATTTGCTGGCCGACTTCACCCGCAAAGGCTACGTCGACGGCCGAGCTGCACGCCTGATGACAGTCACTGTGCGCCCAGGCAAGCCCAATGGCGCAGCATCCTCGTTCTTCAGCGGCATCATTCGCGAGCCACTTGCCGGCCAAGAATCCATTTGCCCTGTAGACGAAAACGTATCGCACTCAGTGTCTTCACCCAATAACACCATCAAGTGCTTGATTGCAGTGTTTGAAGCCAGCCGTGAAGCCATGCAAGGACGCTTGGCTTTGAATTTACCGGGTCTCAATGTGACCGTCAAAGAAATGCTGCAAGCTTTGGAGGAGGTGGCTGGCACAACTGTTCGTCAGCACGTGAAGTTTGTGCGCAACGAACAAATTGCAGGCATTGTGGCCAATTGGGCCAAAGGCGGTAGCGCCCAACGGGCAGCAGCTTTGGGTTTGAAACCAGATGCCTCGTTTAAAGACATCATTCAGCAATACATTGACGACTGCCAACTCCCCTACTACCCCTCTCATGCCTTGGATGGATTGAAAAAATAAGCATGTCTCAAAAGCTTGTTGCAGTTGACTGGGGCACTTCGTCTTTGCGAGGTGCACTTATCAACAGCGATGGCACAGTGCTTGAAAAGCGCGCCTTTCCTCAAGGCATCATGCAGGTTGCGCACGGCCAGTTTCAAAATGTTTTTGAACAACGCTTTGCAGATTGGATGACCGACGATACGCTGTGCCTTGTTTCGGGCATGGCGGGCAGCAAGCAAGGTTGGCGGGAAGCGCCCTACTGTCCCTGCCCTAGCGGCTTCAAAGACATCTGCCAACACTTGCAGTGGGTCGAAAAAGATCGCATTGGCATTGTGCCGGGCTTGTCTACGTTCAATGACAGCACACCCGATGTGATGCGCGGCGAAGAAATCCAAATTTTCGGCGCACTGAGCACATTGAAAATTGAATCCGCTCAATTTGTTTTGCCAGGCACGCACAGCAAATGGGCGCATGTCTTGGGCGGCAAAATTTCTCAGTTCAAGACCTTCATGACTGGCGAGTTTTACGCTCTTCTTAGCCAGCACTCCATCTTGGCCAAAACCTGCCTGCCCGACGCACCTTTGAAAAAAGAAGTGTTTCTGGACGGTGTCATGCAAAGTCAAAAGCCAGGCGGCCTGCTGCACCATGCTTTTTCTGCCCGAAGCCTGGCCTTGTTTGAAAAGCTCAACCCTGCGCAATCCAGCAGCTACATTTCAGGCTTGTTAATTGGTGAAGAGATCCAATCCGCCAAAAGCAGCATGCAGTCAGACAGCACGCCCTTGTTCATCTTGGGCAACAGCCAACTCACGCAGCGTTATGCATTTGCCATGGACGCACTGGGGCTGTCAGCGCAAGCCGTCGCCGATGAAGTCACGTGGTCAGGTCTTTGGGCCTTGGCGCATCATTTGTACCCAGACCATTTCAAGTTAAGCTAGCGCACATGACGCCCCTTGTTGCCAAATTTCAAGCCCACATGGACAGCCTTCCATTGCTGGCCATCTTGCGTGGCTTGAAACCTGAGGAAGCTTTGGCCGTAGGCCAAGCCATTGTGAATGCGGGCTTTCACATTCTTGAAGTACCGCTTAACTCTCCCGAACCCCTGCGCAGCATTCAAATCTTGTCGGCCGCTTTTCCAAATGCGCTGGTAGGTGCCGGCACAGTCACCACCGCACAACAAGTGCGCGACATCAAAGCCGCCGGCGGCCAACTCATCATTTCCCCGCACCTAGATGAGAACGTAGTTTGCGAAGCTGTCAATTTGGGTTTAATTTCTTTGCCTGGCGTGGCCACCCCTTCTGAAGCTTTTCGAGCCCTAGCTCTGGGCGCCAATGGCCTGAAGTTGTTTCCCGCAGAAATGATCAGCCCCGCTGTGCTCAAGTCAATGCGCGCTGTGTTGCCCAAAGCAGTGAAGCTCTTGCCTGTGGGCGGCGTTGGCATTCACAACATGGCAGATTATCGCAACAGCGGCGCCTCAGGCTTTGGCATTGGTTCAGCGCTGTTTGCGCCTGGCAAAACAGCTGAAGCGGTAGGCGAATCTGCAGCGGCCTTTGTTCAAGCTTGGCACAATGGCTAAGATTTGCATTTTAAAATTTCTCGTACTTCTCACTTGAATTAAACAAGTTTTTTCAATCACTCACAATAGGCCTTATGAGACTTCTACACACCATGCTTCGCGTTGGCAACCTTCAACGCTCAATCGATTTTTACACCAAGGTGATGGGCATGACTTTGCTCAAAACCACAGAAAACACGGAGTACAAATATTCATTGGCTTTTGTGGGTTACGGCAGCAACCCCGACCACGCAGAACTTGAACTCACCTACAACTGGGGCGTTGAGTCTTATGACATGGGCACCGCTTACGGTCATTTGGCCATAGCTGTGCCAGATGCTTATGCAGCCTGCGAAAAAATTCGCAATGCCGGCGGTAAAGTGACGCGTGAAGCTGGCCCGGTCAAAGGCGGCAGCACTGTCATTGCCTTCATCACCGACCCCGATGGTTACAAAGTGGAACTCATTCAGCGCGACTTCGCTTAATTTACTCTGAGTATTTTGAAGACTCTGAACTTTCCTCACTCCGACAGGCCCGATCAATCACCCTGCGCCCCAAATCGTGAGGCACTGCTGGCGAATTGGCCTGCATCTGAAGACCTTTGGATATTTGGTTACGCCTCGCTCATCTGGCGACCCGAGTTTGAAATCTTGGAACAACACCCAAGCAAAATTCAAGGCTGGCATCGCGCTTTGAAAATGTGGAGTCGTTTGAATCGAGGCACACCCGAATGTCCGGGCCTGGTGTTTGCATTGCTGTCAGGTGGCAGTTGCCAAGGCATGGTGTTTAGAACACCTGCAAATCAAGTCAAGCAGACCATCGAGCAACTCTGGTTTCGCGAAATGCCTAACAGTGTTTACACCACCAAGTGGTTGCAATGCCCCACACCTCACGGTCCAGTCAATGCATTGGCCTTCACCTTACCTCGCAGTAGCCCAAGCTACACAGGCAACTTATCTCCTGAGCAATATCAACATATCTTTCAAAATGCCACGGGGCGCTACGGTACTACCTTAGACTATGCGCAAGAAACCTTCCAAAGCTTGAAACAACACGGCATTCACGACAAGGCCCTCGAGGCATTGCTTCAGTATGCCAAGGACTGACCATGAACATTGCAGATTTACGCAAAAGTTACGAGAAAGCTGAACTGAGTGAAGACGCTTCAGCCGCCGATCCGCTGAAACAATTTGAACGCTGGTTGAACGAAGCGATTCACTCCGAAGTACCCGAGCCCAACGCCATGACTCTCGCCACCGTGGCCAGCAACATGCGCCCCAGCACTCGGGTGGTTCTGATCAAAGGCTATGACGAGCGCGGCATTGTTTGGTACACCAACTACGACAGCCGCAAAGGTCAAGAGTTGGCTGGCAATCCTTTTGCAGCTTTGCAATTCCACTGGGTTGAACTCGAACGTGTGGTGCGCATAGAAGGCCGCATGGAAAAAATCAGCGACGCAGAAAGTGACGCCTACTTTCACAGTCGACCCCTTGACTCGCGCATTGGCGCATGGGCCTCTCCGCAAAGTCAAGTGATTGATGGACGAACCGTATTGGTCACCAACGCTGCGAAGTACGCCGCGCAGTTCATGCTGAACCCGCCCCGCCCACCACATTGGGGAGGCTACCGCTTGGTGCCTGACGAATGGCAGTTTTGGCAAGGCCGCAAAAGTCGCCTTCACGATAGATTGCGCTATCGCTTGAATGAAGGCGATTGGATTCGGGAACGCTTGGCCCCTTAAAAGGAAGCCAGCACGCCCAATTTGAAACTGCGCCCAGGCAATGGTGACTTGCCGGGTGCTGTTGAAGTCAAAATAGACGTTGCACTGTAAGCCCACTGGTTGCTCAGGTTGTCAACTTTGCCAAACCAATTCAAGGTCGCAGTGGGCAGTTTCTGTTTGTAACTCACAAAGCCATGCCACAAGGTGTAAGCCTCTGTGGCCAGACTGCCTGCTGGCACACGGCTTTGCGCAGCATGCCAATCAAATCCCAAGCGAGCACTCCAAGGACCCGTTGCGTGAATCAGGCCGGCTCCAAAGCGAACTGGAGAAATGCGCGGCAAGGGTTCATCGGCGCTCATGTTGCGCGCTCGCACGGCATCGGCTTTGACCGCCAAATCCAACGTGCTGGCGGCTTGCAACAGGCGCCATTGTGCTGAGGCCTCAAAGCCAGAAAACTTGGCACGCACCCCTTTGTAAACCTGAACAGGCAAATCTTCTTCAATCTCTGAAGTCCCTAACAGACCAATGAAGTTTGAAAACTTGCTTTGAAAGGCAGTGATCTTGAACTGGTTCGGCCCCTGCTGCCAGTCTGCAGACACGTCCATGCTGTTGGCTTTTTCAAGGCCTAGATTTGAATCGCCACGCTCCCATGCTGCAGTTGCAATGTGGGGGCCATTGGCGAAAAGTTCATAGTCTTTGGGCGCGCGCTCAACACGAGACGCATTGGCACTCAAGCGCCATTGCGGCATGATTTGCCAAGAGGCAGAAGTGGCAAAACTTTGCGGCGCAAATTTGCGCGTGCCTAACTCAAATCGGTCCACCGTGGGGTCTGGATTGCCAAGCGATTCAACCGACACATTTTCTCGCCGAACACCCGCATTGAAACGCGTTAGCCCAACAGCGTATTCTTCAATCAAGAACAATGCCTGTGTGCGTGTATTGCTAAACGGTGCAAAGGCCTCGGCACCATCGGCAGAAAATTTGCCTTGCTCTGATTGCCAACCCCAAACACCTTCCCAAACGCCAGGCCCTGTGCGCCAAGGTTTGTGTCGCAATTGAAGCCTAGCGTCGCGGCCTTTGTTGGCAAACAAGGTGCCCGCATCTGCACCTTCAAATTCGGTGTGTTTGTAGTCAGTCTGACTGGCTTGAAAATTCAAACTTTGAAGCAGCCTTGTATCGGGTCGCCATTCACCTTCCAGCGAGGCGCGTTTGGACCGCATGCCGATGGTCACTTCATCTTCGGCCACGGTGCCGTAGTTGCTTTGATAACTGTTAACGGACATACCCACATAGCCACGGTCTAAAAACAGACTGGCGCCTAGTGCGCCGCCATTTGCGGTACTGGCAGAGTTGCAAATGCGCGAGGCAAGCTCAGCTGATCCAGGTTTGCTGCATGGCAAATTTTGCGGCACTTTGACATCGCTTGTGCGGCGATCAAAGGCATCTGCGTGCAATACCCAAGCGCCCTCACCAACTTCCAACATGGCACCGTTGGAGCGTTCGCGATTGCCAGAGCCAAATTGCGATTGCGCTTTGCCCACAATACCTTGCATCTTTTGCCGTGGAATACGGTTGTCAATGACATTGACCACACCACCCATGGCGCTGCCGCCATATTGCAAAGCAGACGGTCCGCGCAAAACCTCAATGCGCTCTGTGCTCAACACATCCATCGGCACAGCATGGTCATAGCTCAGGGAGGACACATCCATGCTGGCACCACTGTTGCTCAGAACACGAATGCGGTCGCCATCCAGTCCGCGAATGATGGGGCGACTTGCGTTCGGTCCGAAATAAGTACTGCTGACACCTGGCAACTGGTTCAGTGTTTCACCCAACGTACTTTGGCCTTGTTGAAGCAGCGACAGTCCAGACAAACTGCTTACTGCTGATGGCGTCTGTGTTTTGGACAAGGGGTTGCCAGTGATGACAATTTCTTGAACAGCTTGCGCTACGGCGTTAGGCAGAAACAGGCCAGTCATGATGGACACCATGGCAGTGGCTGCGATTGAAAAAACAGAAGTGCAAGGCGCGCGCGAGCTGCCCTGCAGGGAAGAAATTTGTGACATAAAAACCTTTGAAAATGAAAATTCACTCAAACCAAAGTTTGAGAAACTCTAAACATGCATCAAAGGAAGACAGGCGGCGCGCGCGCAGAAAAGGCAAGCAGCAGTTGTGTGAAGCATGGCTTGCACTCAACAGAAGAATAAAAGGGCTGAGTCTGAGCAATGACAAGGGTTGTGCAAGCTGATTGAAGACCGTCGCCTGATGCCAAATGATCCAGCGCAAGGCAGACCAAAGAGCCTTCTTCGTGGTCGCAGAGCACGTCATTTTCAACAACATGGTGCGAAGTTTGTCCGTGAATGGTTTTGTGAATTTGCCCCAAAGCGGGTGCGAGCATCACGGCACTGATTAACAGTGCTTGCAAAAACCTTTTCAATTTGTCGTGAATTTTCACGCCGACTTCATCCATTCAGAAAACGTTTTTTTGAACTTCCAAACTTTGGGGGCTGCCACAGCCAAGCAATAGCCTTGGGTAGGATTGCGCTCAAAGAAATCTTGGTGATAGTCCTCAGCAGCTGAGTAGTTGTCTAAATGAAGAACTTCGGTAACAAGGGGCGATTCAAAGATGTGTTCAGCCTCGATTTCAGCCATGATGGACTTGGCCACCTCCGCCTGCTCTGGCTTTGTAAAGTAAATGCCACTTCGGTATTGGGTGCCGCGGTCATTGCCCTGGCGATTCAAGGTGGTGGGGTCGTGGATGACAAAGAAAATTTCCAACAACACCCTGGTGCTGATGATTTGGGGGTCATACACCAGCCGCACCACCTCGTTGTGGCCCGTCTTGCCCGAGCAGACTTGCTCATACGTTGGGTTGCGGCTTTGGCCATTGCAATAGCCCGATTCAACGTCCAAGACACCTTTGACTTGGACAAAGACAGCTTCGGTGCACCAGAAGCAGCCGCCCCCAAGAACCAAAGTTTCAGCGTGAGATGGTATTTGCATCGCCCTATTTTGACCCAGAATCTGGCCAACAGGCTTAAAACCCCGCGCCAAGCAGGCACTTGTCAGTGGCTAATTAGGCTTAATGATGGAACAGTTCCATGGAACATTTCGCATAGCGATAAAATACACAATCTTTGATGTTTGACGGATTTAAATCATGAAGCCTTCCTTTCAGTGGCAAGACCCCTTTCTGCTCAACGCGCAACTCAGCGACGACGAAAGGGCCATCGTTGATGCTGCCCATGACTTCTGCCAAGAAAAATTGCAGACCCGCGTCTTGATGGCTGCACGCCATGAAAAGTTCGACCGCGAAATCATGAACGAGTTTGGCAGCATGGGCTTTTTAGGCTCCACCATCGATGGCTACGGTTGTGCTGGTTTGAACTACGTCAGCTACGGTTTGGTAGCCCGCGAAGTAGAACGTGTGGACAGCGGCTACCGCAGTGCCATGAGCGTTCAAAGTTCCTTGGTGATGTTTCCGATTTATGAATACGGCTCAGAAGCCCAACGTCAAAAATACTTGCCCAAATTGGCCACAGGCGAATGGGTTGGTTGTTTCGGACTCACAGAACCCAACCATGGCTCTGACCCTGCCAGCATGATCACGCGCGCCAAGCCTGTAGACGGCGGCTTCATCATGAAGGGCGCCAAGATGTGGATCACCAATGCCCCCATTGCCGATGTGTTTGTGGTCTGGGCCAAACTTGAAAGTGAAGGCGATGGCCAGTCTGCCATTCGCGGCTTCATCTTAGAAAAAGGCATGAAAGGCCTTACAGCACCGAAAATTGAAGGCAAGATGAGCTTGCGCGCCAGCATCACTGGCGAAATCGTCATGGACGATGTGTTTGTGCCTGCAGAAAACATGTTGCCCAATGTGTCTGGTTTGAAAGGCCCCTTCGGTTGCTTGAACAAAGCCCGTTATGGCATTGCTTGGGGTGCTTTGGGAGCCGCCGAAGACTGCTGGCATCGCGCTCGCCAATACACGCTTGATCGGGTTCAATTTGGCCGCCCCTTGGCTCAAAACCAATTGATTCAGAAAAAATTGGCCGACATGCAAACCGAAATCGCTTTGGGTTTGCAAGGATGTTTGCGCGTAGGTCGCCTCATGGACGAAGGACAAGCTGTGCCAGAGATGATCAGCCTGATCAAGCGCAACAGTTGCGGCAAGGCCTTGGATGTCGCCCGCATGTCGCGCGATATGCACGGTGGCAATGGCATTCACGACGAATACCATGTCATTCGCCACATGATCAATTTGGAAACTGTGAACACCTACGAAGGCACGCACGATGTGCATGCCCTTATTCTCGGTCGCGCCCAGACTGGCTTGCAGGCTTTTTATTGAACTTTGATACACCTCAAAGACGATTCAAAAGACCGCTTTAGCGGTCTTTTTTTTAACTGAAATCTACTTGGCACCTTGACTCCCCCCTCCCTGCGACTTACATTACTAACCAACGAGTCATTAAACGTGTCTGAATCCCTCCTCACACCCAAAAGAGAACGCCGCAAACAGCAACGCCCAGGCGAGTTGCTGGAAGCGGCGCTCGATTTATTTGTCGAAAAAGGGTTTGCCGCAACCAAATCAGAAGAGGTGGCGGCCAAAGCGGGCGTCTCCAAGGGAACCCTGTTCTTGTACTTTCCCAGCAAAGAAGAATTGTTCAAAGCAGTGGTTCGAGAAAATGTGGTGAAAACAGTCCAAGAGGGCGCACTGGAGGTCGCCAACTTCAAAGGCAGTAGCGCCGAACTTTTGAAAACATTGATGCTGGAGTGGTGGCGCAGATATGGCTCTACCAAGGCTTCTGGCATCACCAAATTGATCATCAGTGAAGGCAATCACTTTCCAGATTTAGCCGCCTTCTACCAGGAAGAAGTCATTGACCCCGCTACGCGAATGCTCAAGGACATCCTTGAGCGAGGACGGGCAACGGGCGAGTTTCTCAACTTCAACACAGAACACACCACCATGGTGGTGATTGCACCCATGCTGTTTCTCATCATGTCCAAACACGCCAATTCCCTTTGTATTTCTGGTTCCCAAGAAACCAACCCTGAAAATTTCATAGCGCAGCATGCCGACCTGCTTGTGCGTGGACTTTCGAATCCAAACTCACTATGTTGATCTCAAAAAAAATCGTCGTTGGTATCGCCTTGGTGGCGCTAGCAGGCCTCCTTACTTTAGGCTTACAAAAGGGCTGGATGGGTAAGCGAGCAACTCAAAGCAGCTCCTTAAAAACCAATGGCCCTGTGAGCATTGAGTTATCAGATGGCGACATTGCCATTGCTCAAAAAATGACCATGACCCAAGGCTTGCCGGTTTCAGGCACGCTCAAGGCAGTTCGCAGCGCCATGGTCAAAGCTCGTGTAGCTGGTGAACTCGTGTTGCTGGAAGTTCGCGAAGGTGATGCTGTCAAAATGGGACAAGTTGTGGCCCGGGTAGACAACACAGAATACCTAGCCCGACAAACTCAGAATAAACAGCAAGCAGAAGCCGCGCGTGCACAAGTTGAAGTGGCTCAAAGACAGTTTGACAACAACAACGCCCTGGTCAATCAAGGCTTTATTTCTAAAACAGCACTCGACACTTCAATCTCTAACCTCAACGGTGCCAAGGCAAGCTATCAAGCGGCTCTGGCCACATTAGATGTGGCCACCAAGGCATTGGACGACAGCGTTTTAAAAGCACCTTTAAATGGCTTTGTCAGCCAACGCTTTGCACAACCTGGCGAACGCGTGGCACCTGAAGCCCGCATCATTGAAATCGTCGACCTGTCACAACTCGAACTTGAAGCAACCCTGACTTCTGCACAAGCCATGAACGTCAAACTTGGACAGATTGCCAAGCTGACTGTTGAGGGTACCCACGAAGAAGTCTCGGCCAAAGTCTTGAGAATCAACCCAAGCACACAAGCAGGCAGTCGCAGCGTTTTGATTTATTTGGGATTGCAGTCTAACCCCTTGTTGCGACAAGGTGTGTTTGTTCAAGGAAGTCTAGGAACACAAAAAGTTCAAGCCATTGTCGTCCCGCTTGAAAGTGTGCGGTCGGACAAAACCAAGCCTTATGTTCAAACCATTCGCGATGACAAAGTGATGCACATCCAAGTCGAACTAGGCGCCAAAGGTGAGGCCAATGGCCAAGCTGTGATGGCCTTGAAAGAAATCGAAGAAGGCGCTCTGTTGCTGGCACCCAGCGCAGGCGCTGTCAGAGATGGTACCTTGGTAACCCGCACCCCTAAAACCCCGACGGTCACAACTGGCGCCAAGCCATAAGCTCAGCCTATGTGGTTTACCAAAGTCAGCATCCAGAATCCGGTCTTTGCGACCATGATCATGCTCGTGTTTGTGGTCATGGGTTTATTTTCCTTTCAGCGCTTGAAAGTCGATCAATTTCCCAACATTGATTTTCCTGTGGTCGTGGTTCTGACCGAATATCCAGGTGCATCACCTGAAATTGTTGAGAGCGAAGTTTCTAAAAAAATTGAAGAAGGTGTGAATTCAATTGCCGGCATCAGTGCCCTGACCTCGCGCAGTTATGAAAACCAATCTGTGGTGGTCATCGAGTTTCAGCTGAACATGGATGGCCGAAAAGCCGCCGATGACGTGCGCGAAAAGGTAGCCAGTATGCGCGCAACTTTGCGCGATGAGGTCAAAGAGCCGCGCATCATTCGCTTCGACCCTACCAGCAAAGCCATATGGTCTTTAGCGGTTTTTCCTGAAGCTCAAAATGACAGCAAGCTGACCAGCCTGGTTGAACTCACCAACTACGCTGAGCAAACCATTAAGAAACGTTTAGAAAACGTTCGCGGTGTGGGAGCGGTCAATGTATTGGGCGGCAGCCGAAGAGAAATTAACATTTACCTGCGGCCCGATGCCATGGAGGCCTTGGGCGTCTCGGCAGATCAAATTGCCGCCGCGGTTCGAAATGAAAATCAAGATTTACCTGTCGGGGCCTTGAGATCCTTGACGCAAGAGCGTGTGATTCAGGTTCAATCTCGCGTCAAACGACCCGAAGATTTTGCCAACATCATTGTGGCTCGCAAAGGCACTACGCCCATCCGATTGTCACAAGTCGCCACTGTGAATGACGGTGCCCAAGAAATTACAAACATGGCACTGTACAACGGCGAAAGAACCTTGGTGCTCACGGTTCAAAAGGCACAAGATGCCAACACCATCGAAGTGGTTGACGGGCTGATGGCTACCCTGAAAGAGCTGCGCAAACAAATTCCTGCTGGCATGCGTCTTGAACCTGTGTCGGATGGCTCGCGTCAAATTCGAGTCGCTGTTGACAACGTTCGGCGAACCCTCATTGAGGGCGCACTGCTGACCATTCTCATTGTGTTTTTATTCTTGAACTCGTGGCGCTCTACAGTCATTACCGGCTTAACGCTGCCCATCTCGTTGATTGGTACATTTTGGTTCATGAGCATGTTCGGTTTTACCATCAACATGATCACGCTCATGGCTTTGTCTTTGTGTGTGGGCTTGCTGATTGACGACGCCATTGTGGTTCGCGAGAACATTGTGCGACATGTCCAAATGGGAAAAAATGCCTACAACGCAGCCATGCACGGAACGCAAGAAATTGGCCTTGCTGTTCTGGCAACCACCTTGTCCATCGTGGCTGTCTTCCTGCCCATTGGTTTCATGGAGGGCATCATCGGCAAGTTCTTCCACGAGTTTGGCATCACGATTGTGGCGGCCGTACTCATCTCCATGTTTGTCAGCTTCACATTGGATCCGATGCTGTCGAGTGTGTGGCATGACCCTAGCATTCATCCGCAAGGCGATACTCAAAAGTCGGCCAGCTTTTATGACAAATCGGTGGGCCGTGTCACGCATTGGTTTGAAGTTCAAACCGACCGCATGGCTGACAAGTACCAAGGCATGTTGGCTTGGGCCTTGAACCACAAGCTCACCACCCTGTTAACTGCATTGCTGATCTTCATTGCCAGTGTTTTCATGGTGCCGCTTTTGGGCACTGAATTTGTGCCTAAGGGCGATTACTCAGAAGCCACGCTGGCCTTTCAGACGCCTGTGGGCACTTCGCTTGAAAGCACGGCCCTCAAAGCCAAACAAGTTGAAAAAATTGTGCGTGAATTTCCAGAGGTTGAATACACCCTTACGGGCATGAACACGCCCAATGCACAAGGCAAAAACAGCGCCAGTATTTACATTCGTTTGGTGGATCGAAAATTGCGCAATCGCAGCGTGGAGGACATAGGGGCTCTGCTGCGAGAACGGCTAAGTAAAGTTGCCGGCATTACGGTTACCCATGTCGGCACCCTAGATTCTGTGGCCGGCAGCAAGCAAATTGAATTTTCACTGAAAGGTGCTGATCAACGCGAGCTAGAACGACTGACCTTGCAGATCATGGAAAAAATTCGCACCATTCCTGGCCTGGTCGATTTGGATTCCAGTGTCAAACCCAACAAACCTTCGATTTCGATCAACGTGTTTCGCGAATCAGCCTCCGACATCGGCTTAAGTGCTGCGCCTATTGCAGGTGCTCTGCGCACCTTGGTGGCCGGGCAAACTGTGGGCAATTGGCGCGCGCCTGATGATCAAACCTACGATGTCAATGTGCGCCTTGCACCAGAGTTTAGAAATAGCCCACAAGACTTAGAGCGTCTGCCGTTTAGCCTGCCAGCACCTGACGGCACTTCGCGCACCGTTCGCCTAGGACAAATTGCACAAGTGCAAGAGACCACGGGCTCCAACCAAATCAACCGCCGCGATTTAATGCGCGAGGTGTCGATCAATGCCAATGCGTCAAGAAGATCGGCGGGCGAAATTTCAAACGACATACGGAAAGTTTTAGATGCAGTGGCTTGGCCGCCTGGCTATCGCTATCAATTTGGCGGCACCACCAAAAGCATGAATGAGTCATTTCAATATGCCATCACAGCCCTCATCATGGCCGTGATTTTCATCTACATGATTTTGGCCAGCCAGTTCAAGAGTTTTTTACAGCCTCTTGCCCTCATGACCGCCCTGCCGCTCACCCTGATCGGCGTCGTCTTGGCGCTCATGGCCTTTAAATCTGCGCTCTCCATGTTCTCAGTCATTGGCGTCGTCATGCTGATGGGCTTGGTCACCAAAAATGCCATTTTGCTGGTCGACTTTGCCATCAGAGCTCGTGAAGGCAGCGTTTCAGACACAGGGCAGCCCGTCCCTGGCTTAAATCGGCACGACGCGCTGCTCATGGCCGCCAAAGTCCGACTTCGCCCCATTTTGATGACCACTTTGGCCATGATTTTTGGCATGATCCCGCTTGCATTTGCCATCACAGAGGGCTCTGAACAACGATCACCCATGGGTCAAGCCGTGATCGGAGGCGTCATTACCTCATCCTTGCTGACTCTCGTGGTCGTCCCAGTGGTTTATTGCTACATGGACGACTTGAGTGAGTTTTTGAAAAGGCTATGGCATGGCAAGCAAAAATCAAGTCCCTAAGCGGGCTTAGAAGCTAAAATGTGATAATTCAGCATAAGATACCCCCTGGAGTAGCCGTGAACAATGATTTAGCCCGTTTCAACATGATTGAACAACAAATTCGTCCTTGGGAAGTCTTGGATGGGCAAGTACTTGCATTGCTTTTAGAGGTGAAACGCGAGAACTTTGCACCCATGGCTCACAAAGCTTTGGCTTTTGTCGATATGGAAATTCCTTTAGGCAAAGACGCTGATTCTGACCAAGTCATGTTGGCCCCCCGCGTAGAAGCGCGTTTTTTACAAAATGCCGCCGTCAAACATACCGACAAAGTGCTGGAAATTGGCACAGGCTCTGGCTACATGGCGGCATTGTTGGCGCATCAAGCAGCCAGCGTATTGAGTTTTGAATTGGACCCTGCATTGGCCCAACAAGCCCGCGCCAACCTGCAAACTGCAGGCATTCACAACGCAGAAGTTCGCCAAGCCGATGGCAGCCAAGGCGCCCCAGCCGATGGCCCATTCGATGTCATCATGCTCAGCGGATCGGTGGCAGAAGTTCCCCAAGTGTTGCTCAATCAACTGAGCATTGGCGGCCGTTTGCTGGCGGTGGTTGGCGAAGATCCCATGATGCGCGCCAGCGTCATCACTCGCACAGCCGAACAGCAATGGCAAACTTCAGAGCCTTGGGACACCATCGCCCCTCGACTCAAAGGCTTTCCTGAACACAATCGTTTTGCCTTTTGATCAAGCTTACCCTCAGACAACACCGCTTCTTTTATGAAACAAGTTAGCCCCACCCAATTTAGCGAATGGATATCTCAGGCCACTGCTCAAGGCTTACCCTTGATTTTGGATGTGCGCGAAACATGGGAATGTCAGCTGGCAAGCATTGCACCCGCTGGCTGCGAAGTTCAAATCATGCCCATGCAGACAGTTCCAGACCGCCTACAAGACCTCGATAAGCAAAGACCCATTGCATGCCTTTGCCACCATGGCGGTAGAAGCATGCAGGTCGCTGCATTTTTAGAACACCATGGCTTTGCAAATATCACCAACATCAGTGGCGGCATTAATGCTTGGTCCAGAGAAGTTGATGCCAGCGTTCCTGTTTATTGAATTGAGTTCTTTTCTTATTGGTTTGTCCCTCGAAAGATTTTTATGAATTTGCGCTTTCTCCCAATCACTTTGGCCATTTCAGCCGCATTCGCTGGCTCAGCGCAAGCACAGAACTTGATGTCCTTGTTCGAAACAGCACGTGGCTTCGATGCAACCTACAAGGCGGCTCAATACCAATACACCGCCAACTTGTCAAAGGGTGAACAAGCCAGAGCTGTATTACTCCCCACCGTTGGCTTGTCTGGCAACCTCAACAGGACCGAGGTCGACTTGATCGCCGCTTCGCAAACCGCCAAGTCACAAAGCATGGCCGCCACCATCAATGCAACTCAGCCTCTCTACCGTCCTGCCAACGCTGCAACCTACGAACAAGGCATGCGCCAATTGGCGTTAGCAAGCATTCAGCTCAAGGCTGCAGAGCAAGACCTCATGGTTCGCCTAAGCCAAGCTTACTTTGATGTGCTCATTTCCCGTGAAAGCTTGGACTTTGTCAAAGCCCAAAAATTAGCCGTTGCCGAACAATTGGCTGCCGCCAAACGCAACTTTGAAGTCGGCACTTCAACCATCACAGACAGCCGCGAAGCGCAAGCTCGCTATGACTTGGTTCTGGCACAAGAGATTGCAGCCGACAACGATTTGCGCATCAAACGCATGGCTTTGAATCAGTTGGTCGGGCTGAACAACATCGAACCCAAATCTTTGTCGCGCATGGCCAAGCTTTCTGCGCCAGAATCATCCTCGATTGACCAATGGGTGAAACAGTCATCAGAATTCAACCCAGCTGTTCTTCAAAGCCGCGCAAGCTTGGACATTGCCAAACTTGAAATCAAGAAAGCAGAGGCAGGCAACAAACCCACGCTCGACTTGGTTGCTGGCTTCACACCCACACGCTATAAAAACGGCAAGGGCCTGAACACATCCCAAGTGGACACCAACTCAAACAGCATCAGCTTGGCCTTTAACATGCCCTTGTTCACTGGTTATGCGACTCAAAACCGCATCAAGGAAACCGTCGCACTGGAAGACAAAGCCCGCGCAGACCTGGATGCCGCTGAACGCAATGTGGCGCAAGCAACACGCACCGCCTTCTTCGGCTTGCAATCTGGCATTGGGCAAGTCAACGCACTGCAAGCCGCCGAGGCATCTAGCCAAAGCGCTTTAGACGCCAACAAGTTGGGGTATCAAGTGGGTGTGCGCATCAACATCGATGTACTCAACAGCCAGAGCCAACTGTTCCAGACCAAACGTGATTTGGCCAAAGCGCGTTACGATGTTTTGCTGGGTCAACTTAAACTCCGACAAGCGGCCGGCACCCTCACCGAAACCGATCTGGCTTCGATCAACGCACTTTTAAATCCTTGAACGATGATTGAATTCAATCCCTGATTGAATTCAGCAGCTCTTGCACTGCCAACACAGTGCGTTCAGTAGCACCGCCGTGCTGCTTCGAAAATTGCGCTGCTTGATGTGCGCACTTTTGTTGCACTTGCTTGTTCAGCACTGTGTCCACAGCCAAACGCACAGCTTCTGCCATGTTGGGCGCTCGCTGTGCAGCACCCGAGTTTTGTGCCGCTTCAGAAGCCTCTGAAAAATTGAAGGTGTGCGGCCCCATCACAATGGGGCAAGCACAGGCCGCCGCTTCAATTAAATTTTGACCACCCAGTTTTTCAAAGCTGCCCCCAAGCAAAGCCACATCGGCCAAGCTGTAATAAAGTGCCATTTCACCAAGACTGTCACCCAACAGAGCCGCTGGTGTTGGGTGTGTTTTTTCTGCGCTTGAATCTGAGCCCAAGCTGGGGCCTTCTTGACCCCAACTTGAACGTCTTGAAACTCGCAAGCCGCCAGATTGCAACAAACGTTCAACCTCATTCACACGCTGCGGATGCCTTGGCACGATGAGCCAATTAACTTGGACATCAGGATGCTGCGTGATAAATGCCTGCCAAGCTTCCAGCCATAAAACTTCTTCACCCTCGCGCGAACTGGCGAACATGACAACCGGTGCGGCCAGCTGTTGACGCCAAGATTGGCCCAAAGCAAGTTGGACCGCATCAGGCTTAGCATCAAACTTCAAATTACCGTAGATGCCCTGAACCTTGGCACCCAAAGTCTTCAGTCGGCTGGCATCGTCTTGCGTTTGAGCACAAACGGCGCTCAGTCGTGCATAGGCAGGCCGCATGAGAGAGGGCCATCGCTGTGCCTGGCGCATCGATTTTTCACTCATGCGTGCGTTGACCAACATCATGGAAACGCCGTGAACTTGCGCACGCTGAACCAGCAAAGGCCACACTTCTGTCTCAAGCAACAAACCCATTTTGGGTTTGAATGCGAGAAAAAAACGATCAACCACTTCGGGCGAATCCCAAGGCTGCCAAACTTGCACATCGCCTTCTTGCAAAAGCTTGCGCCCTTCCTCGCGCCCAGTTGCTGTGCCATTTGTCAGCAACAATTTCATCCCAGGTATGGCCTGGCGCAAACTCTCTAGCAAAATGGCGGCAGTCCGTGTTTCGCCCAAAGAGACTGCGTGAATCCAAATCCAGTCTTGACGAGCGCTTTGCGTGTAATAGCCAAATCGCTCTTCAATGAACTGGCCATAAAGCGGCTCTGCTTGGGCTCGCTTGTGCAACTTACGTCGAAGCAGGGGCTGCGCCAAGCGCATGAAAACACCGTAGAGCCAAAGAGAGAGATTAGAAATCACTCAGCAAATCCGAAAGAATGAGGCACACCCATCAATGCGCCGAGCTTTGCAAGCTGGCATCTGGCTTGACGGTTTTCAACAAGGTCAGCATGTCGTTTTCAATGCGATGCAGGGCAGTTTCTGTATGCCCTTCAAAACGCAAGACCAGCACAGGCGTGGTGTTAGAAGCGCGAATCAAACCAAAGCCATCGGGCCAATCGACACGCAAACCATCCATGTCTGAAATTTCAGCTGGGGCCGAAAAATAGTCATGCGCCATTGTCAATAATTTGGCTGTCAGTTGGTGAGGCTCACCCTCTTGGCACGCTACGTTTAACTCGGGCGTGCTGAAACTGCTTGGCAATGCTTTAAGAACTTCATTGGCATTGGGGCTGCGACTTAAAATTTCCAAGAGACGGCAACCCGCGTAGGTCCCATCGTCAAAACCGTACCAACGCTCCTTGAAAAAGATATGGCCACTCATCTCGCCGCCTAATGGCGCTTGACCGCCCTCTGCTTCTATCTGCTTCATCTTGGCTTTGATCAGAGAGTGGCCCGTTTTGTACATCAGGGCTTTACCGCCCGCAGCGCGAATGGCGGGAGCCAAACGTTGCGAGCATTTCACATCAAACAAAATGGTGCCATTGGGCACTCGACTCAATACATCTTGGGCAAACAGCTGCATTTGCCTATCTGGGTAAATGGTTTCACCATCTTGCGTGACGATGCCCAGTCGGTCGCCATCGCCATCAAACGCCAATCCTAATTCGGCACCCGAACTTTGCAGCGCGGCAATGAGATCTTTCAAATTTTCTGGTTTGCTAGGGTCAGGATGGTGGTTGGGAAAATTCCCGTCCACTTCGCTGAACAATTCAATCACCTCGCAGCCCAGAGCGCGAAAAATACCGGGCGCACTGGCGCCAGCAATGCCGTTGCCAGAATCGACCACAATTTTCAGGGGTCGTGTCAACTGAATGTCCGACACAATGCGCTCAATGTAGGCCGGCAGAATATTGACAACACGCAAAGAGCCACCGTCTTTGAGCTGCCAGGACTCATTTTCAATGATGTGTTGCAAGGCCTTGATTTCATCGCCATAAACAGCCCGGCCACCCAAAACCATTTTGAAACCGTTGTCATCTTTGGGGTTGTGACTGCCCGTCACTTGAATACCACTGTCGCACACGGTGTGCGCCGCAAAATAAAGTTGGGGGGTGGTGGTCAGCCCCACATCGATGACTTCAATGCCCACTGCCACCAGACCGCGCATCAAGGCTGCCGACAAAGCAGACCCACTCAGGCGACCATCGCGTCCAACCGCCACGGTATGCCGCCCTTCCTTCATGGCCAAGCTGCCAAAGGCTCGGCCTAAGGCTTCAGCCAAGTTTTCGTCCATGTTTCGCAGGTAGGTACCGCGAATGTCGTAAGCCTTGAATATGGATGCCGTGACTTGCATAAAAAATAGCCTTGGTAGATGTGACGCACCGTTTTTCTGCGCGACCTCGGGTGAACTTCTTTGACCCCCATTGTAGGTGCGGCAGGCACAAATCGGATACGATTGCCGCATGCAATTTCACCCTGAAACCTGTCACAAAACCATTCAAAGTCCCTGGGGGGCATTGACCCTTGCAGCCAATCCGATGGGACTCAGCGGTGTTTGGTTTGAAAACCAAAAACATTTTCCAGACACGCACGCTTGGACAGTTTCAACCCAACACCCCACTTTGCTTCAAGCTGAGCAAAGCCTCAACAATTACTTTGACCAAAAATGGCCGTCTACCAATTCAGCTAGACAAGCACTGCAAAACATTGCGCTGGATTTAAGCGCTGGCACAGAGTTTCAAAAAGCCGTTTGGCATGCCCTGATGAGCATTCCCATGGGACAAACATGCAGCTATGGTCAACTTGCTGCAGCCATCGGTCGCCCCATGGCCGTCAGGGCCGTTGGCACTGCTGTCGGGCGTAACCCCATCAGCATCCTTGTTCCTTGCCACCGCGTGATAGGCAGTCAGGGCCAAATCACAGGTTATGCAGGCGGCATTTGGCGCAAACAAGCTTTGTTGAAATTTGAAAACGCAAGCATCAACCTACCCTCGGCAGGCCAGCATCAATGAGTGAAAACAACCGTGGCGATTCGCAAGATTGGCGAGTCGACTACCTGATGTTGGCCGCTTTATGGGGCTCATCATTTTTATTCATGCGCATGGGTGCGGCAGAATTTGGCCCCTTGGCAACAGCCTGGACACGCGTTTGCGTGGCCACACTTTTTTTATTTCCCTTCATGCTTTGGCAAGGCCACTGGACTTTGTTTAAATCCAAATGGAAAATCATTTTAGGCTTTGGTATTTTCAATTCCGCCTTACCTTTCGCCTTGTTTGCCTATGCTGTCATGCACATTTCGACAGGCTTGTCAGCCATTTTGAATGCGGCAGTGCCATTGTTTGCTGCTGTCGTCGCTTGGCTCTGGTTAGACGATCGTTTAAGTCGATGGCGAATTGCAGGCTTGTTCATTGGCTTCCTAGGTGTCACGCTATTGGCCAGCAATCAAACCAGTTTTCACACTGAGGCCAACCCAGATGCGAGTGCTTGGGGTCAATACACAGCCATTGCAGCATGTCTTGTAGCCACTTTGTGTTATGCCATCTCAGGCAGTTTTACAAAGAAATTCATGCCCAATTTGCCGCCGCTGGTCTCTTCAACAGGCAGCCAATTGGGTGCCAGTTTGGCGCTTGCATTGCCAGCGCTATGGGCCATGCCAGAAGCCATGCCAAGCACGCAAGCTTGGCTTGCTATCATCCTATTGGGCGTGGCCTGTACTGGCATTGCCTACATTTTGTATTTCAGATTGGTCAACCGCGCAGGGCCAGCCAAAGCACTGACAGTGACTTTCTTAATTCCCGTATTTGCTTTGATCTATGGGGTTGTGTTCTTGAATGAAACAGTCACACTGAGCATGGTCTTATTGGGCGTGGTGGTAATATTTGGTACAGCCATGTCCAGTGGTATTTTTCCTAAAATGAAATAGGCTAATGATGAAACGACGTCACTTCACACACCGCATCACATTCGCTCTGCTTGCCGGATTTTTGTTTGCATCAAGCGCCCCTGCGCAAAACACACCAGCCAGTGTGCTCACATCAAGCCAAGCCCCCATCAAGCTCATCGTACCTTTCACACCAGGCACAGGCATTGATCTAATTGCACGCACCGTTGGCCCCAAGCTTTCGCAACGACTAGGCCGACCCGTGGTGGTTGAAAACAGAGTAGGCGCCTCTGGCAACATTGGCACCGAAGCCGTGGTGCGAGCAGCGCCCGATGGTCAAACCTTGTTGGTCAGCGTGAATACGCTGGTCATGAACAGAAGTCTTTATGCTGGCCTGAGTTTCGATCCGGTGAAAGACCTTGCACCGGTTATTTTGACCAGTTGGGGACAGCTCTTGTTGGTCACGCATCCTAAGTCCAACTTCAAAACCGCAGCCGAGTTGGTGGCAACTGCCAAAGCCAACCCTGGTAGATTTAACTACGCATCGCCCGGTGTTGGCACGCCGCATCATTTGTCGATGGAACTCTTTAAGAGCACAGCCAATGTTTACTTAACGCACATTCCTTATCGGGGCACTGCGCCTGCTGTTTCAGACTTGTTGGGCGGACAAGTCGACGTGATGTTCTTACCAATCCACGTGGCCTTGCCACAAATCAGGGCAGGCAAATTGTTAGCGTTAGGCATTGGCAGCGATCAACGCCATCCACTTTTGCCCACGGTTCCCACATTGGCTGAAGCCAAAGCAGGCAAAGTGAATGTCGACATGTGGTACGGTATTTTTGCACCTAAAAACACACCTGCTGAACTGATTCAAGCCTTCAACAGAGAGCTTAAAACCATCTTGGCCAGTGAAGATATTCAAAAAGCATTTCAACCGCAAGGCATGGATCCTGCAAACAGTACACCTGAGGAATTTGGCAAGTTAGTCGAGCGCGACGCCAACCGCTGGGCAGAGCTCATTAAAGTCCAAAATATCAAGGCAGAGTGAACATGCGCATGAACATTGCCATTGTGGGTGGCGGCATAGCTGGTTTAAGTTTTGCGTTGGGCCTTCACAAGCGCGGCATTGACTGCGACGTCTTTGAGGCTGTTAACGAAGTCAAAGAAATTGGGGTTGGCATTACGCTGCTGCCCCATGCCATGCGCGAACTTGCCGAAATTGGGGTTCAGTCAGCCATTGAGGCCGCCGGCATTGAAAACTTGGAAAGTGTATTTTTCACACACCACGGCCAATTTGTCTACAAAGAAGCTCGAGGCCGACACGCTGGCTATTCACTGCCAGAAATTGGTGCGCACCGCGGCAAGCTGCACCGTATTTTGTTTGATGCTGCAGTCAGCCGATTGGGCGCAGACAAAGTGCACACCGGCATGAGATGCACTAGCTACTCGCAAGATGCCAATGGCGTTCAATTGAATTTTCTCAACACCCATAACAACACCAACGTCTCCATGAGTGCCGAAATTGCGGTGGCCTGTGATGGTGTGAACTCTGCAATTCGCAAACAAATGCACCCCACAGATGCACTGTGTTTTGGCGGCATCAATACTTGGCGCGGCGTCACCATTCACCCGCCCATCCTGACTGGTAAAACTTATTTGCGAATTGGCACGGTGGAAGTCGGCAAAATGGTCATCTACCCCATCGTCGACAACGTCGATGGCAAAGGCAACCAACTGATTAACTGGGTGGCCGAATTGCAAAAACCCAACGCCGTCATGAACGACTGGAATCGTTCGGTCGACCCAGGCGTCTGCGCAGAAATTTACAAAGATTTCAAGTTCGACTTTCTCAATGTGCCAGAACTCATCTTGAAGTCCGAGAAGGTTTTTGAATACCCAATGGTTGACAAAGATGCTCTGCCATTTTGGACCCAAGGGCGCATGACCCTTATGGGCGATGCAGCTCATCCCATGTATCCACGCGGCTCAAATGGTTCTGCGCAAGCACTCATTGATGCGCGCACTTTGTCCGATCAATTGAGCAAGCACAGTGATCCGCGCGATGCACTCACAGAGTACGAATCGTTAAGACTCTCCACCACGGCCAAAGTGGTTGAAACCAATCGCAATGTTCCGCCCGACTTTATTATTATGAAGGCGCAAGAACTGAGCGGCGGCAAACCTTTTCGCCACATTGACGATCTGATTAGCCAAGACGAGTTACGTCAAATTTCAGACAATTACAAGAATGTGGCAGGCTTCGCTTTAACGAAGTGAAGAGGCGCCTCAAGGGCCTGTAGAGTCCTTAGGGGCTTGCTTAAGTTGCGCTGATTAGAACTCGACTCTGCCTGAAGATGGCGTGCACGCAATTGCCCGCACCCTCCTTCCACATCTTGTCCTGCAGAATTTCTCAACTTTGTGAGAATGCCTTGGCGATGCAAAGTGCGTGCAATTTCTGCGGCACGTTCCCATGAAGGACGCCTGAACGGCAAATCATCCACTGAGTTGTAGGGAATCATGTTCATCAATGCGTATTTGCCTTTGAGCAATCGAACAATGCCTTCAATTTCTTCTTTCGTATCGTTCACGCCTTCAAGCAAAGTCCACTGGTATTGAATGGGGTAACCCGTTTGTTGGGCGTAGATTTCTGCCGCTTCCACCAACTCTTCAGGCGTCATTTTTGGGGCTCGTGGCAACAATTCAGCGCGCAAATCGGCTCGGGTGGAGTGCAAAGAAAGCGCCAGTGCGGGCTTGACCAAGCCAAGGGGCAATCGCTCAAAAACACGCGAATCTCCCACGGTTGAAAAGACCAATGATTTATGACCAATGTTGCCCACAGTGCCCAAGACCTCAATGGCCTCCAACACATTGTCCAAATTGTGCGCAGGTTCACCCATGCCCATGAACACCACTTTTTTCACGGCACGATGAAGCCTTGCAAAGGCCACCTGCGCCACTATTTCTGCACTGCCCACTTGCCTGATCAAGCCTTCTTTGCCCGTCATGCAAAAGACACATCCCACGGCACAACCGACTTGCGAAGACACACAAACACCATCGCGAGGCAATCCAACTGTTTCAAGGGTTTGGCCATCCTGCAGCGCAAGTAGCCAACGCACCGATCCATCTTCTGCAGGATGCGTTGATTGCAAGCGCAGCAAACTGGAAAGGCTATCGGTCAACTCCGGCAATGCTTGCCGCAAAGCCGCAGGCATGAAGCTCTCTAGGGGCCTGCTGCCACTGTTTTGAGATTTGGCTTGAGACCACAAACGCAAAATGCGTTGCTCATGGGCAGGCCGTGCCCCCAAGCAACGCAATTGGTTTCGAATTTCACTGATTTGCTGAAATGCCATGCCTCTATTGGACATGAAATTTCAGCTTTATTGCATGGTGATGCCTGCGTCTTTGATGACTTTTCCCCAACGGTCTAATTCTTGAACCATCAAGGTGTTCAAGGCCTCAGGTGAAGAAATGTCAGCCTCAACACCGGCTGCGTACAGCTCCTTCTTTGTATCTGCAGCACTCAAAACCTTGGCAATTTCAGTATTGAGTTTCATCACCACATCTTTGGGCGTGCCAGCAGGCGCCAACAGTCCCAGCCAAACACTGGCGTTGTACCCCGAAACTCCCGCTTCTTGCATGGTGGGAACATCTGGCAGTTGTGGAATGCGTTTGGATGTCGTCACGGCCAAAGCTTTGAGCCGTCCAGCAGGAACCTGTGCCATTGCATTGGGCACACCCGCAAAACTGCTCTCAACCACGCCAGCAACCAAGTCGTTGGCTGCACCGCTACTACCTTTGTAAGGCACATGCTTCATCTTGACACCTGTCATTGCGGCGAACATGCCGCCCATCAAATGCTGCGAGCTGCCGTTGCCAGATGATGCATAGTGAATTTTGTCGGGCGAGGCCTTGGCCAGCGCAATGAATTCAGCCACATTGTTGGCTGGCACCTTGGGGTTCACCAACAAAACATAAGCGGAATCAACCAACTTACCCACTGGCGTGAAACTCTTGATAGGGTCGTAGGGTAATTTAGGATAAATGGCAGGGCTGATCACGTGCGTCGTAGAGACCATCACCAAGGTATAGCCGTCTGGGGCGGCCTTGGCCACAAAGTCAGTGCCAATGGTTGAACCAGCACCCGCTTTGTTCTCAATCACAAAGGGTTGCCCCAGCGAAACTGAAAGTTTTTGTCCCAATATTCGCGCCACAACATCCGTAAAACCTCCGGGCGCGAAAGGCACGATCAATTTAATGGGTTTATTGGGGTAGGCCTGCGCTAGAGCGGCGCTGGCTGTCACACCTAAAAAACAACTGAGAAGTGCAACTCGGCACAACTGTCGAACGAAGTGGCGCATAAATTATCCCCTGTAGGTTGGTGCTGGCATGGTGTAGTAACTGTGAAGAATGTGATAGACCATCATGTAGTTTTTCTGCTGGAAACTGGCATGAGAAATACCAGCCATCACATTGAACTGCTTGTCTGTGTTGGGCAACAATTTGTAGAAATCGATCAGGTCATCAAGCCCTGCGATGCCGTCGTACTCACCGCGCAAAACAATGGTGGGCACTGTGATTTTGAGAGGATCGACAACCGGCAATTTGGAACACATGTCGACATAAGTGCCTGTGGGCATGGAGTCATCCAGGGTCAAAATGGCATCGGCAAAAGCACTGATAGTGGCCTCGTCGGCTGTGCCTGGATGATCGCGATCAAAAATGCTGTGCACAAATGCACGATCAATGGGGCGGCGATTTTTTGCTAAAAACTCTGGCAATTTTTTGCGGCGCTGCTCTAATGTGTGGCTGCCCTCGCCGGTCCAGACAAAGGCATCTAGAGCCAATTTACCAATTCGCTCTGGATGATTTTGCGCAAACAAGGCGGCCTTCAAAGCACCCGAAGAAATGCCATACATGTGCAGCTTTTGCGACACGGAGTTCTTCAAGATGTATTCACTGCCAGCCGCCAAGTCTTCAGCGCCATTGGCGATGTCCGAGTTGATGGGGCGATGTTTGTCAGAGCGGCCATAGCCCTCGTTGTCCATGGTCCAAGTGTCAAAGCCGCGCTCATTGAACCAATCCATGACAGAAGAATAGGGGCGGCCGGGCACAGACAAATCAAAGGTTGGTTGCGAGGCCATGGACGAACCGTGCACAAAGAAAATGGTGCCTGCATAAGGCACTTTGGGCGAAGCTTTTTTCTGCCAAAGAAAAAGATTGATATCCCCTTTTTTTGTCCAATGCTCTACACCACCAGACCAAGTCACGTTGCTCATGAAAACTCCTGTTGCTAAATCACCATTTAAGTTGCCAGTAGCATAACGGGGGTCTTCGGATTTGACAGCCTCCAAAACCCCAAGAGAGGCCTAAGCCGCCGTCTTGTCGTGCCAGAAAGTGCAAAACGGCGTGAAAAAATTTCCAAACCCAGGCTGGGTTGTGAAATTCAATTGAGTTGATTCAGCTGGAAATCAAAGATGCGAGCTCAGAAGGCGATTGAATTTGGGCATGTGCTTGCCACTTTTCAACATCACCCTGAGCCCCTAAATAGCCATAGGTAGCCGCTACCGTTTTCATATGGGCAGCATGACCCGCCACGATATCGCGCTCATCATCACCCACATAAATGCATGCACTGGGGTCTAAGCCCAACCGCCTTGCAGCTTCCAGCAAGGGTTCTGGATGAGGCTTGGCATGTGGTGTGGTGTCGCCGCAAATGAGGACGGCCGAAGATTTAAAAAGCGGCATGGCCTGCGTGAGCGGTTCTGCAAATCGTTTGGACTTGTTGGTGACAACACCCCATGGCAATTTGGCGGCGACCAGTGCAGCAATCATTTGCGCTACGCCTTCAAATGCAAACGTTCTTTCGGTCATGCAGGATTCGTAATTGCGAAAGAACTCTTCTTTCATCGCTTCATAATCGGGATGATCTGGGGTGTATCCAAATGCCAAGGCAATCATGCCGCGGGCACCTGCACCCGCCATGTGCCGGTAATGAGCCAGTGGCAGTGAAGTCATGCCACGATCGACACGCATCTTGTCGACAGCAGCGCCTAAGTCAGGAGCACTGTCAATCAAGGTGCCATCAAGGTCAAACAAGACCGCCTGTATATTTTGAAACTTCATACCTTGGCACCCTTGCGTTCAATTCGCCATTGGCTTTTGCGTCGCCATCAAATAATTCACGTCGGTGTCAGAGTTCATGGCGTAAACACGAGTGAATGGGTTGTAGGTCATGCCTTTCATCTGGGCCAATTCCAATTCCCCTGCCCGCACCCAATCGGCCAACTCACTCGGTTTGATCAATCTTGCGTACTCATGCGTACCCTTCGGCAACAAATTAAGCACGTACTCAGCGCCAACAATTGCAAACAAGAACGATTTTGGACTGCGATTCAAGGTCGAGAAAAACACCCAGCCACCTGGTTTCACCAATTGCGAGCAAGCCTTCACTACAGCAGCGGGGTCGGGCACATGCTCCAACATTTCCATGCAAGTGACCACATCAAACTGCCCCGCTTGTTGTGCTGCCAAGTTTTCTGCGCTGATTTCTTGGTACTGCACACCTTGCGTACCCGCTTCAATGGCATGCAACTGAGCCACCTTCAGTGACTTCACAGCCAGGTCAATGCCCAAGACTTGTGCGCCTTGTCTGGCCATGGCATCGGACAAGATGCCGCCACCGCAACCGATGTCAACCACTTTCTTCCCTGACAGTTGCACCAGCGTTTGAATCCAATTCAATCGCAAAGGATTGATTTGGTGCAGGGGCCTGAATTCACTCTCGGTGTCCCACCAACGGTGCGCCAAGTCAGAAAATTTGGCCAATTCGGCGGGGTCCACATTGGCGGAAGAAAATTGGGAAGGGGTAGTTTGTGAATTCATATGCGACATTGTCTCTGAAAGTAAAAAAGCCTCCCGAAGGAGGCTTTTTAGAATCAACCAAAGCTTGATTTAATTCAAGCTTGCTGTTGATCAGTTGGGGCGTGTACCCACAACTTCGATTTCCACGCGGCGGTTTTTAGAACGGCCAGCGTCTGTTTTGTTGTCAGCAACGGGTTGTTTCTCGCCCTTGCCTTCAGTGTAAACGCGGTTTTTCTCAATGCCCTTGGTGATCAAGTAGGCTTTGACAGCGTCGGCACGCTTAACAGACAACTTTTGGTTGTAGGCATCAGAGCCAGTGGCGTCAGTGTGACCCACAGCAATGATCACTTCCAAGTTGATGGCTTTCACTTTGCCTGCCAGGTCGTCCAATTTGGCTTTGCCGTCAGCTTTCAAGACTGATTTGTCAAAGTCAAAGAAGGTGTCGGCAGCGTAAGTCACTTTGGTAGCAGCAGCGGGTGGAGGTGCTGGGCGAGCAGCTGGGGCAGCGGCTCTTGGTGCAGCGGCGGCAGGAGCAGGTGCGGCGGCTCTTGGTGCGGGAGCAGGTGCAGGTGCAGCAGCTCTTGGAGCAGCAATAGCGCCATCGCAACCAGCAGCTGCTGTAGCGGGTGTCCAAGTGGCATCACGCCAGCAGAGTTCGTTGGTGCCATTTTTCCAGGCGTGTTCGCCTGTGCCATTGCGCCAGTTGTCTACGGATTGAGCGCCTGCAGCAGTTGCCAAGGCAGCTGAAGCCAACACCATTGCCACTTTGTTGAATTTTTTCATGGTTCTCCTCATGGGGATAAATACCGCAGACATCCTGCGAAAAAAGATACGAATTGAATGACCATCACCCAAAACGTTGAAATCATTGTGCCATAGCTAAAGGCCAATTACCCAATTTGGTGAAATCAGCGTGATAAGGGTCAACTCAAAGCTCAGCATGTGTTGCAAATCAACGACACTCTTTGGACCTAAAATGTCATTCTTTCACCCAGTGCGCCTGACCCCTCATGACCCAGTTTGCCAAAGAAACCCTTCCCATCAGTCTAGAAGAGGAAATGCGCCGCAGCTACCTCGACTACGCCATGAGCGTGATTGTGGGACGCGCCCTGCCCGATGCCCGAGACGGCCTCAAACCAGTGCACCGTCGTGTCTTGTTTGCCATGCACGAGTTAAACAACGACTGGAACCGCGCTTACAAAAAATCTGCGCGTATTGTGGGTGATGTGATTGGTAAATACCACCCCCACGGCGACCAATCTGTGTATGACACCATCGTTCGGATGGCGCAAGATTTTTCGATGCGTCACATGCTGGTGGACGGTCAGGGCAACTTTGGATCGGTCGACGGCGACAACGCAGCGGCCATGCGGTACACCGAAATTCGCTTGGCCAAAATTGCCCACGAAATGTTGGCCGACATCGACAAAGAAACTGTCGACTTTGGCCCCAACTACGATGGCTCTGAAAAAGAGCCTTTGGTGCTTCCAAGCCGCATTCCCAATCTATTGGTAAACGGCTCTGGCGGCATTGCGGTCGGCATGGCGACCAATATTCCACCTCATAATTTAAACGAAGTGGTTGACGCTTGCTTGCACATGCTGCGCAACCCGGGTGCCACCATCGACGAATTGATGGAAATCATTCCCGCACCCGACTTCCCGACTGCCGGCATTATTTATGGCATCAATGGCGTGAAAGATGGCTACCGCACAGGCCGCGGCCGTGTGATCATGCGGGCCAAGTGCCACTTTGAAGACATTGACAAAGGCCAGCGCCAATGCATCGTGGTGGACGAGTTGCCCTACCAAGTGAACAAAAAGACCTTGCAAGAGCGCATGGCCGAGTTGGTGCACGAGAAAAAGATCGAAGGTATCAGCCACATTCAAGATGAGTCTGATAAATCAGGCATGCGCTTGGTCATTGAACTCAAGCGTGGTGAAGTACCTGAGGTGGTGCTCAACAACCTGTACAAACAGACCCAGTTGCAAGACACCTTCGGCATCAACATGGTGGCCCTCATTGACGGCCAACCCAAGTTGTGTAACCTGAAAGATTTAATCAGCGTGTTCTTGCAACACCGCCGTGAAGTGGTCACTCGCCGCACCGTTTTCACCTTGCGCAAAGCGCGCGAACGTGGCCACGTGTTGGAAGGCTTGGCAGTGGCCATGGCCAATATCGACGAGTTCATTGCCATCATCCGCAATGCGCCTACCCCGCCAGTCGCCAAGGCCGAGTTGATGACGCGCAGCTGGGATTCCAAATTGGTTCGCGAAATGCTGACACGCACACGCGCCGATGGTGGCGCTGTGAACGCTGACGACTATCGCCCCGATGGCTTGGAAAAAGAATTTGGGATGGGCAACGACGGCTTGTACCGCTTAAGCGAAACCCAAGCGCAAGAGATTTTGCAAATGCGTTTGCAACGCTTGACCGGTCTGGAGCAAGACAAGATTGTGGTCGAGTACAAAGAAGTAATGTCTGAAATTGAAGACTTGCTTGACATCTTGGCCAAGCCCGAGCGCGTGTCCACCATCATTGGCACCGAACTGGGCGAATTGCGCCAAGAATTTGGTCAAACTAAATTGGGTGCCCGCCGCAGCTTCATTGAAAACAATGCGCAAGATTTGGCCACCGAAGACTTGATCACGCCCACTGACATGGTGGTCACACTGTCGCACAGCGGCTACATCAAGAGCCAACCTTTGTCTGAATACCGCGCCCAAAAACGCGGCGGTCGCGGCAAGCAAGCCACGGCCACCAAAGAAGACGATTGGATCGATCAGCTCTTCATTGCCAACACCCACGATTACATCTTGTGCTTCTCCAACCGCGGCCGTTTGTACTGGCTCAAAGTGTGGGAAGTGCCTGCTGGTTCACGCGGCTCGCGCGGCAGACCTATTGTCAACATGTTCCCCTTGCAAGAAGGCGAAAAGATCAATGTGGTTTTGCCTTTAACGGGTGACATGCGCAGCTTCCCTGCCGACCATTACGTGTTCATGGGCACCTCTATGGGCACCGTGAAGAAAACATCGCTGGATGAATTCAGCAACCCCCGCAAAGCCGGCATCATTGCGGTCGACCTTGACGAAGGCGACTTCCTCATTGGCGCTGCTCTCACAGATGGCAAGCACGATGTGATGCTGTTCAGCGATGGCGGCAAAGCCGTTCGATTTGATGAAAACGATGTGCGCCCCATGGGTCGCAATGCGCGAGGCGTGCGCGGCATGATGCTGGACGAAACGCAAAGCGTGATTGCCATGTTGGTGGCCGAAGACGAACAGCAAAGTGTTCTAACAGCCACAACCAACGGCTACGGCAAGCGCACCTCCATCACGGAATACACGCGCCATGGTCGTGGTACCAAAGGCATGATTGCTATCCAGCAATCTGAGCGCAATGGCAAAGTGGTGGCCGCCACTTTGGTTCACGCCGAAGACGAAATCATGTTGATCACCGACACCGGTGTGCTGGTTCGCACGCGTGTTTCTGAAATCCGTGAACTGGGTCGCGCCACCCAAGGCGTGATCTTGATCGGTTTGGACGATGGCGCCAAATTGTCTGGCTTGCAACGCATTGTGGAGAACGATGCCATCGTGCAAGATGAAACAGACGAGAACCTTGCCGATGATCAAGGCGGCGCAGCGGAAAGCGGCTCGACTGAATGACCAGACCCTACAATTTTTCTGCCGGCCCGGCCGCCATTCCCGATGCAGTCCTAATTCAAGCTGCCAGCGAAATGCTGGACTGGCATGGCAGCGGCATGGGTGTGATGGAAATGAGCCATCGCGGCAAAGAGTTCATGTCCATTTACGAAGAAGCAGAAGCCGACCTTCGTGAGCTGCTGGCCATTCCTGCCAACTTCAAAATCTTGTTCATGCAAGGTGGCGGCATTGCCGAAAATGCCATCGTGCCATTGAATCTTTCGCAAGAAGGCGTGGTCGATTTTGTAGTCACTGGCAGCTGGAGCCAAAAATCCTACAAAGAAGCTGCGCAATTTTGCAAACCCCATTTGGCGGCCAGTGCTCAAGCCTCCAACTTTTCCAACATTCCATCACCCGCGCAGTGGCAGTTGAGTACTGATGCAAGCTATGTGCATGTTTGCACCAACGAAACCATCGATGGCGTGGAGTATCACAACCTGCCCGATCTCAAGGCGCTTGGAAGCCAGGCACCCTTGGTCATTGATTTTTCTTCGCACGTTGCATCGCGCAGTTTCGATTGGTCCAAGATTGGCGTGGCCTTTGGTGGTGCACAAAAGAATCTAGGTCCTGCGGGTCTTACCTTGGTGGTGGTCAGAGAAGATTTGCTTGGCAAAGCCATGAAGCATTGCCCAAGTGCCTTCAATTACAAAATGGTGGCCGACAACGGCTCCATGTACAACACGCCCCCCACCTATTCCATTTACATGGCGGGCTTGGTTTTCAAATGGCTCAAAGCACAAACTGAAAACGGCGTCACAGGCGTAGCTGCCATGGAACAGCGCAACATTGCCAAAGCGAAGTTGTTGTACGACTTCTTAGACCAATCTCAGCTTTATGAAAATCGAGTTGAAAAATCTTTCCGCTCGAGAATGAACGTTCCTTTTTACCTGAAAGATGAATCGCGAAACGATGCATTCTTGGCTGGCGCCAAGGCGCGTGGTTTGTTGCAACTCAAAGGTCACAAATCTGTTGGCGGCATGCGCGCCAGCATTTACAACGCCATTCCCCTAGAAGGGGTTATGGCTTTGGTGTCTTACCTCAAAGACTTTGAAGCCACTCAGGCTTAAACACATATGACTCAACCCATTCAAACAGACGCTTTGGCCGACTTGCGAATACAAATTGACTCGCTCGATCAGCAACTCTTGAGTTTACTGAACCAACGCGCCAAGGTGGCTGAAAAAGTGGGTGAACTTAAGCGCGCCGAGGGTTCGCCCTTTTTTCGGCCCGACCGCGTGGCACAAGTCATTGCCAAAATTGAAAAATTGAATCCGGGGCCTTTGCTGAACGCACATGTGGTTTCCATTTGGCGAGAAATCATGTCAGCCTGTTTGGCATTGGAAGCCCCACAGCGTGTTGCCGTTCTTGGTCCTCAGGGTACTTTTTGCGAGCAAGCCGGGATTGAGTTTTTTGGCAGCGCCGCCAGCTTCATTTACTGCAACAACTTTGACGAAGTGTTTCATGCCACGGCCGCTGGTACCGCTCAATATGGTGTGGTGGGCATGGAAAACTCAACCGAAGGTGTGGTGGCCAGGTCGCTCGATTTGTTCTTGCGCTCCCCTGTGCATGTAATCGGTGAAGTGAGCATGCTGGTTCGTCATAATTTATTGCGCCAATCCGACAACCTCAAAGACATTGAAGCGGTTTTGGCACATCCCCAAGCCTTGGCGCAGTGCCAAGCCTGGCTCACACAACACTTGCCACACGCTGAAAGGCGCGCCGTTTCAAGCAATGCCGAAGGCGCACGTTTGGCGGCTACCAACCCCTCTTGGGCCGCCTTGGCCAGTGAGCGTGCAGCCTCTCAATTTGGTTTGCACATCGTGGCGCATGCCATTCAAGACGAAGCCACCAACCGCACACGTTTTGCCGTGATTTGTTTGCCGCAAACTTTGGCAACGCCACCTGTTTCTGGCAAAGATTGCACCAGCTTGGTGGTCTCTGTGCCCAACAAGCCAGGCGCCGTTCATGACTTGCTCATGCCTTTAAAGAACAATGGCGTGTCCATGACGCGCTTTGAATCTCGTCCTGCCAAATCTGGTCAGTGGGAATACTATTTCTACATCGACATTCAAGGTCATATTTCTGAGCCGCATGTGGCGGCAGCCTTGCAAGAGCTCCAAGGTCTGTGCGCGTTCTACAAGGTTTTGGGTTCTTACCCCATCCCAGAATGAAATTTGAAAAAGTCGCTCTCATTGGCTGCGGCTTGATGGGCGGCTCGTTTGCACTGGCCGCTCGGGAAGCCGGCTGGGCCCAACACATTGTGGGCTACAGTGCCTCGGCATCGTCTCGGCAAAAGGCACTCAGCATGGGCGTGATTGACGCCGCTGAAGACAGTATTGCGCAAGCTGTGCAAGGTGCTGACTTGGTTTTGCTAGCGGTACCTGTCACAGCCACAAACGCTTGCTTTGAAGCCATAGCACCCGCCTTGCGATCAGATGCCTTGCTGATGGAAGTTGGCTCCACAAAATCAGACATTGTGGCCGCGGCTCTCAACACATTGGGCGACAAACTTCATTGCTTTGTTCCGGTACATCCAATAGCAGGCAAAGAAGTTGCTGGCGTTGAACACGCCGATGCCGATCTGTACAAAGATCGCGCACTGATCATGACCCCCATGGCAAGCTCGGGCGCATCGCAGGTTCAACTTGCCAAACAAATCTGGCAGAGTTTGGGCAGCTTCATCACTGAGCTTAGCCCTGCTGCACATGACGCAGCCTTTGCAGCAGTGAGCCACATGCCACATGTGTTGGCCTATGCTTTGATTCGTGGCATCTTTCAGCAAAAAAATGGCGCCGACTTAATTGCACTGGGTGGCCCTGGTTTTAGAGATTTCTCCCGCATTGCGGCCAGTGATCCCGTTGTTTGGCGCGACATTCTGACCACCAACCGTGAACAAGTCTTGCTTCAAATTGCGCACTTCAAAGATGCCTTAGAAGAATTTGAAAAAGCCATTGAAGCCAAGCATCCCAAAGCACTTGAGGACATGATTCGACAAGCCAGTGATTTGCGCTTTAAGTGGCGAATCGGCCCCAATCAGGCGCCTAAGGCATAATTTTTCTCATATGTTTGCCACCGCGTTTCTAGACATTCCCTCTTTGCAGCAAGCAGGTGGCACAGTCACTCTGCCTGGCTCTAAAAGCATTTCAAATCGAGTGTTGCTGTTGTCTGCATTGTGCGAAGGCAGCACTTGGGTGCATGACCTTCTAGATTCAGACGACACGCGTGTCATGTTGACTGCACTGCGCCAATTGGGTTGCGGGGTTGAACCCAAGCTTGGCACCAACAGTGTTTGCATCACAGGCTTGGGGCAGCCCACTTTAAATGGCACATCTCCTGCCATGAAAAAACCCACAACACCCATTGAATTTTTCATGGGCAATGCTGGCACCGCCATGCGCCCACTGACCGCCGCATTGGCTGTCATGGGCGGCGACTTCACGCTCAGGGGTGTGCCGCGCATGCACGAACGCCCCATTGGTGACTTGGTCGATGCGCTGCGTTTGCTGGGTTGTCAGATTGATTATTTAGGCAATGACGGCTATCCGCCATTGCGCGTTTTGACGCCCCATTTGCAACTCGACAAGCCCATTCAAGTTCGCGGCGATGTGTCCAGCCAATTTCTGACTGCACTCCTAATGTCATTGCCCTTGGCCGCGCAAAAAGACATTTTGATTGAAGTGGTCGGCGAACTCATCTCCAAGCCCTACATTGAAATCACTTTGAATTTGTTGTCGCGCTATGGCATTGATGTGAAACGTGACGGTTGGCAGAGATTCACCATTCCTGCGGGCAGTCATTACAAATCGCCTGGCGAAATTCATGTGGAAGCAGATGCTTCTTCAGCCAGCTACTTTATTGCCTTGGGTGCCATTGCCGCTACCCAGCAAGCTGTGAGAATTGAAGGCGTCGGCGCTTCGTCTATTCAAGGCGACATTCGCTTCATGGAAGCTGCCGCTCAAATGGGCGCGCACATTGAAAGTGGTCCCAACAACTTAGAAATCAAACGCGGCGCATGGCCTCTCAAGGCCATCGACCTAGATTGCAATCACATTCCTGATGCCGCCATGACCCTGGCTGTGATGGCTTTGTATGCAGATGGCCCCAGCACTTTGCGCAACATTGCCAGTTGGCGTGTGAAAGAAACCGATCGCATTGCGGCCATGGCCAAAGAATCGCGCAAATTGGGTGCGCACGTCGAAGAAGGACCCGATTGGTTGCGCATTCACCCCCTGCCAGCAGGTCAGTGGCGCGCAGCCAGCATTCACACCTATGACGACCACCGCGTGGCCATGTGCTTCTCATTGGCAGCTTTTAATCCAGACCAACAAGCGGTTCGCATTGAAGACCCCAAGTGCGTGGCCAAAACTTTTCCAGATTACTTCGAGGCACTGTTCTCGCTCACGCAAACACCTGCAAACCGCATCCCCGTGATTTGCATCGATGGTCCTACCGCGTCTGGCAAAGGGACTCTTTCCAGCCTTGTTGCTCAGCGCTTGGGCTATCACTACCTTGACTCAGGCGCCCTTTACCGCGTGACGGCCTATGCCGCATTGCAGGCAGGCCTGAGTTTGGAAAGCAACAACGAAACAGCCATTGCCACCATGGCCGAAAAGTTACCGGTGCGTTTTGACGGCGACAAAGTTTTGTTGAACAACCACGATGTGACAGATGCCATTCGCAGCGAAGAAGGCGGCATGAACGCCTCCAAGGTCTCCACGTTGCCAGCCGTTCGGGTGGCTTTGGTGGCGCTTCAACACAGCTTTCAGCGCCTGCCAGGCCTTTTGGCAGACGGCCGAGACATGGGCACGGTCATCTTTCCTGGCGCGCCTTTGAAGGTGTTTTTGACCGCCAGTGCCGCAAAAAGAGCCGACAGACGCTATAAGCAATTGATTTCTAAAGGTTTTCAGGCTAAAATCGCCGATCTTCGGGCTGACTTAGAGGCTCGCGACGCAAGAGACACATCTCGCAGCGTGGCGCCCTTAAAGCCAGCACAAGACGCAATGCTGCTAGACAACTCAGAGTTGGGCATCGAGCAATCGGTGGTTCAGGTCCTTGACTGGTGGCAAAGCAAACAAGCCTTCCCTGTTTAATTTCAAATTCAAAAAGAACTTAAACAGAAGACTTGAACCGGCCCACAAGGCTCCATCCGCGCTGCATGCGCACTGGCCTTGTGGTTCAACAACTTAACCCGCGTGAAAACGCACACAACCGCCGCAATGAGCCTTGTTAACGACGCAATGGTGCAGTCGTCAGACCTTTTTGTGGATTAGGAACTTGAATGTCAGAATCTTTTGCAGACCTATTTGAAGAATCACTGAAGCGCACGGAAATGCGCACAGGCGAAGTGATCACCGCTGAAGTTGTTCGCATCGAACACAACTTCGTGGTTGTGAACGCCGGCCTCAAATCTGAAGCCTACGTCCCCCTAGAAGAATTCAAATCTGATTTGGGCGAAATCGAAGTCCAAGTTGGCGATTTCGTTTCTGTGGCCATCGGTTCCATCGAGAACGGCTACGGCGACACTATTTTGAGCCGTGACACTGCCAAGCGTTTGGCCTCATGGTTGTCATTGGAAAAAGCTTTGGAATCTGGCGAATTTGTCACTGGCACCACCAGCGGCAAAGTCAAAGGCGGCCTCACTGTGTTGGTCAATGGCATTCGTGCTTTCTTGCCAGGTTCATTGGTTGACACACGTCCTACCAAAGACCTGTCACCGTACGAAAACAAGACCATGGAATTCAAGGTCATCAAGTTGGACCGCAAGCGCAACAACGTCGTGTTGTCACGCCGTGCTGTGGTCGAAGCCTCCATGGGCGAAGAGCGCGCCAAACTGATGGAAAACCTCCGCGAAGGTTCCGTGGTTCATGGTGTGGTCAAGAACATCACCGAATACGGTGCATTCGTCGACTTGGGCGGCATCGATGGTTTGCTGCACATCACCGACATGGCATGGCGCCGTGTTCGTCACCCTTCCGAAGTGGTGCAAGCCGGTCAAGAAATTACCGCCAAGATCCTCAAGTTCGACACCGAGAAAAACCGCGTGTCCTTGGGCCTCAAGCAAATGGGCGACGATCCTTGGATGGGCGTCAACCGCCGCTACCCACAAAGCACCCGCATGTTCGGCAAGATCACCAACATCGCCGACTACGGCGCGTTTGTCGAACTCGAACCCGGCATCGAAGGCTTGGTGCACGTTTCTGAAATGGACTGGACCAACAAGAACGTGGCACCTTCCAAGATCGTGTCATTGGGCGACGAAGTCGAAGTCATGGTTTTGGAAATCGACGAAGACAAGCGCCGCATCAGCTTGGGCATGAAGCAGTGCCGCGCCAACCCTTGGCAAGACTTCGCTCAAAACACCAAGCGTGGCGACCGCGTTAAAGGCCCGATCAAGTCCATCACCGACTTCGGTGTGTTCGTGGGCTTGGCCGCTGGCATCGACGGTTTGGTTCACTTGTCCGACTTGTCATGGAACGAAACCGGCGAAGCCGCTGTTCGCAACTACAAGAAGGGTCAAGACGTTGAAGCCATCGTGTTGGCAGTCGACGTGGAGCGCGAGCGCATCAGCTTGGGCATCAAACAACTCGACGGCGATCCATTCACCACTTTCGTCACATTGAACGACAAAGGTCAAACAGTGACCGGTAAAGTCAAAACTGTGGACGCACGTGGCGCTGAAATCGACTTGGGCGAAGACATCATCGGCTATTTGCGCGCCAGCGAAATTTCACGCGATCGCGTGGAAGACGCTCGCAGCTTGCTCAAAGAAGGTGACGAAGTCACGGCTGTGGTCGTCAACGTCGATCGCAAGACACGCAACATCCAGTTGTCCATCAAGGCCAAAGATGCTGCTGATCAAAGTGAAGCCATGGCCTCACTCAGCCAACAGTCTTCACGCGAAAACGCTGGCACCACCAGCTTGGGCGCTTTGTTGCGTGCCAAGTTGGACAACAACGATTCAGCAGAATGATCGGCTGAAGATCAAAGCCTCTAGCTTGGCCCTTTCGGGGCTGAGCCAGAGGCTTTTTCTTTGCCTCTTGCAAAATCGCTTTTCGAAATGACCCGCTCCGACCTCGTTGAAGCTTTGGCTGCCCGCTTTGAGCAGTTAACCCACCGTGACGCTGAATTTGCCGTCAAAACGGTGCTGGACGCCATGAGCGAAGCTTTGGTCAAAGGCCATCGAATCGAGATCCGTGGCTTTGGCAGTTTCACCATCAACCGCCGCCCTCCCCGCGTGGGTCGCAACCCCCGATCTGGCGAAAGCGTGCAAATTCCTGAAAAGCGCGTGCCCCACTTTAAACCTGGCAAAGCATTGCGAGAAGCCGTAGACCAAGGCTCTTTGGACGTACTGCACGGCAAGTCAGACTGAGCTGAAGCAAACCAGCACTTAATAAATAGGCCCCTAGAAGGGCCTTTTTTGTTGCCTTGGCATGCCATCGCCTTAGAATGACAAGGCTGTCTGAGGCCATTCATGAAACAATTTCTCAAGCTGCTTCAGTGGACACTGAACGCCGCTGTCTTTTTTACTTTATTTGCCTTTGCGCTGAACAACCAGCACGAGGCCAAGGTTTACTTTTTCTTTGGAACCCAATGGCGCTCGCCCATGGTGCTCATTGTTTTAACGGCCTTTGCGCTAGGCTTGGTGGTGGGCGTTCTAGGCATGGTGCCCCGTTGGTGGCGTCAAAAACAAGCAGCCAAGTCTGTGCAGGCCAACACAGCAACGACAACCAACCCAGAACAGCCGGAAGCCTCTCATGGAACTTGATCTGATTTGGATTTTGGTGGGGCTGCCCGCCGCATTTGGTTTGGGCTGGTTGGCTTCCAGACTCGATTTACGCCAATTGCGCATCGACAACCGCCAAGCACCTCGCGCCTACTTCAAAGGACTGAATTTTTTATTGAACGAGCAACAAGACAAGGCCATTGATGCCTTCATTGAAGCGGTTCAAAACGATCCAGACACTTCCGAGTTGCATTTCGCATTGGGCAATTTATTTCGCCGGCGCGGCGAGTACGAGCGCGCAGTTCGAGTTCATGAACATTTGCTGTCTCGCGGCGATCTCAGTACCGCCGACCGACAACGCGCCCAAAATGCATTGGCCAAAGATTTTGTCAAAGCTGGCTTGCTAGACCGCGCAGAAGACGCTCTGCGAAAGCTAGAGGGCACCGCGTTTGAAGGACAAGCCAGGTTGGCACGCCTGGCCATTTACGAACGTTCTCGCGAGTGGCCGCAAGCCCGTCAAGTGGCAGAGCAATTAGAAGGCTCTGGCGAAGTGAGTTTCTCTGTTCGCAAAGCCCATTACCTGTGCGAACAGGCCCGCGAACTCAATGCACAAGGCGATAGCGCCGGCGCTTCTCAATTGCTGCTCAATGCCATCCAAGAAGCGCCAGAAGCACCTCGTCCCCGCTTGCTGCTGGGGCAACTTCAATTGAACATGAACCAAGCCACTCTGGCATGCGACACCTTAAGCCAGCTGTTTGAATCGTCTTCGGTTGCAGCGCCCTTGGCGGCACCCAGCTTGGTCATGGCCGCTCAAACCTCTCAGCGTGTGCCTCAAACCTTGGCATTGCTCAAGTCGCACTACGAACAAAGTCCCTGCATCGATGTGATGGACGCCATTGTGAGCCTTGAAAAAACAAGTGCCGACAGCGAAGCACACACACGCCAACGCTACATCGAGCATCTCCAAAAACAACCCTCCCTTTTGGCGGCATCGCGTTGGTTGGCGGGCGCTGATTTAGGTGGCGATGAAACCCGCGGACCTGTGCAAAAAGCGCTAGAGCAAGCTTCTCGGCCCTTGTCGCGATACCGTTGTGCGGCTTGTGGTTTTGAAGCCAAAGAACATTTCTGGCATTGCCCGGGTTGCCAGGCTTGGGACAGCTACCCCCCGCGCAGAGTTGAAGAGCTTTAAGGCTCAAAAAGTAAGCACTTGTTAAGGGCTTACTTTCAGTGAATTGCAGACCCTGTCCTTGGCTTGCAAACTTCACTGCTCACAAGAATTCAGCAGTTGAATAGAGGCTGCATCACCGCAGTGGTGGTGCGATCTTTAGGAATTGAACATGTTGAAAAAAATCTTAGCCCTCGCAGCCCTGCTGTTTTCTTTGTCCAGCTTTGCCGCTGTCGATGTCAACAAAGCCAGTGCGGCCGAACTAGACGGCATCAAAGGCATTGGGCCTTCCCTGTCTGGCAAAATTTTGAAAGAACGCAACAAAGGCAGTTTCAAAGACTGGCCCGATCTCATGCACCGCGTCAGCGGCATGGGCGAGAAAAGTTCAGCCAAGTTTTCATCGCAAGGGCTGACAGTGAATGGCTCGGGCTACCAAGGCGGCAGCAACCCTGAACCCGCCAAGGCGGCACAATCCGAAAAGCCAAAATCAGGCAAGTCTTAAGTTGGCCACCTGCCTCAGAAGTTGGTTTTTTTAGGCATCTGGGGTGCCATAAGCACCACCGCCTGGCGTGTGAATTTCAAACACATCGCCAGGCGCCATTTCTACCTGGCCAATGTGTTTTAAAACTTCGACACTGCCGTCCTTACGTCTCACTTGGTTAATTCCTGGCGCACCCGGCTGACCGCCTGCCACACCAAATGCGGGGTGAATGCGGCCATTGGACAAGATGCTGGCCGTCATGGGCTCTAAGAAACGAATACGCCGTACACCGCCCATGCCACCCGACCACTTACCGTGTCCACCCGAACCTTCGCGCAAGGCATAACTGTCCAAACGAACAGGAAATCTAAATTCTAAAATTTCAGGATCGGTTAATCGCGAATTGGTCATGTGCGTTTGCACCACCGATGTGCCATTGAAGCCTGAAGTGATGTGGCCTG
>Ga0315909_10000440_pt1 | contig 55846 bp, 63 predicted proteins | sample LakEriMetagenome_11_FD_203527 | JGI IMG/M metagenome (GOLD analysis project Ga0315909, IMG submission 203527) | Freshwater fungal communities from buoy surface, Lake Erie, Ohio, United States - Buoy 2 MA125 | ecosystem: Environmental > Aquatic > Freshwater > Lake | place: USA: Lake Erie, Ohio... | reverse complement strand
TTCGCGACGCGCGATCTGGCCGACCGGGCTGTGAAAGCGTTGAAGTCCTCGGTGCAGTTGCAGACCACGATTGTGCAGAAATAGCTCAGGAAGATCGAGGTGTTCGAGTGAGCGCTAGATCGTAGAGCTGATTTTTCTTCATGCCCGTAATACGGGAGGCCAGCGCGGCTGCCTGACTGACGCTGCACGCTTCAAGCAGAATGTCGAGTACACGTATTGCGTCATCGAGCTTATCGTTATCACCCGCATTAGCGGCTTCGATCAACACAACAAACTCACCGCGCTGGTGATTGGAATCCGAGGCCAGCCACTGCGGAGCCTCCGACACTGGACATCGGTGTATTTGTTCGAAAACTTTGGACAATTCACGACCAATCACTACTTGCCGGCTTGGTTCGAAAACGCGAGCCATGACAGCGATCGTATCTGCTATGCGGTGTGGCGCTTCGTAAAACACCAGCGTTGCCAATGAATGTTGCAGGGAACGCAGGACGGTTTCGCGTTGCTTTTCGCGTGCTGGCAAGAAACCAACGAAGTGAAACTGATCACCGATCAGGCCTGAGACGGACAGCGCAGCAACAGCTGCAGAAATTCCAGCGATCGGTATGATGCGCAAGCCGGCCGTGATCACCGCATCGACGATGCGCGCCCCGGGATCTGAAATCGCAGGTGTACCAGCATCCGAGACCAAGGCGATGCGCTCCCCTGCCTTCAGGCGATGAATAATTTTTTCTGCTACTTCCCTTTCATTGTGCTGGTGCGCAGATAACAGGGGCTTATCGATATCCAGGCGAGCTAGCAATTGACCCGTCTTACGCGTATCTTCGCAGGCAATTGCAGAACACAACGAAAGCGCTTTCAGTGCGCGCAGACTGATGTCACCCATATTCCCGATCGGTGTGGCCACTACATATAATGTGCCGTCCGGAAAACTTTGCTGCTCGATCTCTGCGGCGAGTGCAGTGATTCTTGCAATGAAAGTAGCGTTAGCCGACGGATCCATGGGAGGTAAGGTCTGTAAAATGAATGAAACTTTGAGGATTGGTCGAATCCGAAATAGCCTATTGTACAAAAGTGTTTGTCATGAAGCTCATTACAATGCCAGCGACGCCTGATGCTCGACGGCCGACGTCAGTAGCGCTCGGCCGAGATGCCGAAGCACGAGCACTGAGTTTTCTTGTACAGCAGGGACTCACGCTGATCGAAAAAAATTTCCGCTGCCCTACAGGCGAAATTGATTTAATCATGCAAGACGCGCATATGCTGGTTTTCATCGAAGTCCGCTCACGAAAAGATCGGCGTTTTGGTGGCGCTGCGGCCAGTGTAGGTCCCGTCAAGCAGCGACGCCTGTGGCGCAGTGCAGCTTTCTATCTGCTCAGATTTCGACAGCCACCTGCCTGCCGTTTTGATCTTGTCGCGATCGAAGCAGATGATTTGTGCTGGATGAAAAACATATGCCTGTCAGGTTCCTGAGCAACCGTGCGGCGCCTCCCAAAGCCTTGCAAGCTCGCGGGACAACTTCCTCTTATAATCTATGTCAACATGAACAAGCAACGCATTATTGGACATTTCAATGACAGTGCCGAACTAAAGATTCAGGCAGCTGCCGAGCTTGCGCATCCGATTGGGGAAGCCATCGAGCTGATGTTTTCGGGCCTTTCGAATGGCAATCGCATTTTGGCTTGTGGCAATGGCGGTTCTGCAGCACATGCGCAGCATTTTGCTGCTGGCTTGGTCGGTCGTTTCGAGCGTGAGCGCCTGCCGCTGCCAGCGCTGGCGTTGTCGACGGACCCCGCGATACTCACTGCGATTGGCAATGATTACAGTTTTACCGAGATTTTTTCCAAACAGGTGCAGGCTTATGGACAGTCCGGCGATGTTCTTTTGGTGATCTCGACTTCGGGTAATTCTGCGAATGTCGTTGCTGCCATCGAGACTGCACAAGAACGGGACATGCGTATCGTGGCCTTGACCGGCAAAGGTGGCGGCGCAATTGCTGGATTGCTGAGTGATGCCGACGTCCACATAGGTGTGCCTGATGACCGCATGACCCGGATTCAGGAAATTCATTTATTGATTATTCATTGTCTTTGCGATGGCATTGATGTCGCACTTTTTGGAGGAGATGCGGAATGAGATCAGTTTTTCAGGCGCGCGTGTACCGTGGTTTGTTCGCCCTTGTTATTGGCGCCACACTGCTGCTTAGCTTGCAGGCTTGTGTACCGCTGATGGTGGGTGGTACGGTCGCTGGCGCAATGGTGGCGACCGACCGTCGCACGCTGGGTGCGCAGACCGACGATACCGCTATCGAGCTCAAGGTCGCGGGACGTGCGAGCAAGATCACCGGCGACAAAGGCCGGGTCTCTGTCGCTAGCTACAATCACGTCGTGCTGCTGACGGGTGAGGTGGCCGACGAAAAAATGAAGGCTGAAGTGCAGAAACAGGTCGAAACGATTCCCGGTATCAAATCGATAGAAAATGATTTGGTTATCGCGCCTGTCTCCAGCGTCGGCGTGCGTTCGAATGATGCACTTATCACTGGCAGAGTGAAAGCGGCGATCATCGACACGCATGATTTGTACGTCAATGCGTTCAAAGTGCATACCGATCGCAGTGTCGTCTATCTGATGGGCCGGGTGACCGAGCGCGAGGCGAAGCTGGCTGGCGAAGTGGCTCGTAATGCCGCGAGCAAGATCAGTAAAGTTGTCCTGCTGTTCGAATACATTGATGAAGGTGAGGCCAAGAAGTTCGTCCCGAGACAGGCAGATAACAAGGAAAAGCCTGCGCCGGCGCCGCCTAAAACGGATGACAATGGGCCAGCAAAACCCACGGCCGCCAGGGAGGCTCCCGAAAAATAGGGCTTTGTCTGACTGTGAATCTGCACCATCTAGGGGGTGTGGCGTAAGGCGTCCGCCCCTTTTTCATTCGGGCGGCTTCAGGCACTGCCCTATAATGGCGACCGATTGATTTTTTACTTTGGAAAGTCTCATGTCCCGTCATTTCCCGCGCCGCGCCGGCGGCCTCACCATCATTCAGACCATGGCGATTCTTGCCATACTGGGTGTTATTCTGTTTTTCGCGCTTTCTTTGCTCAAAAAAGAGATGGCGCCTGCCGCAACCTTCAAGACCTTGCAGGGTGAGCAGATCACCACTGCCTCGTTACGCGGCAAAGTCGTCATGGTGAATTTCTGGGCGACCAGCTGCAGTACCTGTGTGCAGGAAATGCCTGAGATGGTGGAGACCTATAAAAAATACCACGAGCGAGGGTTTGAATTCGTCGCCGTGGCGATGAGCTACGACCCACCCAACTACGTCTTGAATTACGCTGAAACGCGAGCGCTGCCTTTCAAGGTTGCGCTGGATGCCGATGGAGCGGTAGCGCGCTCATTTGGCGACATAAAACTCACGCCGACCACCTTCCTGATCAACAAAAACGGTGAAATCCTCAAGCGCTATGTCGGTATTCCTGAGTTTCCGGCAATGCACCAGCTGATCGAGAAAGCACTCGCCGTCTGACCGCGCAGCGTTTTCGGCAGACATAGAGGTCGCGTTATTTCAGCCCAGCTTTGTGGGCCTGCTGATCGGCATGGTAGGAGCTGCGTACCATTGCACCGACAGCCGCGTGAACGAATCCCATGTCTGCTGCTGCGGACTCAAACATTCGGAAGGTGTCCGGGTGTACATAGCGCCTAACGGGTAAATGGTCGCCACTGGGCGTGAGGTACTGACCAATGGTGAGCATGTCCACATGGTGAGCGCGCAGGTCGCGCATGACTTCCAGAATTTCTTCATCAGTTTCACCCAGTCCAACCATGAGACCGGATTTCGTGGGTACATCCGGATGCAAAGCTTTGAAGCGTTTGAGCAGATCCAGCGAGTAGGCGTAATCAGAGCCCGGGCGCGCTTCTTTGTAAAGACGCGGAACGGTTTCGAGATTGTGATTCATCACATCTGGCGGCGAGGCCTTGAGAATTTCCAATGCGCGGTCCATACGGCCGCGAAAATCTGGCGTCAAGATTTCAATACGCGTGTCAGGTGAAAGTTCACGTACACGCTGTATGCATGAAACGAAGTGCGCAGCACCGCCATCACGTAGATCGTCACGATCTACCGAGGTGATCACAACATAGGACAGGCGAAGTGCTGCAATCGTCTTCGCAAGATTCTCGGGTTCGTGCGTATCCAGGGGATCGGGTCGTCCATGACCGACATCGCAAAACGGGCAGCGCCTTGTGCATTTGTCGCCCATGATCATGAAGGTAGCCGTTCCCTTGCCAAAGCACTCCCCGATATTGGGGCATGAGGCTTCCTCGCACACCGTGACCAGATTATTTGTGCGCAGAATATCCTTGATTTCGTAGAAGCGCGAGGTGGGCGATGCAGCCTTGACACGTATCCAGTCCGGCTTGGGCAGTTTTTCTGCTGGTACGATCTTGATCGGAATACGCGCGGTCTTACCTGCCCCTTTTTGTTTTTCTGAAGGATTGTAGGTTGGGGCGTTGGGATTATCGGGATTCATGTCTGGCGCGAAGTTGTTTTTCCAGTTGCTGAGCGAGTGTTTGTTGCGCGTCCGTCAGTGCCAAGTCAACACCGAGCGTACGCATGTCGATAGTTTGCAGTCCCTGATAGCCGCAGGGATTGATCCATGAAAATGCTTGTAAATCCATCGCGACATTCAGGGATACGCCGTGGTAGGTGCAGCCACTGGCACGAATTTTCAAACCGAGCGCAGCAATTTTCGCGCCGCTATACGGGCCCTGACCCACATAAATTCCCGGAGCGCCAGGCTTGCGAACACCCGCCAAATTATACGCCGCCAGAGTTTCGATGACGGCCTCCTCAATACGGCGAACGAACTCCCTTGGCAGGCAGGCTCGTCCTTCGCGGCGCAGGTCGCACAGGAGATAGACGACTGCCTGACCCGGGCCATGATAAGTGACCTCGCCACCGCGATCCGTCTGAACGACGGGAATATCGCGGGCATCGATAATGTGAGCAATGTCAGCGCCCAGGCCCAGCGTGAATACCGGTGGGTGTTCGACCAGCCACAATTGATCAGGTGTCGTTGCATCACGCGCGTCGGTGAAGGCCCGCATTGCATCAAAGGTTTGTGTATAGTCTTCAAAACCACGCTGCAGGATTTGCAGATCACGCATATCAGAGCACGACTTTGACCATGGGGTGCGACGACAGCGCGCGATAGAGATTATCTAGTTGCTCGCGGCTGGTCGCTCGCACGGTGACCGTCAGCGACAAATAAGTGCCTTTTGAGGAGGGACGCATTTCCATTTTGCTGGCGTCAAATCCGGGGTCGTAGAGGCACACCACATCAACCATCGTCTGTGCAAAAGCATCTTGTGTGACGCCCATGATTTTTATGGGGAAGTCGCACGGATAGGTGATCAGACTGTCGTCAGAGCGATTCATTTTCAGAGAATCATCCTCTAGCGAGGCAACATGAGCCGCAAGGAATCAAAGGCGCGGCCAAAAATAGTAGCTTCGTTTACTTGATCGAGCGCCTGCAAAGGTAGCTCGCTAATCACTCTGCCATCGGCCAGTACTTTGAGTGTGCCCACTTGACGATACTGGGAGATAGGCGCGATCAGCGGATCAATCCTTTGCACAACCGATTTGAGATTCGCGGTCGATCCCCGAGGCAGGCTGACATAGACATCACGATTAAAGCCCAGTCGTATCTCGTCTTTTGATCCTTTCCAGACCACGGGTGTCAGCACGGCTTGATCTTTCGAGTAAATTTTGAAGGACTGAAAATTCATGAAGCCCCAGTTCAGCAGTTTCTGGCTTTCCTGTGCGCGCATGTTGTCGGACTCCGCGCCCAGCACAACGGAAATCAGTCGTCGCTGCCCATTGCCATTTGGCCTGACCGCAGAGGCAATCAGACAATAACCTGCCGCCTGTGTATGGCCTGTCTTCATGCCATCGACGGTTTCATCCAGCCACAGCAGCCTGTTGCGATTAGGTTGGCTGATTTTGTTGTACGTGAAGCTTTTCACCGAATAGATCTTGTAGAACTCGGGAAAATCAGTAATCAGTCGCCAAGCGAGCATTGAAAGATCGCGCGCCGTCGAATAATTATTCGGATCAGGCAGGCCATGCGGATTTGCAAACCGTGTGTTCTTGAGACCCATTTGCCCGGCCTGACGGTTCATCAGCACGACAAACGCGGCCTGATCACCTGCAACGGCCTCGGCCAATGTAACAGCAGCGTCATTCCCTGATTGCACGATCAGTCCATGCAGCAGATCCGTCACACGCACTGCGGTATCAGGTTCTATGAACATTTTCGAGCTGCTGCTATCAACTTTCCACGCATGAGTAGACACGTTGATTGTCTGATTCAGATCGAGTCGCTTGTCCCTAATCGCAGAAAAAGTCAGATAGGCGGTCATGATCTTGGTCAGCGATGCCGGCTCGATGCGCGCATCTGCCTCATTTGAGGCCAGTATTTGTTGGCTGCTCGCATCCAGGACCAACCAGGCGCGCGCAGCAATCGTGGGTGGGGCAATCGTCTGCGCATTTGTGCTGATTGAAAGCAGTAAACCAAGTAGTGCAAACAACGGGGTTTTCATAAACTGAACACAATTATCCGGTTAAAGAGCATTGGCGATTATAGAGGGTGTAGTGAGGATCAGTGCTCCCAGCCATCAATGACCAGTTTTTTTATGTGATGTAGTTTGCGATGAAAAAAATGATCGGCATCAGGAATCACGATCACTGGTAAATCTTGCGGACGCGCCCAATCGAGCACATCAATCAGCGGTATGGTGTCATCCTTCTCGCCGTGTATCAGCATAGTGTTGGCAGGCACCTCAGGCAATGCCCATTTGCCGGCGGCGGTGCCGACCAGCACCAAGCGCTGTGCCGGCTCGTGTTGTGCGACAAGCTGCTGCTGAAGCCGGGCCAGCACAAAGGTACCAAATGAAAATCCGGCCATCGCCACCGGCAGGTTGGGATACTGCGCCCGCATGTGTGCATGGAGCAGCGCCATATCGATGGTTTCCCCAATGCCTTCGTCGTGAACACCCCCCGAGGATCCTACACCCCGAAAATTCATGCGCACGCTGACATAGCCGAGCGCAATGAAAGCACGCGCCAGGGTTTGTACCACCTTGTTATCCATCGTGCCGCCATACAGCGGGTGGGGATGGGCGATCAGCGCGATACCGCGTGGTAGGACCTCAGGGGGTAAATCCAGATTGCATTCAAGTGGGCCCGCCTCACCGGCAATTGAAAAAGCCTGTGTCTGGGAATTCATAGTGGATCAGATCTTGAGTCGCTCAACCACTTTGCCGCCAAGCAGATGTTGATCGATGATTTCGTCGACATCTTCCTTGTCAACGTAGGTATACCAGGTACCTTGCGGGTAGATCACCATGACCGGACCCTCTTCGCAGCGATCAAGGCATCCGGCTTTGTTGATTCTCACCTTGCCCTGACCGTTCAGGTTGAGTTGTTTCATCCGCTTCTTCGCGTGTTCCTGCGCTTCTTTCGCACCACGATCGGCGCAACAGGCACGACCATCATCGCGCGCATTGATGCAAAAAAAAACGTGATGCGGGTAGTAGGGAGTATCGCTCATGGAATTCAGACAACCAAAGATGGAAGCCCTGCATCATACACTGGGCGCCGGGCTTGAATTTCAGCTGGATTTTGGCGTGTTGTGGTGGGCAGGATGCGTTAGAAACCAGAGCGCGAAGGCGGGCCAGCACAGCGACAGACATTGGGCGGCGCCATTGAAGTTGAGAAATTTGCCCTGGGTCCATTCTTGCAAGGTCGACAGGAAATAGGGATTGGACGGTGCCAGATTGATCAGGAGCAGCGCAATCAGCAGCGACAGCGTGGCCGCTCGGCGCTGGGCGGCCGGCGGCGCAAAAGACAGGCCGGCCAGCATGACCAAGCCCACCATGAGCCCGCTGATCGCGGCGGGCGTGAGCCAGCTGAAGGCATCATCCGGCGCAAAGAGCACCGCATGAGCCAGGGCCTTGGTTGCCATCGCCGCGAGCATGAGTACCAGCGCCAGCGCCACTTTGGGCGCGGCCCGGCGCGTCTGGCATAGCAGCATCAACACGGCACCGGTCATGCCCAAAGCCGTAATGACTACCTCTAGCAGACGATACTGATCAACGTTGGCGTGCATTTCTTGCCACAGCAGTTGGCTCAGATCCACGGGTATGGCAAACCAGGAGGACAGCCAGCTCGATACTGTGGCTAGTATCTGACCGTGCCCAAAAAGATAAGGTTGTGGATAAATTTGGGCTACCGGCCACAGGGCCACCACGATCAGACCACGGCTTGCCTGCTCCGAAAACCAGGCGCGCCTGAGTGAGCGTAGCCCGCTTTTTTCCAGTACCGGTGAGTACAACAGCGTTCCGGACAGCGCGCCGACGATAACCCCGAGCGAATTGGTCATCAAATCCAGGTTGCTAGGTACGCGGGAAGGCAGGTAGGTTTGCAGCGCCTCCAGCATCACGGCCAGCAGAACGCCCAAGGCGCTGGTAATCAGCACTGCCCAAAGGCCGCGCAGTCGCGGATACAAGGCAAGTACACTCAGGCCGCCCAGCGGCACATAGCCGATCACATTGACAACCAGGTCAAACCAGGTCCAGTAGTGCGGCATGGGGTCGACCAGATAGCTCCACGGCAATAGGCCGTTATCACGCCACCCGGAGAATGGAAATCCGCTCGAGTAGATGACCAGCAGCGCATAAACAAGCAGCGCAATCCTGACTGATGCTGAAGCTTTTCTGTACGCGTATTGCGAAACTGGCGTTTCGCCGTGACTGAGCGTCTGTGGATCCGACATGGCTGGCAGTGTATTGGACTTTCGTGGAGCCGTCACCCGCAGCAGGGTTTGAGCCGATACAATGCGCCCCATGCGTACTCCCTTGATTGCCGACCGACTTGCCAGTTTGTGCCGTACTGCGGCGCAGAAGATTCAGTTTGAAGTCGTTGCCTCGACGGGTTCCACGAATGCCGACTTGCGTGAACGTCTGCCCGGGCTCGTGCAGCCTGTACTCAGGGTGGCTGAATATCAAACTGCCGGTCGTGGTCGTGCGGGCCGAAGCTGGGTAGATGCCCATGGCGACAATCTGAGTTTTTCTCTTGCCTGGCGCTTTGCTGGCGAATTGGCACAAGTCTCCGGGCTCTCGCTGGTCGCCGGTGTTCTCATTGCAGAAACCTTGCGCGCATCGGGTTGGGAAGCGGGTCTGAAATGGCCCAATGACCTATTGCTCGACGGTCGCAAGCTCGGTGGCATTCTTGTCGAGACTGTGAGCGCCCGCCCGGGTACATGGGCCATCATCGGCATCGGCATCAACGTGCATCCCAACGCCGAACGTGACGCGGCTGCGGGTACGGAAACCGCTTCGCTGACCACTGATGGCCTGGAACGCGAGGCCCTGCTTGCGTCGCTGGCCGATGCGCTGGCCGAAGGTCTGCCGCTGTTCGACGCGCAGGGCTTAACGCCCTTCGTGCCTCGCTGGCAAGCTTTGCATGCGTATGCGGGAGAGGCGGTTGATCTGATCGATCGTGGCCGGTTGCTGCAGCGAGGTATTGCACGCGGCATTGATGATATGGGTTGTCTTTTGCTGGATACCCATGCCGGACGCATTGCCGTGCTAGCCGGTGATATTTCGCTCCGCAAGCAACTTGCACCTGGGACATCCTATGCGCTTGCTGATTGACGCAGGCAACACGCGCGTGAAATGGGCGCTGACAGCGTCCGATCATCCTGTGCCCGTGTGGGAAGCGCAAGGCAGTGTCACGAATGATGCGCTGGCCGGACTCGCGAGCGAATTGAAATCACACGATATCGACGCCGTTTGGATATCGAATGTTGCTGGTGACGCACTGGCAAAACGGCTGACACAAATGCTCGCCGAGTTTGGCCTGGCTGGAAATACCTTGCATTGGTTCACATCGCTACCTGCCTGCGGTGGCGTGCGCAATGGCTATCGTGAACCGGCGCAGCTGGGATGCGACCGATTTGCGGCTTTGATTGGCGCACGCCATCACCATCCCGACCGCGATCTTCTGGTTGTGAATGCAGGTACGGCGACGACCGTCGATGCGCTTACTGCAGATGGTCAGTTCACCGGCGGTATGATTCTTCCAGGGTTGGGTACGATGGCAAGTTCACTGGCGCTCAATACCGCACAATTGCCCCCCGTGAGCGATGTGCATTTCGAACAAACGCTGGCAGACAACACTCGTCAGGCCATCATCAGCGGGTGTATCAGTGCACAGGTGGGCGCGATAGCGCGCGCGTTTGTACAGCATCCCGGGCGGTCCCCCTTGTGCCTGATCTCTGGCGGGGCGGCATCATTTATTTCGCCTCATCTGACGCTGCCACATGAGTTGGTACCCAATCTGGTGTTGGCCGGACTGCAGGTCGCGGCATTGATGGAGACTCATGCATGATGCGTCTTTTTTTCGGAGTCTTGCTGATTGCTAATGCGGTGTTGGCCTATCTGCTGATGCAAGAAACTCATACGCCAGCGGAAAAACCCGCCACTCCCACCGTTACCGAGATTGCCCCTGAGCGCCTGACCCTGCTCTCGGCTCGGCCGCTGGTTCGGCGTGCAACTGAAGGCGAGTGCATGGAGGTGGGTAACTTCACGACGCAAACCGCTTTGAAATTCGAATCCGGGCTAGCGCTGTTGTCCTTGCGCGAGCTCCCCAAAAAGCGGATGGTCGAACCGCCACCATCCACTATCGTGCTGCTTCCACCCCAACAAGGCGAGGCGGGTGCGAATCGTCGTGCTGCCCAGTTGCGAAAGCTCGGCTTCAACGACATCGCAATCATCCGTGATCCTGGCGAGCGACGTTGGGGTTTGTCCTTGGGCTTGTTCACAAGTTCGGACTTGGCCGAAGCTCGGCTCAAAGCACTCAAAAGTGCGGGTATCACCGATGCCCGCATCGAAGAGCATCCAATCAACTCTTCACGCTTTGCCTACGAGTTACGTGGACTGGATCGTGGCATGAGAGCCGGCGTACAGGCGCTACAAAACAATTTTGAAGGCACCGCCATGCGGCCTTGCAACGCGCATGCTGATGCGGCAGGAATTGTGAAGAATTGAATCCTTGCGGTCTCCTTGTCTCGTTTTCTGTATTAATCACTCAGATGACGATCCAGCAAGCCCTGCAAACAGTCGGGACAAAAACAGCGCGTCGTATCACCCGCAGTTTCAAGCAGTGTGGGCGGCAGTGGCGGCAAAGCCATGCACCAGCATGGATCGGTCGCGGGCCTATCCACCATGCCGCAGTTGAAGGTCTGGCCACACTGTACGCATACACTCATCGATTTTTCTCCCGGTTGTGTCAGAGGCTATCGTGCTCAGCTGAAAAAGACAATCAGATGCGCGCGAATATCGATGATTTTGGCTGTAAAATCTCGCCAGTTTTTTACCCGCGCTCGCCATTTCGCCTGATCGCCGGCGTCCCGGCCTGACACCCTCATCGGAATCTTCTGCCCCATGCCCACCTCTTTGATTGCCCCTGAAATCAAGGCCGAAATCTTGGCCGAGGCTCTGCCGTACATCCGCAAGTTCCACGGCAAGACCATCGTCGTCAAGTATGGTGGCAATGCGATGACGGAAGAGCGACTCAAGCACGGATTTGCACGCGATGTCATTTTGCTCAAGCTGGTGGGGATGAATCCGGTTGTCGTTCATGGCGGCGGACCGCAGATCGACAATGCGCTGAAAAAAATCGGAAAGCAGGGCAGCTTCGTGCAGGGCATGCGTATTACGGACGAAGAGACCATGGAGGTCGTCGAATGGGTGCTGGGCGGCGAAGTCCAGCAGGACATCGTCATGCTGATCAACCACTACGGCGGGCAGGCGGTCGGTCTCACTGGCAAGGATGGTGGCTTGATACGTGCGCGCAAGATGCAGATGCCGGACAAGGAGCATCCCGGCGAATTTCTGGATATCGGTTTTGTTGGCGAGATCGAGGCCATTAACCCGGCGGTCGTCAAGGCGCTGCAGGACGATGCGTTCATCCCCATTATTTCCCCGATTGGTTTTGGGGCCGATGGTCAGGCTTACAACATCAACGCAGATTTGGTTGCCGGCAAGATCGCTGAGATCCTTCGTGCAGAAAAGCTCATCATGATGACGAATATCCCCGGTGTGATGGACAAGAATGGCGAGCTGCTCACCAATCTCTCTGCGCGCGAGATTGATGACATGTTTGAAGATGGCACGATCTCCGGCGGCATGCTGCCAAAAATTTCCTCGGCGCTGGATGCTGCCAAGTCTGGTGTGAACACCGTACACATCATCGACGGACGCATCGAGCATTCGCTGCTGCTCGAGGTACTGACGGAACAAGCCTTCGGCACGATGATACGTTCCCACTGAGCGCGGTACGCATGCGTGCGCGACGCCGCCTGACCTGGTTGTTCGATCTGGATAACACGCTGCATGATGCCTCGCATGCGATTTTCCCGGCCATCAATGACAACATGAATTCCGCGATTGCAAAGGTACTCGCGGCTGAACAAAAGCCGGCACATCCCGAAGCCGTCGATGCGGTGCGCATGGCCTACTGGCAGCGCTATGGCGCCACCCTGCTCGGGATGATGCGTCATCATGCGGTGCGTGCTGATGAATTCCTGCGCGATGCTCATCGATTCGATCATCTGTCGACGATGATTCGCGCCGAGCGAGGTCTTGCACGACTGTTTCATCGTCTTCCTGGCAGCAAGATTTTGCTGACGAACGCGCCAACTGCATATACGCGCGAAGTGATTCGCCATATCGGCTTGTATCGCCACTTCGCTGAGCGTATATCGATTGAATCCATGGTCGTGCACCGCAAGTTGCGCCCCAAACCGTCCCGACTCATGCTCCAAGAACTGCTGGCGCGGCGCGGCCTGCATGCGCGCGACTGCGTGCTGGTTGAAGACACACTCGCCAATCTCAAATCGGCAAAATCCCTCAGAGTGCGTACAGTGTGGTTTACTGGCTACCTGAAATCCGTTGCGCATCGCCCGGGGTATGTGGATGTCAAAGTAAAATCCCTGAGCCAACTGCCCAAAAGGCTGCAACGGCTGTCGTAGAGCGCAGTATCACGCCGTGACCGATGCCTGACTGATAACGACTATGGCCAATACCAAACCGGGTGAGCGCAAGCTGCAGATACTCCAGGCACTGGCTGCCATGCTGGAGCAGCCCAAGGGCGACCGTATCACCACAGCCGCTCTGGCAGCCCGGCTCGACGTGTCAGAAGCAGCGCTGTACCGTCATTTCGCCAGCAAAGCCCAGATGTTCGAAGGCCTGATCGAATTCATCGAGACCTCGGTTTTCGGCTTGATCAACAAGATCAGTGACAGCGAAGAAAATGGCATTCGCCAAGTGCGCAGTATTGCGGGTATGCTGCTTGAGTTCGCCGAACAGAATCCCGGCATGACTCGTGTGATGATCGGCGATGCGCTGGTTAACGAGGACGAGCGGCTGCAGCTGCGCATGAATCAGTTTGCCGATCGCATTGAGATGGCCTTGCGGCAGTCGTGGAAAATCGCTGCCACCCAGTCCGACATACCCGAGCATGAGGCAAGCGCGCGTGCGGCGCTGGTAATGGCGTTCGTGATGGGTCGCTGGCATCGCTATGCGAAAGGTGGATTCCAGTCGTCGCCTACCGAAGGTGCAGCACAACAGCTGGCCATGCTTGCTTTCTGAGCAGCTTTGTATTGATCAGGGCCCAGGCCGATTGTTGCCGCACACCGGACAATCGCCGCTGCGGGTGGTGCGTATGCTGGTCCACGCCATGCTCCGTGCATCCAGTAACAGTAATCGGGTGGCGAGTGATTCTCCTATTCCCATGATCAGCTTGAGCGCTTCGGCCGCCTGCACGGTGCCGATGATGCCCACCAGCGGTGCGAACACGCCCATGGTCGAGCATTGGACCTCCTCGAATTGCTGATCGGGCGGGAAAAGACAGGCATAGCACGGCGTCTGGCCGGTGCGGGAATCAAACACGGCGACCTGACCATCCATTCGAATCGCTGCGCCCGATACCAGCGGCACGCGTGCATTCACACAGGCCTGATTGATCGCATGTCGTGTCTTGAAATTGTCGGTGCAGTCCAGCACGACGGTCGCGTCCGAGATCAGGTCCGCCAGCGTCGACGTATCGGCGCGGTCGCACACGGTGCGTACCTCGACATCGGGGTTGATCTGTGCGAGCGTCTCCTTACCGGAGGCTGCCTTGGGCTGACCGACGCGCGCTGTCGTGTGCAGAATCTGCCGTTGCAGATTGGTGAGATCCACGGTGTCATGGTCGACCAGTGTTATCCGGCCAACGCCCGCTGATGCGAGGTACAAGGCGACGGGTGACCCAAGTCCGCCGGCGCCAATTACCAGCGCGTGTGCCGCCAGCAGCTCCTCCTGTCCTTCGATACCGATATCGTCAAGGAGGATATGGCGAGAATAGCGCAGCAGCTGTTGGTCATTCATTGGAGTCTGGCGTTCAGCGTGAAGAAGGATTCAGACAAAAAAACGGCCGCATTGCTGCGGCCGGTTTTATTTCGGAACGCGGTTATTTTTTCTCGCCGCTGCCATCAGGGTTGTTGATATTGCCTTCTTTCTTGTTCTCGATCTTCGCAGACTTGGATGTTTGCACAGGCTGTCCCTTCAGATAGGCCAGTGCCTGCCCGAGCTGAAAATCTTCCTTGCTGCCGAATTCAAGCGGTTTGCGTTTCTTCTCCAGTGCAGCCAAGCGCTTTGCTTCTTCGAGTTCATCGACGATGTTCGCGCCACTGCCAACTTCCTTGTCTTTGTCATTGGACAAGTGCTTTTGCAGATCGGCCTCGCGAAGTCGCATGCCATTCATGCCATCGCCGTCGGCGTATTCATCTACCAGCAGATCAGGCACGATACCCTTGGCTTGAATCGAACGACCATTGGGTGTGTAGTAGCGTGCTGTCGTGAGCTTGACGGCGGTATCAGCCGATAGCTGGCGTATGGTTTGCACCGAGCCTTTGCCAAAGGTCTGTGTACCCATGATGGTGGCGCGCTTGTAGTCTTGCAGTGCACCGGCTACGATTTCCGATGCGGACGCAGAACCGGAATTGACCAGCACCACCATTTTTACCTTCTTGATCTGCTCGGGCAGGCGCGACAACGGGTCGCCACCCGAACGATTTCCATAGTACTCACGGCGTGCGAGGTAGGTGGCCTTGGAGTCCGGCAACTGGCCATTGGTTGAAACGATGGGTACATCCTTGGGCAGGAAGGCTGCTGATACGCCTATGGCGCCGGGTAGCACGCCGCCAGGGTCATTGCGCAGATCCAGCACCAGGCCCTTGATGCTGGGGTCTTGCTGATAGAGTGCGTTGATTTTTTTCGCAAGGTCTTCAACAGTCGGTTCCTGAAACTGCGCGACGCGGATCCATGCATAGCCAGGCTCGACCATCTTGGCCTTGACGCTTTGCACTTTGATTTCCTGGCGCACGATCGTGATCATCAACGGCTTTTCTTCCTCCTTGCGGGCGACCGTGAGTGTGATCTTGGTATTAGGCTCGCCGCGCATGCGCTTGACGGCTTCGTCGAGCGTCATACCCTTGACCGGCGTGCTGTCGAGACGCGTTATCAGATCGCCTGCTTTCAGGCCAGCTTTGTAAGCAGGGGAATCCTCGATCGGCGAAATGACTTTGACATAGCCATCTTCCATGCCGACTTCGATGCCGAGGCCGACGAACTTGCCCTGAGTACCTTCGCGAAGTTCTTTGAAGGCTTTTTTGTCGAGGTAGGCGGAATGCGGATCGAGCGACGCCACCATGCCCGAGATGGCTTCAGTCAGTAGCTTTTTGTCTTCGACCGGTTCGACGTAATCCGACTTGATCAGCCCGAACACATCGCTGAGCTGACGCAGCTCTTCGAGTGGCAGTGCCGAGCCCGCGTTTTTCTGGGCCAGTGCATCAAACTGCATGGAGCCTGCGATGCCGGCTATCAGTCCCAGTCCTATCAGTCCTGCGTTCTTCAGTCTGCTACTCATGTCTCACCTGTTCATCCATGTCAGTGGGTCTAACGCCCGCCCTTGGTGCCGCATTTCAAAGTATAAACCTGATTGCTCATTGCCGCCGCTGTTACCTGCAGTCGCGATCACCTCGCCTGCTTTGATCCGGTCGCCGGGACGCTTGAGCAGCGACTGATTGTTCCCGTAAATGGTCATGTACTGCGCTCCGTGATCGATGATGATCAGGTTGCCAAAGCCACGCATCCAGTCGGAAAAGACAACCTCGCCTGCAGCACTGGACCGGATTTCCGTACCTTCAGCCGCTTTGATGAACAAGCCTTTCCAGTGGGGGCCTTCTGGTCGTTTCGTGCCAAAAGTCGCCAGTAACTCCCCCTTGACCGGCATTTTTAGCTTGCCGCGCAGGCTCGCAAATGCTGTCCCATCGGGTGGCGGTGGTGGGAGAGGCTGTTCTGGCAAGGGTTTGGCGGGTGCGTCCTGGGCGACGTTGACTTCGGATTCACGCACCTTTTCCGGGCCTTTCGGATTGTCGGCGGTTTTTCCCTGCTTTTTCTCGGCCGACTTCTTGCGATCGGCCTGCTCTTTGGCGTCTGCGCGCGCGCGTGCGCGTCGCCTGACTTCCTCTTCTTCAGCCTTGCGCTGCTGCGCTATCAGTATTGCCAGCCGATCGACCAGTGCAGCGAGCCGCTCCTCATCTCGCTCCAGCCGTCCTGCCTGCTTGCGTTGATTATCGAGTTTGCCCGAGAGCTGGGCGACCAGCGCCTTGCGTTTGCTCTTCTGTTTTTCCAGCGCCGCTTTTTGCTCGCGCTGCTCTTGCGCGATTTCATCCAGCGATTCGCGCGCCTTTTCGGCCTCTGCCTTGTTGGCCTCGATCGCGGCGAGATTTTTCTGCAGTGCTGCAATCGCTTTAACCTGCTCTGCAGAGACATAACCGAGATAGCGCAGTTCGCGCGCCATTCGATTCGGATTGTCGCCGGACAGCATCAGGCGCAAACGATCATCCTGGCCTGACAGGTATTGCTCGCGCAGCATTTTCTCCAGTTGCTCGCGTTGCTCCTGAACGGCTTTCTCCAGTGATTCCTGACTGACGCTGAGGGCGCGAAGGCGTTGTCGGGTGCGTTCCTGTTCGCCGGCCAGTTCGCGTAACGCGCGGTTGGCGTTGGATATTGCCGCTTCCGAGTCGGCTAGTGAATCAGCCGCATCGCCACGCGCCTTTTCGGTCTTGACGATGTCCTGCTTGAGATCGGAGAGTTTTTTGCTAAGTTCGGCGCGCTCCTGCTCTGCAGCCTGTTTCTGGCGCTGTCGGTCACTGACCCGGTTCGACGTCTCGGCGCGCGCCAGTCCGTCTGCGGCCAGCGCCGCCAGAAAACACCCGCTGAGGAGAGCGATGCGCGCGATCATCAGAGCCTTAGCGCGACTGGCCCTGACCGGCCACTGCCTGTGTTGGTGTATCAATGGACTTGGAATCGCGAAGGTAATAATTGCGCAGTGGCTTCAGGTCAGCATCGAGTTCATAGACCAGCGGCTGGCCGTTGGGAATATTCAGCTTGACGATATCCTGATCGCTAATGCCATCCAAGTACTTCACCAGCCCGCGCAAGCTGTTGCCATGCGCGGAGATCAGGATACGCTTGCCGCTTCGAATCGCGGGTGCGATCGATTCAGTCCATAGGGGTAGCACGCGTGCGACCGTGTCTTTCAGGCACTCCGTCAAAGGAATGTCCTCGCGCTTGAGCTTGGCATAGCGCGGATCCGAAAAAGAGGCGCGCGGGTCATCCGCTTCAAGCGCCAACGGGGGAACGTCATAACTTCGGCGCCAGATCATGACCTGTTCCTCGCCGTAACGTGCCGCTGTCTCTGTTTTGTTCAAGCCTTGCAGCGCGCCGTAATGACGCTCATTAAGTCGCCAGCTATGGACCGTGGGTAGCCACATCAAGTCCATTTCATCTAGCGTGCACCATAAAGTGCGAATTGCGCGCTTTAGCACCGAGGTGTAAGTGATATCGAAAGTGAAGCCGGCTTCATTGAGCATTCGGCCTGCGTCGCGTGCTTCGGCAATACCTTTTTCGGTCAGATCGACATCAGCCCAGCCGGTAAATCGGTTATCGCGGTTCCATTCGGACTGGCCATGGCGCATCAGGACAATTTTGTACATAGAGCTTGAATTATTCGGTAGGGGCAATGAGGAAGCGTCGAGACGCTCCAAGCCTTCTATTTTATAATGGCGCGCTTGCTCCAAACGAATGGACTGTCGTGAAATTCTTGATTGACAATATCTGGCTGATTCTGATTGCCCTGGTTTCCGGCGGTGCGCTCGCGTGGCCGACACTGAGCCGAAGCAAAAATACCTTGTCCACCTTGCAGGCGACGCAGTTGCTCAATAAAGGCAAGACCCTGATTCTGGATGTCCGCTCCGCTGACGAGTACAAGGCCGGACACCTGCGTGCATCGAAGAACATTCCCCTTGATGAGCTCGCTACCCGCATGGCCGATCTGGACAAATCGACGGCAGTGCTGGTGATTTGTCAGACTGATGCCCGTGCTGGCCGTGGCGCATCGCAATTGCGGCGTGCCGGTTTTTCTGATGTTTACGTACTTGAAGGCGGTTTTGCGGCCTGGCAGTCGCAAGGTCTGCCAGTAGCTACCTGAGGAGACCACGAAGATGGGCGCGAAAGTTCGTATGTACACTACGGGCGTCTGCCCTTACTGCAATATGGCCGAGCGTCTGCTCAAGGCCAAAGGGATTGACGAGATCGAAAAAATCCGTGTTGACCTGCAGCCTGATCAGCGTGTGCAAATGATGGAAATGACCGGCCGGCGCACCGTGCCGCAGATCTACATCGGCGACATGCATGTCGGTGGTTTTGATGATCTTTCTGCCCTGGACCGTGAGGGCAAGCTCGAACCCCTGTTGCGAGGTGCCTGAGGCCATTGCACATTCGTTTGTTATTTTTTTACTTTTTTATGAAAGCGCCTCATGTCCGATCAAAATTCGCAAGGCACCGAGCAGCAACCGCAGTTCAATATTCAGCGCATCTACCTGAAAGACATGTCGCTGGAGCAGCCAAATTCGCCCGGTATTTTTCTCGAACAGGAAAGTCCGGCCATGGAAATCGCACTTGATGTCAGTTCCGAGCAGATCGCCGATGGTTTTTTTGAATCGACTATCACGGTAACCATCACCGCCAAAATCCGCGACAAAGTGGCGTTCCTGATCGAAGGCAAGCAGGCTGGCATTTTCGAGGTACGCCTGATCCCAGAGGATCAGCTTGAGTTATTGCTGGGTATCGCATGCCCCAACATCCTCTACCCCTACCTGCGCTCGAATGTTTCGGATGTAATCACGCGTGCCGGCTTCCCGCCATTTCATTTGTCGGAAATTAATTTCGAAGCGTTTTACCATCAGCGCAAGCAGGCCATTGCCCAACCAGCGCCCACGCAGGTGCAATAAATCGTCATGCGTTTGCTGCGAACCCTGTCGCTTGCTATCGGATCATGGTGTGCATTGGGCTTGACTACGTCCCACGCAGCAGATTTCCGCTCAGTTGCGCCACGCTACGCGATCATGTACGACGCGCCCACAAAAAAGGGGCGCAAGCTTCACATCGCGCTCGCCAATACGCCCGTTGAAGTATTGTTCACGAGTGGCGATTGGGTACGCGTGCGTGATTCGACCGGCGACCTTAGCTGGATGTCCTCGGACTCGCTGCACCCTAGGCGTACCTTGGTCGTCGAGGTTGATGAAGCCACCGTCCGCGCATCTGAAAGTGAATCGGCGCCGGTCGTTTTTACAGCCGAAAGATGGGTAGTGCTTGATCTCGCCGAACCCATACGATCGGGCTGGATCAAGGTTCGTCATCGTGATGGTGAAACGGGCTTTATAAAAGCGTCTGAAGTCTGGGGCGACTAGGTCTCGCCTGGTCCTGAGTCTTTCAAAACTCCATGAATATTTCAGTTTTCGGCGCCGGCGCGTGGGGCACAGCGCTATCGATGTCGTTGGCCGATCGCCACCGGGTGATACTCTATGGGCGCGATGTGCGGGCCATCGAAGACATGATCGCAAGAAGAGAAAATGTCCGCTATCTGCCCGGCGTTGTGCTGCCACCTTCGCTCAAGCTGAGCCCGGATTTATCCTCAGCGATCTCGCATGCCAGTGACGGCTTGGTGATTGCAGCGACATCAGTCGCAGGACTGCGCCCCTTGCTGGGCGCACTTCGTTCCCATGCAATCCCCAACCTAGTCTGGTTATGCAAAGGGTTCGAAGAAGGCAGTGCTTTGCTTCCACATCAAATTGTGCGCGAATTGATGGGCGAGACGCTACCTTGCGGTGCGTTGTCCGGCCCATCGTTTGCACAGGAAGTGGCGCGCGGTCTGCCTTGTGCCTTGACGATAGGTTCGGCTGATCCAGCCTTATGCCAACTCGCGGTATCCGCCATTCATGGCAAAACGATACGAGTGTATTCCAGTGACGATCTGGCAGGCGTTGAGGTTGGTGGTGCAGTCAAGAACGTACTCGCCATTGCAACGGGTATTGCTGACGGTCTTGGTCTGGGCATGAATGCACGGGCTGCCTTGATCACGCGCGGACTGGCTGAGATCACGCGTCTTGGCATTGCGCTCGGTGGTCGCAGCGAAACTTTCATGGGACTCACTGGCGTGGGCGATTTGATACTGACTTGCACCGGCGATTTGTCGCGTAACCGGCAAGTTGGTTTAGGCCTGGCCGCGGGTAAATCGCTGGATACCATCGTGAATGAGTTGGGTCATGTGGCCGAGGGTGTGCGCTGTGTGCGCGCTGTGCAGCAACTCGCGAGACAACATTACGTAGCCACACCGATTGTCGATGCGGTCGGACGTGTTTTGTTCGAATCAGAAACGCCAGTCAGCGCTTTGCAGCAGTTACTTGCGCGTGAGGCGCGCATCGAGAGCGCCTAAGAGTTTCTATCGTCGGGCGTCCGATCCAAAAATTCTCTTCTATTGTGCTCACCTCGGGCACTTTATTTCCACTTGCATGTCAAAGCTGGGTCGTCAACCCAAGAACCTGCTTATGCGACTTGCAAGCAATTCCTCCCGCGCTACTCGCCGGCATGCCGGTTTTACGCTGATCGAAATCATGGTCGTCGTGGTCATCATGGGTGTGCTGGCCGCTTTACTCGTGCCACGACTCATGGGTCGCACCGATGATGCCCGCATTCTCGCGGCAAAACAGGATATCGCCACGCTGATGCAGGCACTCAAACTCTATCGTCTGGATAACCAGCGTTATCCCACGACTGAGCAGGGTCTGCAGGCCTTGATTGCCCGTCCGACCAATGGTCCTCAGCCAGCCAACTGGAAAACCGGTGGTTATATCGACAGGCTCAACAAAGACCCTTGGGGAAATCCGTATCAGTATTTGTCGCCGGGTACGCGCAGTGAGGTGGATATTTTTTCCTACGGTGCCGATGGTCAGCTCGGTGGTGCCGGTAATGATGCCGACATCGGTTCCTGGGCGGACTGACGCGCAGCAGCACCGAGGCTTCACCCTGCTGGAGTTGCTGGTGGTGCTGGTGATTGTCAGTATTCTGCTGGGTGCAGTCGCGCTCAATGCGATGCCAGGTAATAGACAGTTACTTCGGGATGATGCGCAGCGGATTGCTTTACTGCTACAAGCTGCACGCGATGAGGCGATTGTCCGGAATCATGCGATTGCTTTCGAAATCGATGAACAGCGCTACCGTTTCTTGATCCGGCAGAACGACAGCTGGCAAGTCATGACCGATGATGTACTCCTGCGCGAACGTGAATTTCGTCGCACTCCGTTATTTATTGTGCTGACACCGCCGACATCAGATCACTTGCCGCTGCGTATCGTCTTCGGTCGTGAACCCGTGGATAAGCCATTTGTATTGCGATTAACCCTGGGGCCAGACAGCACAAGCATTCAGGCCGACGGTATCGGTAATTTTCAGATGCAGTGAAAGCCATTTGGAGTCATCCACAATATGTCTCAGCAAAACAAAAATCATCCAAGATTCAATCAGGGTTTCACCTTGCTTGAAGTGCTGGTGGCGTTAGTCATCATTGGCACTGCCCTCGCAGCCAGTTTGCGGGCAGTCGCCAGTCTTACCCAAAATAGTCGTGATTTGCGTACAGCGATGATGGCCACCTGGTCGGCAGAAAATCGTCTGACACAAATCAGGCTTGCGCATGAATGGCCACCGATCGGACGACGCATTTTTCCTTGTGCACAGGCTGAACTGCTTTTGCGTTGCGAGGAACAGATTTATCCAACGCCCAATCCGGCTTTTCGCCGAGTAGAGGTGGCTGTAGCGGATGAGCGCGAGGGATCGCACCGTATCATCATGTTGTCTCAGATCGTTCCTAATGCCATCTGATTCGTTTGATTCGAGCGGGTTGCAGCGCGGGCTCACACTGGTCGAGTTACTGGTTGCGATGACGATGATGGCTTTTGTCGCGGTACTCGGCTGGCGTGGTCTCGACAGCATCACGCGTGCTCGCATTAGCCTGAATGAGGAGCTGGCACAAACGCGTGGTTTGCAACTGGCTTTTGCACAAATGCAGACCGATTGTATGAACGTCGTGAATCCTGCCGAGATCGATGGTCGGCAGGCAGTGGAACTTGATCAGGCGCGCTTTACGCTCGTTCGCCGCACACAGCCGGAAGCGCAGCCCGGAGCGCTACAGCTGGTAACGTATCGTCTGCGCGATGGTTCGCTGACACGAGAAGAATCACCCCCAACGCGGGATCTCGTACGTCTGAATCAATACCAGCAACTCGCAACGTCATCAGCATTACCGGGAGTGCGTCTCCAATCTGGCGTGAAATCGATGGAATTCCGCGTATGGGCAGATGATGGCCGTGGCTGGCGCAGCAGGGGTAGTGAGGACAGTAGCATGCCCACATCACGCGCCGCACTGATGAATCCTCAGGCTGGCACCACTTCGACGCAGATTCTCTGGACCGGACTGGAAGTCGCATTACAGTTACCAGGACGTGAGGCTAGCCTCACAAAGATATTCATGCTGGGCGCGGTATGAGTTCAAGTCACTCTCCCAGGATATCGTATGGCACTGAATCAGCGGACATCTTGCGTGTACGGCAGCAAGGCGTCGCAGTGATTACGGCGTTGCTATTGACAACGCTGGCCATCACCATCGTAGCCAGCCTTTTTTGGCAGCAGCAGGTGCAGGTACGCTCGATCGAAAATCAGCGCATGCAATTGCAAAAGCACTGGATCTTGCGCGGCGCACTCGATTGGGCACGACTGATCTTGCGTGAAGACGGCAAATATTCCGCCATTGATGATCTTTCCGAGCCCTGGGCCGTGCCCTTGTCGGAGACGCGACTGGATCAATACGTCGATGCTGCTTCACGTGAAGTAGCCCCGAGCGCAACACTCTCGGGTTCAATACAAGACGCACAAGCGCGTTTCAACCTTACCCGACTGGCTGCCAGCGGTGAGGTGCAGCGTATCGAAGTTGCCGCTTTCGAGCGACTCTTATCAGCACTCCAGCAGAATCCATCACTCGCACGTGCTGCTGCCGAGCAGATTGCTGCCAGCCAGCGTCACTCTGACCTGGGTACTGATGCGGCACGACCTATCAGTTTTTTACAAGTAGATGACTTGCTGGCCGTGGCCGGCTTTACACCGGCAGTCATTGCAGCAATTCGCGATGAGGTTATTTTTTTACCGCGTGCTACGCCTTTAAATGTCAACACCGCCAGCGCGCCTGCCCTGGTGGCACGTCTGCCTGCCTTATCGCTCAGCGATGCGAATGCCCTGATTGCGCGTCGACGCACCGCCGCTTTTGTCGATCTGAATGATTTCAAGACGCGCGTACCGGGCGTGGAAAGTGATCTGGATCAGCTGTCGGTAGCGACCCGCTTTTTTCTGGTGATCGGACGGGTGAGTATGCGCGAGTCGATGATGCAGGTGCAGGCGCTGATTGAACGCCAAGGCGCGATGACAAGCCTGTTGTGGGTACGCGAGATCTGAAGCATGCGCAACAAAGGAAACACCATCACTTACCTGCGTTTACCGCCGCGTACTGCTATTGAAAAAAAGACTCGAAACATCGCTGATATTGCAGTGCCCTATGCGATCACTCTGCGGGGTAAGCTGTTGCAGACGGGTTTCACGTCGCTCGCGCGGCCGGGTTTTGCGCTGGGTGATGCGTATACCGTGGTTCTCCTGCTTGCCGCCAGCGATGTCACGCTGTTTCGGGTGGAGGTGCCACCCCTGCCAGCACACCGTTTGCATTTGGTATTGCCTGCGCTTGTGGAAGACCGCTTGATCGGTGATGCGACCGATTGTGTGCTGGCCGCAGGTAAGGAACGGGCGGGCAAGCGCACAGTCGCCGTCGTGCAGCGTGACTGGCTGTTGGCGTGGACCCGGCAGCTGCGTGAATCCGGTGTCAATCGCATACGCGCGTTGCCGGCCCAACTGTGTCTGCCCTTGCAAGCCGATCATCTTGCCGCTGCATTGATGGTGCATGGTGACGCGACCGAACTCGTCATTCGCTATGCGGCAGATGAAGGTATAGGTTTGCCGATGACGGATGCCGATGAGGTGACTCTGCCCGATCAGGTGCTGCAACTGCTCTCGACGATGGCAGGTGAGCGGGTAGCCGATCTGCTCCTGCCGCCCGATTGTGTCGATGAATACCAAGCCGCACAAGCGTCTGGCCGGCACTCAGTAAAACTGGGTGTCTTGCATGAAATGAACTGGGCCAGTCTGATCGATGCTGCCAGTGACGCCGAACCGGATCTGATGTCCGGCGTCGTAGAGCCCAAATCTGCAGGTATTGAATGGCAGCGCTGGAGGTGGCCCCTTCGTCTGGCCTTGTTGCTGGGGGTTGTGAATACCGTCGCGCTGCAACTTGACAGCTGGCGTTTGCAGAACGAGGCCGCAGGTTTAAAGCTTGCGATGGTAGAGACCTATCGGCGCAGTTTTCCTGATGAGACGGCAGTCCTTGATCCGCTAGCGCAAATGCAGCATAAGATCGCTGCGTCACGCCAGCGTATGGGTGAAACTGCGCCGTCTGATTTTCTCGCACTCGCCGCCGCCTTCGGTGATGCATGGACTACCTTGCAAACGCAAACCGGGACAGGTACACAGGCCATTGCCGCTATTGCGTACCGCGACCAGACGCTGGAGATACGTTTTAAACCAGCCGTCAAGCTGTCCATTGAAGCGGCGCAGTCTGCGCTGGCCACACACGCGCTACAGGCCCGCGCGATGGATTCCGAGGGTGCGGCAAGTGTCTGGCAGGTGCGCAGCATACGATGAATACGGCCTTGCGTTTGACCATGCGTGCGCGTCAGCGCATCGCCGCCGCCTGGCAGGGATTTACGCTGCGCGAGCGTCGTCTGCTGACGCTGGGTAGTGTCGTGTTCGCCATGCTGCTGTGCTGGTTATGGGTGATCGATCCTGCAATCAAAATGCGCAAAACAATACAACAGCAATTGCCTATGTTGCGTACTCAGTCGTTGCAATTGCGCGCGCTGGCGCAGGAGGTCGCGGCTCTGCCACCTGTTGCGGCAGTGACGCCAGTCTTGTCACGCGAGGAGCTTGAGCGCTCACTGCTGGAATCGGGCTTGAGGGCGGAGCAAGTCACATTCAATAACGGCATATTCAAGTTGAATTTTTCGGATGTCGCGTTTTCTGCATTGACCGATTACTTGCAAGAGATGCAGCGCGGACAGCAACTGACGGTCATTGAAGCCACGATGACTGCGCGTGATCGCATCGACAGAGTCGATGCCAAGCTCTCCTTGCAGCGACCTTCATGAGAGCCGTGTTCATCTGGATTGCCGCTGCATTACTGATCGTTAGCATCATCGTCACGGCAACACTACCAGCCGCATGGCTGGCGCCTGTCGTGGAGCAGCAGACAGGTGGTCGGTTCTCATTAGGAGATGCCACGGGCAGCTTGTGGCAAGGCTCGGCATTACTGGGTGTGGTTCGTTCAGGTGACCAATCCGCGTGGGCGCTGGCACCACTCGTGCCACTACTTCCAGGACGGTTTCACTGGCGATTGTCACCCCTGCTGCTGCTGGGTCGCGTTGACATGCATATCGATAACCGTGATGTGCTGACAAAGTCGGTGCAATTGCGGGGCAACTGGCATCAATCGGCATTGACGCCGTCGGTACTGATGCTGCCAGCGGAGCGACTGTCAGCGCTGGGCGCACCACTCAATACGCTCAAGCCATCGGGTCGCATGCGTCTGTCATGGGGGACGCTCATGCTCTCAAGCACCTCGGATGGCATAACGATAGATGGCCGCATGCAGCTTGACATGACAGAGATTGCATCGGCCTTATCACCGGTCAAGCCATTGGGTGCATATCAGCTGCAATTTGACTGGCGCGGCACACGCGCACAACTCAGACTGAAAACCTTGTCTGGACCTTTGCAGCTTCAGGGTGGCGGTGTGCTGGCCAATGGTCGGCTAGAGTTTTCAGGCGAGGCATGGGCACAGGAAGGACAGGAACAGAGACTGGCGATTCTGCTCAATCTGCTTGGGCAGCGACGTCATCAAGGGAACCGCAACATCATCGCGCTTGAGTTCAAATGACCACTATGACGGCCTGCACTACGACACCCGGCGCCCATCGCCAGCAAGTAGGGTTGTCCTGGGCTTTGTTTATTTTCTGCATTTACCTTGTATTGTCATCTGCCAGAGCGCAGGACCCGTCCACGAATCGGGCGACACTGAATTTTGTTGGCGCAGATATCGAATCCGTAGTACGCGCTATCGGCCATTACACCGGTAACACCTTCATCATCGATCCGCGCGTCAAAGGCACGATCAATCTTGTCTCCGAAAAGCCGGTGACTAAAACACAGGCCTTTGAAATGCTGAGCTCCGTTCTGCGCTTGCAGGGTTATGCAGTGGTACGCACGGCTGACTATGTGAAAGTCGTACCGGAGGCCGACGCGAAGCTTCAGGCCGTCCCTGTACTGACGAGTAAAATCCGCGGCGATCAGATTGCAACACAGATTTTTCGCCTGAATCATGAATCAGCTGCCGGAATGGCGACGATACTGCGCCCACTGATCTCCGCCAACAACACCATCAGTTCTGACCCCACCAATAACACTCTGATCATCACAGACTATGCCGATAACCTGAAGCGGCTATCACGCATCATTGCGTCCCTAGATACGCCCGCTATCGGGGAACTGGAGGTCATTCGGCTTGAACATGCGCTTGCCATTGATCTGACCGTCACGATCAATCGCATGCTGGATTCGGGCACAACGCCAGGTACGGTTGATCCGGGACGCGTCATGCTGCTCGCCGATACCCGTACCAATTCCATCATTATTCGCGCGCCGACCGCCGCGCGCGCCCATCTGGCGCGCACCCTGATTACCAAACTTGATCAGCCCACTGCCTTGCCCGGCAACGTACATGTGGTGTATCTGCGCAATGCCGAAGCCACGCGTCTGGCGCAAGTGCTGCGCGCTGTGGTCGCGGGTGAATCGGGCGCCACCGCAGCGGGCATAATGCCGCTGACCCAGATGCCAACGTCTGCACCGGCCCAACCAGTTACCGCACAGCAGACTGGGGGCTTGCAGTCACCCCCAACATCGCCGGGAATACAACAGGGCCCGCTACCTGCCGGTGGTGCAGGCGGATTCATCCAGGCTGATCCCACCACCAATACCTTGATCATCACCGCCAACGAGCGCATCTACCGAAATCTGCGCAATATCATCGATCAGCTTGATGCACGACGTGCGCAAGTGTATGTCGAGTCACTGATTGTCGAAGTCAGCGCCGAGAAGGCAGCAGAATTAGGGGTGCAATGGGCAGCGCTCTCTGGTGATGCCGGTAGTCGTTTTCGTGTCGGGGTCCTAACCGGGTTTTCTACCGAAGGTAATAATCTCGTATCGCAGGCAGCCTCCTTACTTGGTCCCAACAAAACCGCACTACCGCCGGGAAATGGGCTGAGCATGGGTGTGCTCAGACAACATAACGGGCAGCTGGGTCTGAGCGTACTGGCGCGTGCGCTGGAGCGCGATGTCAAAGCCAATATTCTTTCCATGCCCAATCTGATCACACTCGATAACGAAGAGGCGCGCATTATCGTCGGTCAGAACGTGCCTTTCATTACGGGTCAGTTCACGACACCGGCCTCGGGTGGTACTGCGGGTGTGAATCCCTTTCAAACTATTGAGCGGCGTGACATTGGTTTGTCGCTGCGCGTGCGGCCCCAGATTTCGGAGGGCGGCACGGTGAAGATGGCGATTTATCAGGAAACCTCGAATATTCAGCAATCGACGACCTCGGGTCTGATTACCAGCAAACGTTCAATTGATACCAATGTGCTGGTCGATGACGGGCAGATTATTGTGCTGGGTGGATTGATCGAAGATACCGTCAATGACAGTGTCGAGAAAGTCCCTGGTCTTGGCAGCATACCCGTTATTGGCTATCTGTTTCGGTATCAATCGCGCCGTCGTGGCAAAACTAATCTCATGGTGTTTCTTCGACCTACGGTGGTCCGAACAGATGCGCATACGGTCGCTGTGGCCAGTGATCGTTATGACTATATTCGCGGTACCCAATTCGAGATACAACCTGAGCCGAATGCGCTGCTGCCACGCATAGAGACGCCTGCGCTGCCACCGCTCAAGGATGGCAAACCGGTGGGTGGTGCGATGCTGCAGAGGCCGGATGATCCGACAGTATCCCCGCCTGCCAATTCACCATCCAAGGCACCTTTCGGAACTTTTCCTGTCGAACCGCCAGTGATTGATTTGCGTTAAAAAAAAGGCGAGAGAAAAACATGGCTATCATGCATGATCCGCGTTTATTACCGTTTAGTTTTGCACGCGATTTCGGCTTGCTGGCCCAGGCAGCAGATGATGCGGTGGATATCTGGCTATCGGATACGACTACGCCCACTGCGGTAGCTGAAGTCGGCCGGCGTTTTGGGCGCGTACGTTTAAATGCTTTGTCGCAAGAGCAACTGGACGCTGCGATCGCACGCGCGTATGCAGGATCAGGCAGTGATGCTGCGCAGGTGGTCGATGAGGTGGAATCAGACTTTGATCTTGCGCGATTGATGCAGGAAATGCCAGCGATTGAAGATTTACTGGAGTCTGCAGACGATGCCCCGGTAATACGCATGATCAATGCGCTGCTGACCCAAGCGCTGCGTGAAGGTGCGTCGGATATTCACATCGAACCCTTCGAGCAAATTTCGATTGTTCGTTTTCGTATCGACGGACGACTACGCGATATCGTGAGACCCAAAAAAGCGATTCATGCCGCGCTGATATCGCGTGTGAAGATCATGTCGCAACTTGATATTGCAGAAAAACGTTTGCCGCAGGATGGCCGCATCACGCTGCGCGTAGGCGGCAAGCCGGTGGATGTGCGCGTCTCTACCTTACCCACCGGCCACGGAGAGCGCGCTGTCTTGCGATTGCTGGACAAGGAGGGTAGCCGTCTGGATCTGCAACAGCTGGGTATGAGCCAGAACACGCAGGCACAGTTCGATCATCTGATCGGTCAACCTCACGGTATTGTGCTGGTCACGGGGCCCACCGGCTCAGGCAAGACCACGACGCTGTATGCAGCACTCACGCGACTTAATGCAGTGACTACCAACATACTGACGGTAGAAGACCCCATCGAATATGAATTGCCAGGTGTTGGGCAAACGCAGGTCAACGCCCGTATCGACATGAGCTTTGCGAAAGCATTGCGCGCTATTCTCCGGCAGGATCCAGATGTCATCATGATCGGTGAGATACGCGATCTGGAAACCGCGCAGATCGCAGTGCAGGCATCACTCACTGGGCATCTGGTGCTGGCGACCTTGCACACCAATGATGCGGTTGCTGCAGTGACGCGCTTACTCGACATGGGCATAGAACCGTTTCTTTTGTCGTCCTCGCTGCTGGGTGTTGCCGCACAACGACTCGTACGCAAACTGTGTTCGTATTGTCGACAGTTCGATGGTCAGCATTGGCATGACGTGGGCTGCGACAAATGTGGCAACACTGGCTATCACGGTCGCGTGGGTATCTATGAATTATTACTCACGACCGATGCTATTCGTGAACAGATTCACAACCGCGTATCGGAAGCAGATATTTGTGCCAGTGCGCAGCGCAACGGCATGCGGAGCATGCGCGAAGATGGCGAGCGCTGGCTGCAGGACGGCACGACGACTGAAGCAGAATTATTGCGTGTAACAAAAGAATGAGTACGAACTGACGATGCCAGCTTATCGCTATGAGGCTATCGATCTCGCCGGCACGGTCAGCAAGGGGGTGATCAACGCGGATAATCCGCGTTCCGCACGCAGCGATTTGCGCGCGCGCGGTCTGGTGTCTATGGGTATGGAGGTCATCGTGGGTCAGGCGGCAGTATCGGCCTACGGTTATCAGCGCTACTTCGGTGATCGCTTATCTACGGTGGAACTAGCGCAGTTCACGCGCCAACTGGCCTCGCTGCTGGAGGCGCAGTTACCGCTGGAGCAGACATTGACTGCCTTGCTCGAGCAGGCAGAGCGATCATATATGCGTGATCTGATTGCAGCGATACGTTCTGAAGTCATGGGCGGCGCATCGCTGTCGGATGCGATGGCGCAGCATCCGCGGGATTTTACCGACATCTATCGCGCGCTGATAGCGTCGGGAGAGCACATCGGGCAATTGTCCAGTGTGTTGTCACGATTGGCTGATTTTGTCGAGCGACGCAATGCCCTGGTGCAGAAAGTGCGGCTGGCTTTTACTTATCCGGCCATCGTCACTGCAGTGGCGTTCGTGATCGTCATTTTTTTGCTGACCTATGTGGTGCCGCAGATCGTGTCCGTTTTCGCCAATACGCGGCAAAAATTGCCGTTTCTAACGGTCGCGATGCTGGCTCTTTCCAATTTTGTGCGTCACTGGGGCTGGCTGCTTGCATTGATTCTGGCAGGCGCTGGCATGGCTGTGCGCTGGGCACTGCGCGACCCCGTGTTAAAAATGCGATGGCACACCTGGAAACTGAGTGCACCTATTTATGGACGCTTTGAGCGCAGTCTGAATACCTCGCGCTTTGCCAGTACACTGGCCATTACGATCAGCTCGGGTGTACCGATACTGCGTGCGCTTCAAACGAGCCGCGATACCTTGTCCAATATTGCCTTGCGCGCACAGGTGGAGGCAGCAACAGCCAGCGTGCGCGAGGGCGTGGGTCTGGCACGTGCGTTATCAGACCATCCGCATTTTCCTCCCTTGCTCATTCACATGATTCGCGCCGGTGAAGTGACGGGCGAGCTGCCTGCGATGCTCAATCGCGCAGCGCAAATGCAGGAGCAGGATCTGGAGCGCCGGGCCCTGATGATTGCCGGTCTTCTGGAACCCGCATTGATTCTGGCGATGGGAGTGGTTGTGCTGCTGATCGTACTGGCAGTGCTGATGCCGATCATCGAAATCAATCAGCTGGTGCGCTGAGTGAGTGCATGGTGGATGGGCAGTCTGAGATGAAACGATTGCCAGGCGTTTTTTCTTTTTTGTTGTTTCTTGCCTTGTCCGCAACGCTGGCATATTGGATTGTGCAGTGGACAGCACTTGCACCACGGACAGTATCGGCACCATCTAAAAGCGAACATCCAATGCCACCGGTCAGTGCTGCAGCCAGTTTGTTTGGTGGGCGTTCCTCTGGCAGTGCCATCGCGAACCTGCAACTGCGTGGCGTGATTCACGCAGGCAGTGAGCCTGATAGCGTGGCCATCATTGCCCTAGAGGGCAAACCGCCGCGTGCGCTCACGGTGAATAGTGAGATTGTGTCCGGCGTGATTGTAAAAGAAATTCTGAATAAAACCGTGGTGGTATCCGAAAAAGGTGTGGAGCGCGAATTAGGCCTGCCAGCCTTTGCCGCACAAGAGGGGAGTGCAGCAGCGTCGCAAGCCAGCATGCCACCAACCCCGAATCTCCCCACCGCAAATCCTTCAGCTGCCGTGCCTACCGCAATCAGCTCGGGTGTGTCGGGCAGTGGCGGTACTCGCGCAAACAGCTCGCCGCCCGCCGCTATTCTGCGACCAACAAGCCAGCCGCAGGGTATCGCATCACCTGCTGCATTAGAGCCTGCGAAGCCGCCATCCAGCCAATGAGGTCTCAGCTGAGTTAGGGTCGCTCAGGCAATGCAATTTCAGTCGTCATCCTTGCGCATCATCAGTCGAACCAGTTCACGCTTTCGTTGTTGCCGGTGTGCGGTACTACTTTTGCGATGAGATCCGGCAAGACGCTGGCGGGCGGCGACAGCGACAGGATTACGAGGTTTGGGTATTTTGAGATTCGTGGCCACGTCCGCTGTCATCAGAGGACATAGCGTGACAGGTCTTCATCCACAGCCAGCGCTGCAAGCTTGTCATCGACATAGCCAGCATCGACGCGTACAGCCGCACTGAGCTGCTGCCCCGCGCTGAATGACACGTCTTCGAGAAGCTTTTCCATCACTGTGTATAAACGTCGTGCACCGATATTTTCTGTTTTTTCATTGACCGAATAAGCAATCTCGGCCAGGCGACGAATACCGTCATCGGTAAATTCGACCAGCACGTTTTCAGTATTCAGCAGCGCTTGGTACTGGCGTGTAAGGCAGGCATCGGTGGAGGTCAGTATGCGCTCAAAGTCGGCAATCGCCAGCGACTCCAGCTCAACCCGAATCGGGAATCGCCCTTGCAGCTCGGGTATCAGATCCGATGGCTTGGCCAGATGGAAGGCGCCGGAGGCAATGAACAGGATGTGATCCGTTTTCACCATGCCGTATTTGGTGTTAACCGTTGTTCCCTCGACCAGTGGCAGCAAATCGCGCTGAACACCTGCGCGTGATACATCGGCACCCTGCGTACTGGCACGTGAAGCTATCTTATCGATTTCATCCAAAAACACGATGCCGTTTTGCTCGATGTTGATAATTGCTTTTTGGCGTAGCTCGTCTTCATTCACTAATCGCGTGGCTTCTTCTTCAACGATCAGTTTCATTGCTTCGGAAATTTTCAGCTTGCGGGATTTTTTACGGCCGGCACCTAATCCTGAAAACATCGATTTGATTTGCTCAGTCATTTCTTCCATGCCGGGTGGGGCCATGATTTCCATTTGTGCGCGTGGCTCGGCGACGTCGATCTCGATTTCGCGATCATCCAGGGCACCTTCTCGCAGACGCTTGCGGAAAGTCTGTCGCGTTGTGTTGCTGGCCTTGTCTTCAGTCGTACCGCTACCGGAAAAACCAAAATCACGCGCCGGGGGCAGCAGTACGTCCAGGATGCGGTCTTCGGCTGCATCTTCCGCCTGGGTACGGACTTCTCGCATTGCCTGTTCCCGAGTTTGCTTGATACCGATTTCGGTCAGGTCGCGAATAATGGTGTCAACATCGCGACCGACGTAGCCAACCTCAGTGAATTTGGTCGCCTCGATCTTGATAAACGGTGCATCTGCCAGCCGTGCCAATCGCCGGGCAATTTCGGTTTTCCCGACACCGGTGGGGCCGATCATGAGGATATTTTTTGGCGTGATTTCATGCCGTAAAGGTTCTGGAACTTGCTGGCGGCGCCAGCGGTTACGCAGCGCGATCGCCACCGCGCGTTTGGCGCGGGCTTGTCCGACTACATGTTTGTCGAGTTCAGTCACGATTTGTTCAGGAGTGAGATTCATCTGTCTTTGCTCTTTTTTAGTCGAGACTTTCGATGGTCAGCGAAAGATTGGTGTAAATGCAGAGCTGGCCCGCGATGGTCAGCGATTTTTTGACAATCTCTGTTGGCGACAATTCAGTGTTTTCCTGCAAGGCTTTAGCAGCTGATTGCGCATAGCTTCCGCCCGAACCTATCGCACCTATCCCATCTTCGGGCTCAAGCACATCGCCATTGCCGGTAATGATGAGCGTCGATTCCCGGTCCGCTACCAGCAGCATGGCTTCGAGTCGTCGCAGCATGCGATCGGTTCGCCAGTCTTTGGCCAGTTCAACCGAGGCGCGCATCAGGTTACCCTGATGGGTTTCAAGTTTGGATTCGAAACGTTCGATCAGGGTAAATGCATCTGCAGTACCACCCGCAAAGCCAGCCAGTACTTTTCCGTGAAACAGCTTGCGCACTTTGCGCGCGGAGCCTTTCATGACCACATTGCCCAGCGTGACCTGACCATCGCCACCCAGCGCCACTGTCTTGCCGTGCCGGACCGAAAGAATGGTCGTGCCGTGGAATTGTTCCATCTCGAATCTCTCAAAAAATAAGTAGCTGTCTAAACTGACCTCAAGGGTGTTCGTCATCCAATTCCAACAAACACGTGATGCCACAGGCGGCGTGAGGTATGTCTGCGCGTCAGGTTTTGCGGTGGATGATTTTCAGTTTGCCATTCCCGCCCACGAGCTGCAGCAAGACAGCGACGAGAAAGCTGGTATGCCGCAATTCTACCGGTTTGATGCTGGCCAGTCGGTTCAAGCCCGCGAGCAGGGGGGCTGCGGCATTGAAATCCACACGACGCAAGCCGGCACAATCCAGCACCAAGCGTTCGTGGCATTGTGCATCAGCGTCGATCCCGGCCAGCAAGACGTCGACCGGCATCTCGATCGTAGCTGGCATGATGAAAGCCTGATCCGAACGATCTGACTTGGCATCGTGCAGGCGTGTCGGACTTGATCGTGGCGAGGGTGGTGATACTTCATAGGTAATGCTGTAATCGAGGCAGGTCGATTCGTATGCGCTTGTTGCCTGCATCAGCCATAGCAAGGCCATCAGCAAACGCCAGCCTGTCTCGTCATTGTCACGCCGTCCTGGCTGAATCAGCCCGCGAATTTTATCTGGCAGCGCATCAGCGTTACGGAGACTGACTTCGCAGCCCTGTGTCTCCCACGATGCCAGCGTACGCAGCAAAGCATCGCAACCCGCCATATCAACCTCACTCACATTGAGAAATTCAAGACAGAATTGCCGATGCCGACAGCCCATCTGAAAGAGATGGTCGAGCATGGGTTGACTGCTGCTCGAGAGTTTGCCGCGGAAGCTTAGTACCGGCAGTTTGTCACCGGCGGCATTGGCAGATATGGTTTCAGCCCATTGCCAGGGAGGCGGTGATGTCTCGAAGCGCTCTGCATAGGACAATGCATGCTGCTCGAAGGCTGCTTGGTCACCTTCGAATTCATGTAATTCCAGCAGCATGCGCCACGCTAGCTGTTCATCGGATTTGGGTGCTGGCCGGGTGATGGCGGCTGATAGCAGTTCTCGTGCTGCAACGGTCTGACCGCTACCAAAAAGAAGAGCGGCCTCTTCAATCGTTTGTCGAATATCGGTGGTTTGTACCAACGAAGAGGATTCTGTAATTTTTAACGGCAGGCTTGTGCTGAATTCGGCCGACATCTCATACTCAATCTCATCGATTTTTTTCGACGTATTGAGTGCCTGCATATCGGGTTGCAATGCCTGTGCTGAAGCGTTTCGCACATGGCGTGTTGCGCTTTTGCCGAATAAGCCAAAGATTTTCACGTTCGCATCAAGTCGATGGAGAGAAGCGGAGGCTATGTGCCCCGCCGGGCCGCACGGATTGGGTCATTGCAGGTGCGGTTCAACTACCGATCAATGTGCCCGTCGTAATTACAACGGCGCATGTCGCTTTTGTCAAACGGTGCCACGTGAGCTGTAGGATTTTTTTGACGCAGCATCAGATACTACGAGATATAGCTACTGACGCTGCGTATTTTGAAAATTACTGTCTGGACTAGCATGTACTCAAAAACGGGTACGCAGACCCAGCATGAGATTTCTGCCCGGCTGCGGTACATAGTCCTTCAGTAGTGAAGTCGACAGACGAATTTCCTCGTTAAGCAGATTACGAGCCAGCACGAACCAGGTGACATCGATCGTGCCGTAGCGCTGCACATAATTAACGCTGGCATCTACTCGGGTATACGCCGGCGTTATTGTCTCTTCCGAGATGCTGCTGCTGGCAATCCGATTGTGAGCGCTTGCGTGCAGCACGGAGAGCGATGAGCGCCATTGGGAATCCTGATAGCCAAAGCTCAGGCCGGTGCGTGTTGCGGGTTGCAACGGCAGGTTACCCAGGTTATCCAGTGTGCCGCGCGAGGTGTCTGCGAATACACGACCAAACCAGCCGGGATCGTAATAGTTGTAACTTAACTCGGCTTCGACACCGCGCAGGGTAGCGTCGGCTTGGCTGAAAGTACGTTTGACTGACATGTCATCGAAATCGCTCGGGATTGCGATATCGGACAGCGATCCATAGACAAAATTTTTCACTTTGTTTTGAAAAATATTAGCTTTCCAGCGCAGTGCTTCCGTCGTTTTCTGCAAAGATAGGTCAATGTTTTTCGAGGTCTCTTTTTTCAGGGTACCGTCGCCGATATCAAAGGTTTCGGTCGGGTGATGCGCGCCACCGGAATACAGTTCTTCTGCCGTAGGCGCGCGTTGTGCGACCGATGCAGTGGCGCCGAGACAATAGCCGGGCATGAAAGCCCATAGCGCCCCGGCGGAGTAGGAGCCCAGATTAAATGATCGTTTGATATCGGTAAGTGGACTGCGCGATACCGATTCAAATCGCCCGCCGACGTTGATTCTCAGGTCGCCAAAGTCGCGTTCTTCCACAATAAAACCTGCCGTCGATTGCGAGTGTGTGCGCGGTACGGTGGGATTTCCTCCTTCGAGATTCAGCGCTTGGACGGTCGATTGCTCGGTTTGCAGTCCGAATTTACCGCGCCATCCTGCGATCGGCAGGTGGCTCAATTCCCAGCGCGATTCGAAAGCTTTTTTGCTGAAGCGAACATGAGGATTGGTTCCGTCTTCCAGTTCGGTGTGACGATAATCTGTTTGTCCCAGTTTAATGCGCAAACCATCGAAGCCGTCGAATGGCGATTTGATCAAACTGTCTACATCAAAACGGGTTTGCGCCAGATCGATTTTGGAGAGCTCATCGCGTCCATGAATCCCGTAGACTTTACCCAGCTCGGAGAGCGATGCGCCGATATGTCCCCAGTCCTGAATCAGCGAGCCACCGACGGCGATATTGTTTTCCCGGTTGCGGGAAAAGCCGAGCTTGCCGGTATCGTTGTTCGCAGCACTCGGATCGACTGCACTAGTCCCGGGAATGCGATAGTCACCGGCATTCATCACATTGCCATCGACATGCAAACCGATGTTGCCCGCCGATCGATCGGCTGAAAAACTCAGACCGGTGCCTTGATCGACGGTGCTGTAGCGCAATTCAGATTCACCGGTAGCGCGCGGTTCCAGCGTGGTGGGTATGCGGTCATTGACGATATTGACCAGGCCACCGATGGCGCCTGATCCGTAGAGCAGTGCTGCAGGGCCGCGCAAGATTTCGATCTGCCGCGCACTCATCATGCCGCTGCCGACTGCATGGTCATTGGAGATGGCCGACAGATCACCGGTGCTCATGCCATTTTGGAGGATCTTCACGCGCGGGCCTTCCAGTCCGCGAATAATCGGGCGCGATGCGCCCGTGCTGAATCCCGAAGCGTTCACACCCAGCTCACTGCCCAAAGTTTCGCCGAGCGAGCCACCGAGTTTGTTGCGTAATTCGTCGCCCGCGAGGACCTTGGCGGGGGCCAGAATCATCGCATTTTCATTCGCACCAAAGGGATCGGCAGTGACGATCACGGGGGCGAGGCTTTTAGTTTGTTCCTGACTGTGCGCTGCGACCGCGACACCTGCAATGGCACAGGCGACCGCATGCGCCAGAAAATTCTTGCGTAAGTTCATGACATTCTCCACTGATAAATGAAGCACGCACCGCGGAAGCGAGCTGTCGCTGGCGGTGGTCCTGGTCCGAGGTTCAGGCTGTCAGTGGGGGTGCGCGGGAGGAGAAGTGCGTAAAAAAGGCCGGCGTATGGCCGACGGGTGTCAATGCCAGAGGGGCGAATGAAGGCGCGGGCTCGGCAAAAAGCGTGATGGCAGGCGAGTGCAGGCCCGCACCCAGGGTGGCGGCGTCAAAGGCGGCACAGGCGCTGGCCGCTTTCTGATGATCGACGACGCCAGCTTTCGCAATCTCGATACGAACCGCTTCATTCCGGCCCTCTGCGTGGGCAATCGCGTGTGCATAGCCTAGCCACTGCGTCAGCAGCAGGCTCAGCATCAGGACCATGCTCAGAAATGCAGCAGGGCCTTGCATTTTTCGGCGGTTTAGCGCGGTTGATGTCATGCGTGAAGCGGATTGAATGACAAAATCACAATGAGATGATGACCGGATACTACTGCAAACCGGAAGCGATTGTCATCACCAGCATTGCTGCGCAGCAGCGAATACTGAAAAACTGGCTAAATATCGGTGCTGAGGAGGGCGGCCCGGCTGGATCAGCCGGGCGAATCGCGCAGTCGACGAATCAGTCGCCGTAGAGCTTTTGCTTGAGCTCGCGCCGCTGTTGGGCTTCGAGAGAAAGTGTGGCGGTCGGGCGCGCCAGCAGCCGGGGAATCCCGATGGGCTCGCCGGTTTCTTCGCACCAGCCATAGTCACCAGAATCAATAGAGGCCAGTGATTGCTGAATTTTCTTGAGCAGCTTGCGCTCGCGATCGCGGGTGCGAAGCTCAAGCGCGTGCTCTTCTTCAATGGTGGCGCGATCTGCGGGGTCCGGCACCAGCACGGTTTCGCGCAAATGCTCGGTGGTCTCGCCTGCGTTTTTCAGCAAATCTTTTTCAAGCTGCTGAAGGCGTGCCTTGAAAAAAGCAAGCTGCGCTGGATTCATGTAGTCCTTCTCGCCCATGGCGAGAATTTGCTCTTCGGTGAGATGAGCGCCGTCGATACCGGCGGCCTTGGGGGTTTTTGTGTTGGTTGCCACGTCAGTTGCTCTCGTTGCTGCGAATCTGTGAATTTTACCCATCGTCGTTGCAGCGAAATTGTGGCTGCGCAGTGACTTTGGGCCGTGGTTCCGGGTTGTCTCCATCAAGTCTTGGAACCTCTCTCATTCGTCACCTACTGAGATGGGCCCTCAGGCTCTACCCGGCTGAAACCGGCGGCTATTTTAATCGCATTGCCCGGCTGCGGGACAAGCTTTGCATGATTTTTAAGAGATTTAGTATGGATCAATACATTAGCTGTGTTGAAACCTTACCAACTTTATACCAGACATTGCTCCAGACCCTCGATAAAAATACCTTTCGGCAAGTTTTGTCCGATAAAAACAATTTTGCTGCCTCGCGTCTCGGTCTCTGCCCACTGCCCGCCCAGATCGCTGCCCATGGTCTGATGTACACCCTGAAAGATCACTTTGCGGGAGGCGCCCTCCATCCACAGCACGCCTTTGTAGCGCAGCATGCGCGGACCGTATACCTTGATCAGGCTGCCCAGGAACTCCTCAAGATGGGCGGGATCGAACGCGCGATTGCTGCGAAAGACAAACGCCGCAATATCATCGGTGTGGCTGCCGCCGTGATGATGTGCGTGGTCGTGGTCATGGTGATCGCAGTGATCATCGCAATGATGCTCATGATCGTGGTCGGGAGATTCCGCTTTCAGAAAATCCGGATCAATATCGAGGCGCTCGTTGAGATTGAAGCCCCGAATATCAAGAATTTCCGAGATCGCTACTTTGCCAAAATCTGCATGTAACAAAGGCGCGCGGGGATTCATGCGCTTTAGGCGCGCTTCGAGCGCCATGATTTGATCCGGCGTGACCAGATCGGTTTTTGACAGCAGCATGCGATCTGCAAATCCTGCCTGTCGCTGCGCTTCTTCATAGGTGTCGAGCTGATGCATCGCGTGACTGGCATCGACCACGGTGATCACGCCATCAAGCAGATAGTCGGTTGCGACTTCTTCATCCATGAAAAAAGTTTGCGCAACCGGCCCGGGGTTGGCCAGGCCCGTGGTTTCAATGACCACGCGATCGAATTGCAAAGCACCTTCCCTGCGCTTTCGTGCGAGCTCACCCAAGGCTGCAATCAGATCGCCTCTCACAGTGCAGCATACGCAGCCATTGCTCATCTCGATGATTTGTTCATTACTGTCGCGGACGAGAATTTCATTGTCGATGTTTTCTTCGCCGAATTCATTTTCAATCACGGCGATCTTGTAACCGTGTGGTTCATGCAAAATGCGATTGAGTAGCGTTGTTTTGCCGGCACCTAAAAAGCCGGTGAGTATCGTAGCGGGGATGAGGGACATGATCTACTTATTTTTCCTGAGGTGTGTGTTGTGCCCTGAAATGAGGGTTCTCATAGTCTGTGGTTTTATTTCTGCTTCTTGGCGCGAGGATGTGCAGCATCGTAGACCTGCGCGAGTCGTTGAAAGTCCAGTGAAGTGTATACCTGTGTCGATGCAATCGACGAGTGCCCGAGCATCTCCTGGACTGCACGCAGGTCGCCCGACGATTGCAGTACATGCGATGCAAACGAATGTCGCAGTACGTGCGGATGTACATTGGCCGGTATACCCAGTGACTGCGCCAGCGCTTTGATGCGTGTCTGCACGGCGCGAGGTGTGATACGTCTACCGCGCGGCGTGATGAATAGTGCATGAGGATCGGCTGGAGTGGTTGGCTTGGCGATCGTATCGCGCACGACCAGCCATTGCCTTATCGCAGCGACAGCGGCCGCGCCGACGGGCACGCTGCGGCGTTTGCTTCCTTTGCCGGTCACGGTAACTTCAGCAGCATCAAGGTCGATCCAGCCTACTGACCTATGTTCGGGTGTTTTCACGTACTGTTTGTCCAGCGAGGTGAGTTCAGATACACGCAGCCCACTTGAGTACAGTAATTCGAACATGGCCTGATTGCAAAGACGATGGGTAGTACCCTCTTCACCATCGCCTTGGGCTATTTTTGCCGATACCAACCGCACCGCATCGTCCACACCCAGCGCCTTGGGTAGACTCTTCGCACGCTTCGGTGCTTTCACACCATCGGTTGGGTTGGCGCGCAGGGTTCGGTGTTGTGCCAACCACTGATAAAAACCGCGCCAGGCGGAGAGTTTGCGTGCAATCGAGCTGCCTGAAAAGCCGCGTGCATGCAGCTGAGATGCAAAACGGCGGATGTCGATGTGGGTAAGTGCCGCTAATGCGGTACTCGATTTTTCTGCGGCGAGAGTTTGCAGTTGAAGAAGATCGCGTCGATAACCATCCAGCGTGTGGTCAGAGAGCTTGCGCTGAGTCTGCAAATACCCCAGATAGCCTGCAATCTGTTCCGTATCGTCCGCGGTCCTCACGGCATCAGCCAACCAGTCCTTCCAGCACCGCGCTTGCAGTTTCTCCGATACGAGAAAGCACATCGGTGGCCATGTCGCTGCTGAATCGTTGCGCATCAGGCGACGCCAGCACGAGCAAACCGATGCTTTGCTCGGTTTCGGGCTTACGCAATGGAATCAGCGCTGCGGACTGCATCGCAGCGGCATTGGCCAACCAAGCGAGACCCGGCTTGCCGCTCGCGGCGCCGCAATAGGGCGCCTTGAGCTGATCGGTATATGCGCGCGCGTCACCTGCATCGGTGCAGTGGTCCCAGAGACGCAGGGTGGCTTCAGGAAGATCGAATGCTTCTCTTAGCGTTTGCGCCACCGCTTCTCCCAGATCGTTGGCGTCTTGCGAGCGCCAGAGCTGCAGGGTCCATTGATGGAAGTTGGTCATGATGGCGTCATTGTCTTTTGCGATACGTGTCAGATTGGAGAGCTTTAATTCCAGCTGACGGATTTTTTCTCGCAGCACTTCAACCTGTCGATCTTGCAGCGATACCGTGCGACCACCAAGCGCAGAACTCAGCTTCAGGTTGGCTGTGAGCTCGGGGTTGTCTTCGAAAAACTCAGGATGCTCCAACAGGAAGTCTGCAACCGCTTGAGCGTCTGTGTGTTCAGTCATGATTTTGAAAGGTATTCAATAATGGAAACGGCACTGGTGCACAATCAAGTCATCACCCAGAGTTTCAATGACGAGTCGGTGCTCGGGCGCGATTTTGAATGACATCAGCGAAACAAGCCCGAATTCTAGCCGGGTATGCCCCAAGTCTGGCAGTTTCTCGCCAGCGGCCAGCCGATCAAGCAGTTTTTCAACGCGTACTGCCATTGCAGGCTGGGACTGCCGCCAGTAATCCAGATCTTCAAGGGCATGCGATGTCAGCCACAGGCTCATTTCGTTTCGTGTCGGCTGAGGTATTCGGCGCGCAGCTGCTGCAGACTCTGCTGCAAGCGCTCGTCATTGAGCGAGGTTGCCAGCAGATGAGCCGTCTCCTGCAAGGCGCGCCAGCCGGCTTCGTTAACAAGCATCAGGTTGTCACCCGAATCACGGGCGATGAGGACCTCTTCTGATTCTGCTATGTCCAGAATGTCGTCGAGTCGGTGACGCAGCGTGTCAACGGTAAAGACTTGCATGATGGCCGTGCGAAAAATGAGGTGGTAACCCGCTATCAGGTTGCAGGTGATGGCTGCATTTTACTCGCGTACGCGTGCGAAAGTGCCCTCTGGAAAGACGGTCAAATAAAAAAGGGTACCCGAAGGTACCCAAGGTATTACAGAGGAGATTAAATTCGCAGAAAAAGATCTGCAGGCTGGCTGACAGCCTTATTCGTCACCCGTCATCCGAAAGCAATGACGGACAAAGAATCCTTTGCGGGCATCGGGTCCGCACCAATCAGAACGTGTGGCGAACACCGAGGTTGAATGCCGTGTCACCAGAGCCGGGTTCGGAGTTGTTGCCGACTTTGTAGGTGATGCCGCCCCGCTTGTTGTCAATGGTTGCCCATGCCGCATAAAGATTGGTGCGTTTGGACAGTGCGTAGGTATACCCGAGGCCAAATTGGCTGGCGTCCAGGTTCGAAGCCGAGCGACCATCTTTGTTGATGTAGGAAGCGATAAAGGTGTGATTGCCAAAGGGGACGCTAACGCCAATCAGAAAATCTCTGCTTTTTCCTTTGGCTGCGCCGGCGGTGGGAATAATTTGCTGGTTATTGTCCGAATATGCGGCAAATACCTTGGCGACCTGAAAATTGTAGTTGGCAGCCAGCATGGTGCTGGTATCGTCCGTAGTGCCGGCTGATGAATCATTAGCACGGTGGTGCGCCAGCCGAACACTCAACGCACCGTCGCTGTACCCGATAGAGCCACCGATATTCCTACTTGCTCTGTCGATGCCGTCTGTGTTTTCACCAAAACCGTAGGCTACCTCAGCCGACACGCCTGAAAAAATCGGCGACACATATTTCACCGCGTTGTCCATCCGAATGCCGCTACTAGGGATCAGATTTTGTGCGTTGCCAGCAAGCCCGCTGGCGAAGGGATCGGCGACCGCATTGAGGGTCAGGAAGAAGGGCGTGTATTGGCGACCCAGCGTCAGCGTACCAGCATCGCTTTGGAGGCCAACAAAGCTCTGGCGGGCGAATGCAAAACCACCTTGATTGAAGCCACCTTTATCGGCTGCGATGCCGGTTTCAAGCACAAATAAGGCTTTCATATTGTTGCCAAGATCTTCAGTACCTTTGAAACCAAGACGTGTACCTGATTGCGCGCCACTAGTGATTTTATCTATCGATCCGGCGGTGCCGCCGCTCTCAGCAACGAAGCCCATATCCACAATCCCGTAAGTCGTCAGCGACTGGGCGTTTGCAGAGCCTGCAAATGCGCTTGCACAAGCCAGCGCCATGAGTGACTTTTTCATTTTTCATCCCCAAATGTTCAGTTGTGTCGAGTTTTGAAAATCCGCGCGAGTCGGATGAGGGGACATTAATTTCTAAAATAGAAACAACGCGAAGTTTGGCCACCGTTGGTTTTCGCGCTCCGGCAAAACTCGCCTCACGAGCTAACACTGTTGTTTTATTCGCACTAGTTACCGTTGACGTCACCTTGCCGAACGGCGCAAAGTTAAGTTTTTGTTTTGATAACTTTGTGAAGGCAGATTTTTGGCTTGTGAGGTCTTTGGGCTGTTGCACAAGCGCTACTTCAAGTGGGCGTTTCTCCTGTCACTCGGGGTGCCGCGGTGCTCAAAGGTGGAAATCTGTCGATCAAGACCGACGGGATTTATGGCTAATCGTGAGGAATTACTGATCATTCGTTCTGCCCGCGCCGGACAGGCGCACGCGCAATTGGCGCTCGGCAAGCGTTATTTGTTCGGCGGATCAGGTTTGCCGCAGAGTCATGCGACCGCGCTTCACTGGTTGGAAAAAGCAGCGGAGCAAAACATGGCGGATGCCTGGTTCTTGATCGGCGAGCATGTGCCTTTTGAGGTTGCTCAGCAATCGTCGGATCCAATGGGTGTGGCTGTCTGGTACGAGCGCGCTTTTGAAGGCGGCATGGCCAAGGCGGGGCTTATCCTCGCCATGCTGGTTTTTGCTTCCTGGCCGCGAGCGGATCAGTTGCTGCGCCAGAAAGCCATGCGAGCGCTGCAAGCCGCTGCCGAGTCGGGACTGGCAGAGGCGCAATGGCTGCTCGCCCAGCAGCTCGGTATTGCCGATGTGGTCGCGCAGCCGAAACCTGCAGAGCTTTCGCCCGCTGCAAAGACGCGACGCAGTGCAGCGATTGAATGGTCATCGCGGGCCGCTCGAGGCGGCATCATGCCGGCGCAGCGCGCAGTCGCCGACTACTTTTGGGGCCTAGGCGATTATCTGAAGTTCCTATTCTGGTCTTTGCCGATTGCTCAAAATATCGAACGGCGTGCTGGTAGCGGCGCTCGTCGCTGCCAGATCGAGCGGTCTCAGCAGGACTTGCTCAGGCGCTGTGCCAACGCTCTGCTGCTTACCAAAGATCCCAACAGTCAACTAATCGAGCGCTATTTGAGGCTCGCAGCTGAGGGTGGAGATAGCTCAGCTCAGTTATCTTATGGTTTGTGGATTGCGCGGATGGACGAGAGTGGCCATCGTCTGCCATCCATACCAGGCGTTGCCCACTACAAGAAAGCGATACGCTGGCTATCGCTGGCAGCTGACCAGGGTATCGCTGCTGCCTGGTATGCGATGTCCCGCATTTATCTCAAACCCGAGTTTTCCCGTCGCAGTATCACCGAGGCGCGTCGCTATCTCGAAATGGCCGCAGTGACTGGCCATGTGCGCGCGCAACTCGAATTGGGTCTGGTCGCGTGGCGTTCGCGAAAAGTGGAAAAAGGCTCTGATATTCGTGCGGTTTACTGGTTGCAAAAGGCCGCAGGTCAGGGTAACCGAGAGGCGAAATCGCTGCTGGAGCGCATCGCACCGCCCGCACGCAAAGCCGAATGGGCGCACGCTGCGCGTGCTGTGTTCAGTCGCGATACGAGTAATCAGTACCCGTTTCTGGCCGCACGTGTCGAGCTGGGCTATTGGTTCGGTCTGACGCGCGCGGAGGCGCTGCTGATTGATATTGAAGCTGCCGATCATGGGCATTGTCTCGAGATTGATATTCGAGATCAGCATCCGCGCAGCCGTCGTCGTCTGGTGCAGATCGTCACTGGCGACCAGCGCGCTGCGCTGGATCGAGTGGCTCGTATGTTTGATGCGGTGGAAGCCAAAGGTGTCGCCGGTCAGGAAGGTAATTACCGGCAGCGCCTGTATCGGTTCCGCAGCCTGATGACGCAGTGCCGCTATCAACGCGGCGCAAGTCCAGCGGTTTGATACACAACGCAGACTGCGTTCGTCTCCGCGATCAGATATCGATCGTGCCTTCAAATACGCTAACCGCTGGCCCGGTCAGCATCACCGGGCTTTGCTCACCCTCCCAGGTAATTGACAACTCGCCACCCCGTGTGGCGACGGCGACCGGACTATCGAGCAGTCCCAGCTGAATACCCGCGACAACGGCTGCACAGGCCCCCGTGCCGCATGCCAGCGTTTCCCCTGCGCCTCTTTCAAAAACGCGTAAACGAATGTGCTGTCGATCCACCACTTGCATGAAACCGGCGTTCACCCGGCGCGGAAAACAGGCATGTTCTTCAATCAGGGGACCTTCTTCCGACACCGGCGCGGTATTGACATCATCGACCTGCTGCACGGCATGCGGATTACCCATTGAGAGAACGACAAATTCCCGAAGATGAGCGCTTATGGGGATAGTCCAGAGCCTGGCTGCATATTGTGGTTTGCTGGTCAAGCCAGCGGTATCGAATGGCACGCGCTCTGGATCAAACACGGGTGCGCCCATATCAACGGTAATACGACCGTCATCCTCCAATCGCGGCCGGATCACACCTGACATCGTTTCCACCCGAATCTCACGATGTTCGGTCAGGCCTTTTTCAACAACAAACTTAACAAACGCCCGCGCCCCGTTACCACATTGCTCGACCTCGCCACCATCAGAATTGAATATTCGGTAGCGGAAATCAACCCCAGGCATGGTCGGTTTCTCAACAATCAGAATCTGATCAGCGCCGATGCCGAAGCGACGATTGGCGATATCGCGCCATTGGTCGCTGGTGAGATTGACGCTTTGGTTGATTGCATCAATCACTACAAAATCATTGCCAGCGCCGTGCATTTTTGTAAATCTGAGTTTCATGCATCTTCTCTCTTTGTCAACGAGCGGGGGTATCGTACACGCCTGTCATACCTTCGGGCCGCGTTTTGAATCGTTTGTGCGACCAAAAATATTCCGAAGGTGCCTCGAGTATGCGCGCTTCGATGAACGCATTCATTCGAGCTGTCGCCGCCTCGATATCCGTGCCTGGATAGTCGTCCCAGGGAGGATAGAAGGTCACTTGCCAGCCTTCATAATTCGGAAGGAACCGTGTTGCAACGGGAATCACCTGGCCATCAGTTGCCATGGTCAGTCTCGCCGGCGCAGTTAAGGTTGCTGCGGGCACACCAAAAAAAGGCACGAAGACGGATTCGCGACGACCGAAATCCATGTCAGGCAGCATCAGAAACGGGCGGCCATCACGCATCGCGCGAATGATAGGTTTGATACCGGCCTGACGCGTGATGAGGTTACGTTCATCCGGCGTAAATCGGAGGCGACCTTTGCGCAGTGCTTCGTCGAATACCCGATTGTGCTGCGTCGTGTACATCGAGCATGCTGGTCCCGCCATAGTGATCGCGACGCCCGCGACTTCAAGGCAGACGAAATGAGGGCACAGGAAAATCGTCGGCCGCGACGCGGCTGCTGCTGTGGGTACAGCGGGCACAATCCGTATCAATTTTCTCAGCCGCTCTGGCGACGCCCACCAGAGGATGCCGCGCTCGAGCACGCTGCGCGCATACCCCTGGAAATGGGCGCGCGCCATGCGAATGCGCTCCGCATCGTCAAGAGCCGGAAGACAGAGCCGTAGGTTGGTGAGCGCAATATGCCGGCGATGACGTAGCAAAACAAAGAGGAGGCTACCGATACCTTTGCCCACTCGACCCAATATCGGCAAAGGTAGCCAGTGCAGCAGCCACATCAGCGCCAACATCACTCTCATGCGGCTTCTCCGACGACGGATGATGCCAGCGGCTCACCCTTGTAGCGGTTATAGCTCCAGAAATACTGTGATGGGCAGCGCGCGATCAGCTGCTCCATCGCAGCATTGATCATGCGCGCCTGTTGCTCAGGTGTGCCCGCCAGTCGTTCAGTAAAACGTACAAAATGAATCGCATAGCCCCTACCGAGGGACAGTCGTTCTGCATAGGTGAGCACCAGCGGGGCATTGCTCATCTGATGCATTTTCGCGGGTAACGTCATCGTATACGCGGGCCGCCCGAAAAATGTAGTCCAGATACCCTCGCCGGCGCCCGGAACCTGATCCGGCAGTAGACCAATTGCGCCCCCAGCGCGTAGCGTTTTGAGCAGCGTTCGTACGCCTGACAAGTTGGCAGGCGCCAGCGTCAGATCCTCGCGGGCACGCGCCTGTTCCATCAGAGGCTTGAGCGCTGTCTTGCGTGGTGGACGGTACAGCGCTGTAAGCGGAGTTCGATTGGCAATTGTTTGTGCAATGATTTCGAAGCAGCCCAGGTGCGGTGTCAAAAAGATCACACCCCGACCCTCATCGAGCGCTGATTGAGCAATCGACCAGTCGTGAAGCACGGCGCTTTTCAGAACCCGCTCTGGTTTTGCGCACCAGATGAACGGTAGCTCGAAAACATTCTTACCGGCTTCGACAACGGCAGATGTCAGCAGATGCGGATAGCCCGCATGCGCGAGGTTGTCACGCATGCGGCGTCGGTAAGAGGGCGAGCAAGCGTAAACCATCCAGCCAGCAAGTGCACCTAACCCATGCAAAATAGGTAGCGGCAGTCGAGAAAGGAGTTGAAACAGGCGGAGCAGCATGGGAAGGCGACGCGGGGATTTTGCTGAATCGAGGCAAGTTGCGTAAAATAGCACGAAGTTGGACCCGCCGAGTTAATAGACAACTTGCGAGGCGGTTTAAAAATTTCGCTAAAGCGTCGCAGGTTCACCTGGTTGACCGCGACACTATGTTCAATGTTTTTCAGGGAGCTTGCATGTCAAACGATTACCTTTTCACGTCCGAGTCTGTATCAGAAGGCCATCCGGACAAAGTATCCGATCAGATTTCCGATGCGATTCTCGATGCGATCCTCGAGCAGGATCCGCGCGCGCGCGTCGCTGCCGAAACGCTTTGCAATACCGGTTTGGTGGTCCTGGCCGGTGAAATCACCACGACAGCCAACGTTGATTACATCAAGGTCGCGCGTGACACCCTCAAGTCCATCGGCTATGACAATACTGACTTCGGTATCGACTACAAAGGCTGTGCCGTCATGGTCTGCTACGACAAGCAGTCGCCAGATATTGCTCAGGGTGTTGATGAAGGCAAGGGTATGGATCTCGATCAGGGCGCTGGTGACCAAGGCCTGATGTTTGGTTATGCGTGTAACGAAACACCTGAGCTGATGCCTGCTGCGATTTATTACTCGCACCGTATCGTCGAGCGCCAGTCACAGCTGCGCAAAGATGGCCGTCTGCCCTGGCTGCGTCCAGACGCGAAATCGCAGGTCACGCTGAAATATGTGAATGGCAAGCCGGTTGCCATCGATACGATCGTTCTCTCAACTCAGCATGCACCAGAGATGGAGCACAAGCAGATCGAGGAAGCGGCGATCGAAATGATCATCAAACCCGTCGTGCCCAAGGAGTGGCTGAAGGACACGCGCTTCCTGATCAACCCCACCGGTCGTTTCGTCATCGGCGGTCCGCAGGGTGATTGCGGTCTCACCGGCCGCAAGATCATCGTCGATACCTACGGCGGTGCGGCGCCTCATGGTGGCGGTGCTTTCTCGGGGAAGGACCCGTCGAAAGTGGATCGCTCGGCGGCGTATGCCGGCCGCTATGTCGCTAAAAACATCGTCGCGGCAGGCTTGGCTGAGCGCGCGCAGATTCAGATCTCTTATGCTATCGGTATCGCCAAGCCGACATCGGTGATGGTCACCACCTTTGGTACCGGTAAGATCAGCGATGAAAAAATTGCAGCACTTGTCAGCGAGCACTTCGATCTGCGTCCAAAAGGTATTGTGCAAATGCTTGACTTGCTGCGGCCCATCTACTGCAAGACAGCAGCCTATGGTCACTTCGGTCGTGAAGAGCCTGAGTTCAGCTGGGAACGTTCGGACAAAGCTGCTGCACTCAAGGCGGCTGCTGGTTTATAAAAAAGCATCGGGTCACACAAAAACGGACAAGCGTCGCTTGTCCGTTTTTTTTTGCTCTGCGATGCAAATGCGATGCTGTTCAAAGAACCATCAGCGATATGAAGGCGCTCGTCATAAGCAGCACCGCTGGTGGTGGTCACTGATGGATGTGCGCAATTCGACGCGCTGGCAGCTCGCAGCCATCGCCTCGCTCGTGTCATTGTTCTTTCGCTTTTGGCTTGCAGCCACCGATATCCCGCGGTAGAGCCGCGTGCGGACCGCCGATGGACGAAACCCGGGCGAGATGCGCGCGCACTTCGTGTAAGCCGGTGCTGGGCACCGCCGGAGCAAGTTACTGGGGCTGCTCGTGATTTGTGCATGGGTGTGGGATGAACTCGGGCCGGCGGAAGCTTGCGCGCTATTGGGCCTGGTTTGCCATGCGCTCTCGACGATATGGGATTTTCGGTTAAAATATTGACCTGCCAAGGAGCGTTGCGACGAAATCAGACGAATTTCGCCAGGCTTGGCCAGTCTTCACCGCAACCGCGCTCACGTTACTTTTTTTCAATTGAAAGGAGAGCGTGATGAGCGCCGTATTAAAAAATTCAAATACCCACGACTACCACGTTGCTGATATCAGTCTCGCTGACTGGGGCAACAAGGAAATGCGTATTGCCGAAACCGAAATGCCTGGCTTGATGGCGATTCGTGCCGAATTCGCTGCCAAGCAACCGCTCAAGGGCGCACGCATTACCGGTTCACTGCACATGACGATTCAAACCGCCGTGCTGATCCAGACGCTTGAAGCGCTGGGTGCGCAAGTTCGCTGGGCATCGTGCAACATCTATTCGACGCAGGATCACGCAGCCGCTGCGATTGCTGCTGCAGGTACGCCGGTTTTTGCGTACAAAGGCGAAACGCTCGACGAGTACTGGGATTACACCCACCGTATTTTCGAGTGGGCGGATGGCGGTTATTCCAACATGATTCTCGACGATGGTGGCGATGCCACTTTGCTCCTGCACCTGGGTACACGTGCAGAAAAAGATATCAGCGTGCTCGACCATCCGGATTCGGAAGAGTCGATTTGCCTATTCAATTCAATCAAGAAAAAACTTGCGACTGACAAGACGTGGTACTCCACGCGTCTGGCGCAGATCAAGGGCGTCACTGAAGAGACCACGACCGGTGTGCATCGTCTGTATCAGATGCACAAAGAAGGCAAGCTCGCTTTCCCCGCGATCAACGTCAACGACTCGGTCACCAAGTCCAAGTTCGACAACTTGTACGGCTGTCGCGAATCGCTGGTCGATGCAATCAAGCGTGCGACTGACGTCATGATCGCTGGTAAAGTCGCTGTCGTTGCCGGCTATGGCGATGTCGGCAAGGGCTCCGCACAGGCACTGCGCGCGCTGTCCGCACAGGTCTGGGTCACCGAAATCGATCCTATCTGCGCATTGCAGGCAGCGATGGAAGGTTATCGCGTCGTGACCATGGATTATGCGGCTGAGCACGCCGACATCTTCGTCACCGCCACCGGTAACTACCATGTGATCACCCACGAGCACATGAAGAAGATGAAAGATCAGGCCATCGTCTGCAATATCGGACACTTCGACAATGAAATCGAAGTCGTCGCGCTGAAAGAGTACCAATGGGAAAATATCAAGCCTCAGGTCGATCACGTAATTTTCCCGGATGGCAAGCGCATCATTCTGCTAGCCGAGGGCCGTCTGGTGAATCTGGGTTGTGGCACGGGTCACCCATCGTATGTGATGAGTTCTTCGTTCGCGAACCAGACGATTGCACAGATCGAACTGTTCACCAACACCAAGGCTTATCCGATCGGTGTCTATACCTTGCCCAAGCATCTCGACGAAAAGGTCGCGCGTTTGCAACTCAAAACGCTCAATGCACAGCTGACAGAATTATCCGAGGAACAAGCGGCTTACATTGGGGTGACAACGCAAGGTCCGTTCAAGCCTGAGCACTACCGCTACTAAACGCAGCATGGCTTGTGCATCGCCGGACTCACGAGGTCTGGCGATGCATGAATGCCTGCATCGATCCTGCTTACGCATCATCCACTTGCGCCACACATGCGCCTGCTGCTCCTCTGGCTGATCAATACAGTCGCGATTTTCGCCCTGCCCCATTTGCTCGATTCCGTGCAAGTTGACAGCTTCACCACCGCACTGACCGCAGCGCTCGTTCTTGGCTTGGTCAACACGCTGATTCGCCCCGTGCTGATTCTGCTCACGCTACCGGTGACTTTCCTCACGCTTGGGCTATTTGTGTTCGTAATCAACGGCCTGATGTTCTGGGCAGTCGCTGATCTGGTCCCGGGCTTTCAGGTTGCAGGTTTTGGTGCTGCCGTGCTTGGCGCGTTTGTCTACAGCCTGCTCTCGTGGCTGCTGTCCGTTATCTTGATACGCAATAAGTGATTCATTCAATGACTACTCCCGCTCTGAATACGCCCGCTATTAGTATGGAATTTTTCCCGCCCAAAACCACCGAGGGTGCGGATAAACTGCGCGCAGCGCGCGTGCGGCTCGCCGAGCTTGGGCCCGAATATTTTTCAGTCACATTTGGCGCTGCTGGCTCGACGCAGGCGGGCACGCGCGACACCGTGCTGGAAATCCAACGCGAGGGTCACGAGGCCGCCCCGCATTTATCCTGTATTGGTCGCAGCCGTGCCGAGCTGCGCGAGATCATCAGTGAATACAAGTCGCAGGGGATACGCCACATGGTTGCCTTACGAGGCGATCTGCCGAGTGGTTTTGGAGGTCTTTCTGGTGAATTCAGCCACGCCAGCGAGCTCATCGAATTCATACGCACTGAAACTGGTGACTGGTTTCATATCGAGGCAGCCGCTTATCCGGAGATGCATCCGCAGGCGCGCTCGCCACAAGACGATCTGCAGAACTTCATTCGCAAGATCAAAGCAGGTGCCAACTCGGCGATAACGCAGTATTTTTATAACCCGGATGCGTATTTCCGTTTCGTTGATGAGGTACAAAAAGCCAGTGTCGATGCACCCGTCGTTCCTGGCATTATGCCTATTACCAATTACACGCAGCTTATGCGTTTTTCTGACATGTGCGGCGCTGAGATACCACGATGGATTCGTCTCAAGCTTGCCAGCTTTGGCGATGACAGCGCTTCCATTCGCGCTTTTGGTCTGGATGTCGTCACGCAGATGTGTGAGCGGCTCATTGCTGGTGGTGCGCCCGGGCTGCATTTTTATACACTGAATCAAGCTGCGCCAACCAGCGCGATCTGTCAGCGTATCGCTGGACGCTGATCAGTCTGTCAGGATCACATCCAGCGGAATATCAAAAGTCTCTACTGAAAAATCAGCTTGGGTCAGTGCATACGCAATTCCGACGGCCAGAGGTCTGGGTGATTGCGCCAGGGTGCGATCGAAGTAGCCTCCGCCGTAGCCAAGCCGATACTGCGCCTCGTTGAAGCCCACACAAGGCGCGAGGACCGCATCAGGCTTCACAAAATGCGCTCTATTTGTTGGCGCCAGAGTACCGCTAGCGTCGCGAGCCAGTGCGTCGCCAGACTGCCAGTGAACGAAGTGCAAAGGCTGATTTTTTTCCAGCACGACAGGCATGGCCACCTGTATCCCGCGCCCGGGCAGCGTTGCATACAGTGCAGTCAGATCAGGCTCGCCCGCCATGGGCAGAAAAGCACCCAGTACGGCGACTTGATGCGTATCCAGCCAGGCCGACAATTTCGATGCAATTCGCGCATCCGCCTGCGTTTTCACATCGGCTGACATCGCCTTGCGTGCTGTGATCAATTTCCTGCGCAGGTCTGCTTTTGCGTTACCGGTTTTCATAGGTTGAAACAATAGTTACGCGATCGATTTATTTGGGTAGCGCATGCTATTCTAAACAGACTGTTTATTAATAGAAACCCGGAATTTGCATGACAAAGAGAAGCTGGACCGCCTTGGGAATTTTTTGTGTTGTCATCACGGCGGCAATAGTACCGTCGCCGGCGGATGCCGGGCGCCGCTTGCCGGTCGCACTCAATGCGGCTGATGCGGATTTCGTGGCCCTGCGTGAAGCCTCACTTCGCGGCGATATGGGCGAAGCGGGCCGGATCTCGGCGCGTCTGTCCGATTACCCACTGCAGTCTTATGTCGAGTACTACCGACTATATCCAAGGCTGGTATCGGCACCTGAGGGTGAAGTACGCAGCTTTCTGTCCAAATACGAAGGTACCGCCATCGGCGATCGATTGCGCAATGACTGGTTACTGGTGATTGGCCGTGCTCGCGACTGGCGCTTGTTCGACGAGCAGTATCCAAAGTTCGTGCTAAACGACGATACCCAGCTCAAGTGCTATGCGCTGTCATCGAAAATGGCGAAAGGCGAGAACGTTGCCAAAGCTGCTCAGGAGTTGCTGGTCCAACCCAAAACCTATGGTGAAGCTTGCGTTGATCTGATTGGTCGTCTGCAACGCGATAAACAATTCAGCGAAGCTGATGTCTGGAAGCAGGTTCGACTTGCGGTGGAATTTGGGGTGCCGGGCACAGCTCGACGTATCGCGGCATTCACGGATGTAAGTGAGAAGCAGCTGGCGCAGGCCATTGATAAACCTAACATCGTGATCGATCAGGGCGCAAGTAGTTCAAAGGTTGCGCGCGAGTTGCTCATCATTGCCATTGGACGTCTCGCGCGCACCGATGTCGAGCGTGCGGCAAAAGCACTTGAGCGCATTCAGACGCGCTTATCCGGCGAGGAGCTTGCCGCAGCATGGGCGCAGCTTGCGTTACCCGCATCGCTGTCTCTGTCCAAGGATGCGGCGGGATACTGGCGCAAGAGCTGGGGTGCGTTTCTGTCACAAGAGGGTTATCAGTGGCGCGCGCGTGCAGCTTTGCGCGAGGCTGACTGGCTCATGGTTGCCAAAGCCATCGAGAGCATGCCTCCTGATATGAAGAGAGACCCCGCCTGGATTTACTGGCGCGGTCGAGCGTTACTCGCCGCAGGCACTGCGGAGGATGCACACAAATATTTTCAGTTGATTGCAGGGCAGCATAATTTTTACGGCATTCTTGCGATGGAGGAGCTTGGACTCAAAGTCGCGCCGCTGCCCCGACCTCAGCCACCCAAGGCGGATGAGATTACCGAGGTATCGAGCAATCCTGGCTTGCGTGATGCATTGAAATTTTTTGAGATGGAATTGCGCTTCGAGGGTAATCGCGAGTGGAACTGGCAGCTGCGAAAAATGAATGAGCGACAGCTGCTTGCCGCCGCTGAATACGCACGTCGTAATGACGTGCTGGATCGCATGGTAACGACAGCAGATCGTATAAAAGTGGAACTCGATCTGACACAACGCTATCCGACACCGTATGACGACATCATGCAGACTGCCACGCGTCCGATGGGTCTGGACAAGGCTTGGGTGTACGGACTCATTCGACAGGAATCGCGCTTTATTCGATCGGCACGCTCCCAGGTTGGGGCATCGGGTTTGATGCAGATCATGCCCGGCACAGCCACCTACGTTGCACGCAAAATCGGCATGGCGGGTTTCACGCTCAGCAGCCTGAATGACATCAAGACCAACATCACGCTGGGTACGCAGTATCTGAACATGGTACTCGCCAACCTCGGCGGCTCGCAAACCCTTGCGACGGCTGCTTACAATGCCGGACCCGGTCGGCCGCGTCAGTGGCGCTCCACGCTCAGTAAACCAGTTGAAGGCGCGATATTTGCCGAGACGATCCCTTTCACTGAAACGCGCACCTATGTAAAAAATGTGATGGCCAATGCCACTTGGTATGCCGCCATGTTTGAGAATAAACCCCAGTCCATGAAAACCCGGCTTGGCACAGTAACGCCGCGCGAAGCCAATCTTGCCGAACTCGGTGATCTGCCGTGACCGTTATGCATCACGATGCTGTTTTAGTTATCGGGGGTAGCGGCTTCATTGGCTCGCATATTGTCGCGCGACTTGCCGCTTCAGGTCATCGAGTCATCGTACCCACGCGCCATCTAGCGCGTGCCAGCCATTTGCTTGTGCTGCCCACCGTACAGGTGGTTGAAGCCGATATCCATGACGATGCCACGCTGGATCGCCTGATCGCGCAATCATACGCGGTGGTCAATCTGGTCGGCGTGCTGCATTCAAAACCGGCAGATCCTTGGGGCCCGCAATTCGAACAAGCGCACGTTGCGCTCCCCCGACGCATCACGCAGGCTTGCAGCAAGCTGAACGTCAAGCGTTGTCTGCATATGTGTGCGCTGGGTGCTGCCAACGATGCGCCCTCCATGTATCAGCGGTCCAAAGCCGCAGGAGAGCAACTCATGCGAACAGCGCCTGGTCTGGAGGTCACTTCATTTCGTCCATC
>Ga0315909_10000439_pt1 | contig 55937 bp, 47 predicted proteins | sample LakEriMetagenome_11_FD_203527 | JGI IMG/M metagenome (GOLD analysis project Ga0315909, IMG submission 203527) | Freshwater fungal communities from buoy surface, Lake Erie, Ohio, United States - Buoy 2 MA125 | ecosystem: Environmental > Aquatic > Freshwater > Lake | place: USA: Lake Erie, Ohio... | reverse complement strand
TGACGACCAAATCCCTTGACTTCCGTAACGGTCAGTCCGGTAATGCCCACACCAGCGAGTGCTTCGCGGACCTCATCGAGTTTGAATGGTTTGATGATGGCGGTGATCTGCTTCACGAGATACTCCTATCGGTTAGTCTTTGAATTTTGAAGTAATCGGGTAGCGCCAGTCCCGACCAAAGGCACGATGGGTCACGCGCGGACCTACCGGTGCTTGCCGGCGCTTGTACTCATTGATCCTGATCAGTCGGGTAATGCGCTCAATGTCTTCTTTACGATAACCCGCCGCCAGCAGTTCTGCAACGCCCTGCCCTTCTTCCATGAATAGCCGCAGAATGCCATCCAGCACCTCATACGGCGGCAGCGAGTCCTGATCAGTCTGGTTCGGCCTGAGCTCGGCCGATGGCGCGCGCGTCAGGATACGCTCCGGAATGACAGCGGAGATGCTATTTCGATAATTGCAAAGTCGGTATACCAAGGTCTTCGCAATATCTTTGATGACGGCATAGCCACCCGCCATATCGCCATACAGGGTGCAATAGCCGGTGGCCATCTCGCTCTTGTTACCTGTCGTGAGGACGATCGCGCCTGTTTTGTTGGACAGCGCCATGAGCAGAGTACCGCGTATGCGGGCCTGAATATTTTCCTCGGTCGCGTCTTCGGGCAAACCATCAAACTCAAACGCCAGTGCATTGCGGAAGGCGTCAAAGCAATCGGTGATGGGTATCTCGTCATAGCGCACGCCAATGCGCGCGACCATGTCTCGCGAATCAATCCAGGAGATATCTGCGGTATACGGTGAAGGCATCATGACAGCACGCACCTTGTCTGCGCCGAGGGCATCGACTGCAATCGCCAGCGTAAGTGCAGAATCAACACCGCCTGACAAGCCAATAATGGCCCCGGGAAAACCATTCTTGCCCACGTAATCACGAACACCTGTCACCAATGCCGCATAGACCTGCGCTTCGACGGAAAGTGCGGGTGTCAGCGCCTGACTTTGCGGCTCGGCGCCTTCAAATGCAATGATGGCCAGTGCTTCTTCAAACGAAGGCAGCTGCGCGCACATCTCGCCACGGGCATTGAGAACGAAGGAGGCGCCATCGAAGATCAGCTCATCCTGAGCGCCAAACAGGTTGGCGTAGACCAGCGACAAGCCTTGACGGCTGACATGCTCGCGCATCACCTCTTGCCGCAGATGCTGTTTGTTCATGTGATAGGGCGACGCATTAGGTACCAGCAAAACCTCAGCACCAGCTGCGCGCGCCTTGGCGGGCATGTCGGGGAACCAGGTATCCTCGCAAATATTCAATGCAAAGCAGGTGCCTTTGACGGAAAAAACGCAGACATCATCTGCCTGAGTGAAATAGCGCTTCTCGTCAAAAACGGTGTAGTTAGGTAGTGCCTGTTTGCAGTAAGTGGCAAGGATTTTTCCATTGCAAAGAACGGATGCTGCGTTGTAGTTGGCACCATCGCGCATTAGCGGGTGGCCAACGATCACATGCAGATCGATCAGAGCAGCCATCTCGGTGGCTAGCGCCTGCAACGCCAAATCGGATTTTGCGTAGAATGACCGACGCAGCAGCAAATCCTCCGGCGGGTAACCCACCAGCGATAATTCGGGCGTGAGCACAATGTCGGCACCCTGCGTCGCTGCACGGCGTACGAAGTCGGCGATGCGCCGAGAATTGCCCGCCAGATCTCCGACGGTACTGTTGATCTGTGCGATGGCTACGTTGACTGTCATGGCCGTGAATCAGGCTGCATAGAATGAATGAGACCCCTGCTTCAATGAAGCCTATCCCGCAAAAGTCGAATTATCGCACGCGTGTGATTTCCTCTCTGGCGGAAGCTGGACAGCATTCCTGGGACGGGCTGGTATCTCTGCAGCCGGAAGCGAATCCCTTCCTGTCCTATGCCTTCTTGCATGCCATGCATGAATCCGGCAGCGCCAGCGACGACACGGGCTGGCAGCCTCAGTATCTGACCTTGTGGGAAGAAGACAGGCTGGCGGCCGCACTCCCGATGTATGCGAAGCTGCACTCCTATGGCGAGTATGTGTTTGACTGGGCTTGGGCCGATGCTTACCGGCGCAATGGCCATGCGTACTATCCCAAACTATTGTCAGCCATCCCCTTCACACCGGTGACAGGCGCGCGCCTGCTGGCATACACTGAAGATGCTCGCGCCGCGCTGTTGAAGGCCTTGCTGGATGTGCAGCAAGCCAGTGCGCTGTCGTCCACCCATATCCTTTATCCACCTGCTGATCAGGCCTTGCAGCTGGAAACTGCGGGTTTCATGCTACGCAGCGGTGTGCAGTTTCACTGGCAGAACTCGGGCTATGCGAATTTTGACGAGTTTCTGGACACGCTGGACCAAAAGAAACGCAAAAACATACGTGCGGAGCGGCGCAAGGTGCGCGATGCCGGCATCGTCCTGCGCCAGATCCGTGGCCGTGATGTGCAAGAGAGAGATTGGCAATTCTTCAAACGCTGCTATGACCATACCTACCAGGCACACTACTCCAGCCCCTACCTGAATCTGGATTTTTTTCTGCGCATAGGACACAGCATGCCGGAAAATATTTTGATGGTGATTGCTGAACGTGACGGCAAGCCAATTGCGGCATCCTTGCTGATTCACGATGATAGGCGTTTGTACGGACGTTATTGGGGCGCGATTGAACAGCATCCTTGCCTGCACTTCGAGACCGCGTATTACCAGCCACTGGAATTCTGCATCAGCGAAAAAATCGCCTCATTCGAAGGGGGCGCGCAGGGAGAGCACAAGATGGCACGTGGTTTTTTACCCCAAAAAACCTGGTCCGCGCACTGGCTCGCCCATCCGGGATTTGCAGACGCAGTCGAGCGCTTCCTTGCCCAGGAAGGTCGAGGAATTGCCGCCTATATGGATGAACTCAATGACCGCAATCCGTTCAAAAAATGAGCGTAACGCGGCGTACGACGGTGGATTGGATTTCGAGTGGTGTGTGAAAGCCTTGCAGAGAACTGACTTTCTTCGGTCCATCAAGGACCCTGGGGCCTCCTTGCGGGTTGCACCATGGCGAGTACACCATGGCCGTTACCCGGGCAAACCGCACGCGGTCTGCCACCAACATCAAAAGTTCGGCTTGCTCGCCGCGCGTTTGTATGACTCAACACCATTCATGATCTCGGCCTGCGCTTCAGCAGGACCAAACCAGCCATCCACCTTGACCCATTTACCGGGCTCAAGATCTTTGTAGTGCTCAAAGAAATGCTGAATCTGTTTCAAACGCAGTACGTTCATGTCTTCGGGTTTTTGCCAGTGGGTGTAAATCGGTAGCACCTTGTCCACAGGTACCGCGAGAACTTTGGCATCACCACCGGATTCATCGGTCATTTTGAGTACACCAATCGGACGGCAGCGAACGACCACGCCGGGAATCAATGGAAATGGTGTAATGACCAGGACATCGACAGGATCACCATCATCGGCAATCGTATGCGGCACGTAGCCATAGTTACATGGGTAATGCATGGACGTTCCCATGAAACGATCAACAAAAAGTGCACCTGATTCTTTGTCGACTTCGTATTTGATTGGATCGGCATTCATCGGGATTTCAATAATGACGTTGAAATCGTTCGGCAGATCGCGACCTGACGGTACCTCGTTGAGACTCATCTTTTACCTCGGAGCGTTTGAAAACGAATAACCCGTCATTATAACGGGCCAGGCTTTACCTCGGCTTGAAGCCAGAGCGCAAGATCGTGAACTCGTCAGATCGCTGGTAATGCAACCCCCGGAGAGCAGCCTAGCGAGAGAGCCCCCTGGCATTATCCTGCTGCGTGCTAAGTGCACACTGGCGATAATGAACTGCCGCAGCCTCGGATTGATTCAATGCTTCATACATCTGCGCAAGTCGCAAATGTGCTTCCTGAGCAACGGCGCGCTCGGCGGCACCCGCCAATGCCTGTTCGAGATGACGCTGCGCTTTGCCCCAGAGTTTTTGATTGAGGCATAAGGCGCCCAGTACCAGTAACAACTCCGGGTCATTGGGACGCTCGCGCAACCAGCGCTCGCCGTTTTCAATCTGGGCCAGCAGGGTAGCCGAGCCTTCCGGCGCTGCGCAATGGCAGTAGGCACGCAAGAGCCGCGCATCCCATTGCACTGCCAGCACTTTTTCAATGATGTCAGCGGCCTCCTGTTGCCGCCCGATTTTCATAAATGCGTTTGCAGCCATGGCGGCGATACCGGGACTCATGCGATCTGCAGCAGGAATAGTCGCCCAGAGCTTTTTGAGCGCCTCGGGATCTTCCGCCGCCACAGGCAGCAGCGCTTCGTAGGCCATGTCGCGCAAACGGCGGGAAAGCGTGGGGTGCAAGGCATCATGCTTGTCGAGCAGACGCACCAGCCGCAGCACTTCAGGCCAGTTGCGCGCACTCTGATGTACGCGCAAGGCCAGCCGCAGTGCCTGCGCATGCTTGATACCAAGACTATTGAGCTCAGCGATCGCAGCCAGCGCATCATCGATTTGCCGGTTGTCCTCGGCAAGCAGCTCGGCCACGGTCATCAGGCGTGCGGTACGCAGAGTACTGTCCCCGGCCGCAGCAGTGAGCCACTCATCGCGGCGGCGATTTTGCTGCAAGCGGTGGGCAGAGCGGGCGCCGATCAGCGCAGCCAAACCAGCATACTCAGGTGCCAGCGAGGCTCGGGTTGCGGATTTCTCTGCCCGCCCGAATCGACCTTCCAGATAGGCCTTCAAGGCTTCCTGCAAAGCGCGTCCGGATTCACGCAGCTGACGTGTCGCACGATATCGCTCTACCCGTGCGGGCATCGCGAGTGTCGTGCGCACGGTGCTGATGATGACGAACATCAAGGCGAATAACGCCACCATGGCAATGGTGAAAAAATTCAGGGACAAATCTACCCGGTAGGGTGGGTAGAAAAAAACGACGTTACCGGGGTTAAAACGAGCCAGCACCGCCAATCCGATGGCGGCGGCAAACAGTGTCAGTATCCAGAGAAAGAAACGCATGATCGACGCGCCGCGGGTCAGGGTCTACCCGAGCGTGACTGACGCACGGCATTCAGACTGTGCGACAGAGTCGGCATCTCGATATTTAGCACGCTCTCCTGCAACTGGCGTATCTGCTCGCGACCTGCCTGCGTCTGCCGCGCTCGCGTGTCGAAGTAGCGGGCTAGCGCACGGTCAGCTTCGATCAGATCACTGCGGAAAGCTGCATCATTGCGCGAGAGCAGTGCAATCCGGGCGTTCAGCAGGCGCAGCTTGAGGTTCTCACGTGCAAAGAACGCCTCGCCCGGCGAAAGCAGCAGTGCTTCTGGCGAACTGACGACGCGCACGCGTACCAGATCCCGTATATCGTGCCAGAGATCGCTGGTCCAACGACGCCAGTAGTCCAACCACGTGCCGTACCAGTCTTGCGCACCCACTGTCGCCACCACTCCGGGGGCGCCGGACGCCTGTGCCGCCGCAAGGCGCGACTTGGGTGCGGGCGCCACCACTGCGGGCTTTTCATCAGCCAGCAACGGCATGCGATCGATTTCGGATATCAGAGTGTCGAGACGCAAGGCGATACCGGTCAGATCGAGGCTGGGAAGACTTTTGAGATTCTCTATATCTCGGGCAATTGCCCGGCGAACCGCAATGAACTGTGGACGGTCCGCGCGCGACAGACGGGTATCTGCATTTTGCAAGGCAATCAAAGCGCCGCGAACGTTACCGGCCAGTTGCAGCTGCTGGCTGGCGGTCGAGAGAACTTGCTCGATCTCGGCCAGCGCCCAGTCATCCCGGTTTTTGGCGAGATCCTGGTACAGCTGCTCCAGCGCCAGCTGCTGGCCCTGCGATTCAATCTGCTTTGCTTCCAGCACAGCCACCTTGCCCTGCAATACCTTGAGCTCATCATCGACACGACTGGCAATGAGTTTGGTCTGACTATTGGTTTGCTCCCCGCTCTGCAGCCGCTGAGCGACTTCACGGCGAAGGTCGGTGACATCGGTGCGCGCATTCCACCAGGCCAGCCCGAGCAGCAAAGCGAGTGCGCCAATGACGGCTTTCAGTTGGAAACCACGCTGCGTCAGCATACTAGGCAACTGCCAGCCGGCAATGGACTTTACCTTCAGGGGGTCCGCCTCCGCGGTGGATTCGGCGGGAGGTGTGGGTGATGATCGCACCGCGGACGTATCCGAAGGGGCAACCGCCGGTTCGGTCGCGCTTGCATCCGTCGTTGCGCTCGCCGCTGGTTTGTCGGGGTGATCACTCATGGGCGGGATTGTATCGCGGCACACAGGGCTTCGTCGCCTGATGCTGTGCGCAGCAGCCGTTGAAATCCAAGTGATTCTGCGGTGCGTGCGATTCGCTCATGCGGAACGATGAGCGTACTCATTTGCAAAGTGATCCAGGCTTCGGCGCCAGCCACCTCCAACGCCATTGCTTTCAGGTGGCGCAGTGCTTCTGAACTGGTAATGACCCAATCGCTTTTCCTGGCAAGCAGATCAATGAGCTGCGACCTGCGAACATCGCTTATCGCGGGCGGGCAGCGCCGGTAGGCTGCTACCTGGTCGACCTGAATTCCTTCGTCGCGCAGACGGTCTGCCAGCAATTCACGACCGGTCTCGGCGCGAACAATGAGAACTTTTTTGCCCACGAGCGCAGGTAAATCAAGTACTTCCAGAAGCGTCTCGGAATCGGTGCGCTGCAAGTTGGCCGGACTGACGATGCGCGCGCGCTCCGGCGTGATGCCATGGCGAGCGAGCGCCTGCCGGCTGCCCTCTCCCACCACAGCCGCAGTCAATCCCGCCGGCCATTCATCAATATGTTCAAACGCAGCATCAACCGCGTTCGGACTGACGAAGGCAACCATCTTGTACTCGGACAGGCGCTCCAGAACCCCCTGCAACTCACGGGTGTCGGGTAGTGGTTGGATATCCAGCAATGGAAAGCTACGCGCATCGATCCCCGACGCTCTCAGCCGCGCCACCAGTGGCTGCGCCTGAGCAAGCGGTCGGGTGATGGCCACGGGCCTGTCGGTTTGCAGCATGAAAGCCACCTGCGTAGGGAAAGGTTCAGTGTTGTCGTCGACACTGCAAGGTCGCTGTCAGCAGGACTGACCCGACCGATACTTAATCGTCAGCCTTGCACTCGGCGAGAATGGACCGCGCGTCTTGTGACTCGAGCAGGCTGGCAATCTGCCGGCCCAGCGCCTCTGGTGCCGTCGACTCGCCGTTAATCTCAGCGCGAGCAATCCGTTTGCCATCCGGCGTCGCCACCATGGCCCGCAGATGCATGGCGCTGCCAGCCACCGTGGCGAAAGCAGCCAGTGGAATCTGGCAACTGCCTCCAAAGGTCAACGACAAAGTTCTTTCGGCGCGTACTGCGTGGGCGGTGTCGGGATGGTTCAGGGGCGCCAGCAATTGCCTCAGCTCTTCTCTACCGGCGGGAATTTCAATGGCCATGGCGCCCTGACCCGGTGCCGGGAGGCTGTCTTCAGGCTCGATGACGGAGCGTATGCGAGAGGCCATACCCAGGCGCTTGAGCCCCGCTGCAGCAAGGATGATCGCAGCGTACTCGCCCTTGTCAAGCTTGCTCAGGCGCGTGTCGAGGTTGCCGCGCAGAGGGTGAATCACGAGTTTGGGGTAGCGAGCAGCGATCAGTGCCTGACGGCGCAGGCTGCTGGTGCCAACAATCGCGCCATCCGGCAGGTCTGCCAGACGGGCGTAATCGTTCGAGACGAAAGCATCGCGCGGATCCTCGCGCTCGAGAATGGCTGCAAGCTCGAAGCCCTCGGGCAGTTCCATCGGCACATCCTTGAGCGAATGCACCGCCAGATCAGCCTCGCCCTGCTGCATGGCGACTTCCAACTCTTTGACAAAGAGACCCTTGCCACCGACTTTGGAGAGTGTGCGGTCCAGGATCTGGTCGCCTCGAGTGGTCATGCCGAGAATTTCCACGGTGCTGTGCGGATATAATTCGAGCAATCGGGCGCGCACGTGCTCAGCCTGCCACATGGCGAGCCGGCTCTCCCGCGAGGCGATAACCAGTTTTCCGGAAAATGATGCGCTCAATGCAGCCTCTCTGACTCGGGAATAGTGTTGAACGTGCGACCGGTTGCTCACCGCTGAAAATTCGGCGGATTCTAACATGCGTAATATCACCCACCCACGCAGACTGCCATCTTCCCATGCCTACCCAAAAACTCTCCTCGCGCACGAACAGGACCTCCGACAAGGACGCGCCACTGAAAGAAGATATCCGTCTGCTGGGTCGATTACTCGGCGAAGTGATTCGGGAACAGGAAGGTGACACCGTTTTCGAGATTGTCGAGACGATACGCCAGACAGCAGTGCGCTTCAGGCGTGAATCCGATCCGCAGGCCGGTGCCGATCTCGACCGGCTGCTAAAAAAACTCACGCGCGACCAGACCAATGCGGTCGTACGTGCTTTTTCGTATTTCTCTCATCTGGCCAACATCGCCGAAGATCAACATCACAACCGGCGGCGGCGCGCCTATTTGCTGGCGGGCTCGGCACCGCAGGCAGGCAGCATTGCGGCAACGCTGCACAAACTCGACACCGCCGGCGTACCCGGCAAGGCAGTTCAGTCCTTTTTTTCAGATGCGCTGATCTCTCCGGTACTGACCGCCCACCCTACGGAAGTGCAGCGCAAAAGTATTCTCGACGCCGGTCGGGAAATCGCACGACTGCTTGCTGGGCGCGATCTGCCCTTGACTGCGGGAGAAAAAAATCGCAACACGGAGCTGCTGCATGCCGAGGTCGCCAAGCTATGGCAAACACGCATGCTGCGCTACTCGAAGCTCACGGTCGATGACGAGATTGAAAATGCACTCTCGTATTACCGGATCACTTTCTTGCGTGAGCTGCCCGGTCTGATGGATGACATCGAATCAGAAATTACGATGCAATATCCACACAGCCGCCGCCAGCCGTTGCCGCCTTTTCTGCAAATGGGTAGCTGGATCGGTGGCGACCGGGATGGCAACCCGAATGTAAATGCATCCACCATGACGCGCGCGATGTCGCGCCAGTCGACCACGATCCTGGATTTTTATCTCGAAGAGGTGCACGCACTGGGTGCCGAGTTATCAATCTCCACTCTGCTGGTGTCGGTGAGTGCTGAATTGCAAGCTATGGCAGACGCGTCACCGGATCAATCACCGCATCGTACCGATGAGCCCTACCGTCGAGCGCTGATCACCGTGTACGCACGTCTGGCAGCCACAGCCCGTAAACTGGGAGTGCAGAATATTATGCGGCAGGAAGTCGGCGCGCTGGAGCCCTATGACGATGCCGCTGGCTTCATTGGCGATCTGGACGTGATTGCAGCGTCACTGCGGGCCAATCACGGTCTGCCGCTGACGCGTCCGAGGCTCGACACCTTGCGACGTGCAGCAGAGATATTCGGATTTCATCTCGCCACGCTGGATATGCGTCAGAGTTCGGATGTGCATGAGAGGGTGCTCTCTGAGCTATTTAGAGCCGCAGGTGTGGTGGCCGATTATGCTGCACTCGACGAGGAGCAAAAGCGTTCGCTGCTGCTGGCCGAGCTCGCTCAGCCACGCTTGCTGTACTCGCCCTACCTCAACTACTCGTATGAGACAAATTCAGAATTGAGTGTGATTCGGATGGCAAAAACCGTTCGCGAACAATTCGGGCATCGAGCAATACGCAATTACATCATCTCTCACACCGAAACCGTATCCGATTTGCTTGAAGTATTTCTGCTGCAAAAGGAAACCGGGCTGCTGCGCATCGGTGATGGCGACCAGTCTACCGAAGCCGAGCTGATGGTCATCCCCTTGTTCGAGACTATCCCTGATCTGCGTAACGCACCCGTGATCATGGATGGCATGCTTTCCCTACCCGGCATACGTGCGCTGGTCAGCCGCCAGGGTGATTTGCAGGAGGTCATGCTGGGCTATTCGGATTCGAACAAGGATGGTGGTTTCCTGACGTCGAACTGGGAGTTGTACAAAGCCGAAGTGGGGCTGGTCCAGGTATTCCGCCGGCATGACGTGAAGCTGCGGCTGTTCCACGGTCGCGGCGGTACCGTGGGTCGCGGTGGTGGCCCCAGTCACGAGGCGATTCTGGCCCAACCGGCTGGCACGGTGAATGGCCAGTTTCGCCTGACGGAACAGGGCGAGATAATCGCGTCAAAGTTTTCCAATCCTGAAATCGGACGCCGAAATCTCGAACTGGTCGTCGCAGCCGTCATGGAAGCGAGTCTGACGCCAAGAAAGACCGATATCAAGCATACCCGGCGACTTGCAGAGTTCGAGGACATCATGGAACAGCTTTCTGCACACGCCTATCGTGCTTACCGAGATCTGGTTTATGAGACGCCGGGCTTCACGGATTATTTTTTCGCAGCTACACCCATCGCAGAAATTGCGGAACTCAATATCGGTTCACGACCAGCATCGCGTAAATCGACACGTCGAATTGAAGATTTGCGTGCTATTCCATGGGGATTCTCTTGGGGACAATGTCGCCTGCTTTTGCCTGGCTGGTATGGATTTGGCAGCGCCGTCCATGTTTGGCTGGGAGAGGAAAAATCGCGAACAAAAAAAATCACACTGCTGCGTGCGATGCTGAAAGAATGGCCGTTCTTCTCTACTCTGCTGTCGAACATGGATATGGTCTTGGCTAAAACAGATCTTGCCGTTGCATCGCGTTATGCGAGCCTGGTACCTGATAAAAAACTGCGCAACGCGATCTTCAAGCGCATCGTGGCAGAGCATGAGCTGGTCACCGAATCCCTGGCGATGATCACTGGATCGCGTGAGCGATTGGCAAATAATCCAACGCTTGCGCGCTCCATCAAGAACCGCTTCGCCTACCTTGATCCGCTCAACCACTTGCAGGTAGAGTTGATCAAGCGTCATCGCAGCTGGAAAGAGCAAGACAGGGAGCCGGATACTCGCGTGCACAGGGGCATTCATTTGTCCATTAACGGTGTCGCAGCAGGCTTGCGAAATACAGGTTGAACCTCTCCATCGTAACGGCGCAAGCGCATCCTTTTTCTTTAATCGCGGCACGCTGAACAACATAAAAAAACTAGGGTATGAACGAACAGTTTTCAAAAAAAAATGAAGCTTGGTCTGCACGATTTTCCGAGCCCGTATCGGATCTGGTCAAGCGCTACACCGCATCGGTATTCTTTGATCATCGCCTGGCAAGCGTTGACATCCAAGGCTCACTGGCGCATGCCGAGATGCTGGCGCACCAGAAAATCATCAGCGGGCAAGATTATGCAGACATACAGCAAGGGATGACCCAGATACAAGCGGAAATCGCGGATGGCAAGTTCGAATGGCTCCTTGATCTGGAAGACGTACACCTCAATATCGAAAAGCGCCTTACCGAGCTCGTCGGGGACGCCGGCAAGCGCCTGCACACCGGTCGCTCGCGCAACGATCAGGTGGCGACGGATATTCGTCTCTATCTGCGCTCTGCGATCGACGACATTGCAGTACTCCTGCGTGCACTGCGCTTGGCATTGGTCGATCTGGCAGAAAAAAATGCCGACATAATCCTGCCAGGCTTTACGCACATGCAAGTTGCGCAGCCTGTGACTTTTGGTCATCACCTGCTGGCTTATGTAGAAATGTTCGGCCGTGATGCAGAGCGCATGGCTGACTGCCGCAAACGCGTCAATCGGCTGCCTCTCGGTTCGGCGGCGCTGGCGGGCACGACCTTTCCTATCGATCGTGAACGCGTCGCAAAAACGCTGGGATTTGAAGACGTCTGCCATAACTCTCTGGACGCCGTATCCGATCGTGATTTTGCGATTGAATTCTGCGCTGCCTCGGCGCTGATCATGACGCATATCTCGAGGTTGTCGGAGGAGCTGGTGATCTGGATGAGTCCGCGCGTGGGTTTCATTGATATCGCGGACCGCTTCTGTACGGGCTCATCGATCATGCCGCAGAAAAAAAATCCGGATGTGCCTGAGCTGGCGCGCGGCAAAACAGGTCGTGTCAACGGCCATTTGGTCGCCTTGCTGACGCTGATGAAAGCCCAGCCACTTGCGTACAACAAGGACAATCAGGAAGACAAGGAACCGCTGTTCGACACAGTCGACACGGTCATCGATACCCTGAGGATTTTTGCTGACATGGCCAACGGTATCACGGTCAAGCCAGAACCTATGCGGCAAGCAGCACTGCAAGGCTATGCGACAGCCACCGATCTAGCGGATTATTTGGTCAAGAAGGGCTTGCCCTTCCGGGATGCGCACGAGGCAGTCGCCCATGCTGTTCGTGCCTGCGAACAGCGGGGCTGTGACCTGGCGGAGCTGTCGACCGAGGAACTTCAGCAATTCTCCGCGCTCATCGGACCGGATGTCCATCAGGTCCTGACCCTGGAAGGCTCCGTAGCAGCACGCCACCATGTGGGGGGAACCGCCCCTGAGCAGGTCCGCAGGGCTATCCAGCGGGTTCGCGGCCAGCTGGCCTGACTGGGTGTGCCTGGGTAAAGCATCCGTCGCTTTTACGGCCCGGATGCTTTTTTTTTATGGCAATGTTGTGATAAAACGTCGGAGCCGCCCACAATTAAACCAATCGATAAAGCAATGGGCACACTGCTGCAGAGCAGCAAGAGGGCATAATTAATTGTCGGCTAAATTTTTCGGTCACGCTTGCCATCCCCCTTTTTTCAGTTTTTGAAAGCTCGGGAAGATGAAAGGCCGTGGCGAACCTGGCAGTGAAAAATTAAAAATCAAGGAGACACTGATGCAGTTGACAGTCATTGATCAAACACCTAACGAGTGTGCCGCCGGGGATAAAACATCAGCGGTTCAGACGCACCGTCCTCACCCGCCTTGTTCACGGTGATGGCGAAATCATCTCGCTACTGATCCTCAAGTCAATTTTCGCGAAAGAAATCCGACCATGTCATTCCTACTGTCTCTATCGAAATACATCGATGCGCTGAACGAAAGAATCGGCCTCGGCATTAGTTGGGCTCTACTGCTTGCCGTGCTGATCTGCAGCGGCAATGCGATTGTCCGATATACCTTTAACACCAGCTCCAACGCCTGGCTGGAAATCCAGTGGTATTTGTTCGGAGCCATATTCCTTCTGGCGGCATCATACACACTGCGGCGCAACGAGCATGTTCGTATTGACGTCATTGTGGGACGCTTTTCAAAACGTACGCAGGTATGGATTGATGTGTTCGGCTTTATTTTCTTTTTACTGCCCGCCACGCTGCTGATTCTTTACTTCGCCGTGCCGTTTGCGATGGAATCGGTCCGGAATCAGGAAGTTTCCAGCAATGCCGGTGGGCTGATCGTTTGGCCCGCAAAAATTCTCATTCCCATTGGTTTCCTGCTGCTGACGCTCCAAGGTATCTCCGAGCTGATCAAGCGCGTGGGATTTTTGAGAGGTCAAGTCGATGCCAGCGTTTTCGAAAAGCAGAGTACGACGCCTGCAGAAGAAATCGAGGCGATCAAAGCCGCCAATAACCTGAACTGATCTCCATCGAGGCGTCTCATGACTGAATTTTTGATTGCGAACATGGCACCCATCATGTTCGCCATGCTGGTTGTATTCCTGCTCTCGGGCTTCCCCGTCGCTTTTTCGCTCGCCGCCAATGGCTTGATGTTCGGACTGATCGGGATCGAGGTAGGACTTCTGAAACCCGAGTTGTTGCAGGCGCTACCGAATCGCCTGTTCGGCATTATGGCAAACGATACGCTGCTTGCCATTCCATTCTTCACGTTCATGGGTCTGATTCTCGAGCGCTCGGGTATGGCTGAGGATCTGCTCGACACCATCGGCCAGCTGTTTGGGCCGCTGCGCGGTGGCGTCGCCTATGCGGTGATTTTCGTTGGCGCACTTCTGGCGGCGACCACCGGCGTGGTAGCAGCCTCGGTGATCTCCATGGGCCTGATTTCGCTTCCGGTCATGCTGCGCTACGGCTACGATCGCAGGATCGCCTCGGGCGTTATCGCTGCATCTGGCACGCTCGCGCAAATCATCCCGCCCTCATTGGTGCTCATTGTGATGGCTGACCAGCTCGGACGTTCGGTTGGGGACATGTACCAAGCAGCCTTTTTGCCAGGCTTACTGCTGACTTTCATGTATGCGGGCTATGTGTTGGTGTTGTCGATGGTCCGTCCGACCGCCCTGCCCGCCCTGCCTATCGAAGCGCGCAACCTCCGGCAAGACGATGGCAGCAGCGGCATCCTGTCACTCTTTGCAGTGATTGGCGCTGGCATCGTTGCCGGGTGGCTGTTCAATCAGTTTTATCTGGTAAACAAGCCCACCCTGAAAGCGGATGAGGCGATTGTTTACAGCGGCGTCGTGACCGTTTTCCTGACGTACGCGCTGGCGCTACTTAATAGCAAGCTCAAGCTGGGTCTATTGTCCAAACTGGCAGAGAAAGTGGTGCTGGTACTGGTACCACCGCTGGCCCTGATTTTCCTGGTCCTTGGCACTATCTTTGTCGGCATCGCGACGCCAACCGAGGGAGGTGGCATGGGTGCCCTCGGCGCCATGATACTTGCCTTGATGAACCGTCGCCTCTCTACTGATCTGCTCAAGCAGGCAATGAATTCCACCACACGGCTTTCCTGCTTCGTACTGTTCATCCTGATAGGCTCCAGTGTGTTTTCGCTGGTGTTTCGCGGTGTGAACGGCGATCTTTGGGTAGAACATCTGCTGACCTCGCTCCCCGGTGGTACTGCGGGCTTCCTGATCGTTGTGAACGTTCTGTTCTTTGGCCTGGCATTCTTTCTGGATTTCTTCGAGCTCGCGTTCATTCTGGTGCCACTGGTCGGGCCGGTTGCCGATAAATTGGGTATTGATCTCATCTGGTTTGGGGTGCTGTTGTCGGTAAACATGCAAACCTCGTTCATGCATCCGCCTTTCGGGTTTGCACTGTTCTACCTGCGCTCTGTCGCCCCCAAAGAAGTCAAAACCAGCGATATCTACTGGGGCGCGGTACCCTTCGTCGGGATTCAAGTGCTGATGGTCGCATTGATCATCGCCTTCCCTGCGCTGATTTCTGTGGGCACCAAAACGGACATGAAGGAGCAAATTGAGCTGAATATCGATATGTCCGGTGACAGTCTCGATGATCTGACCAATACCGAGTTCTCATTCGATGGAGATAGCGGCGGCGGTGATATCAAACTGGACATGGATCCAGCGCCCACAAAAAAATAAGGTAGTGGGAATGAGCGTCCACGCAGGCGCAAGTCTTAAAAGCGCATCCCCATGGATGCGCTTTTTTATTGCCTTGTCCATCACATTGAGGTGGGGTTTACAGTAACCTGTTCTGACAGTGATCGATCTTCTTGCCACGACGATTGTGCGAGATGTTATTGAAGGCCATAAAAAATCCCGCCGTGGCGGGATTTTTTTGGCTTTGACCGTGGATATCCGGTTGTTTTATTTCCGGCTGATCAAGTAAGCCTGCATCGGCGTCTCGGCGACTGAATACCAATTGTTCTGATCCTGACGGAAGCGACGCCATGGATCCAATACCTTTTTGAATTTCGGATTCTTCGCCGCTTCCTCTTCGAAAACTTCAAGAGCTGCTTTGTGGCAGGCATCGAGAATCGGCTTGGAGAATGAACGCACTTTCACGCCATTCTTGATCAGCCGGGCCAGAGCGGCCGGATTGCGCGCGTCATACATTGCCTGCATCGTGACATGGGCTTCATAAGTAGCCACCTCCAGCGCCGCTTGATAGTCCTTGGGCAGCTTATCCCACTCTTTCTGGCTTACATAGAACGACAACTGCGCGCTGGCCTCCCACCAACCGGGGGCATAGTAGAACGGAGCAACTTTATTGAAACCCAGCTTCTCATCATCGTAAGGTCCGATCCATTCGGCCGCGTCGATCGTGCCTTTTTCCAGTGCCGGATAAATGTCACCCCCCGCGATTTGCTGTGGGATGACACCAAGCCGCTGCATCACGCGCCCGGCAAAGCCACCAACACGCATTTTCAGGCCATTCAGATCCTGCGGCGAATTGACTTCCTTGCGGAACCAGCCACCCATCTGGCATCCCGTATTACCACCCATGAAATTCACGATACCGTAATCGTGGAAGAACTCGCGCATCAGCTGACGACCGCCGCCTTGATCCATCCAGGCAGTTTGCTGGCGTGAGGTCATGCCAAAGGGAATCGAGGTGTCGAATGCGAAAGTCGCATCCTTGCCGAAGTAGTAGTAAGAAGCCGAGTGTCCGATCTCTACCGTACCCGCCTGTACCGCATCCAGCACTTGCAGTGCCGGCACGATTTCACCGCCCGGGAACACGCGAATATTGAATTTTCCGTCAGTCAACTGAGCAACACGCTTTGCCAGGATCTCGGAAGCGCCATAGATAGTATCGAGCGACTTGGGAAAGCTGGAAGCAAGCCGCCAGTTGATGGTCGGATTGGTCTGCGCTATGGCAGGCGCTGCCACGATACCGGCCGCTGCACCAGCAGCCGCTTTTTTGATGAAAGCACGACGTGTCATGAATGTGTCCCCTTCTCCCAGTTTGAAAATAAAGTGCCAGACCGCCGATCGGGATTATTGCGAGCCCGCACCTTCGCTGTTAAAACAATGGCAATTCTAGGAGCGTGACTTCAAAGACAGCAATAGGGAGATCAGTGCAAATACGCATCTGTTGTTTGCACGCACTATACGAAACATTTCTGCACAATTAATAAAAATTTCCTATCGCCACCGTGAATAAAAACTCGCGGAAATAGGTGTCGTAAAACTGCATCAGTTCACAGAAAAAAATTCAGGAAAATGAGGAATACCCGAGTTACCTGACGTTTCCCGAGAGAATAACTACAGAGAAAATTTCGCAAGCGATTTTGCGAACAATCAGTTTGGTCGAAAGCAAACGACGGGCAGTAAGCGTTTGCGGACTGGGGAAATTGACGACTTAAGAACCGATCTCGTCAGATCGATGGCGAGGTGGCAGTGCCCAAGGCCATAGAGACGTACGACAAAACACTGCTAACGCCACTCGCAACCCAACGGGATAGGTTGTAAAAGGCTGTCAGTCCCCGCCGTAATGCCACAGACAAGGCATGCCGACTGCGACCGTACAGGAGGCGATCGAAAGACTGGCGCAGCGCCGAGTTTTTATACCCACCACCGCGCCAGACCCCAGTGCAGAAATTGGGAGGGCTATGTGCCGAGATTATTCAACCGCCCGCGATCGTCATTGCGCTGATCAGGATGGAGCCGGTCTTCTTGGTCCCACGAACCAGAACATCATCGCCAATAGCGACGATATCTTTGAACATCTCTCTGAGATTGCCTGCGATCGTAATTTCTTCGACAGGGTATTGGATCACGCCCCGCTCCACCCAATAGCCTGAAGCGCCACGCGAATAATCACCCGTGACGTAATTAACGCCATGGCCCATCAATTCGGTCACCAGCAAGCCGGTATCAAGCTTACGGAGCATTGCGTTGAAATCATCACCCGCGCGCGTGGTCGATGACACCATCTGCAGATTGTGGGATCCGCCGGCATTGCCCGTTGTATGCATACCGAGCTTGCGCGCGGAATACGTCGACAGAAAATATCCCTGCACAATGCCATTACGGACTACGTCTCGGCGATGCGTACGTACACCCTCTTCGTCAAAGGGCGAAGAGCCGACGGCGCCTGGAGCATGGGGGTCCTCAAGGATCTGTATATCAGAGCCAAAAACGGCCGTCCCCAGAGAGTCCGTCAGGAAAGTGGATTTCCGATAAAGCGAGCCGCCGGAGACAGCTTGCACAAAAGATCCCAACAACCCGGCCGCCAGCGGCGCCTCGAAAAGCACCGGGCATTTACGGGTATCGAGCTTGCGCGCACTCAGTCGCGACAGCGCGCGCTCGGCTGCGTAGCGCCCAATCGCTTCCGGCTGCGCCAGCCTGGTCGGATTGCGATCGGACGAATACCAGTCATCGCGCTGCATGTTGTCGCCCTTGCCAGCGATCGGCGACACCGACAGTGAATGGCGCGAATACGGATAGCCACCCATAAACCCGCGCGTGTTGGCCATCACGAAATGCGAGTGCTGCGCATACGTGTTGGCACCCTCACTGTTGGTAATGCGCTTGTCAACGGCAAAAGCTGCTGCTTCGGCACGCTGCGCCAGCACGACGGCCTGCTCGGCAGTCAAGGTCCAAGGATGAAAAAGCTGCAAGTCACACGGCTGCATCTCCAGAAATTCAGCTTCAGGCAAACCCGCGCAATCATCTTCGGCGGTAAAACGTGCGATGTTATAAGCAGCCTCCACCGTGTCCTTGAGAGACTGCGCAGAAAAATCCGAGGTACTCGCATTGCCACGACGAATGGCGCGATCACGACCGAGATACACGGTCACGCCGATACCCTTGTCCTTGTTTTGCTCGATGGTTTCAATCTGCCCCTTGCGCACAGTGACAGACAAACCCTGGCCTTCACTGATCTCGACGGCAGCGTCCGAGGCACCTTTATCTTTGGCAAAGCGCAGCACATCCTGCGCGATCTCTTTGAGTTGGTCCTGGCTATGGCTGAAAAATGATGGGGTCATGGGGCGTTTTCTGGATGTCAGGGTCAAAGCAGGTATCATAGCAGCCGTTCACGAATGCCATAGGCCGCCCATCATGCCCAACGCCAACCGGGGCGCAGTCGGATTCCAGTCCAGTGAGTTCGAACAGCAATACGATCGCCCGTCCAAATCCCAACTCAAGCGTGAAAGCACCGCTCTGCAAAAGCTGGGCGAAACGCTGGTTAATGCCGCACGCGATCGCGTCAAGCGCATATCGATGCCCGAAGACGTACTGGAAGCCATCCTGATTTGCCAGCAAATCAGCGATCACGAGGGACGCCGTCGTCAACTCCAGTATGTGGGCAAGAAAATGCGTACGCTCACCGACGAAGAGGTGAGCGTGATACAAGCCGCAGTCGATGGCTGGCGCGGCACCTCCCGCGCCGAGGCAGCCGCATTGCATGCAATCGAGCGTCAGCGTGACCGCTTGCTGGAAGATGACAGCGTCATCACCGAACTGCGGGCACGACATCCCGAACTCGACGTACAGCATCTGCGTACCCTGGTACGCAATGCGCGCAAAGAGCAAGCTGAAAAAAAACCACCAAAAGCTTATCGCGAAATTTTTCAGCTGCTGAAATCACTTCAAGGCGAAACGCCATCTACGACTGACACTGCACAACATGACGATGAAGAGAACCCGTAACCATCCCGATGAACTGCTGATTGGACTGGTTTCAATATCGGACCGCGCGTCAAGCGGCGTTTACGAAGATCAGGGTGTACCCGCACTGCGCGACTGGTTTTCGCAGGCCATCAGCAGTCCATGGCAGATGGAAACTCGTCTGATCCCTGATGAGCAGACACTGATAGAAAAGACGCTGATTGAACTGGTCGATCAGGTCGGCTGTGATCTGGTACTCACCACCGGCGGCACCGGTCCGGCACGGCGCGATGTGACCCCCGAGGCGACGCTGGCCGTCGCCACGAAAATCATGCCAGGTTTTGGCGAACAGATGCGACAAATCAGTCTGCGATTCGTACCCACCGCTATTCTGTCCCGCCAAGTGGCTGTGATACGCGAAACGCCTGATCATGCGGCGCTGATCATGAACCTTCCGGGTCAGCCCAAATCCATACGCGAAACATTGGAAGGTCTACGCGACGACCAAGGTCAATCCATCGTCAGTGGCATCTTCGCCGCTGTCCCGTATTGCATTGATCTCATCGGTGGTCCTTATATCGACACCCATGACGCTGTTTGCAAAGCCTTCCGCCCCAAATCGGCGATCCGTGCAAAATCACTGTAAAAATCACATCGCGACCCAACCATGACCGCCCTGCCCTACCTCGAAACTATTGAGCTCGGCACGACCGAGCATCCCGAAGCCGCAGTGATCTGGATGCATGGCCTCGGTGCCGATGGCAATGACTTTGTGCCCATCGTGCGCGAACTCGATCTGTCTGGCTGCCCCGGCATACGTTTCATCTTTCCGCATGCCGAGACCATGCCGGTCACGATCAATGGCGGCTATGTGATGCGCGCCTGGTATGACATTCTGGGGATGGATCTTGTACGCCGCGAAGACGAGATCGGTTTGCGTCAATCACAAATGCGCATTGAGCAACTGATCGAGCGTGAAGTAGCTCGAGGCATTTCAACATCGCGCATTGTTCTGGCTGGCTTCTCGCAAGGCTGCGCAATGACACTGCAAACCGGACTGCGCTACCCGCAACCGCTGGCGGGTCTGCTCTGTTTATCTGGCTACCTGCCGCTGGCAGATTCAATTGCCCACGAGCGCCACCCTGCCAATCAACCAACCCCCATCTTTCTTGCGCACGGCCGAGGCGATGGCGTTGTACCGATTGATCGTGCAGAGACTTCACGCAACCTGCTGCGCGAATTGGGCTATGACATCGAATGGCATGACTACCTGATGCAACACTCGGTCTGCGAAGAAGAAATCATCGACATTGGTCACTGGCTCAAGCGCGTTTTAAGCTAGCTGGTACAACACCAGGATTTTTTCTTACCTAAGGGAGTACCGATGAAGAACCTATCTCGTTAGGTTGATGGCAAGGCGGCAGTACCGCAGGCAGTACCACGGTACAACAAGGTACTGCCAACGCCGCAAGCGGCCTAACGAGATAGGTTCTAAATACAACCAGAATTTTTTTCAGCGCAATCAAGCGTGATGGGTCTTTGATTTTTTTTAGCCCCGCGTCATACCCCTGCGCTGGCTCGCCATAAAACGTGGCTTTATTCAGTGTCTCCCTACGTACCTATTCCAATTGGTTGGTGAACCGTGTGAGGAAGCTCTGCAGTAATCGAATGCACTCCAGCAAAGCCAAACCACTGGATCCCGGCCTGTGCCGGTATCCAGTGGCTTTCGTGATGTCCCAGATGACTTCGATAGTCAAAAATCCGAAGTCACTTACCCGTAGCAAACGCTGTTTTTTTATTAAAAACACGACCTTCAGTTACGTGAAAAAACGCGCGCTTGCTCTCTCACTGCGGCCGACCCCCTGCTATCTGACGCGACCAATCATCCAAGCTCCGGAACATCCAACCAGCATCGTGCTGGAGGGTACTTCATTTTTCAAGCTCAATACCCGAAAGCTCCGCAGCCACCATCCTGAGCTTGCGAACAAGCTTATTGGCCGACTATGAACGCTTACCTTTCGGCACAAGGTCGTTTAGGCAAATATTTGTCATCAATGATCTATGTGTTCTTATGACCTACATGAAAAACATGAAGCGCTCGTGCAACAAAATTGATGATTTCGATAACTTCTAGAACGCGATCAATAAACTAGTCGTTTGCCTTGTGTAGTGTGGGAAAAATACCTGCAGTAATCTTGTCGTGATGTCCTCGCACAGACATCGTCGCGATGATCCGAAACTCGAGCGGAGAAAGCCATGCAATTCCTCTACCGACCTGACATGCTACCCTTCGAGTTTCTTGATTCGCAGCGTGACAAGGTGCTGGATTTTTGTCTCCGCACACTGCTGTGGAGTAATCCGGAAAAACTGCGCGCGTTCATGGGGCCGGATCCGACGCAGAGTCCTTATTTTTCCGAATTTGGTGAAAGTGGTTTCGAATGCCGACTTAAGCACACGGAAGCAAAGGAACTCTCGCGGGATTGGCCCAAATGGGCCCAGTACAAAGTGACCGCCTATGATTTTTATGGCCAGGACCGACAGGTGAGCTTCTACCCGGCGAAGCTGTTTGAAGAACACATACGCAATGGCTTGCGCAAATACATCAAGATTTTTCCGGACAAACGAGAGGCCATCTTGCGCCTGTGCGCGGACCTCGAGTTGGGTACGCTATGATGCCGCCGTAGTCATGCAGTCGTTTGATCGGGTGGCAAGTCAATTTTCTGAAGTGTGATTGCAAGACCTAGCCAGTGAAAAGCCTTTCGTCCAGGTCGCAGCACGGCTACTTGATGGCTCTTGCAAGATGTAGAATAGGAGTAATCAAGGACGCACTCCCTCTGGCGTGCATCACGACAGAACAAGAATGAACGAGACCCTCACGCCGACAGAATCAAGCACCTCACCGCGAGCGGCCTTCAGCGTGCTCTTCCTTTGCATGGGTAACATATGCCGCAGCCCAACGGCACATGGCGTTTTTCGGCATCTGGTCAAAGAAGCACGCCTGGATGCCATGGTCCATATCAGCTCTGCCGGCACCCATAACTATCATCCTGGAAAGCCACCTGACCACCGCAGCCTGCAAACCGCCGCGCAGCGCGGATATGACCTGTCCGACTTGCGCGCCCGCCAGATCACCGAGGCGGATTTCATCGAACATGATTTATTGCTGGCCATGGACTGGGATAATCTGGCGCTGGCTGAACATGTCTGCCCGCCACCGATGCGGCGCAAACTCCGGCGCCTGACAGAATTCTGCCGACAGCATGACGCCCCCGTGGTACCCGACCCTTACTATGGCGGCAAAGAAGGCTTCACGCAGGTGCTCGATCTGATCGAAGACGCCTGCACGGGTTTGTTGGATCATGTCCGCCAACAATTGCGCCACACACAATAGGCGTAGTAAGGCGAGGGAGATCATCGATGAAAAAAATAATCATTGCCTTGCTGGCCCTGGTCGTTTTGGCCGGAATAGTCATCTCCGCGGCGATGACGGGCCAGATCAGTCTTGACATACATGGCAAAAAAACGCCTTTTCAGAGCAAGGGAAAACTCGACGTCATTTGCGATCTTGAGGTCAGCAAACCCAGCGACAATCTTTCTCAGCCCTTTGACACGGTACGTTTAACCATGCCTGCGCAATTCGATTTTGATGAAAATACCGGATGGTACACCGGCGAATATGCAATATCGATGAACCGTAAAGGCACATTACATGTACAAGATGACCTGCTCAAAGTCAGCCGTCCCGCCCTATTCAAACGTTTCGGGCTGATTATCACGGGAGAGCACTTCACCCTCAATCGCAGGAATGGCCAGTTCGAGCAGTGGCTTGATCTCGAGGGTGACAAGCATCTCGATCTAATCACCGGTCGATGCAAGCGCGCCACCAATGCGCCGTTCTAAAATGGATCAGATCGGGCAGCGCACAGTTTTGCCCAAGCTTGCGAGGCAGGCGGTTCCCATCCTGACGGCGACGCCATCTTGCTGAATGATCTCATCGACTAACACTGATGGCGATACTCATCCGCTAGTCATCGCACTATCGGGAACGCTGTCGCTGGCAGTGGCCATGGGTATCGGACGGTTTGCGTTCACGCCGCTCATGCCCATGATGCTGCATGACGGATTGCTTGATCTCGCCAGCGCCAGCTGGCTGGCCAGCGCGAATTATTTCGGCTATCTGCTGGGCGCCCTTCTGTGCACGTTGCAGCCCACGATTTGGTTGCGGCAAGGCTGGGCACCCTTATCCGTATCGCGCATGGTGCGCGCGGGCTTGTTGCTGACTTGCCTGCTCACCGCACTGATGGCCATAGACGCTCCCGCAGCATGGCCTTGGTTGCGCTTTCTTGCCGGCGTGATCACCGCCGTCACGTTCGTCTACACCAGCACCTGGTGTCTGGGACGTTTGTCGCGCATGAATCTGCCCTCTTCGGGTGGGATTGTGTACGCGGGCCCAGGTGTCGGCATTGCCAGCAGTGGTCTGCTTGCCAGTTTGATGGTGCAACTGGACTGGCATTCCGGTGCGGGATGGGTGGCGTTTGCTTTGCTGGCCGCACTCATGACCGCCATCGTGTGGCGCGTCTTTCATACCGATGCCGGACTGCCTCTGCCCGCTGCCATGCATGAGCGCTCGACGAGCGGTGGCAGCACCACCGAAAAAGCGGCACTGACACTCGCCTATGGCCTGGCCGGCTTTGGTTACATCATCACAGCGACTTTCCTGCCTGTGATTGCGCGCACGGCCATCCCTGATTCAATTTGGCCCGATCTGTTCTGGCCCCTGCTGGGTATTGCCGTGGCACTGGGGGCGATCATGGCCTCGCGCATTCCAGCACGTGTCGATCAACGTTATCTGCTACTCGCCTGCTACCTGATACAGGCAGCCGGGGTCGCTATTGGTAACTGGATGCCAGTACTCTCGGGTTTTGCGCTGGGCAGCCTGCTGGTGGGATTACCCTTTACCGCAATCACTTTTTTTGCGATGCAGTTAGGCAGGAGGCTGCATCCGCAATCAGCGCCTGCGATCATTGGCATGCTGTCTGCCGCATTTGGATTGGGTCAGATCATCGGTCCGCCGGTGGCCGCACTGCTACTCGCACGAGCCAGCACGCATGCGCAGGGATTTTCGTGGTCGCTCAATATTGCGGCGACGACACTGGTCTTTGGTGCATTAATCTTCGGGTGGATGGCCAGACTATTTCCGGACAAAGGCAATATCGCGTCGCCGACATAGTTGTCCACATTGACCAGTGCACGGGACAGTCAGGAAGGCGGTGGATCGTTGTACAGCACGGTAATGCTGATACGTCGATTACGAGGATCCGCAGGATTGTTCGGTGCGAAAGGCGCGGTATCGGCAACGCCCTCGACGCGGGCAAACCGCGCGCTGGACATGCCTGCCTGCTCAAGCATGCGACGCGTAGCTTCAGCACGCTCTATCGACAATGACCAGTTCGTTCGTTCGCTGCCCTCGGGGAAAGGCGTGCTGTCCGTGTGACCTTTCACGGCCATTTTATTGGGCATACCCGCCAGTGATTTCGCCACCTCGTTGATCAGTGCACGTGCGCGCGGATCCATGGCTGCATTTCCACTGCCAAACATCGAGAAATTAGCCTTGTCGATAATATCGATACGCAGCCCATCCCTCTCTCGCGTAAAGGTAACTTGACTCTTCAGGTCGGCCAGCTGCTGATTGAGTGAGAGCCGCTCGTCAATTTCTTTTTCCAGTTTGTCGAGTTTTTCTTTCTCGGCTTGCGCGGCAATTTGCTGCTTCTGTTCCTCCGTCAGATTTTTCGCATACTTGGGATGCGGCTTGTCATCCGGCGAGGTACCCAGATCTTCGCTGGGGCCGGCCTCGGAGCGCGGTGTCACACGCTCCATAATGGCCTCCTGCTGGGGCGTGTCAGGTATCCCATCGGGATCAATGATGGACCGCCCGCCAAACATGCCGTTCGACCCTGCGGTCTCGCCCATCGCCGCCTCTTTGCGGTCGGTCGGCTGGAAATACTCGGCGATACCCTGGCGCTGCTCTTCGGGCGTCGCGCCCAGCAACCACATCAGCAAAAAGAAAGCCATCATGGCCGTCATCATGTCGGCCAGTGCAATCTTCCAGGCACCACCATGGGCGCCCGCGTGCCCCTCATCGAGCACCTTTTTCCATTTGACCGGCGGCTTGGGTGCCTCGTCCGGATCCGGTGCCTCCGGCGCAGCCTCGGCCGGCGCGGCCGCATCGGCGGCTGCGACTTCTTCTTCCGGCTTGTTGTCCTCGTCTGCCATGGTGGGGTGGGGTCTCTGTACGGCGCGCTCGGCGCGAATCATCAATACTTTTGAATCGGCAAACCAAGCCGCAACTGAAGTGATGCTTGGCAGAAATATAAGCGAAAAGTCCGCGTCCTGTCGAACTTTCACACCGACCAGAAAAACGGCTGCGCTAACCGGGCTGGCCCATAGTGAATTTTTGCTGAGGTCAGGGCAGCCATGGCGGTCGTCATCATGGCGCACGCACACATCACCCGAATGGCGCCCCATGGCGCTGGCGTTGAAACGCTCACCGCGCCAGGTTCACCCCATCACGTCGGCGGCGCATGGAGACCAAACACGGACGACGCCCACCGCTGGCGTTTGACTCCCTTTCGAAGCCTCCACCGCCTCGCCTGCCCGTATACTCCTGCCTGACGGCAGCCCGGCTGCCACCTCTCCACTGGCAACGAGACAATAGATGAACGCAGGTTTGATAGGCATCGGGTCCATGGGCATGGCCATGGCGCTGAATCTCCACCGCAAAGGCCTGCAGGTCTGCGCGCACGACATCCGCCCCGAGGCAATGCAGGCAGCCACGACTGCGGGTATTCCCATTTGCGTGAGCCCTGCTGAACTGGCACAACAAGCGAATCTGATCATCATCGTGGTGGTCAACGCCAAACAGGTCGATCAGGTACTTTTTGGCGAAACAGGCGTCACCCGCACTGCTTGCGAGGGAAAAACGGTCATGCTGTGCCCGACCATTGCGCCGGAGGACACGGTGACCATCGCGGAGCGATTAACGAGCCTGGGCCTGACCGTAATCGACGCACCCATCTCGGGTGGTCCAGTGCGCGCCGAGGCGGGAACCATGAGCATCATGCTGGCCGGTGCGGATGAGGTGATCGCACGCCATCAAGCCGTTCTAGATGCACTATCGGACAAAATCTTTCGCCTCGGCACCCGTATCGGCGATGGCGCAAGATACAAACTGGTCAACAATCTCCTCGCTGGTATCAATCTGATTGCCGCCGCCGAGGTGATTTCACTCGGTACGAGACTCGGTCTCGACCCGCAAAAACTGCTGGCATTGATGAGTGCATCCAGCGGCCAGTCGATGATGCTGGAAGATCGCATGACGCGCGCGCTGGCCAATGATTACGCCCCCAGGGCGCACGCGCATATTCTCACCAAGGATGTTGCGCTGGGTGTTGCGATGGCAAGTGAAGCAGGGCAGGAGACACCCCTGGCGAGCTACGCGCTGGAAATTTTCAAGGCGACGCTGGCCAGCGGTTATGATTCGCTGGATGATGCCGCCGTGCTGAAGATTCTATTGGAAGACAAACCGGGCGTTGCTCAATCGGTTCACGTTTCATGACGAGTCAACGCAGTTGTACGACGCGGGGATTCGGAAGTTCGAGGACTTGGCGCCATTTTTTTCATGGAGTGCGCACTGTGAGTCAATCGGTGCTTCCACAGAACACAACGACACTCAAAATAAAAAGGAGACAAGCATGGAACGACGTAAATTCATACAGACCGCCGGTGGTGCCGCTGCAGCGACCATCGCGACATCAGCCGCAGCAGAATCGCTCCCTACTCTGACGTGGCGGATGGCGTCCAGCTTTCCCAAATCGCTGGATACCTTGTTTGGTGGTGCCGAGTTTTTTGCCCAGCGGGTGTCTGAACTCACCCAGGGTAAATTTACGATACGCGCCTTCCCAGCGGGTGAAATCGTGCCAGCGTTTCAGGTGCTCGATGCGGTCCAAAACGGCACCATCGAAATGGGCCACACGCCGCTTTACATTTATTTTGGCAAAGACCCGACGTTCACCTTCGACACTTGCGGTCCTTTCGGCATGAGCTCACGCCAGCAAACTGCGTGGTACACCGCAGGTGGCGGCCGGGAAATCTTCATGGAATTCCTGAAAAGCTATGGCATCACCACGCTACCCTGCGGTAACACAGGGTGCCAGATGGGTGGCTGGTTCCGCAAAGAGATCAAGAGCCTTCAGGACATGTCCGGCCTGAAAATGCGCGTCGGCGGATTCGGTGGTCGCATCTTGCAAAAGTTGGGCGTGGTACCACAGCAGATTCCAGCCGGCGACATTTATCCTGCCCTGGAAAAAGGCACGATTGATGCAGCCGAATTCGTCGGTCCCTACGATGATGAAAAGCTGGGTTTCGATCGTGTTGCGCCTTATTACTACACGCCAGGCTGGTGGGAAACCGGCTCGCATCTCTCTCTCATCATCGGTAACAAGCAATGGAGTGCCCTGCCGCAGCTCTATCGTGCAGCGCTCACAGCGGCGTCTTATGAGGCGCATGTGATGGTGCAGGCCAAGTACGATGTGCGTAATCCGCAGGCATTGGCGCGACTGATCAAGCGCGGCGTCAAGCTCCGCCCTTTCCCAATGGATGTCATGAAAGCCAGCCTGAAAGCCGCAAAAGAAGTGATGGCAGAGGAAGCATCGAAAAATGCTAACTTCAAAAAAATCTACGAGCACTACACGAATTTTCAGGATCAGCAGAACAAGTGGTACTCGGTCGCGGAGCAGCGCATGCAAAATTTTCAGATCGCTGCACTGAATGCCAGCGCCAAAAAAGAGTAAGCGTTCGACGTTCAAACAGGAAAGCTCATGAGACTTCAAGGGAAAACTGCGCTCATCACTGCTGCCGGTCAGGGTATCGGTTATGCCAGCGCCCTCGCCATGGCGGCTGAGGGCGCCAGCGTTCTTGCAACGGATATCAACAGCGAATTACTGGCTCGCTTCGATGGATTGCCGAACATTCAAACCGCCCTGCTGGACGTGATGAATAAGGAAGCCATCAATGCCGTTGTTAAGCAACTCGCGTGCATTGATGTGCTCTTCAATTGTGCCGGCTACGTCCACGCGGGCAATGTGCTCGAAGCCAGTGATGCGGATTGGAGCTTCGCCTTTGATTTCAATGTGCGCTCGCAGTTCTGGATGATTCAGGCCGTGCTACCCAACATGCTGTCACAAGGTAAGGGCAGCATCATTAACATGGCCAGCGTAGTCTCCAGCGTCAAAGGTCTTCCCAATCGTTTTGTCTATGGAGCCAGTAAAGCAGCCGTCATTGGACTGACGAAAGCGGTCGCCGCCGATTACGTTGGCAAAGGCATACGCTGCAACGCCGTCTGCCCGGGTACCGTCGACACGCCGTCGCTTCAGGATCGCATCAATGCGTATGACGATCCTGTCGAAGCCCGCAAACAATTCATTGCCAGACAGCCAATGGGCCGCTTGGCCAAAGCAGAGGAAATCGCACCGGTTGCCGTATTTCTTGCCTCTGATGACTCTGCCTTCAGCACTGGCAATATCTATTCGGTCGATGGCGGCATGACCATCTAACTGCCTCAGCCACAAGCCGCCACTAGAGCGGCGCACGCCTCTCCATCGCAGTGCGTACATCGGCCGCGAATCGCCGCCACTCTTTAATTATATATTTGATATCGAATTGGTCCTTGTGCAAAGCGCCGCCGCCATGAAAAAATAAGGTCTTTAACCAAAAGTAGCACTTCATGAGCAGTTCGACTTATACGCGTCATCACCATCCACCGCTTTGGAGCAGAGCGCTGATCCTGTGGGGTTCGGTCGGGCTGGCCTCCATCTCCCTCCTCTGGATGGTGGCCCACGTGGAGCGCGTGGCAGATCAGAATCAGGCTGAGATTGAGGGAAGGCGCCACGTTATCGATTTAACTAGCAGTTACGCAAAACAGCTGGGGAGATCTATCGAGAAGATTGATCAATTATCGTTGGTGATCGCCCGTGTTGTCAGCGCCGGAAAAAGTGGCGTCACACATCAAATCTTTCAGGACCTGCCGTCATACGACTGGTTCAATCCCTTGCTGATTGACCGAGAGGGTATCGTGCAAAGTGCACGCCTATCCACGACCATTGGCATGTCGGTAGCGGATACCCGTTTTTTTCAAAACCACCTCGCATCAAGCTCCACCGAACTCAACATCAATCCACTTGAACCGGGTGTAGGCAACCTGGCGGGCAAACAAGTCGTTCGATTTTCTCGTCGTATCAATGATGCGCAGGGGCAGTTTGCCGGTGTCATCACACTCAGCCTGCTGCCGGAACAACTCACTGAACTGGGTGACGTCATCGCGCTCGGCCATGGTGATGTCATTGGTATCAAATATATCAATGGCGAGACCCTGCTCCGGCACGACGTAGGTCATCAATTTTCACGAGGTAATCTTGATCCTTTGAGTAGAACCAACGCCACGCAAAATTTCTCTGAAATCCGTGTACCGGGCGATCTGATGTATACCAGTTGGTCCAAGCTGGAGAGCTATCCCATAGAAGCATGCATTGCAGTCAGTCATCGTAATGTGCTGCAGTCTTTTAACGAAACACGCGATCTGTACAACCTCCTGCAAGCAGCGGGCAGTGGTCTGATTGCTTTTTTTTGTATCACAGGCGGATGGCTGCAATCACGCCGCGATGCACGCTTGCATCATAAAAATCAGATAACCAGCACATTCCGCTTGGCCGTTGACGCCTCTCGTGAGGAGCTTTACATGCTCTCGCCATTTTTCGAAAAAAGTGGTGGCATGACTGATTTCATGATTGAAGACTGTAATGGCCAGGCGATGCGTATGTCGGGCAAAGATCGAGAAGCGCTGGTTGGCAAGCGACTAAGCCAGCTGATGAATGACGACAATCTGAAAACCACCCAATTATTTTTACATAGCGCGCTGAACGATGGCTTTGCAGAAAAAGAATTTTTGATCTACCGATCAGGCCCAAGGAAAAAATACTGGTTTCAAGCACGTGCCGTTCGCGCCGATCTCGGGCTGGCAGTGACGCTACGCGATATCACCGAGGTAAAAGAAAAAGAAAAGCAACTCAAGAAACTGGCGCTGACTGATGCGTTGACCCACTTGCCCAACCGGCATTGGATGAATAAAAATCTGCCTCTGATAATGGACGCTGCCAAGAAACTGGGATATCAATTCGCTGTCTTGTTTATCGACCTCGATAACTTCAAGACCATCAATGACACGCTAGGTCATAAAGTCGGTGATGCCTACCTGCAGGCGGTGGCGCGCATGCTGCAGCGGTCGGTCCGCAAGCATGATCATGTGCTGCGTCTGGGCGGTGACGAATTCATGATTATCCTCAACGAACTCGATAATACCGACCTGGCAATCTTCATTGCAGGCCATCTGCTCACCCAACTGCGCGACATCAATATCCTCGACGCTGGTAGCGGTCTATCGCCTCGTGCCTCGGTTGGCGTGGCCTTCTACCCCGATAATGCCACCACGCCCGAGACTCTGGTGCAGGCGGCGGATATCGCGATGTACGAAGCCAAACGATCTGGCAAAGACAGAGTCGCACGCTACTCGAGCAAATTGCTCGATCAACTATCGGAGCGCATGAGTATGGAAAGTGCGCTTCAACACGCCATTCCGGGCGGGCAGCTACTGCTCTATCTGCAACCGCGTGCCAGCGCAATGACCGGCGAGCTGGTGGGATTTGAGGCACTGGTACGCTGGCAGCACCCGGAGCTGGGGCTGGTCTCACCCCAGCGTTTTATTCCACTCGCAGAAGAAAGCCATCTGATTGTGGAAGTAGGTAACTGGGTCGCTGCGAGGGTCTGCGAGACTCTGGCACGCTGGCGAAGCGACGGCAAGCCGCTGGTCCCGGTGTCGATCAATGTCTCCGCGCGACAGCTGAAAGATTCTGAATTCCGCACCGAACTTGACATGCAGATGCACCGATACCAAATCAATGCCTCGGACATCGCTATCGAACTGACCGAATCCATGGTGATCGGTGATAACGATGAAATCCAAAACGAACTTCGCCTGCTGGGTGACATGGGACTGAAACTGATGATTGATGATTTCGGTACCGGTTACTCCTCGCTGGCGCGGCTGCAAAGTCTGAGTGTCGATGTGCTGAAGATCGATCAATCCTTCGTCCGCAATCTCTCGGCTGGGGGCGAGGGAATCGTGCTCTGCCAGGCAATGACCCAGATGGGAAAAACGCTCGGACTGGCCGTCGTGGCAGAGGGTGTCGAAACCACCGAACAATTACAAATGCTGCAACTGATGGGCTGCGACGAGATCCAAGGCTTTATTGCTTCACCCCCTGTGCCTGCCGATGAAGCCATGCAGATGCTCGGAGGCCCCGCCTTCTTTGCGCCGATGAATGAAATCCGCAGCTCGCAAGTGAGCAATCGCTTCCTCAGCGCCTGACAATCAGATCTCCGCGCGGATCAGCCAGGCTTGGCTGTTAGTACAATAGCGGTTTTTCAGCCTATTCTCATGCCATGAAATATCTTCACACAATGGTTCGGGTCAGTGATGTTGACGCTTCTCTGCATTTTTATCGCGATGCGCTCGGACTGGAGCTGGTGCGCCAGTTTGATGTCCCCGCCGGTCGTTTTACGTTGATCTATCTGGCCGCCCCGGGCGACCATGAGGCGCAGGTCGAACTCACCTACAACTGGGATCCCGAAGATTTGGGCGGCAGCCGCAACTTTGGCCACCTCGCCTATGCAGTGGACGATATCTACGCCGCCTGCGAGCGACTGCAAGCGCATGGCGTGAGCATCCTGCGGCCGCCGCGCGATGGTCGCATGGCGTTCGTTCGCTCGCCAGACAATATCTCCATCGAGCTCCTGCAAAGTGGCGCTGCGCTCGCGCCTGCCGAGCCCTGGGTGTCCATGCCCAATAGTGGTCAGTGGTAATTCATTCAAGAACAGGGAATTGACATGCAGTCGGATACATCCGTCGTTGAAGCCAAGGTCTGGCCAGCACATTTCGAGGCAGCTCACATGCCGGGCTCGCTGCCGATGGGTGGTGTCATTCCATTGACGCCCATCTTCGCCTTCGAGACACCCGCAGCACCATTGATCCTCTCGCAGGCACCCTCGCTCTCACCGCAGCGCACCGATATCGACTTGGGCGGACTACTCGCGTTCATGATCGATGACGTTATTACCCCCGCCGAGGCAGATAACATTGTCGAAGCCAGCGAGATTTTTGGCTATCGTGATGAAGCTCCCGGCATCTCCACGCCGCCCGGCATGCGCATGAACAAAGCGGTGCATTGGCTCGCCGAAGAATCTCTGCTGGGACCTGTGTTTGAACGCATCAACCATCTGCTACCCGCCTCCATCGACGGTGGCACGCTCTACCCGGCGCTCAGCCGACGCATCAACATGTACCGCTACGATGCCAATGACGTGTTCAATATGCACACCGATGGTGACTGGCCGGGTTACGGTCTGAGCCCCGACCGTCGGCACATGGTCGAATGGCCGGGACTACGCTCTTGCATGTCGATGCTGCTGTATCTGAACGGGCCGGAGGATGGTGTTGAAGGTGGCAGCACGCGTCTCTATCGTCCGGATCGCGGTTGGGTCGATGTGACGCCACGCAAAGGCTCGGCACTTTTCTTCCGGCACGGCTTTGGTCCGCAGAGCGTGCTGCATGAAGGTTGCCGCGTCTTTGGCGATGTGTCGAAATATGTCGCGCGCATCAATGTGATGTACGCGTGGGACTGAATGGCTATCACGGCCAAGCATTTCGTCTACGTGATCGAGCTATCGAAAGATGTGCTCTACGAAGGAAAATTCAAAAAAGCCAATCCGGACTACCAAGTCGGCAAGCCCTGCGTGTATGTGGGTATGACCGGGTTGGATCCGGATGTGCGCTTTGACAGGCACAAGGCCGGTATACAGGCCAACAAATTCGTGCAGATCTACGGACTGCATCTTCTGCCCGAGCTCTATGCAGCGCACAACCCCATGCCTTATGAAGACGCGCGCTACATGGAAGTGGATCTGGGCATACGCCTGCGCGAAGCCGGCTTTGGCGTCTGGCAAGCCTGAGTCGGCAGCCAGGTTTGATTGCGAACCCTGGGGGAAAGTCGGGCAGTAGCCCTGATACCCTTTGTTAAAGCAAAGACACTGGCTTGGCGCGCCGCCGCAGACAGTACGGTGGTGCGACAAGGCGGCACAACAACGCGAGCGGCTTTTTGTCAGAGCCGCTTGGTTGCCACCTTCAGCGCCTATCTCGGCAGGCAAAAAGCTTTACAGCATCGGATATTCCTCAACCAGAATCGGCTGAATGTGCTCGACAAAATTGGGCAGATCGGCGAGCAGCGTTTTACCCTCCGTGCTCTGCAAAGCGGCATCCAGTGCCTCTTTTGACTCGAACCATAATTCGGAAAAACCATCGAAACCGAATTTTTCAATATCTCCAGCCGCCACCAAATTAACCGAGTAACGCTGCATGCCAGGCAATTTCTTGCAGAGCTCGGCATGCACGGTGAGCCAGTGCGTCTCGAATTGTTCACGGGTCATGCTTTTTTTGCGCTGGACCATGCCGATGCGCTTGACGCTGCCAGGTTTCATTTCGCCTCCAGTGATTTGCGACTTGATGCCTGTGCATCCAGTCGGATGACGCAGTATAAAAAATTCGGCGCCGTCATCGCTTCGATATTTACGAATACCCGGTTTGGGACTGTCACATCGTTCATTATCAAAAAGCTATCCGCATGTGAGTCGAATAACACCAAATGACGAGATTATTAAATAATTGGCATTATTATTTTCTTCGGCGCGCTGTAAATTTTGAGGTCTATAATCATGGTTATCCCAATAAATCAAAGGGATACCGGCTGCCCACGCAGGCAGCCGATGGGCCTAGCGGTTCACGACACAACGGAGACAGCCATGCATGTGCTATCGATCGAAGATATTGAGCTCATCGTTCACATGATCGAGACCGAATCGGCGATTACTGATTTCAGCAAGCGCCAGAAACAAATCGACCATCTGATCAGAACGGGCTACGTGCGCCCGCTGGCGGGTGTGTTCGTTTTGACGGAACTCGGCAGAAGAACGGCCAGCTCGCTACAAACCAAATCCTACGTACGCTCAAGAGTGGAAACACCGCCATTGCAGGCAAAGCCGTCTGAAGAAACACCCGCTTTGGAAGCAACGCAGTAAAAAGTCGCTGCTTGAAAGGACCGACGCGCTTGAATGCGCGCCTGTGTCTTTCACCACTCAGAGTGCATGCACGAAGCTGATGAGTGCCTCGCGCTCTTCCTTTTTCATCGTAGCGAACTGATCCCGCGCTTTTTTTGCTTCGCCACCGTGCCACAAGATGGCTTCGAGCACGCTGCGCGCACGGCCATCATGCAGCAGATCCATGCTGCCATTGACTCGTCGCGACAAGCCCACGCCCCATAATGGCGCCGTGCGCCAGTCGCGACCACCCGCCTTGAAGTCAGGCCGGTTGTCTGCCAGATCTTCACCCATATCGTGCAACAGCAAATCGGTGTATGGAGAAAACTGCTTGTCCTCGATGGCCTTGAGCATCGGGAATTTGCCAGTTTTCAGTTCAGGTACATGGCATCCCGTACAGCCTGCGCTGCGGAATAATTTCTCGCCCTGAATATATTTGTCGCTGTCAGGCTTGGGACGCTTGGGCGCTTCCACACCGGCGAGAAAGAAGGTCACTGCGTTCCACGCCTGATCAGTCAGTTCATGCTTGCCAGTGGTGTGCGCGTTCTGACACTGCACTTGCACCTTGGGGCAGTTCTGCTCGTGGTACAAGGTGGACGTAATCCCCATGTCACCCATATGCGCTGCTGCGACCTGCTGCTTGAGCGTGGGTTGATTCGCCTTCCAGCCAAAGCGCCCCAGCACCTGCTTGCCTGTTGCGTCATCTTTTACATAATTCGGACGACCATTCAGGCCCAATGATGTTTGCGCGGCCGCGAGTGCCAGAATATCGGCTTCAGGAACTGCATCGAGATAACCCATCCCGTACACGACGGGCGTGTTGCGCAATGAAGTCAGGGTTTTCTCGCCAAGGGGACCAAAGGCCAGCTTGGTGATCCGGTTTTGCGGACGGCGCAGCTCAACCTCGGTACCGTCTGCCAGAGTCGTCTTTTGCAGCGCCCAATCGATACGCAGATCCGCCTCGCCAATCACGGGATTCGACAAGGACTCACCGTAAATGCCAAATACCTGCAGTTGGTTACCATAGTCCGGGTGAGGCACGGGCTCACCCGAGGCGTCGGCACCCGGCAGTGACAATCTGACGAGCTGCTGAAAACTGGTCTTGCTGGCATCGTCCACCGTCTTGCCTCGCCCCCCGTTGACGTGGCATCCAGTGCACGCACTGGCATGGAAAGTCGGGCCCAATCCCCACTCGCCGTCAATCAGCGGAAAGATGCTCCACGATGCTCTGAACTGCCGCAAGCCTTCCTCATACAGCAGGGTGTCCGTGGGGCTCAGTTCGGCGACGGGCTGCAGGAATATCTGCTCATCGGGTGTGCATTGCTTGGTGGCCGGATTCCAGAAACAGCCGTCGGATTCGCTCTCGGAGAGGGCGTTGCTCGCGGTCGCCATTACCATCACCGCAGTCGCTACCATCGTAAGCAGCAGCAGATTTCGGCGTAACTGTTTCATAACCAAGTACGTTGCGAAATTAAGGCATCAAGAGAATCAGGCATTCAAACGTTCGCGCACCTGCGCAGCAGTGGCGGGTGTACCGCCGTTGCGCTCGATACGCGCTCTTGCGGCACGCACCTGCTCCACGTTCGAGACCGCATGACCCAACGGCGCGTCCTCCAGACCCACGCGAATATGACCGCCATGGGTCACCGCGAAATCAACCAGCGGATCGATCTGCACACCCAGCCCCGCCACCATCCACTGCGCGTCTGGCTCCTCGATACCGAGCAGGCGAACGTAGGCCTCCACTGCCCATTCTTCGGGCGGAAAACCAAAGGTGAAATTATCCGAAAACATCAGCCGGTAAACAGGTGGGGACATGCCAGTCACCGTGCGACGCAAGGCCGCGCCCAAACGCATGAAGCCCGGCTCGTAGATCGCATAAGACGGGGTCAGCTTGTGACGGTGACAGAGATCCAGACCATGCCGTATGTGACTTTCGGGGTTGGCATAAACAAAACCTTGTTTGCCACTGACGACGTCTTTTCGCGTACTAATGTTGGTCGAGCCGGGGTCGACTACCGACCATTCGATCAATCCCGCACTGGCCAGCTTCTCCACTGCGCTGTAGCGTTTTTCGGGGGTCAGTGCGTCCTTAGCGTCGACATCGCCTGCGAAGGGCAAGGTGCCGTAGCAAATGACATCGGCTTTGGCGCGGATGCGCTCAATTATGGGCGCGTAGATTTCATAATCGTCGCGCTGGCGCCCTGTGTCAGGGTCATAGGGATGAAAATGAATAATGGACGCGCCCTCTGCCGCGCAGGCGATAGCGTCTTCGACAATCTCGTCGGCGAGCAAAGGAATTGCAGGTTGCCGCTCGCGCGACCAGGGACCATTTAAAGCGACTTCCAGCCAAACCGGGTTTTGCATACGTACTTTTTAATTAATAATTAATAAAACCATCACCACCGCCACTGCTTGCCAGGGTTTGGGGACGATGCCACTGCATCAATAAATCCCGAGGATTCGCTCTGGCACAAAGCCCGAGCTTCAACGAAATTTAATGGGCAACTGCTTTCAAAAATGGTACTTTACGTCACCGACGGCCAGCATAATAGACCGACAAAAATACTGCGGCTTATCAAAAGTCGGATGCCTTTTACGGTATGCCGATTGTCCAGTCAGGCCATCGCATTTTCAGCAAAAACAAAACCCTACGAAGGAGAAAGGTTTCATGATGAGCACCACCCGTACTATCCGCCGCAGTTTCGCGGGCATTATTCTTGTTTTCGGCAGCATTTTCTCCAGTGCGGCTTTTGCAGCCGGCGCCGTGGAAATGCAGGTCGAGTCCATTATCCGGCAGGCCATGGAGGAATACAACCAGTCCATGGAGAATAATGATCCGGCTGCCTGGATCAAATATTTTTCTGATAACGTAAACCGCACTACGCCATTTTCCAGTCAGTCCGGGAAAAAAGATTTTTCGGATTATGTGAATGGGGAATACAAAACCTTCAAGGCCCGCTTTGACGTGAAAAAAATGATCGTCGGTGGCCGCTCGGCTGCGGTCGTCTTTACCTGGGACCTCACTCACCGCAAGAGTGGCGATTCCGTGCGGATTGATGCCGTCGGCGTCTACGAAATGGGTACCAGCGGCCGCTTCGACTCGGTGGTGTATTACTTTGACCCGGCCAAGGCCGGCAAGCTGGCTGCCGATCTGAAAGGCAACTGAGGTCCACCATGAAAAATCTCACACGATCTCTACCCCTGTTGGCCCTGAGTTCAGGGCTGCTCCTGAGTCTTGCACTGCACGCCGTCCCGGCGCGTGCCGAAGAAGATGCCTTCCAGTGCCTCTCCGGAGATGAAAGCCAATGCGCGTTCGAGAATGAGAGTCTGTCCCTGTTCATCCAAGGCACCGATGCCTATGACAAGGGCCGCGAAACAGGCGACTTGACCGAAGCGCGTCGGATTGCGCGACAACTGATCGACCGCAAGAACAAATACGGCAAGCGGATGATGAAGCAGGTCTACGTGCAGCTGGCGCTGGGCGCTCACAAAAATCTTGTCGAAGCCCACCGCTGGCTCCAGGAAGCCATCGCCAACGAAGAGAAATACACCCGGCTCGACATCAGCCGTCTTTTGGAGCAGTTATCCCAGAAAATGAGTCCAGAGCAGCTGGCCGAGGCACAAAAGAAATAAAACCATCGGCATAAAAAAACTCGCCTGCCCCAACGGGCGGCGAGTCAGATGTGGCTGTACAGCCGGTTGTTCGCCAGCGTTTACTTGAGCTTCAGACCTTGTGGTGCATCGGTCTTGATAAACTCGGCGACCAAACGAATATTCTCTTCATCGATCAGCCCCTTGAATGCCGGCATACCTCGGCCAGCACGTCCGTTCGCAATCGTGTGTACCAACATGTCGACATCCAGCGGTGTCTTGCGCAAATCCGCGCCATAACCACCCTCATTTTGTCCGCCGCGTCCATCGGGCATATGGCAGGTCGTGCAGAACTGCGTGAATGTTACCTTGCCACCGCCACGGGGCACCTTGATGGGGCGATCGTCGTCTTCAGCCATCGCGGCTGGCGCCATTGCCATGAGTGCCCAAGCTGACAAAGCCGCGAATGTCACGACTTTAAAGTTTGCGGTCAAACGTTTCATTACCTTTACCTCTGTATTTCGTGGGATGTATGAATTTATGTAAAGCAATCGGGCTGGTGTTTCCACCAGCCCGACCCCTCAACCTAGATTACTTGTCCAGGCCGAATACGTACAGGATGTTGCTGGGCACCTGAGTTTTGAGTTCAGGCGTTGCAGTGACGAACCACTGCGGCCATGCACCACCCAGACCGACTTCGATAGCAACGTACTGCTTACCATCCGACAGGAAGCTCATCGGTGGGGCATTGATTGCCGAGCCGGTTTCGAAGCGCCAGAGCTCTTCCAGGGAAGACGCGTCATAGGCAACCACAGCGCCTTCAGCGTGACCCGAGAACAGCAGACCGCCAGCCGTCGTCATCAGACCACCCAGCTGTGGGTGCTCTGTGCGGACCTTCTTGGCCACCTGACCGGTACGAACGTCGATACCTGTGATGGAGCCGGAAATACGGCCGCAGCTGGCATCTTCGAACGTCGAGTAAGGTGCACCGCCCAGGAACAACTGACGTGGCTTGTGCTCACCAGGCGTGGTGACTTCAGCGAACGCTTTGTTGCAACCCTCGATGGTGGGGATGTAGTACATGTTGGTCTGTGGGCTGTAGGTCGTTGGTGGCCAGTTCTTGCCACCCATGTGACCTGGCTCCAGCACGCCGTCAACCGTACCACGACCTTTGGTCGCTGTACCGCGCTGCGCAGCTGTACCCTTCATGTAGGTCTGAACATCCGCCTTCGGATTGTAGGATTTGGGTTTGCACTTGGCATCCAGACCACCCGACCAGTTCAGCTTGTCAACGAACTGTGTGCACCATACTGGCTCACCCGTCTTGCGATCGTTGGCATATACATAGCCGTTACGGTTGGAGTGGATCGTGATGCGACGGAACGCACCGTTGACCTGCGTGTCAACGAAGGTGTTTTCGTTGATGGAGTCAAAGTCATACGGATCGTTTGGCGTGTGCTGGAAGCCCCACTTGATCTTGCCGGTATCTGCATCCAGCGCGATCGTGGAGTCGGTCCACAGGTTGTCACCGGGACGGTAAGCATTGTCCCAGTCAGGACCTGGGTTAGCCGTACCCCAGACGATGATGTTCAACTCGGGATCGTACGAACCAGTTACCCAGGTCGTGCCGCCACCGGTTTTCCATGCACCGTGCTTGTCTTTCCACGTCTCATGGCCAGGCTCGCCTGGACCAGGAATCGTGTACGTTCTCCAGCGACGCTTGCCGTCCGACAGGTTCACTGCCTCGAGCCAGCCGCGGACACCGTACTCGGCGCCAGCCATACCGGTCACGACCATGTCCTTGACGATCAGCGGAGCACCCGTAATGGTTTCGCCTTTGCCTGGGTCAGCCACCTGTGCTTCCCAGATCTTGGTGCCATCGGTCTTGTTGAGCGCAATGATGCGACCATCGATGACAGGCGAGACGACCATGTTGCCAGCCAGCGCAACACCACGGTTGTTGATACCGCAGCAGGCGACGGTGGTCGCGTAATCGCGGTCAGGATTCGGGCTGTATTTCCAGACCATGCGAGGAACGCCACCACGCGTGTCCAGCTTGGTAACAGTGCCCCAACCTGATGTCAGGTAGAGGAAACCGTCTTCAGCAATCGGCGTGCCTTCCAGACCCGCGAATTGCCACTGAATGACTTCCTTGCCGCCACCGTGCATATCGCCCATCGCCCAGGTAAATGCGACCTTCAGGTTCTTGACGTTTTTGGTGTTGATTTGATCGAGGCCGGAAAAACGATGTGCCTCGAGGTTGCCGTGGTGATTGATCCAGTTGCCTGGCTCTTTCTCGCTATTGATCAGGCGTTCGGTCGTTACGTTGCCTGCAACAGCTGAAGCAGTTGACAGCACTGCTCCTGCGATAACCGCTCCCACCATGGCGAGCGATGATTTTTGGACCTTCTTCATTGATGTCCCCCCTTTATTGTTTAAGCAGCTAAGAGATAAAGAAAATCTTCTAGCTGGCGTTAATCTATTCCTGTGTATTTGAAAAGTCAATTAAACCAATGCACTCTGAGTACTCGGTTTTTATTGATACTGATCAGTCATTTTTTGATCCCATTAAGAGTGCAAAAATCGATAAAAAACGCTGCCAAAATGTGCATCGCAGCATGGAATAATCTGGCTGTTTTAATGTTTAAAACCCGTGATTTAGCAAATACATAAATCCATCAGCCTGATACGAATTTTCCGTGTCGCAACAAAATCAACGATAAACCTGAAAGCAATTGACCGGGAATTCATTTACATTCAGGGCAGCCACTCAGCGCCAAAAAGCTCGCGGACACTGAGTGGTATTTTGACTGGCACGGCCTCGATACACGGCCCTGGATCTGAGAAAGTGCGGATTAAAAAAACCGAAAAGTTTTTCCGTTGAATTAATCGTGATAAATCCTTTGTTGTGCTTGACCCCGCATCGCACAGCTGGGCTGGCTCGCCCTACAATGTGGATTTACTCAGCATCTCCCTCATGAAGGAAGTGACACATCCATGCGAATTCTACTGAATGCATCATGGCTGATTACTCTGTTGATCAGCAGCTTTGTCCAAGCGGAGACGAAAAAGGTTTTCAAGGACTGCCCGCAATGCCCGGAGATGATCACCATTCCTTCTGGCAAATTTTTGATGGGTACTAAACCGCTGGCCTCGCGCGAGGGTTTATCCGAAGAGCAGCGCAAATACGCTGGTGAATTCGAGGAATATCCCCAGCATGAAGTCAGCATCAAATCATTTTCCATGGGTATTCGCGAGGTCACCCAGAAAGAATGGGTTTTTATTATGGGTAGTAACCCCAGCGAGAATAAAGGTGATGATCTACCCGTGGAAAACATCACCTGGGAAGAAGCAAAAGTATTTGCCTACAAACTCAGCGAGATAACGGGAAAAAATTATCGACTGCCTACCGAGGCTGAATGGGAATATGCAGCCCGTGGCGGCAGTGGAACCATTTTTCATTTTGGAGATAATCCCGCCGAGCTGGGGGAGTACGCTTGGTTCAGGGAGAATTCAGAAGGCAAATCGCACAAAACAGGGGCTAAAAAAGCGAATCCCTTTGGCCTGTACGACATGGTTGGCAACGTATGGGAAAGAACCGAGGATTGCTGGCACATCGATTACGACGATGCGCCTTCGGATGGCGCCGCCTGGGAATCCGAGGATTGCCCATTTCGCGTCGTGCGCGGTGGTGCCTTTGTCAACCATGCACAATTCCTGCGCTCCGCATTTCGCTTCCGCTACGCGCCGGGAAGTCGCTATGAATTTGTCGGCGTGCGCATCGTGCGCGGGGATTAATCAACTCAATGCGCGCTCGATCCTTGCCGGTCACGGTGTACCAGCCGGTACAACAGCGGCAAGACCAGTAAGGTCAGCAGCGTCGACGACAAGATACCGCCGATAACGACCGTTGCCAGCGGGCGCTGCACCTCGGCCCCCGTGCCCGTCGCGATCGCCATGGGCAAAAATCCCAGCGATGCCACCAGCGCCGTCATCAGGACGGGGCGCAAGCGGGTTAGCGTGCCCTCGCGCACGGCCGCAGCCAGTGGCAGACCCTGCTCCTGCAGCCCGCGGATGAATGAGATCAGTACCAGACCGTTCAATACCGCGACGCCCGAAAGCGCAATGAAACCAATGGCGGCCGAAATAGAGAGCGGTATGTCACGTAACCACAGCGCCAATACACCGCCTGTCAGCGCAAACGGAATGCCGGTAAACACCAGCAGGCCATCTTTCAGGTTCCCAAACATGGCAAACAGCAAAACGAAGACAAGAAACAGCGCCGCCGGCACGACCAATTTCAAACGCTCCGTAGCAGACTGCAGATTTTCAAAGGTCCCGCCCCACTGAGACCAGTAACCTGTCGGCAGCGTCACCGAAGCCAAGCGCTGAGTGGCCTCATCGACGAAGCTGCCGACATCACGCTCGCGTACGTTCGAGGTGACGACAACGCGGCGCTTGCCATTTTCACGACTGATCTGATTGGGTCCCGGTGCCAGTGTCAAGGTGGCGACCTCGGCCAGTTGAATGAAACCCGTCGTGCCGTGGCTGCCCTGCACCGGCAAAGTGACAGGCAGACGTTTCATCGCATCGATATCGCCGCGCAAATTCTCCGGCAGACGAACCACAATATCGAATCGCCGGTCTCCCTCAAACAAAGTACCTGCTTTGCTGCCACCAATCGCAGCCGCGACCACGTCCTGCACTTCCATGACCGTGAGTCCATAGCGCGATAATTTTTGACGGTCGATGCTCACCGTCAGCATGGGCAAACCCGTGGTCTGCTCCACTTTCACGTCGATCGCTCCGGGTACCTGACGCATGACGGTCGCGGTCTCTTCGGCCAGTCGGTGCAACTGATCCATGTCATCACCAAAAATTTTGACCGCGACATCGCTGCGCACACCCGAAATCAGTTCATTGAAGCGCAGCTGAATCGGCTGCGAGAAATCATAGTTGTTGCCGGGGATTTTCCAGACCACCGCCCGAATTTCCTCCAGCAGCTGATCCCGCGTTTTATCCGGGTCGGGCCAGTCTTCTACTGGCTTGAGCATGATGTAACCATCCGACAGGCTGGGTGGCATGGGGTCGGTAGCGATCTCGGCGGTGCCTATGCGTGTGAATACCCGTTCAATCTCGGGAAACTTCGCTTTCAAAGTGGTCTCGATCTGCATCTGCATCGACACCGCTTGGGTCAGACTGACGCCCGGGGCGCGTATCGTCTGAAAGGCCAGGTCACCCTCATTCAGATTAGGTATGAATTCGCTGCCAATGCGCGTGAGCAGCAAACCGGCGAGTACCGCTGCCACCACCGCGAACGTCAGCACAACCCCCCTTGCCTGCATCACCCAGTCATACAGCAGCACATACCAACGCTTGATCCAGACCATCAGCGCGATTTCTTTTTCTTGTACTCGTCCAGTCACCAGCATGGCGACCGCTGCGGGCACAAAGGTCACCGACAAAATCATCGCGCCCAGCAGCGCGGCCACCACGGTAAAAGCCATTGGGTGGAACATTTTGCCTTCCACCCCCGAGAGGGAAAAAATCGGCAGGTACACCACGATGATGATGAACTGCCCATATAACAAAGGCCGACGCGATTCACGCGCTGCCTCAAAAACTTCGTGGAAGCGTTCTTCGCGTGTCAGCGCCCGGCCTTGCAGCGACTGCGCATGAGCCAGTCGCCGTATGCAATTCTCGACAATGACCACTGCACCATCGACGATGATGCCGAAGTCCAGCGCACCCAGACTCATCAGGTTGGCACTGACCTGATACTGAACCATGCCGGTAAAGGTGAACAACATCGCCAGTGGGATCACGGCAGCGGTAATAATCGCTGCGCGTAAATTTCCCAAAAAAATAAACAATACGGCGATCACCAGAATCGCGCCTTCGAGCAGATTTTTCTTGACGGTGGCAATCGCCTTGTCGACCAGGATAGTTCGGTCGTACACCGTCACAGCACGAATACCCTCGGGAAGGTTGCGATTGATTTCCTGCATTTTCAGATCAACCGCCTGCGATACGGTGCGGCTGTTTTGGCCCATCAGCATGAAAACGGTACCCAGGACGACTTCCTTGCCATTCGCCGTTGCTGCACCAGTGCGTAATTCCTGGCCGATACCCACCTCAGCCACATCACGTACCCGCACGGGGATACCACCGGCATTCTTGATGACGACGTTGCGAATGTCTTCCAGAGTCAGCACCTGACCCGGCGCTCGTACCAGATACTGCTCACCCCGTTTCTCGATATAACCAGCGCCAGCGTTTTGATTATTCTGATCAATCGCAGCGACCAAATTTTCCATGGACACGCCCAGCGAGGCGAGTCGCTCGGGATTCGGTGCAATCTGGTACTCCTTCACGTAGCCGCCTATCGAGTTGATCTCGGTGACACCTACGACATTGCGTAACTGAGGCTTGATTACCCAGTCCTGTATCTCGCGCAGATCCGTATCGGTATAGCCAGAGCCATCCGCTTTTTTTGCTCGCTTGTCTGCCTCGACAGTCCACAGATAAATCTCGCCAAGACCCGTGGCAATTGGCCCCATGGTGGGCGTCATACCCGGCGGTAGTTTGTCGCGCGCCTGTGTGATGCGCTCATTGACCATCTGACGCGCAAAATAAATGTCGGTGCCTTCTTTGAAAATCACGGTCACCTGGGACAAGCCGTAACGCGACAAAGAACGTGTCTGCTGAAGGTTCGGCAAACCCGCCATCACAATCTCGATCGGATAGGTGATGCGCTGCTCTGCCTCGAGCGGCGAGTAACCGGGTGCCTCCGTATTGATCTGCACCTGAACATTGGTGATATCCGGCACAGCATCAATCGGCAGCTGCTGGTAACTCAGCATCCCCGCCAGCGCAACCCCCAAAGCGGCCAGCAGCACCAGCGCGCGCTGGTTGATGGCAAATTGAATCAGTTTTTCAAACATGGCAGGGCTCCTGTTGGGCTCAGTAGCCTTCCTCTGAGGTCAATTTGGTCAGTTCGGATTTGATGATGTAACTGCCCCGCGCGGCATAACGCGTGCCTGGTGGCAGTCCCTCCAGCACCTCACTATATTTGCCGTCACTGATACCGAGCTTCACGTTACGCGGCACGAATCGCTTCTCTTCGCGCACGAACACGACCTGATGATTCCCCAGGGTTTGAATGGCCTCGGTTTCCACAGCCACCGGAACCTGAAGGTTGGCGGCATTGACTTCGATGCTGACAAACAGGCCCGGTCGCCAGGTACCCTGAGGGTTGGCGAGCAAGATACGGGCTCTCGCCATACGGGTTTGCTCACCGACCAGAGCGCCTACAAAAGCGACCGTTCCCGTCGCCTTGGCATCAAATGCGCTAGCGCGCACCAACACCTTCGCGCCGACACGCAAGAGCGGCAGATCCTTGGCCGGAATACTGACTTCGACCCAAACCGAGGACATATCGGAAATCGTCATGATGTGCGTGTCTTCCCTGACCGCCTCACCCACGCTGAGCTTGCGCTCCACAACCAAACCGTCGTAGGGTGCGCGCAATTCAAACCGACTCAAGCCAGTACCGCTGCCCGCCGCAACACCCAGCGCACTCAACTTCTGCTGCGCATTTTCGACCGCAATCTCCGCCTCACGCAGTACCGCCTGCGCCTGCAGAAAATCCTGCTCGGCAGTTATTTTTTGCTCCCAGAGTTTTTTCTCGCGCTCGTAGACTGTCTGCGCCAGACTCCTTCGCTTTTGCGCACTCTGCAGCGCACTGCGCTGCTCAGAAATGACCTGGCTCGAAAACACAGCCAGCACCTGACCCTTGCGAACGGTCTGGCCCGTACTCACCAACACGGCCTCGGCAATACCGGGCACACGCGGTACCACATGAACCGTACGATCATCATTGAGCTGAACCTCGCCCGGGAACTGAACCACTGAGGCAATCTGTGCAGCGCCCGCGGCTGCGACCACGATACCCGATGCACTCACCTGAGAGTCATCCATCATCACCTGTGCGACCTCGTTTGTCGCCTTCGAGTTGTTCTGCACCTGTGCCGGGGCTGGCCCATCATCGTCCTGTTTACGAACCGGTTTTTTTGCTGAGTGGGTAAGGATCAGTGTCGCCAGCACCGCGCCCACCGCGATGATCAGAAAAATCGCCAGCAACTGCGCTTTGCCTTGAGCCTTGGTAAATTTGTGCATAGTGGTCACCTGCCCCCGGTGGACGCAGGAGCGGGCGAAGCTGCCGCATCCGGCTGACCGAGAATACTTTCGAGATCCGTCATCGCGCGATGGACCTCAGCCAGGGCATTGAGGTATTGGGATTTCGCACTGAAGAAAGTCCGCTGCGCATCGAGTACCTCCAGAAAACTGAACTTGCCATTCTCAAATCCGATGGTAGCTGCTTCATATGCACTCTTCGCACCGGGCAAGACCTCGGTACGCAGCAGCTCTGCCTCTTGCCGGCGTGCGCTTAGCCGCTCCATGACCTGATACGCATCACTGATCAGCCCGATCCGCGTGGCGACCAATTCATCGCGCGCTTTGTCTTCGCGACGCAAGGCTTCGAGCAAATTACCCTGGTTACGGTTGTACAGCGGTATGGGCACGGAAAATCCCAGCATCAGCTGTTCACTCTGTGATTCCTCTCGGCGCTTCACACCGACACTAAACGTCAAGTCCTGGATCGTTTTGCTTTGCTCTACATTGACCAGCGACTTGCGTCGCTCCAGTTCGAGTTGCGCACGCTGGATCAGTGGCGAGGTACCGAGGCGCTGTTCTATCAATTCGCGGCCCGGCATCGGGGGAAGCAAGTCCACATTTCCCTTGGCCTCACTAAAGCGTGGCGAGGAATTCCCCCACAAGCTGGCAAGACGCCGGCGCGCGTTGCGGAGTTCGCTCTGCGCCTGGGTCAACACGACCCGAGCACCGGCCTCGGCCACCCGCGCCTTGGTTTCTTCGACCGGCGACACCTTGCCTGCCACTACGCGCTTGGCGGCAATATCAGTGGCGCGACGGGCGAGGCTCACGCTGTCCTGAGCAAGCGCCATCAATTCTTGCGCCGCCAGTACATCAAAGAACGCGGCCATCACAGCGGCCCGCACTTTCAATTGCCGGCCACCGAGATCTGAGACCGCAACATCGCGTCCGCGCTGCGCAGCCTCCACACGAGCGGCGCGCTTGTCACCGCGCTCGATGGGCAACTCCACCTGCGCCGAACTGGAGCGCGAGATCTTGCCCGCATTTTCAGTGCTGTAGCTAAACCCGGGATTCGGCCGCAGGGATCCCTGCAATATCTGCGCCTCGGTCGCTTCTATTTCTCGCCGAGCGGCTGCAATCGTCGGATTGACCTCAAGCGCGAGGCGGATCGCTGCCTCCATCGTCAGTGGTCCCGCGGGCTCCTGAAAGATACGGCCCTCATCACCTGCCCGTGACGGGTCTTCCCACCAAGCAGGCTGTGCTGCAGTCTGCGCGAAGGTCCCATGCGCCAACAGCAGTCCGCAAACGATGGCCACCGTGATGACGTGCAGCTTGCTCATCGCAAGGGGCGCCATTGCATTGTTTTTTCGTCCTGACATCTGATCCTCCCGAAACGGCTACGTGCAAAGGCTGATGTCGTCGCGTGGCTGGGCAGAGAAAAGGTAGCGCGAGATGCCAATGGCTTGCGGCCAAGGAGACTTGGCGTATCTCACTACGACCGGGGATCTGCAGAGCAGATACACCACTCAGCGACTCGGCGACTCAGACAATCAGCGAGGGCGAGACCAGTTGGGGCGTTCAGGTCTATCGAACGGCGGTGAAGGTACGTGACCGGCAATGACAGACTCCAGATCAGCGTGAGGAAGGGTCAAGGTAACCAGATTGAGATCGGAGAGCAGTCCAAAGATCACACCGACATGGCACATGCTGCAGTCAAGGTCGGTACCGGCGTAAGCGTCCTGCTGCGCTTTCTTGTGCTGGTGATCATGATGGCCGACATGCTTGACCACCGCATCCTGCTCGTGCTGACAATACGAACCTGCTGCCGCTGCAGCTGCCTGCAGGGACATCACGGCGATCAGCACCAGTGCAAGGAAGGTTTTCATGTCGCGAAGTTTACCAGCTTTGCCACGCACCACCGGGTACGATTCGCTTGCGCTGTTCTGGAAAAATCTTCTGACATCGGCGATATCGTCACCCGAACAACCAGATGGATTCACTTTTTTCCTGACGGCGCGAAGCAAGCGCGATTTTTATTCGATGAGGCGAAACCTGATTGACTCCGCGCGTCGAAACTTGACTGCCCGCTGCCCGCCGACCCGCCAAAATGGCTTTTCGGGGGTCGGATCAGAACAGTGGCACAATAGGGGTCACGCCCATCTGCCCAAAAGGCGGATAGAAATATACTGTACATTTGTACAGTATAATCAGGCCAGGCTGGAGCACCACCGCCACAGCCACCCCTACGAAGGAGTTATCGAAATGAGAACAAATCTGGCCTACACCACGCCGGCTGCGAACGATCTCCCTATTCGTCGCAAAGCCGATGTGCAAAGCCTCTGGCGCAAGCGTGGCTGGATGCCGCCAAGCGAATACCGGAATGACTTTGCGCAGTCTTGCCGCCCTGCGATTTTGGCGGGTATGAGAAAGCTTGAACTGGTCAAATGGCGGTAATTGGTTTTTAAAATCGCAATAATTTGCACGAGCGCCAAGGCATCATGTCCAATGCCGCAGGGCGCTCTGGGCGCACTTGTGCCTGCCTTCGGTTGATATCCCCCCCTGTCGCGCTTCCCGAAATGCTCAATCTGCGGTGATCGGCCTTCCTGCGCCTGGTCTCGGCTCGGGCCCTGAACCGATGTCGACTTGGCCTGCCGCATCATGACGGCCCTCGTGTTCTTTATTTTTGCATCCCGATAAACCCAGCCCGAGCCCGTTTGAAAAGTCGATCCATTCAGTGTCTCCCTGACTTTTATTTATTTACCGCATAAGCATGTCCGAAAATATTCGTTTGGAAATAACACAGGGCTGATTAAGCTTCAGCCTCACCATTTTTCATTACGGAGCAAAAGCATGCGATTCATCCAATCTCTGTCCTTCGTCCTGGCACTTGGACTGGCGTCCCAAGTGCACGCGGCTGAGGTCAGTTTTCTCAATGTCTCTTACGATCCGACACGAGAGCTCTACCAAGACTTCAATAAGTCTTTCGCCACGGTCTGGAAAAGTAAAAGTGGCGATGACTTGAAGATCAAACAATCGCATGGCGGCTCTGGCAAACAAGCACGTGCCGTTATCGATGGTCTGGCTGCGGATGTCGTTACCCTCGCGCTGGCTTATGACATCGACGAAATCGCACAGCGCGGTCTGATCGCCAAAGACTGGCAAAAGCGCCTGCCGCATAGCAGCGCACCTTATACCTCCACCATTGTTCTGCTGGTTCGCAAAGGCAATCCCAAGAACATCAAGGACTGGGGTGATCTCGCCCGACCCGGTATATCCGTCATTACACCAAACCCGAAAACCTCGGGTGGCGCACGGTGGAATCACCTGGCGGCCTGGGGCTATGCATTGAAACAGCCTGGCGGTAATGAAAAAACTGCACAGGAATTTTTGTCGAAGATCTACAAAAACGTCCCCGTTCTGGATTCCGGTGCGCGCGGATCGACCACAACCTTCGTGGAGCGCGGGATCGGTGATGTTCTGCTTGCCTGGGAAAACGAAGCTTTGCTGGCCATTAAAGAGCTGGGTCCGGATAAAGTCGAAATCGTCGTTCCGTCGCTCAGCATCCTGGCCGAGCCACCCGTCACCATCGTTGACAAGGTCGTCGACCGCCGCGGTACACGCAAACTTGCCGAAGCCTATCTGCAACATCTGTACAGCGAAGAGGGTCAGGAAATCGCGGCCAAACATTACTACCGCCCGATCAACGAAAAAATCGCCGCGAAATACGCACCACAGTTTCCCAAAGTGAAGCTGCTGACCGTCGATGAGATCGCCGGTGGATGGACCAAGGCGCAAAAAACACATTTCGCCGACGGCGGCATTTTCGATCAGATCTACTTGCCTAAGTAAACAACCCAGCAGGCCGGTAACACCACTGGCCTGCCTCCTCCAAGAAAAAGAAAGGATTCACCATGAACTCAGGACCTCAAGTCCTGGGCAGGCCCTTCTCACGCCTGCTCATTGCCAGCGCTATCGCTGCCGCCCTGCCTGCTCATGCAGACAACGCTGCCGAGATCGAGAAACTCAAAGCACAGATCGAAGCACTGGATCAGCAAATCCGTATCCTCGGTCGCAAGCAGGAAATTGTTAACGACGACGTCGCCGCCAAACAAAAAGCCGCACCGACTGTCACCGCCAGTGATAAGGGATTCGGTATCAAATCGAGCGATGGACAATTCGAGTACCGGCTTCGTGGCCTGGTGCAATTTGATTACCGGAACTTCGACGGTGCGGCACCGGCTGGCACCATCTACGATGGCTTCCTTGCACGCCGTATACGTCCAACTTTTGAAGGTACCGTCTTCGGTAAATACGGTTTTCGCTTCACACCGGAATTCGCTGAAAGTGGTGATGGCTCAAATACGACCGGCATTGCGCAGAACAAGACTCGCGTCATCGATGCCTATCTGGACGCACGCTTTGATCCCGCCTATTCCTTCCGCTTCGGTAAATTCAAACCCTTTGTCGGTCTGGAACGCCTGCAAAGCGGCTCGGACATCAAATTCATCGAGCGCAGCTATGTCAGTAACAACATTCTGCCCAACCGTGACTTTGGCCTCTCGATGTATGGTGAAGCACTCGATAAAAAGCTGAACTATGCGGTCGGCTACTTCAATGGCGTCAGGGATGGCGGCGAGAACTTCACCACGCAAGACGACAACAATCAAAAAGACTTCGCCGCCCGCGTGTTTTCCACACCCTTTGCAGGTACCGACAGCGCGCTGGCAGGCCTGGGGGTGGGTATCGCGGGCACATGGAGCGATGCGGATTCCAAATCGAATGCGCTACCGTCCTACAAAACTGCAGGACAGGCTTACAATTTTTTCGCCTACAGTGGCGCCCGATCCAACGGCCGACGTGAGCGCATTTCGCCCCAAGCCTACTACTACTATGGTCCCCTGGGTATCATTGCAGAATATGCCGCAGTGAAACAGGACATCAGCAAGACTAATGGTAGTTCCACGGCGAACGTCACCAATAGCGCGTGGCAAATCGCCACTTCCTATCTGCTGACCGGTGAAGATGCGTCATTCAAAGGTGTCAAACCCTACAATCCGTTCAAGTCGGGTGCCGAGGGTGGCTGGGGGGCTTTCGAGCTCCTCGCCCGCTACCAGGAAAACAATATCGACCGTGACGCCATTGCCTTTGCCAACACCACCAACGGCTACGCACTCGGTGCCAAAACCTGGGGGGTGGGCGTGAACTGGTATCTCAATGAAGCCTCCCGTTTCTCGTTCAATCTCGAGAGAACGAAATTCTCCGATGTCAAAAAAGGAACCGTACTGCTGGGTGACACTGAAGACTTCGCCGTGGCCCGCTATCAGTTGGCTTTCTGATCCCACTTTTTTCTGCTCGTTTACTCTCCTCTTCAGCCGGCCTTCAGGGGCCGGCTTTTTTTTGAACCCGCACGGCGCCAAGAGTCACCGTGTTTTTCAGTCACAAAATCAGCAACGAGACAACGAAAGACGCCGGATCCACGACATCGATCCCCTTATTTGAAAAACGACTATGCAAATGCATAAAAATTCGTTTTCTTTATAACGAACCAATGGAATCATTGGCGCCCTTCAGACAATAAAGTCATGCCAAAGATTTCATGAACGTTAACAAAAGCGCGCTTTCCCGGCCATTTTCAGGCAATCGTGTCTTGCCCGGATTTCAGCTGACACTGGGATTTACGCTCCTTTATCTCTGCCTGATCGTGCTATTCCCTTTGTCGGCGCTGTTGCTCAACACGCTGTCAATGACCTGGGAAGCGTTCTGGCAAGCTGTCAGCGCACCGCGCGTGGTGGCTTCGTACCAATTAAGTTTTGGCGCTTCGCTGGCCGCAGCTTCGGTCAATGCCGTGTTCGGCACGATACTGGCATGGGTGCTGGTGCGCTATCAGTTCCCCGGCAAGAAGCTGCTGGATGCTTTCGTCGATTTACCCTTCGCACTGCCCACTGCGGTGGCGGGTATAGCGCTGACCGCGCTGTATGCCGGCAATGGCTGGTTGGGACAGCACCTCGCCAAGTTCGATATCAAGGTCGCATTCACGCCACTGGGCGTGGCGGTGGCCTTGGTATTCATCGGATTGCCCTTCGTTGTACGCACCGTGCAACCGGTATTGGAAGACAGTGAAAAAGAACTGGAAGAAGCTGCAGCCTGTCTGGGCGCCAACCGTTTGCAAACCTTCCTGCGCGTGATTTTGCCCACCATTTTTCCCGCGGTGCTCACAGGCTTTGCGCTGGCATTCGCGCGCGCACTGGGCGAATACGGCTCGGTGATTTTCATCGCGGGGAACATGCCCATGGTGTCGGAAATCACGCCACTGCTCATCATCACGAAACTCGAACAATATGACTACAAAGGCGCAACCGCCATTGCGGTTGTGATGCTCGGCGCTTCGTTCGTCATGCTGCTGGCGATCAATCTGCTGCAGGCCTGGATGCGCAACAGCAGCAACAAGGAAAGAAAATGAGTACCGCCAATCCTGTCATAACACTGGCTGCAGAGCCACGCCGCATTGAACCTCCCTATCTGCCGGCCGCGACGACAGAACCGACTTGGGTACGCCTGTCGCTGATCGCCATCGCACTGCTGTTTTCGATTTTGTTTTTGCTCATCCCGCTGGCGGCCGTCTTCGTTGAAGCGCTGAAAAAAGGTTGGGAGGCGTATGTCATGGCCATCATTGATGACGATGCACTGTCGGCGATACGACTCACTTTGCTGACGGCCGCTATTGCGGTACCCGCCAATCTGATTTTTGGTGTAGCCGCGTCCTGGGCGATCGCAAAATTCAATTTCCGCGGCAAGAGCCTGTTACTGACGCTGATTGATTTGCCATTTTCGGTGTCACCCGTCATTTCAGGATTGATCTATGTGCTGCTGTTTGGCGCTCACGGCTGGTTCGGCGCATGGTTGATGGAACATGACATACAGATTCTGTTTGCTATCCCTGGCATTGTGCTCGCAACGATTTTCGTGACCTTTCCTTTTGTTGCACGCGAACTCATCCCGCTGATGCAAACCCAGGGTAACGAGGAGGAAGAAGCCGCCCTCGTATTAGGTGCTTCTGGCTGGCGTACGTTCTGGCACGTGACGCTACCCAATATCAAATGGGGTCTGCTGTATGGCGTCATTCTGTGCAATGCGCGCGCCATGGGCGAATTCGGTGCGGTCTCGGTCGTCTCTGGCCACATTCGCGGCGAAACCAACACCATGCCCTTGCAAGTTGAAATTCTCTATAACGAGTACAACTTCGCTGCCGCTTTTTCTGTTGCTTCACTTCTTGCCTTGCTGGCACTGGTCACGCTGGCACTCAAAACATTCATCGAATCACGTTTGGATCATGCGAATGATGCCGATCCACAGGAGCCTGCAAAATGAGTATTGAAGTCCGTCATATCGAAAAACGCTTCGGTGATTTCATCGCACTGGATAATGTCTCGCTTGAATTTCCAACGGGTGAACTGACCGCACTGCTGGGCCCGTCGGGCTGTGGAAAAACGACGCTGCTGCGCGTGATCGCCGGACTCGAACAAGCCGACAGCGGCACCGTCTTGCTGGATGGCGAAGATGCCTCGGTCCGTCATGTCAGAGAACGTCAGGTTGGATTCGTTTTTCAGCACTATGCGCTGTTCAAGCACATGAGTGTGTTTGACAATATTGCTTTCGGTCTGAGAGTCAAACCACGCAGTGTCCGCCCGTCCGAAGAAAAAATCCGCGACAAAGTCATGCGCCTGCTGTCTCTGGTACAGCTGGACTGGCTGGCAGACCGCTACCCATCGCAGCTCTCCGGCGGTCAGCGCCAGCGTATCGCACTGGCGCGCGCGCTGGCGGTTGAGCCGCGCGTGCTGCTGCTGGATGAGCCTTTCGGTGCCCTTGATGCCAAGGTCAGAAAAGAACTGCGTCGCTGGCTGCGTCAATTGCACGATGAACTGCATGTGACCAGCATCTTTGTGACGCATGATCAGGAAGAAGCGCTCGAAGTTTCTGACCGCGTGGTGCTGATGAACAAAGGCAAAGTAGAACAACACGGCGCACCCGATGATGTCTACAACCACCCAGCCTCACCTTTTGTTTACGGCTTCTTGGGCAATGTGAATCTCTTCCATGGTCGGGTAAACGAGGGGGTGCTCAATGCCGATGGCGCCAGTCTGGCCGTTCCCGATCATGCACAAACGGTCGACGCCAAAGCGGTAGGCTATGTCAGACCACATGAGCTGGACATTGATCGCTACGCACCCGGCGCACCCGGCATCGTTGCGCGACTCAAACGTGCGTATGCCATTGGCCCGCTGGCACAACTGGAACTGGAGCGTGACGATAATGGCAGCCTGATCGAAGCTGCGCTTCCCAGTGAGCGGTTCATCGCACTGCAACTGAAAGAAGGCGATACCGTTCTGGTGAAGCCTCGTAAAGTCAGAGTCTTCTTTGAACAAGCCGCTTGATAACAGCGTAGATACACCATGAATTTTCAGCAGCTCAGATCCATCCGTGAGACCGTTCGTCAGAATTTCAATCTCACTGATGTCGCCCATGTTCTGTTTACGTCACAACCCGGTGTGAGCCGGCAGATTCGGGAGCTTGAAGAAGAACTGGGTATCGACATCTTTGAACGCAATGGCAAGCGCGTCACCGGTCTCACTGAGCCGGGTAAAGATGTCATGCCCATTATTGAGCGGCTGCTGCAGGAAGCAGAAAATTTACAACAGGTCGGTCAGGAATATTCCGGCAAGACAGCCGGCACGCTGGTCATTGCAACCACGCACACGCAAGCTCGCTATGTGTTGCCACATGTGGTGCAGGATTTCCGTCGAACTTTTCCGGACGTGCGTATCTCCCTGCGCCAGAGTTCGCCGGAACATATCGCGGAGTGGGTCTTGTCAGGCAAGGCCGACATTGGTTTAGCGACCGAAGGCCTGAAACAATTTGATGGCCTGACCTCTTTTCCCTGCTACGAATGGAATCACGTGGTGGTCGTGCCCAACACCCATCCACTGCTCGAAAAAAATAAAATCAGTCTTGAGAATCTCGCTGCCTATCCACTGATAACCTATGATCAGGGCTTCACCGGTCGCAGTCACATCGACGAAGCTTTTGCACAGAAAGAGATTATCCCCGACATCGTACTCACGGCGATGGACTCTGACGTGATTCAGCAGTACGTATCACTGGAACTCGGCGTTGGCATCGTCGCTTCCATGGCCGCTGAAGACAACCTCAAACCGGGGCTAATGGCCATCACAGCGGAACATCTCTTCTCACCCAACACCACACGCGTTGCAGTCAGAAATGGGGCATTCCTGCGGCAGTACATGATTGATTTCATCCTGCGGCTCGCGCCTGCACTGAAATCGGAAAAACTGTTGTCAGTGCAGCGTCATACTGTCAGATAATGTCGGCCGATCGACACTGACATCCCAATCGCATCAGCGGCTGTGGCACTGTCAATGCCATGATGTTTGCAGACATTGGCTAGCCCAAGCTGACGGCATGAACGGGAATCACCCGACTCGCTGTCTTTTTTTGTTGTATCAGCGGAAGACAACGCTGATCATCCTGATAGATTGATACGCAGTCCAGACACTGAAAACATTCGCTGTAGTGGATCTTGCCCGTCGGCGCGATCGCCTGGTATTCGCATCGGTGCCGGCAAGACTGGCAAGGTGTTCCACACGCCTCGCGCCGGGGAATCCACGACCAGCGCTGCAGAAAATTCACCGAGGCCAGTGCCGCACCCAGCGGACAGATATAGCGGCAA